>Ga0209581_1000760_pt1 | contig 50572 bp, 47 predicted proteins | sample Coa_R2_FD_187160 | JGI IMG/M metagenome (GOLD analysis project Ga0209581, IMG submission 187160) | Surface soil microbial communities from Centralia Pennsylvania, which are recovering from an underground coalmine fire - Coalmine... | ecosystem: Environmental > Terrestrial > Soil > Unclassified ...
TGGAGACCACCCGGCCATCCTGGCGTACCCGCACCGCCTTGGCATCCAGCCACACGTAGGGATAGGTGCCCTCCAGGGGGCGGGATCGAAAGCGCTCCAGGGCGGCGTCCAGCTCGGCACACAGGCAGGCCCTCGCCCTGCGGGACGGGCGGGTCGAGCTGGTCTACGGCACCATGGGAGGAGAGGGCCAGCCCCAGACCCAGGCGGCACTCGTGACCCGGATCCTGGACCTGGGGATGGATGTCCAGGCTGCCCTCGACGCCCCGCGCTGGGTCTACGGGAGAACGTGGGGCGCCCCCACGCAGACGGTGGCCGTGGAGTCGCGCGTCCCAGGGGCCGTAGTGGAGGGGCTGCGGTCCCGCGGTCACGACGTCCGTGTGGTCGCGGCGTGGGACGACCGCATGGGACACGCCCACGCCATCCGGGTCGACCTGCAAACCGGCACCCGGTACGGGGGGGCCGACCTGCGGGGCGACGGGATCGCGGCGGGGTGCTGACGGTGCGCGTCCTGGTGATCGGGGGGACCCAGTTCTTCGGGAAGCGCCTCGTGGAGAGGTTGCTGGAGCGCGGGGATCGCGTGACGGTCTACAGCCGCGGCCGCCGCCGCCCGGCCTTCTGGGACCGTATCGAGCACCTCCAGGGGGACCGCACGGACCGCCGGGCCTTCGTCCGCACCCTCCGGGGCCGCGAGTTCGACGTGGTCGTCGATAATATCGCCTACGAGGCCGAGGACGTGGAGGCGGCCCTTGAGGCCCTCGCGGGGCGCACGGGCCAGTACATCCTGACCAGTAGCGGTGCCGTGTACGGCCCGGTGACGACCCTTCGCCCCCTCGCGGAGGAGGACGCCGACCTCGCGGTGCGCACGGGCGATGCCTACGCCGACGGGAAGCGGGCCTGCGAGCAGGTCCTGCACAGGGATCCTTCGGTCCCTTGGACGGTCCTCCGTCCACCGGTGGTGCAGGGCCCGGAGGACCCGACCCTTCGGGGCTGGTTCTGGTACCAGAGGATCGCCGACGGAGGGCCGGTGCTCGTGCCCCGCGAGGCCCCGGTGGCCGTCTGGCGCCAGATCTACAGCGAGGACCTGGTGGAGGCCTTCCTCCTGGCGGCGGGGAACCCGCGCGCCCACGGGCGTGCCTACAACGTGGCGATGGAGGAGATCGCTGCCCCCGAGGACTTCCTCCGCCTCGCGGCCTCGCTCCTGGGGAGGCCCGATCCCGTGGTGTCGGTCCCCCGGTCCGTCCTCGCCGGCGCCGCCCCCTGGTACGCGCCTCCCTTTACCCGCCGCTTCGTCCCCGACACGGCCTCCGTGCGGTCCGACCTCGGGTTTCGCTCGACACCCCTGGAAGCGTGGGTGGAGGCCACGGTGCGGTGGCACCTGGAGTCCCGCCTGCCGTCCTCCCAGGGATACGATAGGAGAGCCGAGGAGATCGCCCTCGCCGAGCGGTTCCGGGGGTAGGCGCCTACCCGAAGAGGGTCCGCAGGACGTCCTCCAGCGGCCCGTACCGTCCCGTGAAGGTCGGCGTGTCGCGGAGGGTGTAGGGCCGCGCGGCCGTGCTCCGCATGGCCGTCACGAGCTCCTGGAACCGGAGGAGGTCGTCCGTCTCGTAGCCGACCACGAACTCCCAGTCGGCGAGGCCCGTGCAGTAGAGGAGGATCTGGTCGATGTCCTCGAAGCGGTGGCCGATCTTCGCGTGTTCGCTCATCATCGCCCGCCGGACATCGGTGGAGAGCTGGTACCACGCGTGGGTCTTGGTGAAGGGGTAGACCACCAGGAACCGCCGCCGCGTCCCGGGGACCTGCACGCTGGTCCCGTCGCGTCCGGTGTACTGGGAGGAACGGACAAACCCCCAGAGGTTCCAGGTGGGCTCCAGGTCGGCCAGGAACAGCGGGCGGACAGCCTCCTGATAGGCGTCGGCGTCTTCCGCGGCGATCCACAGGCCCACGTCGGCGTCCGACCGGAACCCGAGGAGACTGTACGCGTAGACGGCGGCCACCCCTGCTGTGCGTTCCGCCGCCTCTACGGCTGCCCGGAAGCGCTCCGCCTCATGGCGTGTGCGGTGTCCGGCCGGGACCCGTGCGTAGAGGAAGCCATGGACCTGCGGTGTGCTCACGACTCGCGGGCGGGACCCCTCTGGGCCCGCGCCCTCCCTCCTTTCCAGGGACATCTTTCGGCCTAGCCCAGGACGAAGTCCTGCGAGACCTGCGTGATCCGGTCGAGCAGGGCGGGGTCGAGGCGCAAGTCCACCGCCCGGAGGTTCTCCTCCTGCTGGGCGATGCGGGTGGCGCCCACCAGGGCGCTGGTGATCCCGGGCCGCTGCATCACCCAGGCCAGGGTCACTTGGGCGACGGTCGCGCCGGCCTCGGCGGCGATCCGATCCAGGTCCTGCGCGAGGGCGAGGGCGCGCTCCGTGAGACGGGCGGCGAAGCCGGGCTGGGTGATCGCCCTGGACTCCCGGGGCGGCGGTGAGCCGGGCCGGTACTTGCCCGTGAGGATGCCGCCGGCGAGCGGGTAGTAGGCCAGGATCCCGATTCCCTGGTCGAGGCACAGGGGAATGAGGTCGCGCTCGATTCGGCGGTCGGCCGGCGAGTAGGGGGGCTGGACGGAGTCGTAGCGCACGAGCCCGCACCGGTCGCTGGTCCACAGGGCCTTGCAGAGCTGCCACGCGGCGAAGTTGGAGCAGCCTACGTACCGGACCTTGCCCTGGCGGACGAGGTCATCGAGGGCGCGGAGCGTCTCCTCCTCCGGGGTGTTCGGGTCGAACTCGTGGATCTGGTAGAGGTCGATGTAGTCCGTCCCCAGCCGGCGGAGGCTTCCGTCCACTTCGCGCAGGATGTGCCAGCGGGACGCCCCGGCGTCATTGGGACCGTCGCCGACCCGCATGCCGCACTTGGTGGCGACGAGCACCTGCGACCGGCGCCCCCGGATGGCCTTGCCGATGATCTGCTCGGAACGGCCGCCGGTGTAGATGTTAGCGGTGTCGAGGAGGTTCACGCCGTGGTCGAGGGCGTGGTGGATGAGGGCGACGGACGTGTCCTCGTCGGCGCGTCCTCCGAAGGCGTTGGTTCCGAGCCCGTAGACGGACACGCGAAGGCCCGTCCTGCCGAGACGCCGGTACTGGATGGTCCTCACCTCCCGAGTCCTGTGTGGGGTCGCGAGGACATGTTCTCCGCGATCACGCGTCCTCCCCCGCGTAGGCGGCGCCCAGGAGCCCCACGGAGGAGTTCACGATGACGTGGACGGGGACCTGTTCCAGGAGGCGCGAGAGGCGGCCCTTGGCCGAGAAGGCCCGCAGGAAAGTCCCCTCCTGGAGGAAAGGGACGATGCGGCGCGGGATCCCGCCCCCCAGGTAGACGCCGCCCGTGGCCAGGACCTTGAGGGCGAGGTTTCCGGCCTCGGCGCCCAGGATGGAGACGAAGAGGCGGAGCGTCTCCACTGCGAGGTCGCACCGGCGGTCCAGGGCCGCCCTCACGATGACGGGGGTGGGGTCCGGGGCGTGCGCGAGGTCCCGGGCCAGCCACGGGGGTTCGGGATAGGCTCCGGTGTCCCGGAGAAAGGCATAGAGGTGCGGGAGGGCCAGACCCGAGCACACGCGCTCGTAGCTCACGTGGCCTCCGCGGGCTTCGAAGTGCGCGAGGAGATCGCGCTCGCGCGGCGTGCGCGGCGCGAAGTCGGCGTGGCCTCCTTCGGACGGGTGGGCCCGGTAGCGGGTCCCGTCCCAGGTGAGGAAGGCTTCCCCCAGCCCGGTCCCGGGCGCGATCACGGCGATGGCCCCGTGGGGGTCGCCCCGCCCGGGGTTGAGAGTGAGGAGGTCCTCCTCCGTGAGGTGGGGGACGGCCGTGGCCATGGCCACCAGGTCGTTGACGAGCCGGACGCTCCTAAGACCGAGCTCCTGGCGGAGCCGGACCGCATCCACGATCCAGGGGAGGTTCGTGATGGTCGCCTGGCTCCCGATGACCGGCCCGGCCACGCCGAAGCTCGCCCGGTCCACCTTAAGGGACGTCCCGGCGAGAAACTCGCGGACGATGGCCTCGAGGCTCGGGTAGCCGGGGCTCGGGAAGGTGGCCTGGGCGAGCGGCGACCGGGGGCCGGCATCCCCTGAGACGACGGCCAGGGCGGTCTTGGTCCCGCCGATGTCCCCCACCAGGAGAAGGCCGGAGGGCCTCGTCTCCATGCCTCTATCATACTCCCAGGACCTGGCGGGCTCGCCTCCCGGGTTTAGGACGAACTGGTCCCGGAGGAGTGGGGACGCCCACCGGGGAACATCCCCGCCGGCCGCGGCCCGGTCCGGTGGTCCGGGCCCGGACCCCCGCCAGGGAGGGATAGAGAGATGACAAATCGTGACGTGGAGGTGCTCCTGAGAGACCTCACCTCGGGCCGGATGACCCGCCGCCAGGCGATCGCCCGGCTGAGGGATCTGGGCTTGGGAGCCTCGGCCATCGGCGCGGTCCTGGCCCGGGCGACGACGCCCGCCGGGGCGGCCGTCCCGGCCCGCCGGGGAGGGAGCGGGGTCCTCAAGCTCTTGTATTGGCAGGCTCCCACGATCCTCAATCCCCACCTGGCCCAGGGCACCAAGGACTTCCACGCGGCCCGGGTGTGCACCGAACCTCTGCTCACGGTGAACGCCGCGGGGGTGTTTACGCCCGTCCTGGCGGCCGAGGTCCCTTCCCGCGCCAACGGCGGGCTCGCGCCGGACGGCCGGTGGGTCATCTACAGGCTCAAGCGCGGGATCCGGTGGGCTGACGGCCGTCCCTTCACGTCGGACGACGTGGTCTTCACCTTCAAGTTCGTCTCCAACAAGGAGACGGGGGCCACCACCTACGGCAGCTACGTGAACGTGGAGAAGGTCGAGCCCCTCGACGCCTATACGGTCAAGATCACCTTCAAGACGCCCACCCCGGCCTGGTACCTGCCCTTTGTGGGAGAGCAGGGGCAGATCGTCCCCCGGCACGCACTGGACGCCTACATCGGCACGAACGCCCGGAACGCCCCCTTCAACTCCAAGGCCTTCGGCACGGGGCCCTACAAGGTGGACACCTTCCGGCCGGGGGACCTCGTCGTGTACAGCATCAACGAGTACTACCGCGACCCCCGAAAGCCCGCCTTCGACCAGGTGCAGATCAAGGGCGGGGGCGATGCCACGTCGGCGGCGCGGGCCGTCTTCGAGACCGGCGAGTACGACTACGCCTGGAACCTGCAGGTGGAGTGGCCCGTGCTGTCCCACCTCATGGCGGGAGGGAAGGGCGTCCTCCTGACCGAGCGCGGGGGCGGCGTCGAGCAAATCTACTGCAACATGACGGACCCGGGGAAGGAAGTCGACGGCCAGCGGTCCTCCCTCAAGGCGCCCCACCCGTTCCTCACCGACGTCCGCGTGCGCCAGGCCCTGGCGCTGGCCCTGGACCGGGAGACGATCGCCAAGCAGCTCTACGGCGAGGAGGGCGACGCCACGCCCAACGTGCTCACCACGCCCACGCGCCTCGCGTCCAAGAACACCCGGATGGTCTACGACCTGGAGCGGGCCAACCGCCTCCTCGACGAGGCGGGGTGGCAGCGGGGGCCGGACGGGATCCGGCAGAAGGGCGGCGTCAAGCTCCAGGTCACCTACGTCACCAGCGTGAACACGCTCCGGCAGAAGGAGCAGGAGATCGTCAAGGCAGGGTGGTCGAAGCTGGGGGTGGCGGTGACCCTCAAGTCGGTCGACGCGGGGGTCTTCTTCAGCAGCTCGCCGGGGAACCCCGACACCTACGCCCACTTCTACAGCGACGTGGAGATGTTCACGTCGACCTTTGCCTCGCCCTTCCCGAGCGCCTACATGGGGCGGTTCTACAGCGGCGATCCCGCCAAGGACATCCCCCAGCGGGAAAACAACTGGTCGGGGCTGGACATCACCCGGTGGGTGAGCCCGGAGTACAACACGCTGTACGAACAGGCCCTGGTGGAGCTGGACCCCAAGAAGAACGACGAGCTGTGGATCAAGATGAACGACCTGGTCGTGCGGGAGGCGGTGTCGCTCCCGCTCATCGACCGCAAGGCCGTCTCCGCCCGCTCAGCGACCCTGGACACCGGGCGCAACATCTCGCCCTTTGACAGCGAGACCCGCACTATCGCCGACTGGAGGCGGAGGGGGTAGGGACCCGGGCCCGGAGCGAGGGATGACAGCCTACATCGCGCGCCGCCTCCTGACAGCGGTCCCGACCCTCGCCCTCATCAGCATGGTGGTCTTCGGGATCCTCGCCCTCGCCCCCGGGGACCCCCTGGGCCAGTTCGCGGCCAATCCCGACATCCCGCCCGAGGTCCGCCTCAACATCCGCCACCAGCTGGGCCTCGACCAGCCCATCCCCGTCCGGTACGTCCGATGGGCGGGCGCATTCCTCCGGGGGGACTGGGGGTACTCCTTCGCGAGCCGCATGCCGGTGAGCGCCCTGGTCCTCCAGAGGCTGCCCACCGACCTGTGGGTCGTGGGCTCGGCCTACCTGGCGGCCGTCGCCGTGGCGATCCCCATCGGGGTCCTGTCGGCCGTGAAGCAGTACTCCCTCTTCGACCAGGTCGCCACCACGTGCGCCTTCATCGGGTTCTCCCTGCCCACCTTCTTCACGGGCGTGCTGCTCATCGTCCTCTTCAGCGTCCGCCTCCACTGGCTGCCGTTCATCTACAACGTCCAGGTCCGGGACCCCGTGGGGATGCTCAAGCAGGCCATCATGCCCGTGAGCGTCCTGGCCCTGTTTCAGGCCGCCGCCCTCATGCGGTTCGTGCGGTCGTCGGTGCTCGACCACGTCGGCCAGGACTACGTCCGGACGGCGCGCGCCAAGGGCGTTCCCGAGGGGCGGGTGGTGCGGCGGCACGTCCTCCGCAACGGCCTGATCCCGGTCGTCACCCTCCTGGCCCTCGGCCTGCCCGCCGTGTTCACGGGGGCCGTGATCACCGAGCAGATTTTCCGCGTTCCGGGGATCGGCTCGCTCCTCATCGCCTCCATCCAGAACAGCGACACGCCTGTGGTCATGGCCATCACCTTCGTCTACAGCATCCTCGTCGTGCTCTTCAACCTGGTGGCCGATGTGCTCTACGGGCTCCTCGACCCGCGGATCCGCTATGGGTAGGGCGGGGCGGGAGCCGCTGGGGACCGCCCCCGTGCTCGACTGGACCCCCGCTCCCGCAGCGGCGGTCCGGGAGAGGCCCCGCGTCGCGCGGTCGCTGTGGGCCGACGCGTGGCGGAGGTTCCGGAGGCACCGCCTGGCCACGGCCGGCGCCGTGGTCTTCCTCCTCCTGGCGGCGGGGTGCGGTGTCGGCCCCGAGGTGTACCACGTGGGGATGAACACCATCGACTTCCACGCGTCCATGGCCCCCCCGTCGTGGGCCCACCCGCTGGGCACCAACGACCTCGGCCAGGACATGCTGGCCCGGATCCTCTGGGGCGGGCGGATCAGCATCGCCGTGGGGATCGCCGCGATGCTGATGTCGGTCACCATCGGGACGCTGGTGGGGGCCCTGGCCGGCTACTTCGGCCGGGCGGCCGACCTGGTCCTGATGCGCCTCACCGACGTCTTCCTCTCCCTGCCGCAGCTCCCCCTCCTCCTGCTGGTCATCTACCTGTTCCGCGACCGTCTCACCAAGCTCGTGGGCCCCCAGCTGGGCATCTTCTGGCTGATCGTGGTCGTGATCGGCGGGTTGAACTGGATGCCGACGGCGCGCCTCGTCCGGGCCGGGTTCCTCTCGGTCAAGGAAAAGGAGTTCATCGAGGCGGCCCGGAGCGTGGGCGTGGGGCCCGCCGCGCAGATCCTCCGCCACATCCTGCCCAACGTCCTGAGCCCCGTCATCGTCTCGGCGACTTTGTCCGTGGGCTCGGCCATCATCGCCGAATCGACCCTCTCGTTCCTCGGCCTGGGGTTCCCCCCCGACGTCCCGACGTGGGGGCGCCTCCTCTACGACGCCCAGAACTACCTGGACATCGCCCCCCACATGGCCCTGTTCCCCGGGTTGATGATCTGCCTCGCCGTCCTCTCGGTGAACTACGTGGGCGACGGCCTGCGGGACGCCCTGGACCCCCTCCGGATCCTCTGACCCCGGGGGCCCCCGGGCAGGAGGAGGTGGCGCCCCCCGGCGAACAGAGGCGGTGCAGCCCCTCACCACTCCCCAAGACGAGGTCTGGAGGTGTGGGAGTATGTCGAGTCCGGTGACGATCAGCGCCATCAAGGCGGATGTCGGGAGCATCGGCGGTCATACGAGGCCGACCGACGACATGATCCGGGTGGCCACGGAGATGCTGGAGGCGAAGCGCGGCTCCCTCCTCATCGACTTCCGGGTCACCTACACGGGTGACGACATTTGCTTACTGATGACCCACCGGCAGGGGGTGGGCGCCGAGGTGATCCACCGCCTCGCCTACGACGTGTTCATGGCGGCGGGGACCATCGCCGAGAGGCAGGGCCTCTACGGGGCCAAGCAGGACCTGCTGCGGAGCGAGTTTTCGGGGAATATTCAGGCAATGGGCCCCGGGGTGGCCGAGATGGAGATCGTCGAGCGGCCGGCCGAGCCCTTCATGGTGCTGACGGCGGACAAGACGGAGCCGGGGGCGTTCAACCTGCTCCTCTACCTGACGTTCTGCGATCCCATGTACTGCTCGGGGCTCCTGCTCAGCCCCGACATCGGAAAGGGGTTCACCTTCACGGTGGTGGACGTCGACTACACGGAGGCGGACAGGGAGATCACCCTCCACACGCCGGAAGACCTGTACGACCTGGCGGTCCTCCTGCGGGACACGGGGCGGTTCGTCATCCGGAGCATCCACTCCCGGGCCCACCCCCACGAGCAGGCAGCGGCGCTCAGCACGACCCGGCTGAAGCACATCGCGGGGCGGTACGTGGGGAAGGACGATCCCGTGGCCATCGTGCGGACCCAGAGGATCTTCCCGGCGACCGAGGAGTTCGGGTTGGCCTTCAGCAAGGTGCCCTTCGTCGCCGGCGACACCCGCGGCAGCCACAACATGCCCCTCGCCCCCGTCCCCATCAATACGGACTCGAACATCTTCTACTGTCTGCCCATCGTCTCCGCGGCCGGGTACTCCATGCGGGACGGGATCCTCACCGGCCCCATCGACCTCTTCAAGAATCCGGTGTGGGACGTGTTCCGCCAGAAGGCCGTGGAGAAGGGAGCCGAGATGCGCGCCCAGGGGTTCTTCAACCCCGCGATGCTGGGGATGAGCGAGCTCGAGTACGGGGGCATCATGGAGCGCCTCAAGCAGCTGGACGCCCGGTTCGTCGTCCTGGACGGCGAGCGCGCCCACCCGAGCGTCGTGCCACCGCGGAGTTAGGCGAGGGGGCCCTGGCCCCGGGCGGCGCCCCCCCCGGGGACGCCGCCCGGGGAGGAGCCTCCCTGCCGGGCGCGAAACACCTCCTGAGCCTGGCGGCGGCTCGGTCATCTGACAGCGAGGTCCCACCTTTCGTCGGAGGACTGGATGAAGCTCCTGGGAGCCGCCCTCTTGTGGGTGATCCTCCTCGCGGTCCCCCAGACCGCGGGGGCGGGATCGCCCGTCCTCCACATCCGGGTCAACGACCGCCACGTCGCGCTCCCCCGTCCCCCCGATCTGGAGGCCGGGGTCCTCATGGCCCCGCTCCTCCCCCTCCTCCAGGCCTTCGGGGCCACCGTGGCCTGGGACCCGCGCTCGGGCGTCCTGGACGCCACGACCGTCTCGGGGCGGACCCTTCGCCTCCAGGCCGGGGTGCGGCAGGCGGGCCTGGGGCGAGAGAGCCGGGTGCTCCCGGTCCCCCCGCGGGTGGAGCAGGGGATCCTCCTGGGGCCGGTCGCCGCCGTCTTCCGGCTCGTGGGGGCCTACGTGCGCCTCGACGAGGACACCGGGGTCCTGGACATCGTCTCCCAGGTCACCGGGGTGACCTGGCGCCAGGAGGGGACCCGCGTGGTCGCCACGGTCTCGACCACGGGCCCCGTCCAGGCCCGCCCGACGGTGCTCCAGGCCCCCGACCGCCTGGTGGTCGACCTTGCGGGGGCCGTCCTCCTGGGGACGCCTCCTCCGGTGGACGTGGGCGGCGCCGTCCTCCGGATTCGCAGTGCCCAGTTCCAGGTGCGCCCTTATGTGACGCGCGTGGTGTTTGACCTCGCGCGCCCGCTTCCCTACGCTATCGCCGGCGGGGCGGGGGCCGTCACCATCACCCTCTCGGACGCCGAAGGCGCCCCGGCGGCCCGTCCCCCCACTCCGGCCCCCTCCACCGCACCGCCCCCGACGGAGGGGACGCCCGTCCCCGTCGCGGAGGCCGTCCCTCCGTCCCCGGGGCCCGCCGCGGCGGGGGTGGCCCCCGAACCCCTCGCGCTCCCGCCCCTCCCGGAATTCGCCGACCGGCCCGGGGCCTTTCACGTCCGGGACGTCGTCTACGAGGATCAGGGCGGGGTCCCCCGCGTGGTCATCTCGGCATCCCAGCCCTTCAGCTACCAGGTGCACGAGTTCGTGTTTCCCTACCGGTTGGCCGTCGACATCCCGGGAGGAGTCTTCCTGCCCCGGAGGCGGGACATCGAGGTGGACACCGAGCTGGTCCGGAACATCGTGGTGTTCCAGCTCCAGCTCCACCCCAACATCGCCCGCATCCTGATCCACTTCCAGGGGAAGCCCGCCTACCGCGCACACGCCAGCGAGGGCGGGCGCGCGGTCGTCGTGACGCTGGGGGGCCCGGGGCGGTCTGCGGAGAGCGTGCCCGTGCCGGGCCGCCCCTCGGATGGCCTCGGGCCCGGAGGGAGCCTGACGCCCCGGCGCCCCCGGCCTTCGTCGGTCATCATCGACCCGGGCCACGGGGGAACGGATCCCGGGGCCATCGGCCCGACCGGCCTCCACGAGGCTGACGTGACCCTCGCCATCGCACAGCGGACCAAGGCCCTCCTCCTCCGCCAGGGCGTGCCAGTGGCCCTGACCCGGACGGACGACAGCACCGTCCCCTTGGAGGAGAGGCCGGACCTGGCCCAGCGGTACGGCGGCGTGGTCTTCGTGAGCATCCACGCCAACGCGAGCCGGGACCCGGCGGTCTCGGGGACGGAGACCTACTACTGGAAGCCCGAGAGCCAGCCGCTCGCGGCCCTCGTCCAGTCCGAGCTCGTCAAGGCCCTGGGGGAGCCCGACCGCGGGATCCGGACGGCCGACTTCTACGTCCTGGTGAACACCCCCATGCCCGCCGTCCTCGTGGAGGTCGCCTTCATCACCAATCCGCGCGAGGAAGGGATGTTGCGGGACCCGGCCGTGCAGGAGCGCGCCGCGGCCGCCATCGCCCGGGCCGTGGTCCGGTTCCTCGCCGCGTCCCAGCCCGCGGCCCAGGACGACGCGTCCCCCTGACCTCGGAGGGACAGGGGCCCGCGGCCGCGAAGCTATCACCACGTATTCCCCGCTTCCCCGGAGGGACTTCCCATGCCACGTCGTGACGGCCGGGCCCCGGACGAGTTGCGTCCCCTCGTCCTGACCCGGCGCTACGTCAAATACGCCGAGGGGTCGGTCCTGGTGGAGCTCGGGGACACCCGCGTGGTGTGTACGGCGAGCGTGGAGGAAAAGGTGCCCCCCTTCCTCCGCGGGACCGGGCAGGGGTGGGTCACGGCCGAGTACGGGATGCTCCCGCGGTCCACGCGGGAGCGGAGCCCCCGGGACGCCACCACGGGCCGCGTGGGGGGGCGCGTCCAGGAAATCCAGCGTCTCATCGGGCGCTCGCTCCGGGCCGTCGTGGACCTGGAGCGGCTCGGCGAGAGGACCATCTGGCTCGACTGCGACGTCATCCAGGCCGACGGGGGGACGCGCACGGCGGCCATCACGGGGGCCTTCGTCGCCATGATGGACGCGCTGGCCCTGCTGAAGCGGACGGGGACGCTTCCCAAGATCCCCGTGCGCGAGTTCCTGGCGGCGACGAGCGTCGGCATCGTCGACGGAGTGTGCATGCTGGACCTGACCTTCGAGGAGGACTCCCGCGCGCGGGTCGACATGAACATCGTGATGACCGAGTCGGGCAAGTTCGCCGAAATCCAGGGGACCGGGGAGGGAGGCCCCTTCACCAAGCAGGAGCTGTCCGCCCTCATGGCGCTCGGGGAGCGCGGGATCGTGACGCTCATCGCCCGCCAGCGCGAGGTGCTGGCGGACCTCGCCCCGGTCCTGTGACGGGACGGGCTGTGGTGCTGGCCACCCGGAACCCGGCCAAGGTGCGGGAGATCTCGGCCGTGTACGCCCACCTGCCTGTTCGGCTCCGGACGCTGGCGGAGTGGCCGGACCTCCCGGACCTGGCCGAGGAGGGCGCGAGCTACGCCGAGAACGCCACCGCCAAGGCGCGCGCGGTGGCCCAGGCGACCGGATTGCCCGCCCTGGCCGACGACTCGGGGATCGAGGTCGACGCGCTCGGAGGCGCCCCCGGCATCCGCTCGCGCCGCCTTGTGGGAGAAGGGGCCGGGGACGCGGACCGGAACGCCCACCTGCTCCGGCTTCTCGCGCACGTGCCGGATCCAGCGCGCACGGCGCGGTACCGGGCGGCCGTCGCGGTGGCCTCCCCCGACGGGCGGGTGCGCGTCTTCGAGGGGTCCTGCGAGGGTCGGATCGCCCGGGCCCCGCGCGGGTCCGGAGGGTTTGGCTACGACCCCATCTTCATCCCCCTGGGGGAGCAGCGGACCATGGCCGAGCTCTCGCTCGAGGAGAAGAACCGCCTCAGCCACCGGGCCCGCGCCCTGCGGGCGGCGGAGCCCTACCTCATACGCCTCCTCGGGCTCAGCCCCGGCTCCCGGGCCTCGTGGCCCGGAGGGGAGGAGCCGCCTGTGCCCGGGGCCAATACTGTCTAGCGTTGCGCGCGGGAGCGGGGCGACTGCCGTCCGCCATCACGTCCGGAGGGAGCGATGAGCAGCAAATTCCTGACCTACTGGTCGCTGACGTTCGCCATCCTGGCGATCTGGCTCTTCTCCATCCTCGTGGCCCTCGCCGACGTGAAGGACGAGCTCCTCGCGAAGGTCCAGAAACAGTGGGCGGCGCGGGCGCGCACCGGGATCCGCCCGGCTGACCCGCTCGCCTCCCTCTCCGTGGCGGAGACCCTCCGGCCGCGGCCCGACGCCACCGAATCCCAGGAGTGGGTCAAGCGGGTGGTGGCCGATGTGGCCCAGGGGCTCGGGCTCCGGGTGCGGATCCTCGTGCTCCAGGATTCGATGGACCACTACCTCGTCCACTTCGCCGAGGGCAAGCGCCTCGTCACGTACCGGGTGGACAAGGCCTGGGTGGCCGATGCGCGCGCGGGCAAGGCCGAGGGAGAATCCCGCATCCGGCGGGCCGTGGAGCAGTACCTCCGCCAGGAGTTCCTGGGCGAGAAGCCCCCGGCCCAAAGCCAGGCGCCGACCCCTCCTTCCTCCGGGGCTCCGCGAGGGTCCTGAGGTCCGAACGCCCGAGCCGCCAGGTGCGGGCCGGGGCCTGCGCATCCGCGGGGGGACCGTGTCCGGGCGTCCGGCGTCGTGTGCGCGCCCTTTGCCGGGACGTGCCTCAGAGGTCGGGTGTCTGTGTCCCGAGGAGCCGCCAGCGGGCGAGGGGGACCGGGGGCGCTCCCAGGCCCAGCAGGCTGTCGTGAAACGCGCCGAGGGAGAAGGCCGGGCCCTCTGCGGCCCGCACCTCGTCCCGGAGCTCCCGGATCATGAGCTTTCCCAGGGTGTAGTTGAGGTATCCGGGATCGAAGGTGCCCCGGACCGCCTCCTTCTCGGCCGGTAACCGCTCGAGGTAGGCATGGGTCTCGAAGAGGCGTGTGGCCTCTTCGAGGCCCATCCCCCGGGTGTGCATCCGGACGGCCGCGATGAACCGCACGTCCCGGAGCAGGGCTTCGCTGAGCTGGGCGAGACGCAGGGACAGGTCGTCGCTCCGGTACCCTTCCTCCAGCATCATCTCCTCGCAGTAGTGGGCCCAGCCTTCGACAAAGGAGTAGCTGGTCACGACCTGGCGCAGGCGCCGGGGCACCTGCTTGAGGTGGAGGAAGTGGACGTAGTGTCCGGGGTACACCTCGTGGATTCCCACGTCCCGCAGCGTGGCGTAGTCGAACTTGGTCAGCCACGCCTCCACCTGCTCGGGGGGCCACCGCGGGTCGGGGAGCGTGACGTAGTAGAAGGACTCCGGGGCCGTCTCGAAGGGTCCGGCCGTGTCCATCATGGCGAAGGCCCATCGGGCGAAGGGCGGGGTGGGCTCGACCCGGCACCGGACCGCCGACGGGATGGACACGAGCCGGTGGTCCTCGACGAACTGGCGGAGCTCCTCCAGCACCCGGGCGGCCTCGTCGATGAGGCGGTCCGCCGGGGGGTGATCCTGGGCGAGGCGACGCATGAGGTCCGGGATGGCGACGCCGGGGGCCAGGCGGGAGGCCACCTCGCGGAGCCGCCCGGCGTTTCGGGCGAGGTCGTCCTCCCCGATCTCGAGGAGCCTGTCGAGCGGGAGGTCGACCATCTCGCCCAGCCGGATCAAGGTGAGGAAGCGCTCTTCCCCCAGGGCGAAGTCCTCGGTGGCCCGGGGGAGGAGTTCCTCCTCAAGGTGCTGGCGGAAGTCCCTCAGGGCGGCCAGGGAGGCGGCGTTGGCCCTCTCGAAACTGTCCCACAGAGCACCGGGCCCCATCTCCCGCACGGCCCGGGGGAGGTCCCCGTCGTGGAACTCCACCATCCCCTCGTACACCTCCAGGGCCGTCATGACGAAAGGACGGGGCAGGGGGGACCGCAGGAGCTGCCGGGCCCAGCCGAGGACGTCGGGCACCTGCCGCAGGTGCTCGACGAGGGCGCGGATCCGGACCTCGGGCGGCGCGTAGCTCCGCTTCACGTATCCGCTCACGTCCAGCGCCCCCGCGTAGGCGAGGGGGTTCCGCTCGACGTCCCGGAGCTCGTCCAGCTCGAACCGTTCCTCCTCGATGGCCAGCTGGAGGAGGCTCCAGTCGTGACGGTCGTCGGGGTCAAGAGCGTCCCGGGGGATCTCGGCGAGGCGCGCGGCAAAGCCTCCGAGGGCGGAGAGGCGACTGGCCCGGGCGCGCTCGCGGAAGTCGGGCACGCGCCCGTCGTACTGGTGCAACCCCAGGGACGCGGCCATGGTCGGGTACGTGGAGAAGAGCGCGTCCAGGTAGTCGTCCACGAGGCGCGCGAGGCGGTCGGCGGGCGAAGGGGGAGGAGTCATGACGCGTGTGTACCCTGGGGGGAGAGTGTTCCCCGCGGGGGCGGGCATTTCCTGGTGCGCCGGGAAAGGGGAGACGCGGATGTTGTTTGACGGCCACCCGGGCCCATGATAGCATCGGAACCGGCCGGGGCGTGGCGCAGCCTGGGAGCGCGTCTGCTTTGGGAGCAGAAGGTCCGGGGTTCAAGTCCCCGCGCCCCGACCATCTCACCGGCGGTGCCATTTCCCGGTTCGGAGACGGCTACGGCCGTCGCGTGCGCCGTGGGGCGGGGGGAAAGACCATGGCGAGGTCCTCGGAAGGCCAGTCCAAGGTGCGGGCGTGGCGCGAGCACTGGCAGGACGAGGCGGATGCGGCGTACCTTTACCGGACCATCGCCCAGGTGGAGCGGGATCCCCAGCGGGCGCGCGCGTTCCGGGCGCTCGCGGAGGTGGAGGACAAGCACGCCGCCCGGTGGGCGGAGCTCCTCCGGGAGGCGGGGGTGGACGTCCCCCCCTACCGGCCGAGCGGCCGGGCCCGGCTCCTGGCGTGGGCGGGCCGATTGGGTCCCGGGTTCCTGGTCCAGAGCCTTCTCCGCGAGGAGGCCCGGGAGGTCAAGACCTACCTGATGGAGGCCCACCGCGCTCCCGGGGAGGGAGCCGCCGGCCTTGCGCGGGCTCTCGCCCGGGAGTCGGCGGAGCACGCGGGACGCCTGGGGGAGCTCCTCGGCACGGACGGCGAGCCCTGGCACAGGATCGCCTCGGGAGGCTTCCTGCGGAACGCGGTGTACGGGTTCAACGACGGCCTCACGGCCAACTTCGGTCTCGTGATGGGCGTCCTCGGGGCCAGCGTGCCGCCCCGGGTGGTGCTGCTGTCCGGGATCGCGGGCCTCATCGCCGATGCCCTCTCCATGGGGAGCAGCGGATTCCTCGCGGCCAAGAGCGAGCAGGAGGTCTACGCCCACGAGATCGCCGTCGAGCGCGAGGAGATCCGGCTCATGCCGGATCTGGAAGAGGAGGAACTGGCCCTCCTCTATCAGAGCCGCGGGATCGGACCGGAGGTGGCGCGGCAACTGGCCCGGGATATCATGAGCCGCCCCGACCAGGCCCTCCGGGAGAAGACGCACATGGAGCTCGGCATCGGAGAGCTGGAGATCTCCCCCCTCCGGGAGGGGTGGATCACGGGGCTCTCCACGGCCGTCGGCGCCTTCATCCCGGTCCTCCCGTTCCTCGTCCTCCCCGGGCCCGTGGCCGCCTGGACCTCCTTCGCCATCAGCATGCTCTCCCACTTCGCCGTGGGGGCGGCGCGCAGCGTCTTCACGGGTCGCGGCCCGATCCGTAGCGGCATCGACATGTTTCTGGTGGGGCTGGGCGTGGCCGTCGTCGGCTACATGGTGGGCGACCGCATCGCGCATGTGCTGGCCGTCGGCCGAGCCCCGTAGGCGACCCTGGGGACCTCGAGCGTCTCTGGGCATCCTCCGCGGGCGTCTGCGCCGGTCCGGATAGGTGGCCTGGCTTTCTGCCCGTCGCCTCCGCGGGCGGCACCGCTCAGGCAGATGGCCGCAGGGGGGCCCGGAATACTGCGCTGCGCCAGCTCCGTGCGTCGTCCCGGGCACACGGGAGGACCCCTGCGCCCGCGCGGCTAACACGAACCCAGCGTGGGGTAACCGGGAGCCCGAGGAGGTCGTCATGGGGGACGCGTATCCGCGGGTCACAGTGGCGGCCGTGCAGGCAGCGTCCGTCTTCCTGGACCGGGAGGCGTCGGTCGCCAAGGCGTGCCGGCTGATCGCCGAGGCGGGCCGGCAGGGCGCGCGCATCATAGGATTCCCCGAAGGCTTCATCCCCGGGCATCCCCTGTGGTACCACTTCCACCCGGCCACCGGACCGACGAGCCGCCGTTATGCCACCCAGCTGTTCAAGAATGCGGTGGTGATCCCCAGCGAGGCGACGGAGGCCCTCGGGGACGCGGCGCGACAGGCGGGGGCGTACGTCGTGATGGGCGTGTGCGAGAAGGTCGCGGGGACTGTCGGAACGATGTACAATTCTCTCGTCTTCTTCGATCCCGGGGGACGCATCCTCGGCGTGCACCGGAAACTGACCCCGACGGTGGGGGAACGCCTGGTCCACACGGGGGGGTCGGGAGCGTCGCTCCGGGCCTACGACACGCCCTACGGGAAGCTGAGCGGGCTCATCTGCGGGGAGAACTCCAATCCCCTGGCCGTGTGCGCTCTTGCGGGAGAGCACACGGTCCTCCATGTCGCCAGTTGGCCGGCCCTCCCGGGCCGGGGGATGTTGCCCCGGTCCGACCGGGCGCTCATGACAGGGCGCGCCTTCGCCTTCATGGCGAAGGCCTTTGTCCTCAACGTCTGCGGCACCGTGGACGACGCGACGCGCGAGCTCCTGGCCTACGTGGACGAGGACCGGCCGTACCTGCGGGACCCGAGCCTGACCGGCGGGTCCTCCATCATCGCCCCCACGAGCCGCGTGGTTGCCGGACCCCTCGGGCCCGAGGAGGGGGTGCTCCTCGCCGAGGTGGACACCGAGGAGTGCGTCCACGAGCGTCTCATCCACGACTTCGCCGGCCACTACAACCGTCCGGACATCTTCCAGCTGACCATTAGGACCGACGCGCCGGTCCTCGTCCGGAGGGTCGGCCTGGGGCCAGGGGAGGGGGAGGCCGAGCGGGGCGCCTCCCCGGACGGCGAGCCCCGCGGGGCGCCGCGGGGGTCCCGCCGGAGCGGCGCAGCCCCCGCCGAGTAGCGTCCCGACGGTCCCGAAGGAGGGTCCCTCGTGCCAGCGCGTGTCGGCATTCTCGGGGCGGGCTTCATCGGCCGGGTCCACGCCCTCAATTTGCGCACCGACGAGCGCGTGGTCATCGTCGGGATCGCCGACGTCGTGCCCCAGGCCGCGGCGCGCCTGGCCGCCGAGGTGGGGACCCGCGCCCTGCCCGACCTCGACGCCCTGCTCGATGCGGGCGTGGAGGCGCTCTACGTGACCACCCCCAACACGCAGCACGTCCAGCCGGTCCTCCAGGCTCTCCGGGCGGGCGTCCACGTGTTCTCCGAGAAGCCCATGGCGACGTCCCTGGAGGACGCCTGGAGGATCCGGGAGGCCGCCTCCCGGTCGCGGGGGGCCTACCAGATCGGCTTCAACCGCAGGTTTGCGAACGTCTACCGCTTCGCCCGTCGCCTCATCGAGGAGGGCCACCTGGTCCCCCTCGTGGCGCAGCTCAAGCACAACCGCGGGGAACTGCAGCAGCCCCCCTGGACGGCCGACCCCGGGGTGACCGGGGGGTACCTCTACGAGACGCCCGTCCACCTCTTCGACATGGCGCGGTTCCTCATGGGGGAGGTGGAGGCCCTCCAGGGCTGGGCCCGGCAGAGCGTCTACAGGGAGCCCGACGGCTTCACGGTGCTCCTGCGCTTTAGGTCGGGGGCCATCGCCTCGCTCACCAGCGTGGCCCACGCGAGCTGGCTCTTCCCCTCCGAGCGCGTGGAGCTCTATGGCGAGCACCGGTCCCTCGTCACCGAGGAGCTGGAGCGTGCGGCCTACAGCCCGGGCCCGCGTGAGGAGGTGCAGGCCATCGACTGCACGGCGATGCCCTTCGAGCAGAAGTGGGGCTACGTCACCGAGGACAGGCTGTTCGTCGACACCGTGGTGGGAGAACGCCCTCCCGCCGTGACGGCCGAGGACGGGTACCGGGCCACCGAGCTGGTGGAGGCCTGCTACCGCGCCGTCCGGGAGGGCCGGACGGTGACGCTCCCCCTCGGCGAACCTCGGCCGCCCCTGTCCTGACGGGGCCCGGGCGGGGCAGGCGCCTGGCCATCGTCACGGGCGTGGGAGCGCGGTGCCCGGAGCCCGCTGCGGGGCTGTCCGCCTCCCGGGGCGAGGGCCAGTCGCCTCTCCCGAGAGGATCCACCTCCTCGCCTCAGAAGTGGAAGCAGGGAAACCGCGGGGAAGGGGAGGTGCGGGTCCGGTGGATCCCCGTAAGAGGAGCGTGGGCGCTCTCCGGTGAGACGGGGTCGTCTCGCACCCGCCGTCCCCTGGCCCCTCACGCTCGCCGGAGTCCTGCTCCTCGCGTACCTCGCGACGCCGGTGGTCTTCGGGTTCCCCGGGCTCGATCCGTCCACCGTGGCCGGTGCCGTCCGCCAGGCGGCCTCGGCGGGGGCGATCCAGACGTCCCTCGTCACCGCGACGGTGTCGACAGTGGCGGCCGTCGTGCTGGGGGTGCCCCTGGCGTACTTCCTGGCGCGCAGCGAGTTCAGGGGGAAGGACCTCGTGAGCGCTCTCGTCTACCTGCCGCTGGTCATCCCTCCTGTGGTGGGCGGGGTGCTCCTGCTGGCCGTCTACGGCCCCTACGGTCCCGTGGGGCACTGGTTGGGGGGCTGGGGCGTCCAGGTGACCGATGCCTTCCCAGGCATCGTCCTCGCCCAGACGTTCGTCTCGGCGCCCTACCTCATCGTGGCGGCGCGCGTCGCCTTCGAGGGGGTGGATCCCACGCTGGAGCGCGTGTCGTACGCTCTGGGGAAGCCGCCCCTCGCCACCTTTTTCCGCGTGGCTCTCCCCCTGGCCTGGCCAGGTATCCTCGCCGGAGTGCCGCTCGCCTGGCTCAGAGCCCTCGGCGAGTTCGGCGCCACGGTGATGGTCGCCTACCACCCCTACACGCTGCCGGTGTACCTCTTCGTCCAGTTCGGATCGGAGGGGCTGCGCGCGGCGCTCCCCATTGCGGTGCTCCTCCTCGTCGCGGGAGCGGGCGTCCTGGGGGCGGTCCAGCTGGTCCGCCGGGGCGCGACCCGGATGCTCCCGTAGGATGCTCCACGTCGAGGCGACTCTGCACCTGGGGACCTTCCGGCTGGACGTCAGCTTCCGGACGGAGCACCGCCGGGTCGTCCTCTTCGGGCCCTCAGGGGCGGGCAAGAGCCTCACGCTCCAGTGCGTCGCCGGGTTCGCCGTGCCCGAGCGCGGGCACATCGAGATCGACGGCACGGTCCTGTTCGACAGCGCCACCAGGACCAACATCCCCCCCTGGCAGCGCCGGGTGGGCTTGGTGCTCCAGGCGTACACCCTCTTCCCCCACCTGACGGTGGCGGAGAACGTCGCCTACGGGCTCGCGCCGGTGTGGAAGGGCCGGGAGCCCGTGCGCGTGGCGACCCTGCTGGCGGCGGTGGGCCTCGAGGGGTACATGGACCGCATGCCCTCCCAGCTCTCCGGGGGCCAGCGGCAGCGCGTGGCCCTGGCCCAGGCGCTGGCCACCGACCCGCGGATCCTGGCGCTGGATGAGCCGTTCTCCGCCGTGGACGCCCCCGTCCGGGAGCGCCTGCGCCGGGACCTGCTGGAGCTGCTGGACGCCTTCCGGGTGCCGCTCTTGTTCGTGACCCATGATTTCGGGGAAGCCTACCTGCTGGGAGAGACCGTCGTGATCCTCTCCGCGGGGCGCGTGGTGCAGGTGGGCTCGCCCGAGGAGGTCGCCCGGCACCCGCGCACCGCCACCGTGGCGCGGCTCGTGGGGGCGGCCAATGTGCTAGAGGGAGAGGTGCTGGACTCCCAGGACGGCTGGGTGGTCCTCCGGGCCGGGCCCCTCACCCTGAGGACCGGGGGGCCCGCCCTGCCGCGGGGAGCGCGCGTGCCGGTGTGCGTCCGGCCGGAAGACGTCCAAATCCTGCCGGAGGGCCCTCCGTGGCCCCGGGCGAGGGTCACGCGGGTCCTGACGCGGCACGGGGCCGCCACGGTGGTGCTGTCGGTCCAAGGTCTCGCGCTGGAGGCCAGTGTGGCTCCTGCCCCGCCTCTCGGGGCGTCGGTCGGGGTCCGCGTCCCCGACGGGGCCGCCCAGGTCCTGGAGCCCGACGACGAAGAGGGAGGTGGTCGTCCGTGACGCGATCCGAGATCGCCGCTCGTCCGGTCCTCTCGCCCAGGGGACGCCGCCAGGGCAGGAGCCCCGTCGTCCGGGGGGCTCACCGGTTCCTCTTGCCCCTCCTTGTGGCGGTGGCGGTCCTCCTCCCGGGGGACCCGGGGTGGGGAGCGGGGCCTGTTCGCGTGCTCTACGCGGGGGCGCTCGTCAACCTCATGGAGCACGCCCTCGTCCCGGCCGTGCGGAAGGCGGAGGGGCTCGTCGTCTACGGCCGGCCGGGCGGGTCGGTGGCGCTCGCCCACCTGATCCGCGACCGCCTGGAAGCGGCGGACGTCTTCATCAGCGCCGATCCGGAGGTGAACCGGCTCCTCTCCCCGTCCCCCTCGCGTCCCTCGGCCGCGTGGTTCTTCACCCTCATGAGGACGTCTGTGGTCATCGCCTACAATCCCCGGAGCCGGTTTGCCCCCCTCTTCCAGGAGGCGTCCCGGGGGCGCCTCCCTTGGTACCGCGTCCTGGAGGAGCCGGGCCTTCGGCTCGGGCGGACGGACCCGGCCCTCGACCCCAAGGGGTACCGCACGATCCTGGTCCTGGAGCTGGCCGAGAGGTACTACCACGAGCCGGGGCTCACGCGGCGGATCCTCGGCCCTCCCGGGAACGCCGGTCAGATCTTCCCCGAGGAGACCCTCCTCGGCCGCCTGGAGGCGGGCCAGCTCGATGCGGGGTTCTTCTACCTGTCGGAGGCGGTGGAGCAGCACCTGCCCTACATCCCGCTCCCCGACGCCATCAACCTGGGGAACCCCGGGATGGCCGCGGCCTACGCCCGGGTCGCCTACGTGGATCCGTCCGGGGCCGTCCATCGCGGGAGCCCCATCGTCTACACCGTCACCATCCCGTCGACGGCGCGCAACAGGGACGGCGCCCTCCGGTTCGTCCTCTTCCTCTACAGCCCGGCCGGACAGGCCCTGCTCCGGGCCCACGGGTTCCCCCCCATGCCCGCTCTCGTGGGGGGAGACGCGTCCGCCGTTCCCGCCGAGCTGCGCCGCCTCGTGGCCGGATCCTACACGGGGTAGGCGGATGGGGAGGGGGACTCTGCCGCTCGCCCTCGCCCTCCTCCTCGGCGCGCTCGGCGGGGTCCCGGCGACGCCGGACGGCCCCCCGGGGGGAGCCCTCCCGGACGGCGTCCCCGCTCCCCAGCGGGGGGAGACCGTCCTGGTGTTCGCCGCGCACCCCGACGACGAGAGCCTGGGGGCCGGCGGGTACATCCACGCGGCGGTCGCGGCGGGCGCCCGCGTCGCCCTCGTGATCTTCACGAACGGCGACGGCTACCTGGAGGGCGTCGACGTCGGATTCCACACGCTGTTCAGCACCCCGCAGCGGTTCATCCAGTACGGGATGCTCCGGCAGCGGGAAGCGCTGGAGGCGGCGGGTCAGCTGGGCGTCCCGGCCTCCCAGGTGATCTTCCTGAGCTACCCCGACCGCGGGCTCGCGGCACTGTGGGGGCCCCGGTGGGGGTGCACGCACCCCTACCGGTCGCCCTTCACCCGCCGGGACCGGTCGCCCTATCCCCGGACCTACCGGCCGGGCGCCCGCTACTGCGGGGAAGACGTCCTCGCCGACCTCGCCTCGATCCTCCGCGCCGCGCGGCCCTCCGTCATCGTCGTCCACCATCCGGAGGACACCCACCGCGACCACTGGGCCGCCGAGGCGTTCGTGACGACCGCCGTGGAGCAGCTCGCCTCCGAGGGGGAGGCGTGGGCGCAGCGGGTGCACGTCCTCCACTACCTGGTCCATCACGGGCCGTGGCCGTCTCCTCGGACGTACGCGCCCGACCTGCCGCTCTCGCCGCCCTCCGACCTGTGGGTGGGCTCCTCGCGGTGGGAGCGCTTCCCCCTGGGCGAGGCCGACGAGGACGCCAAGCGGAGGGCGCTGTTCCAGTACCACACCCAGATGCAGCTCCTGCGGTCCTTCCTGCTGAGCTTCGTGCGGACCGACGAGCCCTTCGACCTGTCCTCCGGCCTCCTGCCCGAGCGCCTGCGGGACGAGGAGGCGCCTCCTCTTGCCGCCCCCGAGCTGTGGGACCGGTTCCCGTCCGTCCTGCGTCTTCCCGCCTCCGGGTCCCTCCTGCGGGCGGCCGAGCCCGGAGCCACGGTGGAGGGCCTCGCCGTGGCGTGGACGGGGGAGCGCCTCCTCCTGGCCGTCCGCCTGAAGCGGCCGGCCCTCCGGGAGATCCAGTACAGGATCGACCTCCGCCTCGTCTACCTCGGCGGGAGGATCGCCCGCCTCGCTCTCCGGTTCCGCCCTCCCGCCGGGCTCGTCGCCGAGCGCGCCAGCCCCGATATGCTCCCACTCCCCCCCGGGGCCGCCGCCCACAGCTTCGGCCGCAGGATCCACGTGCTGCTCCCGCTCGGGACGGAGAGCAGCGCTCCCGAGGCGGCCCTGCTCCACCTGGTCACCGTGGGGCCCCTCGGCACCGTCCTCGACAGGGTGCCGTGGACCGTGGTCCGCCTCCGGCCCGCGCCGGAGCGGGGGAGGCGGGAATGAGACTGCGCCCCCCGAGCGTTGGATGGTGTAAGTGCGGGCTGGCCGGAGGGCAGGTAGGAGTTGGCCGGGCCAGCCCATAAGTACCCCCTAACGTCCTTTCTGTTGAGGTGCGCTGTGGCCGACGAGGCGCCGACCCCGCGGATGCGCGTTCTGCGGTACCCCCTGGAGACCTTTGCGCAGGCCGCCAGCACCATGCGCAAGGTCCTCTACGAGATCAAGAAGGTCATCGTGGGCCAGGACCTGATGCTCGAGAGGATCCTGGTGGCCCTGCTGTCCCGCGGGCACATCCTGATCGAGGGCGTCCCGGGACTGGCCAAGACGCTGGCCATCAAGACGACCGCGCAGGTGCTGGACTGCCAGTTCAAGCGCATCCAGTTCACCCCCGACCTCGTGCCCGCGGACCTGATCGGGACCCGCATCTACAACCAGCAGACGGGGACCTTCGAGGTGGAGCTGGGGCCCGTCTTCGCCAACCTCGTGCTGGCGGACGAGATCAACCGCGCGCCCGCCAAGGTCCAGTCCGCCCTCCTGGAGGCGATGCAGGAGCGCCAGGTGACCATCGGCCGGCAGACCTTCGCGCTGCCCGACCCCTTCCTCGTCCTGGCCACCCAGAACCCCATCGAGAGCGAGGGGACCTACCCGCTGCCGGAGGCGCAGGTGGACCGCTTCATGTTCAAGGTGGTCATCTCCTACCCATCCTTCCACGAGGAGATGACCGTCATCGACCGGATGACGGAGCAGGTGCCGGCGGTCGACCGCGTCATCAGCGTGTCCGACCTCCTGGAGCTCCAGCGCATCGCCGAGGCCGTCTACGTCGATCCCAAGCTCCACGAGTACGCCGTGAGCCTCGTATCGGCCACGCGCCGTCCCCAGGAGTACGGACTGAGCGATCTCGCCAAGTACATCGCCTACGGCAGCAGCCCGCGGGGGTCGCTCAACCTCATCATCGGGGCCAAGGCCCTGGCCCTCCTCCGCGGCCGCGAGTACGTCATGCCCGAGGACGTCCGCGACCTCGCCCCCGAGGTGCTCCGGCACCGCTTCGTCCTGTCCTACGAGGCGCTCGCCCAGGACGTGACCCCCGACCACCTGGTGGAGCGCGTCCTGGAGGCGGTCCCGACACCGCGCGTGCACATCGGAGACCCCTATGGAGACACCCGAACGAATCTTGAGGCGCCTCGAGTTTAGGGTCGTCCGCCGGCTGGACGGCTTCCTCTTCGGGGACTACCGCGGGATTTTCTACGGACCCAGCCTGGATCTGGCCGAGGTGCGGGCCTACCAGCCCGGCGACGAGGTGCGCCGCATCGACTGGAACGTCACCGCCCGCATGAACCGGCTCTTCGTGCGCCAGTACCGCGAGGAGAAGGAGCTCACCGCGTGGCTCCTCGTCGACCTGTCCCCCTCCATGGCCTTCGGGACGGTCCGGCAGTTCAAGCGGCAGCTGGCGGTGGAGTTTGCCGGGGTGGCCGCCTACATCATCACCCGCCACGGGGACAAGGTGGGGGCGCTCGCGTTCTCGGCGGTCGAGGGGACGACGCTGGTGCCGCCCAGGACGGGGCGCCTCCAGGCGCTGCGGATCGTCCACGTCCTCTCCAACCACCCGACGGGCCAGGGCGGAGGCCGGACGGACCTGGCGGCCGTCCTGCACCAGATGGCCCGGATCGCGCGGCGCCGGTCCCTGGTCTTCCTCGTCTCGGACTTCCACGCGCCCGAGGGGTGGGAGGGACCGCTCCAGCAGCTCACCCTCCGCCACGAGGTCATCGCCGTGCGCGTCGAGGACCCCCGGGAGCGGGAGCTCCCCGACGTGGGGGGCGTGCACCTGGAGGACCCCGAGACGGGCGAGCAGGTGTGGATCGACACCTCGGACCGGAGGGTGCGGGAGACCTACCGGGAGCTCGTCGCGGCGCGCGACGCCCGGCTGAGCGAGGTCATGCGGCGGGCGGGCGTCGACATGCTGTCCCTGTCGACCGGGAGCTCGCTCGTCGAGCCTCTCCTCAAGTTCGTCACGCTGCGGAGGCGGCGCCGGTGGAATTCACCTGGCCGGTGATGCTGTGGGGGCTCCTGCTCCTGCCGGCCTTCGTGGGCTGGTACCTGGTGGGCGTGCGGCGCGTGCGCGCGCGGGCCGTCCGCCGGTTCGCCGAGGACCGGCTCTTCGCCACGCTGGCGGTGAGGCTGCCTACCCTGTGGCGGCACGTCAGCATGGGCCTGTACTTCGCCGCCCTCGGCCTGCTGCTCGTGGCCGCGGGACGGCCGGTGATGGCGCTCCCCACGCCCGTCAACCGGGCCGTCGTGATGCTGGTCATCGACACCTCGGGGAGCATGGCCGCCCCGGACGTGCCGCCCAGTCGCCTGGACGCGGCGCGCGCCGCCGCCCGCGCGTTCCTCGACGCCGCTCCCCGCGGGCTCAAGGTGGGGTTGGTGTCCTTCAGCACCTACGCCACCCTCATGGTCCCCCCCACCCCCGACCACAACGCGGTCCGTCAGGCGCTCCTGGGGCTCAAACCCCAGGAGGCCACGGCCATCGGCGACGGCATCGCCGTGGCCCTCCGGGCCATCCCGGGCCGCGTCGTGAGCGTCCCGGGGCAGCCGCCGTCCCCCTTCGCGCCCAACCCCCCTCCCTCGGGCCCGGGTAGCCCGGGCGCCTCCCCGCCCAGGCCGGAGGACCTCCCCCCGGCCGCCCTCATCCTGTTGAGCGATGGGGGACAGAATGCGGGGACCGCGGACCCCCTGCGGATGGCCCTTGTGGCGCGGGACCAGAAGGTGAAGATCTACACGGTCGGCCTCGGGACGCCGGGAGGGGGCGTGTTCAGCTACCAGGGGCAGCTGGTGCTGGTCCCGTTCGACCCCACGCTGCTCCAGCAGCTGGCCGCCATCACGGGCGGGAAGTTTTTCTTCTCGGCCACGGCCAAGGACCTCGCGCAGGTCTACCGCGACCTCGGGCGGACCCTCGGCTGGGAGCTGCGCAAGACGGAGGTCTCCTCCCTCTTCGTGGGCGGAGCGGGGGTCCTCATGCTGGGGGGCGGGGTGCTCTCGCTTTTGTGGATGGGGCGACTGCCATGAGTTTCCTGTGGCCCGAGGCGCTCTTCCTGTACCTGCTCGTCCCGGGGCTGGTCGCCCTCTACCTCTGGATGCTCCGGCGTCCCGCACGGGAGCGGGTCCAGTACTCGAGCCTCGAGCTGGTGGCCCGCGCGGCCGCGGCGGGCGGCCGGTGGCGCCGGCACGTCCCGGCCGTCCTCTACCTCCTCACGCTGTGCGGCGTGATCTTCGTGGTGGCCCGGCCCATGGCCCCCCTGCCGGTTCCGGACAACCGGACGGCGGTGATGCTGAGCATCGACGTCAGCCGGAGCATGATGGCACGGGATGTCGTCCCCAACCGCCTGGAGGCCGCCAAGAAGGCGGCCATTCAATTCGTGCGCTCCCTCCCCCGCGGGGCCAAGGTGGGTCTCGTGTCCTTCAGCAGCTACGCCACCCTCATCACGCCTCCGACCGAGGACCACGACCGGGTGATTCAGGACATCAGCAACCTCAACCTCGAGTTTGCCACCGCCATCGGGGACGGGCTCCTGGAGGCCATTTACGCCCTGCCGGGCCGGCAACGCCCCGACGGGCCGGGGGGGCTCGGGACCCTCCCGCCTCCTCCGCGGGACCCGGAGCACCTGCCTCCGGCAACCGTCGTGCTGCTCTCGGACGGCCAGAGCAACAGGGGAGTCCCCCCGGAGGACGCCGCCACGGTGGCCCGCCAGTGGCGGGTCAAGGTGTACACGGTGGGCCTGGGATCTCCGGAAGGGACGTTTCTGGAGCTCGGGGGACGGAGCATCTTCGTGCGCCTGGACGAGGAGACCCTGAAGGAGATCGCCGAGACGACCGGCGGGGCCTACTGGCGTGTCAGCAGCAGCGCCGAGCTGAACCGCGTGTACACCCGGCTGGGCCGGTCCATCGGGTGGGAGCGGAAGCCGGTGGAGGTGAGCGGACCGGCCGCTGTCGCGGTGGCGGCCCTCTTCGTGGGGACGATGGCGGTGTCCCTCTTGTGGATGCACAGGATCGGGTAGGGAGGCCGGCGCGGACGTCCGACCCTGTCGGCCCAGCCGCGAGGCGGCCTCCGCCGGCCGAGATCCTTCCCCCCGGGCGACGGCGCGCAGGAGAAGCGCGGCACAAGCGCTCTTTGCCAATCCGGTTGACGGGAGGGCGGAGGTGTTTGAAAATGGCTCCAGGACCGCGACGCGCCCGTAGCTCAGGGGACAGAGCGGCTGCCTTCTAAGCAGCGGGTCGGGGGTTCGAATCCCTCCGGGCGCGCCAGGACACTGCCGGTCGGGTGCGGGACGTCCCCGGCCGGACCCTGCGGCGGGACGGCAGGAGCTCCGCTCACGAAGTGCGTCCCCCCGGTGCGCGCCCTGTGTGCAGAACGTCCGTTCTTTACGCGGCCCCGGACCGGCCGTAGGTCCATCCGTCCGGGCGGGTCGGCACCGGGTCTCCCTGGCGGCGCGGCCGGTCAGAACGCCACGCCGCACTGGAGGAGGACGTTGGCGTAGGGGGTCCACTCGCCCGTCCGCACCACGGCCCGTGCTCCGGCGACCCGCCGCTTGACCTCCTCGTGGGGGACTTCCTCGAGCACGACCCCGTTCAGCGCTTCCCGCAGCTCCCGGTGGAGGTCCGGATTGCGGGATGCCATCTCCTGGGCGATGACCGCCCGCTCCACGACGATCTCGCCGAGGAGGGCCCGCACGGTCTGCAGGAAGCCCGGGACCCCCGGGACCAGGGCCAGGTCCACCCGTCGCACGCCGTCCGGGATCGGGAGCCCTGCGTCCGCGACGGCCAAGAGGTCCGTGTGTCCCAGCTGCGCCACCACATGGGACAGCTCGCCATGGAGGATGCCACCTCGCTTCATCCCGCTTCGCCTCCTCCCGTGTCCGGGTCGTCGGGCGCTGGCAGCGCCCAGAGGGTCAGGATCCCTCGGAGATGAGGGCTCCGGATCGCGACCGGGTCGAGGCCGTGGGTGCTGCCCGCCCTGCCGGCACCCCGGCGGCCGTCGACCGGCCTCTCTGGCCGCCTGGTCGTCGTCACGGCCCCCTGCGCGTCCACGGCCCGACGGCAGGCTACCTGTCGACCGGGCTGGGCATTATCCTCATCGACGGGTCTTTGGGAGGTTTCCATGCTGAAGCGACTCGCTGGCACAGGGCCGGCCGCCGCCGTTTTCTCGGTGGTCGCCCTCACCGCCGCCTTTGCCCAGGCCCCCGCCCTGCAGGGATTCGCGGACCCCAAGGGACGGTTTAGCATCAGCTTTCCCGTCACGTGGTCCGTCACCGCCCGCCCCGACGCCATGCCGGCGCTCGTGGGCGTGGCTCCGCAAGACAGAGAGGGAGTCCGCGCCAGCGTCTCGGTGGCCCTCCAGTCCCTCCCCCGGCCCCTCGCGCCCATGGCCTACGCCGAGCTGGGCGGCAGGGCGCTCCGGGCCGTCTTCACCGGGTACAGGGTGGTCCAGGAAGGCCCGGCGACCATCGGGGGGCAGGTGGCCTACTACCGCTACTTCACCTGGCAGCCCAACACCGGGCCCGCCCTCTATCAGGTCCAGGTCTACATGACCTCGGGGGTCCTGGGATTCGTCGTCACAGGGACGACCGTCAACGATCCGGCGCACGTCCGCCGGGACATGCCCCTCCTCGCCCTGATCATCAACACCTTCCGCCCTGCCCGCCCTCCCGCGGGCTCCACGTCCTACGTCGTCCCCGGACTCCCCGCGGCCGCTCGGGCGCCCTGCGCGTAGACGCGGTCGATCTTGGCGGCCATGATGAAGTCGCTCTCAGACAGGCCGTCGATCTTGTGGGTCCAGAGGTAGACGCGCACCTCTCCCCACCGGACATAGAGGTCCGGGTGGTGGCCCTCCTCCTCGGCCACCCGGGTGATGGCGTTGACGAAGTCCACCGCCTGGACGAAGTTCTTGAACCGGTAGGCTTTGACGAGCTTCTTGTGGTCCTCCACCTGCCACCCCGTGAGCTGGGCGATGAGCGGCGCGTACTGCTCAGGGGTGAGCGGAGGCGTCCCGCCCTGGCAGGGAACGCACCGCCTGTCCGCTAGGTCGCTCGCCATCGGGTCACGCTCCCTTCCCCCTGCGTAGAGTCTCCTCCGCCCCCATTGTACAGGCCCGGACGCCCAGCGGAAAGCCGGTGAGGGGCCCGCGGGCCACAGCGCGGCAGGGCTCCGTGGCTTGGGCATCGAAGCCGGACAGCCGGGCCGTCGAGTCCTGAGAGCCCCAGGGGGAGGGACACGCGTGGACCTCCAATCGCACCAAGCCATACCCGAGCGCCTGCTGCTCGGGCCGGGCCCCAGCAACTGCCCCCCGGAAGTCCTGCGGGCCATGGGGGCGCCTGTCTTGGGGTACATGGACCCCGCGTACCTCGCCATCATGGACGAAACGTGTGCGCTGCTCCGGGGCGTGTTCGGGACGGACAACGAGGTCACGTTTCCCGTCTCGGGCACCGGGAGTGCCGGGATGGAGGCCGCCCTCGTCAACGTCATAGAGCCCGAGGACCGCGTCGTGGTGGCGAGCGCGGGCTTCTTCAGCCAGCGGATGGCCGAAATCGCCCGCCGGGCCGGGGCCGAGGTCACCCTCGCGGAGGCCCCCTGGGGCTCCGCCGTCGATCCGGCGGCCGTCGAGGCGGCCCTCCGGGCCACTCGGGCGCGCGTACTCTGCTGCGTGCACATGGAGACGTCCACAGGGGTCCTGCAGCCGCTTGAGCCCCTGGCCGCTCTCGCCCGCCGCTACGAGGCCCTGTTCGTCGTGGACACCGTGGCCTCGCTGGGAGGGGTGGACGTGGGGGTGGACCGGGTGGGGATCGACGTCTGTTACAGCGGCTCGCAGAAGTGCCTGAGCGCACCGCCGGGCCTCGCCCCTGTGACCGTCGGCCCCCGGGCTCTGGAGGCCGTGGCGCGCCGTCGGAGGCCTGTGAGCAGTTGGTACCTGGACGTCGCGCTCCTCAAGGGGTACTGGACGGGAGCGGCGCGCTCCTACCACCACACGGGGCCCTGCTCCATGGTCTACGCCCTCCGGGAAGCGCTCCGGGTCGTCCACCAGGAGGGCCTGCCCGCGCGGTACCTGCGCCACCGGCAGAACGCCGCGGCCCTCGCCGCTGGCCTCGGGGTCCTCGGCCTCTCCTTCCTGCCGGGCGAGGACGTCCGGTCCCCCACGCTCCTCGTGCCCCGGGTGCCCGAGGGGGTGGACGAGGGACGGGTCCGGAGGCGCCTGCTCGACGAGTACAGCATCGAGATTGCGGGAGGCCTCGGCGAGCTCCGGGGAAAGGTGTGGAGAATCGGCCTCATGGGGCATTCTTCCCAGGCCCGGAACGTATTGTTCCTGCTGGGGGCCCTCGGGCACATCCTCCGGGAGGAGGGTCACCGCTGCGACCCGGGGGCCGGCATCCGCGCCGCCGCGGACGTGTACCGGCGGGGGGACGGGGCCCGGGTCTAGACGGGAGCGGGATCAGTCGTCCTCGGGATCGACGTACTCCTCCTCGTCGGGCGAGAACTCCCGCTGGCACCGGGGGCACCGGATCTGCTCGGCCTCCTCGAGGGGCAGGACGCGGAGGATCACGTGGCCACAGGACGGACACACGAGCCGGATCACTGCTCTCCCTCCCACGAGGTGTGCCGCGGACGTCCGCGGTCTTCGGGGGCGGGGCCGGGGACTCCTCGCGGGGGGACCCGGGGAGGAGACCCATGAGCCAGGACCCGCGGTCCATCGACCCGAGGGCGGCGCCGGGGTACGTCCACCTGACCGTGGCGGACCTCGCGAGAGTACGGGCGTTCTACGCCGGCGTCCTCGGGTTTCGCGAGGCCTGGTCGGAGGGGACGACGGTGTTCCTCTCGGCGAGCGGGCGCTATCCCTTCCACGTGGCCCTGACGCCGGCCCGGCGGGCCATGCCCGCGTCTCGGAGGACGGCCGGCCTGTACCACGCGGCGTTCCTCCTTCCCGGGAGGAGGGCCCTGGCATGCGTCCTCCGCCGACTGATGGCAGCGGGGGTGCAGCTGGATGGGGCGTCGGACCACAGGGTGAGCGAAGCCCTCTACCTGCGCGACCCCGAGGGGAACGGCGTGGAGCTCTACGCGGACCGGCCCCGGGACCGCTGGCCTCGCGGCCGGGACCAGATCCTCATGACCACCGAACCCCTGGACCTCCACAGCCTCCTCAGCGAGGCCGGGGGCGAGGAGGCGGGGGTCGATCCGGGGACGCGGCTCGGGCACGTTCACCTGCGCGTGTCGGACCTGGGGCGCGCCGAGGCCTTCTACCACGGCATCCTGGGATTCGACGTCACCCTGCGCGGCTACCCCGGCGCCCTGTTCCTCTCGGCCGGGGGATACCACCACCACCTGGGCGTCAACATCTGGGGCGGGCAGGGGCTGCCTCCGAGCGACCCCGAGGCTCCCGGCCTCAGGTATTTCAGCATCAGCCTGCCCACCCCCCATGAGCTGGCCCGGCTCGTCCGGCGGGCCGAGGAGGCGGGGGTCCGGATCGAGGGGGCGGCCGACTGCGGCCCCTATGAGGCCGTCTACCTGCGGGACTGGGACGGGATCGGCGTGGCGCTCACGGTCGACCGCCCCGTTCCTGCGGGAGCTCCCGTCCGCCGGGAGGTGGTCCAGCTCGACCTCGAGGCCGCCGTGAGGCGGTGGAGCGATGGCCGCCTCTCCTAGCCTCGCCCGCGACCTCGAACACGACCTCCGCCGCCGGGTCTCCGGAGAGGTGCGGTTCGACCCGATCTCCCGGGTCCTCTACAGCACCGACGCCAGCATCTACGAGATCGAACCCATCGGGGTGGTGGTGCCCCGCGACGAGGGGGACGTCCAGGCGGTGGTGGAGGTGGCCCGCTCCGCGAAGGTCCCCCTCCTGCCCCGCGGTGGGGGGACGAGCCTGGCCGGGCAGGCCGTGGGCCGGGCCCTCGTGCTGGACTTCTCCAAGTACATGAACCGCGTGCTGGAGGTCGACGCGGAGGCGGGGTGGGCCCGCGTGCAGCCGGGCATCGTCAGGGACGAGCTCGTGGCGGCCCTGGCCCCCACGGGGCTCACCTTCGGGCCGGAGACCTCCACCAGCAACCGCGCGACCATTGGGGGCATGATCGGCAACAACTCCTCCGGCGCCCGGTCCATCGTGTACGGCAAGACCGTCGACAACGTCCTGGCGGTCCGGGTGGTGCTGGCGGGCGGAGAGACGGTCCTCCTGGAGCCGCTCCCCCTCGAGGAGGCCCGGGCCCGGGGGCGCCGGGAAGGGGCGGAAGGCCGCCTCTACCGCGAGATCCTCCGGATCGTCGAGGCCACGCGGGACGAGGTGGCCCGGAGGTTCCCGAAGATCCTCCGCCGGGTCGGCGGGTACAACCTCGACGAGTTCCCCCCGGGCGGCCCCATAAACCTCGCCAAGCTCGTCGTCGGCTCGGAGGGCACCCTGGGGGTGGTCACCGAGGCCACGCTCCGCCTCGCCCCGCGCCCGCGCCTGACCGCGCTGGCGGTCCTCCACTTCGACGACCTCATCCGGGCGCTGGAGAGCACCTGCGTGGCTCTGGAGACAGGCCCGGCGGCCGTGGAGCTCATCGACAAGCTCGTCCTGGACATGGCCCGCCAGGCGCGCGAGCATGCCCGCCGCATGACCTTTGTCGAGGGCGACCCCGAGGCGCTCATCGTGGTGGAGTACGCGGGGGAGTCCCCGGAGGAGCTCCGGGGCCGGCTGGAGGACCTGGAGACCCGGCTTCGCCGGTGGGGATTCCGGGGCCCGCTCGTGCGCCTGGTGGACCCGTCGCGCCAGGCCGACCTGTGGGCGGTCCGAAAGGCCGGGGTGGGGCTGCTCCTCGGGATGAAGACGGCCCGGAAGCCCATCGCCTTCGTCGAGGACACGGCTGTCTCGCCGGAGCGGGTGGCGGAGTACGTGCGCCGCTTCCGCGAGATCGTGGAGCGGCACGGGACCCGGGCGTCCTTCTACGGCCACGCGAGCGTGGGGCTGCTCCACGCGCGCCCGATTCTGGACCTGAAGACGGCGCGGGACGTGGAGGAGATGCGGCAGATCGCCGAGGAGATCAGCGACCTCGTGCTGGAGTTCGGGGGGGCGCTGAGCGGGGAGCACGGCGACGGGCTTGCGCGCAGCCAGTTCACCGAGAAGATGTTCGGCCCCACGCTGTACCGGGCCTTCCGCGAGGTGAAGGCGGCGTTTGATCCGGAAGGCCTCATGAACCCCGGGAAGATCGTGGACGCCCCGCCCATGACGGAAAGCCTCCGGTACGGCCCCTCCTACCGGGCCGCGGAGGTCCCGACGATCCAGGACTTCTCCCGGGAGGGAGGGTTTGCCGCCGCCGTGGAGCTGTGCAGCGGGGTGGGCGCCTGCCGCAAGCTCACGGGCGGGACGATGTGCCCCTCCTACATGGCCACGCGGGAGGAGGCCCACAGCACCCGCGGACGCGCCAACGCCCTGCGGGCCGTCCTCTCCGGCCGGCTCCCCCTCGAGGCGCTCTCGAGCCGGGAGATGTACGACGTCATGGACCTCTGCCTGGGGTGCAAGGCCTGCAAGGCGGAGTGCCCGAGCAACGTCGACATGGCCAAGCTCAAGCACGAGGTCCTGGCCCGGCACCACGCGGCACACGGGGTCCCGCTGCGGGCGCGGCTCTTCGGCCACATCGCGACCTTGGGGGCCCTCGGCTCCGCGACGGCGCCGGTGTCCACCTGGCTAGTGGGGAGCGCCCCGGTCCGGTGGGTCCTGGAGCGCGCCGTGGGCATCACGGCGAGCCGGCCGCTGCCGGCTTTCGCCCGGACGCGCTTCACGCGGTGGTGGCATCAGCGGGAGCGCGGCGCAGACTCCGCCGGCAGGAGGACCCCGGAGGGCGTGCGGGGGATCCCCGGGGGAGGCCGCGTGGCCCTCTTCGTGGACACCTTCACCGAGTTTTACTCGCCCCAGATCGGCCGGGCCGCCGTCCGCCTGTTGGAAGCGGCGGGATGCGAGGTGACGGTGGTCCAGACCCGGTGCTGCGGCCGCCCCCTCATCAGCCAGGGGCTCTTGCGCGAAGCCCAACACCGCGCGAGGGCAAACCTCGCCCGCCTCCAGGAGGTCGTCGACCGGGGGATTCCCCTCGTGGGGCTCGAGCCCTCGTGCACGGTCACGTTGAAGGACGAGTACCCGGACCTCGTGCCCGGAGAGGTCGCCGAGCGCGTGGCCCGCCACACCTACACCATCGACGAGTACCTCGCCCTCCTCCTCGAGGGTGGGGCCCTGGCCTTCCGCCCCCAGGAGCCCCGGCGGGTCATGGTCCACGGCCACTGCCACCAGAAGGCGATGGTAGGCATGAGGCCGACCCTCTCCCTCCTCCGGTCCGTGCCCGGGTACGTCGTGGAGGAAGTCGATGGAGGGTGCTGCGGCATGGCCGGGTCCTTCGGCATGGAGCGCGAGCATTACACGCTCTCCATGGCTATCGGCGAACGCGTCCTCTTCAAGGCGGTCCGCGCCCTTCCCCCGGAGGCCCTCCTCGTGGCCGACGGCGCCTCGTGCCGCCAGCAGATCGCCCACGGGACCGGGCGGGACCCACTCCACGTGGTGGAAGCCTTGGCCCGTGCCCTGTGAGCTCGGCGCGTCGAGGCTGGACCGTCCGGCGCTGCGGGTGCTACAATCCTAGGCGCACGGTGGCCGTAGCTCAACGGCAGAGCACCAGACTGTGGCTCTGGCGCGTTCGACGCTCCTTCCCTCTTCTCCTTCCCCGGCCAGCGCCTGATTGACTTGGCCTAGCGACTGCCTGTGCATCGCCGCCGCGGGTGGGCATCAGACTCGTCGCCCCAGAACCCGCAGGCAGCGCGTCGGGTGAGCCCTGCGGTGACGATGACTGAGCGCCTGCTCATGAGCGCCGACCAACCACGGACGATCGCACCGGGGGTATCACCCCACGCCGGTCCGCCGGCGGCGATGGGATCCCCTCCGCGCTCCTAATGCGCGCGGAGGCGAAGCGGAATTGCCGACAAAACCTCCCGCACGCCTCACGCAGGGGCGTCTGTGTGTAAGGAGTGTTTCACACCTTGTGGCATCCGCGCCCACCGCTTGCGAAGCGCCTCCGGCTGTATGTCCTGGCCGTAGGTCTTCCTCCATTCGTGGCTCATCCGCTGCCAGTACTCTCCCTGTCCCGTCGCGCGGCCCCGACCTCGTGACGGAGGCGGATAGCCCTCGGATTCCATGAGGAGAAGAAGCTGCGCGTCCAGCGTGTGAACCTGCGGGAACGCCATATGCTGCAGAAAGGCTCGTCTTTCTTTGGGGGAGAGGCCCTCCGTCATCAGCGCTGGCAGCGCGGGCACAGCGCGCAGATGCCAGGGCCACAGCGTGGCGTCGACATGAGGAGGGGTGCCCTGCGGGACCGAGAGCGCAGGGGTCAGCACGAGCGGAAGTGCGCCCACGAGGATGTGGGCGACAGTCCCCTCTTCCCACCACCCAGTGGCGTCCATGACCAGCCGAACCCATTTCCGAAGCTCGGCAAGCGGGCTTCTCACCGGAAAGCAGCACAAGCCTCCGCGTGTGCCGTCGGGCGAGCTGTACACGAGGGTGAGGGGCCGAATCGATTCCAGATCCACAGGCAGATCCAGCTCGTGAAGAGCTTTCCTCGCTTTCTCAGCGATGAATGGAGCCTGTTCGGGGCGTAGCCCGCCCTCTCGTTCCCGTTCCTGCAGCCAGCGCTCCGCGTCTCGCCACTCCCTGAACGGAGGGGCGTCTGTCTCGAAAAGCGCCCGGCGAGCCGCCGAAACCAGACGCTGCGCTCGCCGGGCGACAAGCAGCCCGTAATACAGGCGGAGGACCTTCCGCTCGCCTGCCCTTCCCTTGCGACCGGGCCGGAGCTTGTTCAAAGCGTCGCGCAGGGACTCGTAGAGAACGACACTGATGCGCCTGTCGGGCTGCGCCTTGAGGGCCTCAGCCTGAGCCTCGGCGATGGCAAGCTGGTCCTCATCAGCGATCCGCATTGGACACACCATCAGTGTTACTGTCCAAAGCCTATACTACAAGCGAACATCAAGCTCGTCAAGGAGGTGCTTCGCCATGAGGGAGCAGCTTCTCAGTCCCCGAGACGCAGGCCGCCTGCTGGGACTCAGCACGCCTCGACTGCAGCAGCTGGATCGCGAGGGTCGCCTCAAGGCGCTCCGCGATTCCGCAGGCCGCCGGTTCTACACGCGCGACGCTGTGGAGGCCTTCAGGCGCGTGCGGGAGCAGGTTCGCAAGCAGCAGACGCAGCGATAGCACACACAAAAGCCCGCCGGTCAGGGCGGGCCGAAAAGGAGGACTGTCGGGATGTCTCACTATCAGGGTAGCACGGAAGACACATCGATACAAGACCGTCAGGCCATCGGTCCGCAGACACCCGGCGTGGAGAGGCCGCCGTTCCTGCGGAGCGCGCCGCCTTCTGCGCGGCCGGTGATCGTGCGCGCGTCCAGGCTGTGGGCAGAGCGGGAGATCCTTCGCTCCCTGGAGCAGAGCGTGGAGCCCGCCGGCTCATCCCCGCACGAGGGCGCGCTGCCACTCGACGACGTGCTCGCACACCTCAGACGCCACCCTCGGCAGGAGGGCCCGTTCTGGCGGCGCATCGCGAAGGGCGTGTGGCCTACCGCGCGGGAGATCAGCGGCTACGGCCCCTTCGCATCTCTCTGTGGTTGCAAGGGGTATCTGACCATCCTGCTCTTCCCCACCGACGACATGGCGCGGGAGGCTCAGGACGCCATCAGGGACCACGCGATGACGCCCGACGGAGCGCCGATCCCGTGGGCGGAGGCGGGCTCCCACGGCGTGTCCGATCTCCGGGTGTACATCGCCCGGGGGTGGGTGCGCGTCACGCGGCGGAAGCGGAGCCTCGTCCCTCTCCCCGCTCCCCGCGAGCCGGTGCCCCTGCCGCCCGAGTCGGCCTGGCGGATATGGGAGATCATGCGAGATTACGTCCTCGGGGAGCGGGAGAAGTTCGTGCAGCACTACGCGGGCGGGATCCGCAACAGGAGAGTCCTGCAGCGCCTCGGTCTCGATCCGGGCACCGCCCTGTGGGCGCGGTTCCTGAAAAACGTGTGGGCCGAGCTCTCCCGCGCCGTCGCCCTCTGGGAGGCGCAGCGGCAGCCATGAGCGCGATCACTGCGATGCCGACAGTGCTTCAGCCCCGCTTCGACGCGATCCCACAGGAGCTGAGAAGCCGCCCGCACTGGGTCGTCTGGCGCGCCGAAGAGCGGGAGGGGAAGCTGACGAAGATCCCGTACTGCACGACGGATCAGAGGGCCAGCACGACAGACCCCTCCACGTGGCTGACGTTTTTCGACGCTCGCCGATTGTATGAGGCGGGCGGCTTCGACGGCATCGGCTACGTCTTCAGCGGCGACGACCCCTATACGGGCGTGGACCTCGACGCCGGGCTGTCGGAGGAGGAGCGCACGCAGATTGTCCGGCACTTCGACTCCTACACGGAGCTCTCCCCGAGCGGCACTGGAGTCCACATCCTCGTTCGCGCGAAACTGACCGGCGCGGGCGGCAGGCGCCGGGGGCCCGTGGAGGTCTATTCGAGCGGGCGATTCTTCACCGTCACGGGCCGCATCGTGGACGGAGCGCGCCCGACCATCGAGGACCGCCAGGCCGTGCTCGATGCCTGGGTGGAGGAGACGTTCGGCCCCGACCGGTCGTCTGCCGGACCGTCCGCGCCCGTGGTGTGGGAGCCCGCGGAGCTGACGCCCGAGGACGAGCAGGCCCTCGAGGAGAGGCGGTCCCGCGATCCACGCTTCGATGCGCTGTGGCAAGGCAAGTGGCAAGGCGACACTTTCGGCTATACGTCCGCCAGCGAGGCGGACCTGGCGATGTGCAACACGCTGAAGACGGTTCTGGGGGCCATCCCCGCGAAGATCGACGCGGCCTTTCGACAGTCTGGCCTGTACCGAGACAAGTGGGACGAACCCCGTGGACAGCGGACCTACGGCCAGATGACGATTGAAAAGGCGCTCCGTCCTCCGGGGACTGCCGCTGCCGACGACGGCCACAGGGCCGACGGAGACGCGCCGTTCGGCGAGCGGGCGCTCGGAGACGACCACATCGACAGGCTCGTCGAGATCCTGCGGCCTTTCTGGAAGGACAAGGGCGCAGACATTGTGAAGCCGCTGGCAGGCTACTTCGCCGTCCAGCTGAAGGGCTCCGGCGACGTGGAGGCCGTCATCCGGCGGCTCACGGAGCCCGACTGGCAGGCCAACTACATCGGTGCCGCCCGCGATGTGTACCGCCGCTTCCGCGGCGGCACGTCTCCCGTCCAGGGGTTCACGTCGCTCAGGCTTCTGCTCGGCGAGCCGGCGGCGGCGCTCATCGAAGCCGTCGTAAAGGCCGCAGGAGGGAAGGTCGAGACACTGCCCTCTCGGGAGCCGCTCGATCAGATGTTCGCTCGCGCCAGAACTCTGGAGGACCGCCTCTCCCGCCCCCTGTCTACACCGACGCCCCTCCTCCCCCATCTCGCCTGGCCACAAACGATCACGATGCTCTTCGGCCCGACTGGCATCGGAAAGAGTTCGCTTCTCGCACAGATCATGCTGGTCGCCTGCCTCGGCAGGTGGCCCCACAGGCACACGCTGGGAGTCATCGCGGACGCGGGTCTGCCGGTTCCCCCCCGGCCCCTGCGGGTCCTCTACATCGGTCCGGAGGACAGTCGGGAGATGTTCGAGGACGCTCGGCTCCCGCTCCCGGTGGTCACGCCTTTTGCGGAGGTCAGCCGGAGGTTCGTCTACTTCAATGAGCGGGTCATCGTCGCGGGGGAGAACGAACGGCTCCGCGAGTTCATCGCGTGGCTCAAGACGCGGGACGACCCGTTTGACATCGTGGTCTTCGATACGGTCTCCCGCGCGCACCTGGGGCTCGACGAGAACAAGAACAGCGACATGGCCAGGGTCATGGCGGCCTTCGATGCCATCCGGCTGGAGACGAACGCCTCGGTGTTCTTCACCCACCACATGAACAAGTTCGGCGCGCGGTCGATCCGGCACGACACCACAGTGCGGAGGGATCCGACGCAGGCTCGGGGGGCGAGCGTCTTTGCCGATCAGTCCCACGTCGTGGTGTCGCTGACGAAGGGGAAGGACAAAGACACCCTCGTGCTGACATGGACGAAATCCAACTACGCGCCACTTCGGTCACCGCTCGGCTTCAAGCGCGACAGCTCGGGGATGTTCATACCGATCCAAGCTGACAGCCAGGTCTGGACGGTGCGGGAGACGCTCCAGACGATGGGGGGCACCATCCCCCGCAAGGACTTGGCCACGCAGGTCCAGAGCCGTCTCGGGGTCAGCCAGAAGTGGGCCTATAAGGTCGTCAACCGGGCCATTGACGCAGGGCTCGTCGTGCAGGTCAACGAGGAGGGAGAGCCGGACGACAGGGGAACCCATGTGGCACTCCCTCAGGACTGAGACTCCGGGACGGGGCGCCCCGGATTTTAAAAAGTTTACCGAAGACTCCCAGTGCAGAGTCGTGGCAGCCATGGCAGCCACGTGGCTGCCATGGCGGGCACTGTGGGAAGTCGCTTCAGGGCCAGGCGACAACTTGTCGCTTCCCCCACAGGCGACTCGCTGCTGTCGCCTCCAGTCCGTCGCGCGGAAACGCAAGCAAGACAAGGCTTATCGAGGGAACTGAGGGTGAGGCGACAAGAAGCGATACTCAGTCGCTTCATACTGTAATCTCTAGGAGGCGACAAGGCGACTCGTCCCGTGTTGGGGGACGGGTCCACGGGCGGGGGGGGGAGGACAGCGGGAAAAGTTAATCTTCCTGCGAGGGAGATAGTGAACAATTTCCTCCCCGCGCCGTGGTTTTGGGCCGCGGGGATTCGGCCTCCGGACAGGACCGGGCAGATCGGGCCTCCACGGAGCCGGATGCACGCCAAGAGATGCCGGCAGGGTGCACCACTCGGATCGTGGGGCGCAATACACCAGCCTACGGTTCGGGGCCCGCTTGCGGGCGGCAGGGATCCTGCCGTCCATGGGCCGCAAGGGAGACGCCTACGACAACGCCCTGTGCGAGGCGTTCTTCGCCCCCCTGGAGCGGGAGGCCCTGGATCGGCACCGGTTCCAAACCCGGGAGGAGGCCCGTTCCGTGCTGTTCAGCTACCTGGAGGGGTTCTACAACCGCCGGCGCCGGCACTCAGCTCTGGGTTACCTATCCCCTGAGGAGTTCGAGAGGAGGTGGTGGACCGGACACGAATCTCTCAGCGCTACACTCTCCACGAAAGCGGGGTAAGTCCAGTAGACTTTCGGAATGCCTCGTGCCACTGGGACTTGAAAGCATTCTCGAAAATCAAGACCAAAAATCAGGATTGAAATCGTCGATTGACAATCGGGATCGGCGATCATATAATGGCTGTGCGGCCACCTGAGGCTGCTACGACAGTGAGTAAAGGGGAGGCGAGCTCATCATGGCCAAGACGGTAGCGACAGTCGCGGAGGTAGTAGAGTTGCCGGCGATGAGGCTGGAGCAGGCTGGGACGAAGCTCTACGTGACTCACCTGACCGCGGGTGACCTGTCCAAAGGGTCGATCCAGGTTGATGCCTGGTCGCCGACCAACACGACGGGATACCAGCGGATGCCGATTAAGGCTAGGTTCCGCAAGATTGCACGATACGCCATGGGCAAGGAGGGAGGTCGGCCGATCCTTCCGCAGGCCATCGTGCTTAACGTCCGGGAAGTCGGCGTCCTGGAGTTTGAGGACTCGGGCACGGGCCTGGGTCGGCTCCGGATACCCCACGGGACTACCCTTTGGGAGGTAGACGGCCAGCATCGCATTGGCGGCCTCCGGTATGCGGTCGAGCAGAATCCAGACTTCAAGGACTATACTGTTCCCGTTGTGATTACTGAGGGCCTCAGCCGTCTGGAGGAGGCAGTACTGTTCTTTGTGATCAACACTACGCAGAAGCGGGTCCCAACCGACCTGGCGCAGAGGATCATTGAGCAGGAGATGGGCGACGAAGTTCTCAAGCTGAAACTCGTGGCGGAGGGCAAGGACTGGATCCCCCTTGGTACGAAGATCGTGGACGTACTGCTCCAGACGCCGGGGCATCCGTGGTACGGCAGGATCGGTGTCCCCGGCACAAGGCTGGCGGGCGTCCAGATCAAGCAGGTCTCGTTCGTCACGTCGCTCAAGCCGATCTTGGTGAACAGCATTTATAGCCAGCTGGAACCGGAAGAGATCGCGCAGTTGCTGATCCGCTACTGGCAGGCGTGGGAGGAGGTCTGCCCCGAGGCATTCCAAGCGCCGGACGAGTACGTCATCCAGAAGACCGTGGGCGTCTTCCCGTTGCACATGATCGCCGCGCAAGTCTTCGATATGGTCCGGTCTGAGAAGGGTCGGATCACGAAGGACGGGATCGTTGAAGTCATCCGCGCCCTTGACCGGAGTCTCGGTGAGAAGTACGAGAGTGGCAGCGCCTTCTGGCACGCCAAGGTAGGCGAAGCTGGAAAGTATGCGGGGGCGAAGGGCTTCCGGATCATTGCGGAGATTCTGCGGGAGCACCTCCCCGAGACGAAGAAGATCAGGGTCTTGTAGGACTGCGACGCGGAGATGCGAACTCCCTGAAGAGGGGGCTCTCCAAGGGCCTCCTCTTCAGCGGTAAGGGGGACTCCAGGAGGTCGTGATGCACGCAATTGACGTCCAAGGCCCCAAGACGTTCGAGATCGTTAGCGTGGATGGCAAGCGCTTTGTGCGGTGCGAGCACTGTCGGGAGCTGGTGGAGAGGTCAATCGTCACCCACCTAAAGAGAGATCACCGGGACGTCTGGAAGCAGTACGTCGCCGCCTTCGTCGGGCTGAGGCGGCAAGGCTATAGCTGCAAGAAGATCATGTGGCATTTCGGTCGCGCCTTCAGCTGGACAGTAGTCGAAAGGGCTCTGGCCGAAGCTGGCGTACCACCTAGTCAGCGACTCCGACGGTTACCCCTGGAACCCGAGAACTTTGAATTGGAGCAGACGACCATCTGGTCATTCCCGAATCGGGGGAAATGGGCGGTCCATGACAGCTCTTATCGGGGGAACTGGGGACCTGAGGTTCCCCGGAATCTCATCCTCCGCTACACAGAGCCGGGAGACTGGGTTCTTGATCCCTTCCTCGGGGGCGGTACTACCGCGATTGAGGCGACCCTGCTTCGGAGGAATTTCGTCGGACTGGACGTGAACCCAGCGGCACTTCAGGTTGCACGGCGCAAGATCAGGCGGCTCAAGGCGAGACTGCGACGGGAGAAAGCCCTGGAGGGCGGCCTTCCGGTCGTGCGAGTGCTTCATGGCGATGCTAGGCGCATGAAGCAGGTGGCGTCGGAGTCCGTGAAGCTGGTGTGTGCGCATCCACCGTATTTGAACATTGTCGAGTACACGCGCACGGATCCAGCGGATCTTTCCACAATCACAGACCCGGACAGATACATGAGGGAGATGCGTAGGGTGGCGCTTGAGATCTTGCGCTGCCTAAGGCCAAGTGGCGTCCTTGCCATGTTGATAGGCGACGTGCGGCGCAACGGGAAGATCATACCGTTGGGTATGAAGGTGTTGCATGCACTTCTGGACATGTTCGACCTGGAAGAGATCGTGATCAAGACGCAGCACAATGCCTCCAGTACACATTTCTACGAGGGGAAGAGCCACAGCTTCCTGAGGATCGCGCATGAGTACCTGCTTATCATGCGGAAAGCGCCTGTCGGGCGGTAAGTTCTTCAAGCCGGAGCTGATGCCTCAATGGATCTGGCCGAGAGATCGATGGAACGCCATATTGCGGTCTTCCAGAAGAACTCGCGGGAGCAGATTCGCGTGGTGGTCAAGGAGTACCGAGGCCACGAGATCGTAGACATCAGGGTGTACTGGACAAAGGATCGGGCGGAGTGGTTCCCCAGCAGGAAGGGGCTAGCCATCACGACAGACAAGCTTCCAATGCTTCTCGGGGCTCTCCACAAGGCGGCCGAGATGGTCGGTGAGGACTTGGAGCCAGCCATGGGCGAGGATCCGGACGCCTTGCTGACGACCTTGGAGCGCGCTGAACTCGCTAAACTGTGTGGCGTCGAGGCTGATCGCGTGGAGGAGTTCATATTGGAGTGATCCGGGGGGTAGGCATTCGTTTCTCCTCCGGGGACATGAGAGCCATTTGTCCCTGATCTCCGCGGAAACCCTTATTTATCAAGCCCCAGCGTGGATTTTGATTGGGGACGCACGCTGTCCCCAATTGTCCCCAATCACCGCGCGTGGAGGGGCGGGCAGATAGTCAACAATTTCCACCCCGAACGGTGCCGGGTGGGAGACAGATTATTGCCGACGCGCTCTCCCGGTCCCGGGGAAAGTTCATTTTTCGACGAGAGGGGCGTCAAAAGTAAATAATTTTCACTGAGCCTCGTGCCCGCCGCCGATGAGTGATATGTTGATCTGCCCCCGCTGTGGACGGACGGTCCGCCCCGGCTCCGCCCTCGTGGGGATGGGACACCGTGCCTGGTGAACTTTTCCGCAGAAAACATCTCATCAGAGACGGGTTCTGCAGGGCTCAACCGGCGGAAAAGCGCATCTCGCCTGCTCCACCACCCCACCGTGGGCGGGAACGGGTGTGGGACGAGTCCGCGGCGGGTCCCGAACGTGTGTGCGGTCCGGGACCGCCTCCACAGTGGCCGCAGACCCCCGAAATTTGGCTGCAGAGGCGTTCCGAGGGCCGGGTCCGAGGAGGAGAAAGGGGACGACGCCCATGGCGCAGAACCCGAGCCCCGGCGGGGGTGGCTGACAAAGAACGGGCTGTTAGGTCCACTGCGGCGGAAACAGCGCCCGCTCAATCATTCGAGCTCACTTCTCGGCACTTCGGGCGCTCCTGCTCCTTCGCCCCCCGCGTGGTGGCCAGGAATCCTTCTGCTATCGGGTCGGCTTGGGCGTGGACGAAGGCACGGTTCTGAACACATCGCTGAAATCGGCTAAAGGGGGCCACTGTCGTGTCTGGAAGGGTCACAGTCGGTCATATCGCTGTCATCTGTGCATTCCTGCTGGTGGCCGGCGCAGTCTTCTGGCCCGGACTCTATCGGTACTCCGAGCTCAAAGAGTCGACCACAGGCCTTGGCAGCACGGTGACGGTGCTCAGGACGAACCGGCTCACGGGAAAGGTTGAAACGCTCGACCGCCAGAGCGGCCAGTGGGTCGGGTCGACTCCCGCTCCACGCCACGCGACACCCCAGTCACTGCCCGCGGGCGAGCAAGCACAAGTGGCGGGGTTCGCGAGTTTTCGGTTGTCGGACGAGAATTTTTCGGGCAAGATCTACAACGGCAGCAGGTGGACAATCACGCGAGTCATTGTCCGGATCAGCACCGTTCCGCCGCCAGGGATCGAAATCACCAAGATCGCGGGTCCGCTTGAAAAGGCTCCGCGTCACACGGTCACAGGAGGCGCGCGGACTCGCAAGTTCGTCATTGACGTGCGCGTGAAGCCTTTTTCAACGTCCTTCTTTAGCATTGCCGTCTCATTGCCGTTCTATCGCTCTGTAAATGACTGGGCTATTGAGGATGTGATAGGGTGTCCACCCGGGTCTGACCCCGGCCCGTCGGATGAGTGTATCCCCTGAGACGACCGCGCGATCCCGGTGGGGGACGGCGACACAGGAATCGCCAGGGGGAAGGGAACACGGTGACGCCTCCTCCGGGGCTCACCGCCCCGCCCGAAGATGGTCGAGGGGCGAGGCGCGGCGGAATTTCCGGCTGACCTCGGGCGCGGCGATGTGCGCATACCGCAGGGCCATGTCCAGGGTCGCGTGCCGGAGCACCTGGCGGACGAGCTCCAGGTCGCCGGTCTGCCGGAGGATGCTCGTGGCCGCGTAGTGGCGCAGCGCGTGGGGCCCGATCTTGCGCGCGAGACCCGCCCGCCGGGACAGGCGGTGGAGGATGTGGCACGCCGTGGAGCGGCTCAGCGGCCTCCCCTGCCGGTCGGTGAACAGGTAGTCCTCGGGGCCCGCGCCTGGTCGCACGGCGAGCCACGCGCGCAGGAGGGCGGCGGTCTCGGCCCCGAAGAAGCCGGTGCCGTCCTTCTGCCCTTTCCCTCCGTGGACGGCGAGCGTCCGCTCACCGAACCGCACGTTTTCGATGCGGAGCCGGAGTGCCTCGCTGATGCGCAGGCCGCTGTCGGCGAGGAGCGCCACGAGCGCCCGGTTCCGCCGGCCCTCGACGGTGGTCCCACAGGCCCCCAGGAGCTTCCGCACCTCCTCGTCCTCCGGCACCCGCGGGAGGACTCGGGGGAGCTTCATCCGGAGGCTCCGCAGGGGCGTGTCGTCCCGCAGGCCCGCCTCCACGCACCACCCGAAGAAGACCTTGAGGGCGCGGTAGTGGGCGTGGGCGCTCACCGGCCGCATGGAGGCGTGGAGATGGGTGAGGTAGCGCTGGATCACCAGGTCACCACAGCGGAGCGCGGCCCCGGGAAAGCGGGCAAAGCGCGCAAGACAGTCGCGGTAGAACCCCACCGTGCGGGCCGTGCAGTTCCCCACCTGCCGGGAGAGCAGGAACGCCTCGATGGCCTCCTGCAGGTGAGCATCAGACTCGCAGGCCGCGTCGGGGTCCGTGTGGGGCGGTGCGTCGTGCGGGGAGGGTAGCCTCCACCCCTCGGTCATGGCGCTCTCCTCCTTGTTTTTCACGGCTCTGCTGAGGCTGGACCGTCCGGCGCTGCGGGTGCTACAATCCTAGGCGCACGGTGGCCGTAGCTCAACGGCAGAGCACCAGACTGTGGCTCTGGGGGTTGGGGGTTCAAATCCCCTCGGCCACCCCACAGGCGCGGAGGACGGAGGACGATGCTTCCTGAGGACCGCGTGGCCATGACCGGCGTCGTCGTGACGTATGATGCGCAAGCGGGGCGGTGGGTGGCGGCCTGCGACGACCCCGGGGGAGAGGAGCGCCTCGTCGTCCGCGCGGAAACGCGGGAGAGGGCCCAGCGTCTCCTCCACGAGCGCTGGCGCGCCCGCGTGGAGGGGCTCGACCGGGAAGAGGAGGACGACCGGTAAGCCCTGATCCCCACGGGTCGAGGTACTCTAATGGCCGGAACCGTGGACGCGCCCCCTGACCTCCTGCGTGTCGTGACCGCCCCCAACCCCTCGCCCTTCACCCTGGACGGGACCAACACCTACGTCCTGGGGAGGGGCCAGGTGGTGGTCATCGACCCCGGCCCCGAGGTCGCCGAGCACGTGGAGGCGGTGCTGGAGACCGCAGGCCAGGCCGGGCGGGTGGCTCTCATCGTGGTCACCCACAGTCACCGCGACCACACGGGGGCCGTCTCCCCTCTGGTCGCTGCCACGGGAGCACCCGTGAGGCAGTGGGGGAGGGGGGAGGGGCCTCTTGCGGACGGGGAGGTCCTCTCGACCGGGGGCGCGACCCTCCGGGTCCTCCACACCCCGGGGCACGCCCCCGACCACGTGGCCTTCTACTGGGAAGAGGAGCGGGTCCTGTTCTCCGGGGACCTCGTCCTGGGCCGGGGGACCGTGGTCGTGGCCCCGCCCTCCGGGTCCATGGAGGACTACCTCCGCTCCCTCGACCGGGTGGCTGACCTGGATCTCCGGATGATCGCCCCGGGTCACGGACCGCTCATCTGGGATCCCGCCGGGTGGATTCGGGGGTACGTGGACCACCGGAGGGAGCGGGAGCGGCAGATCCTCCAGCACCTCGCCGACGGACCCCGGACGCCCGCCGAGCTCGTGGGGCTGATCTACGTCTCCCTCGACCCCCGGCTACGGGGGGCGGCGGAGGCGACGGTGGAGGCCCACCTCGTGAAGTTGCTCCGCGAGGGCGCCGTCCGGCGGGAGGGGGACCGGTACGCGCAGGTGTGAGGGACCCTCCTCCTGGAGGGAGCAGGGACCGGAAAGACGACGCGGGCCCGCACGGGCCGCGGCTACGGAGGGAGTCTCTATGGCGGTTCCGGTGTACGCGCCTCACGAGCTTGTGGACCCGAGAGGAAGGCCTATCCGGGTCGGCGGGAAGGTCAGGGTGGAGGGCATCGCGGCGCCCGTGGAGGTCCACGCGATCGACCCGCGGTATGGGGTCCTCGTCGTCCTCGTCCCCGGCCGGGCCGGCCAGCAGATGGGGCGGATGCTGAGGGCCTCCGAGGTCGAGGTCGTCGAGGAAAGGTAAAGGGCCGGGGAAGCGTCCCCGGCCCTCCTTCGGCCACCTTCCCTGCGAGACATTCCCTACTCGAAGTCCTCCGGCGTGCTCGGGGTGGCCGGAGCCTTCTTCTTCTCCCTCTTCTCGACGACGACGGCCTCGGTGGTCAGGAGCAGGCTCCCCACGCTGGCGGCGTTCTGCAGGGCCAGCCGGGTCACCTTCGTGGCGTCGATGATGCCGGCCTTGACCATGTCGGTGAACGTGCCCTGGGCCACGTCGTAGCCCACGCCCGGCTTCTCCGCCTTGATGCGCTCCACGACGACGGCCCCCTCCATGCCGGCGTTGTTGGCGAGCCACTTGGCCGGCTCCTCGAGCGCCTTCCGCACGATGGAGACGCCGATCTTCTCGTCCTCGCTTTCGGTCTGGACGTTATCCAGGGCCTTGGCGATGTTCAGGAGCGCCACACCGCCCCCGGGGACGATGCCCTCCTCCACGGCCGACTTGCTGGTGTTGAGGGCGTCCTCGAACCGGTGCTTCTTCTCCTTCAGCTCGGTCTCGGTGGCGGCCCCCACCTTGATCTGGGCCACACCGCCGGACAGCTTGGCGAGGCGCTCCTGGAGCTTCTCCTTGTCGTAGTCGGAGGTGGTCGTCTCGATCTCCTTCTTGATCTGGGCGATGCGGCCCTGGATGTCCTTGCGGTCGCCCTTGCCCTCGATGATGGTCGTCTCCTCCTTGGCGACCCGCACCTTGGCGGCCCGGCCCAGCATCTCCACCTCGACGTTCTCCAGCTTCACGCCGATGTCATCGCTGATGACCTTCCCGCCCGTGAGGACCGCGATGTCCCCCAGCATGGCCTTCCGGCGGTCGCCGTAGCCAGGGGCCTTCACGGCCACGCACGGCAGCACCCCCCGGAGCTTGTTGACGACCAGCGTGGCCAGGGCCTCGCCCTCCACGTCCTCGGCGATGACCACGAGCGGCTTGCCGAAGCGGATCACCTTCTCCATCACGGGGACGATGTCGCGGACGGCGCTGATCTTCTTCTCGGTGATGAGGATGAAGGGATCCTCGAGCACGGCCTCCATCTTGTCGGTGTCGGTGATCATGTAGGGCGAGATGTAGCCGCGGTCGAACTGCATGCCCTCGACGACCTCCACGGTCGTCTCGATGCCCTTAGACTCCTCGATGGTGATCACGCCGTCCTTCCCGACCTTGTCCATCGCCTCGGCGATGATCTTGCCGATCTCGGGGTCGTTCCCGGCGATGCTCGCCACGTGGGCGATTTGCTCCTTGCCTTCCAGGGGGATGCTGATCTTCTTCAGCTCGGCCACGAGGGCGTCGACCGCCTTATCTATGCCCCGCTTGAGGATCATCGGGTTCGCGCCGGCGGCGACGTTCTTGAGGCCCTCGCGCACGATGGCGTGAGCCAGGACTGTCGCTGTGGTCGTCCCGTCCCCGGCCGCGTCGTTGGTCTTGCTCGCGACCTCCTTCACAAGCTGCGCGCCCATGTTTTCATAGGGATCTTCCAGCTCGATCTCCTTGGCGACCGTTACGCCGTCCTTGGTGATGGTCGGAGAGCCCCACTTCTTCTCCAGCACCACGTTCCGGCCCTTGGGCCCGAGGGTGACGCGGACGGCACTCGCGACCTTCTCCACTCCGCGTTCCAGAGCTTTACGGGCCTCTTCGTCGTAGAGCAGCAGCTTTGCCGGCATACGCGAGCATCCTCCTCTCCTGGTGTTTAGCACTCTCCTGTCGAAAGTGCTAACTACTCCTTATTCTCGAATCCGTCCCCTCCGTCTTCAAGGCCTTCTAACCCATATGCACGCTCGAATCGCCGTGTATCGGGAATTTTGCGGCAATTCTCTCTGGTTTTCTTTGCGTCTCTCGTTTCTTCTCTTTCTTCCTGGGAATCACCATCCCACAGAGGAGGCGGCCAAAAATCCGAACACCTGTGTGATACGCGACTTTCCTCCCTGGGCAGCTTCCCTCCGGTGGTACCATTGAAGCGGCGTCCAGCACAAGGGACCGGTCAAGGGAGGCGGCGGCCCGTGGAGAGGAAGCACCCAGGCCCAGCGGACTACGCCCTCGCCGTCTTGGCGCTTCTCGCTGGGTTCTTGGTGGCGGTCCAAGGGAAGGCGAACTACAGTGTGCGGGCCACCGCGGCCCTCCCGTCACGACGCCTCGAGGAGCTGACCGTCCTGATCCGCCGGCAGCAGGAGTCCGACCGGATGCTGCACGACGAGGTCACGACCCTCCGGTCCCAGCTCCGCGCCTACCGCTCCGCCGAGGCGCGCGGCCAGAGCCTCGCCCACGAGATGCAGGCGGAGGTGAGGCGCCTCCGGGACATGATGGGCCTGGCCCGGGTCCACGGGCCGGGGCTCCTGGTGCGGCTGGCGGCCTCTCCCAATGGGCTCTCCGTGCCCCAGGCCCAGGATGTGGCCTCCGTGGTGAACGATCTCTGGGCGGCCGGGGCTGAGGCCGTGGCCGTCAATGGCGTGCGCGTGCTCGCCACCGACGGCTTCGTGCAGGACGCTCAGCGGATCCGCATCGGCGACGCGCGGCTCTCGGAACCGTTCTCCATCGTCGCGATCGGCGACCCCGTGAACCTGCAAGGGGCGCTCGCCGTCCCGGGGGGGACTGTCGACGGGCTGCGGGGGGTGGGCGTGAGGGTCGAGCTGTCTTCGGTCGCCGACGCGACGCTGCCTGGGTACCGCGGCCATTTTCGATTCCGCCTAGCCCGTCCGGACCGCGGCCCCTAGGAAAACCATCGACGGCCGCCGCCGAGCGCGGAACTGCACTTCCGCCCTCGGCCGTCGCAGCCGTCGCCTTCCCGTCCTGGAGAAGAGACCCGCCCTTCGGCCGGGAGGCATTGGACACTTGAACGGGCCTCCCCGGCGTTGCAGGCCGCTCTCATCGAGACGGGAGTTAACGGTAGCACACGATCGCGAAACATGTCAAGAGCGACCACGCGGTACGCGGTAGACTCGGGAGGCAAGGGAGA
>Ga0209581_1000763_pt1 | contig 50474 bp, 44 predicted proteins | sample Coa_R2_FD_187160 | JGI IMG/M metagenome (GOLD analysis project Ga0209581, IMG submission 187160) | Surface soil microbial communities from Centralia Pennsylvania, which are recovering from an underground coalmine fire - Coalmine... | ecosystem: Environmental > Terrestrial > Soil > Unclassified ...
TCCGGCGATGTCTTTACAAGGGGACGACCGGAATGCAGCGATGGGTCGGCCTGGGCGTGATCGCCGATAATCTCCACCACCTCGGAACGGTGTTAGCGAAACGCAAAAACTGAAATTTCGAAGTGGCGAAAACTCAGCCACTTAACTGCCCGGCGGTCAGCCCGCCGGACTTTTTGTCGTTCTTGCCACCTCGGGTCAGTGGTCAGGTCTCACTCGAAAACCGAATTTTGCGCCGGAAAGTAGCTAGGCCGGCCGCAGTTTCCGGATACTCGCCAGACAGCGCTCCACGGTCTCGAGCGGTGGGTAATCGCTGCCTTCCTGTTCGATCAGGTAATACTCCACGCCGCCGGTCTTCTCGGCAGCCTGGAAGATCTTCTTCCACGGCGCGACGCCTTCTCCAAACAGCACCTTGTAGCCCTTTTCCGGCGACCAGTCTTTGCAGTGCAGCGACCGGATGCGCCCGGGGTTCGCGTGGATCCAGGCCACCGGGTCGGAACCCACCTCCAGGCACGTGCCCACGTCGAACTGCAGCATCACGTCTTTCTCGGTGTTGGCGGCCAGCACTTCGATGGGCCGCTTGCCTTCCACCATCCGGAATTCCGCCTGGTGATTGTGGTAACCGGTGCGCAGCCCGAGCGGCCGGGTTTTTTCGGCGGCCTGATTCAATTCCTCCGCGACTTTTTTCCAGCCGTCCAGACCGTTGACGCGCCCGGCGCTGGCCAGCACGATGAACTGGCTGCCCAGAATCTGATTCAGTTCGATGGCCTGCGGCAGACCCTCGGGAGAAAACGATTTCGGCCCGTTGTGCGTGGAAAAGCAGCGCATGCCGAGGTCATCCAGGAGCTTGCGGTTCTCCTTGGCCGTATCGGCCGTCCAGTCGTAGTAGGGCGCGTAGAACTCCACTCCCTGGTAACCCATCTTGGCCACGGCGCGCACCGTGCCCGCAAGGTCCTTGCTCAGTTCGTTGCGGACCGAGTAGAGCTCCAGCCCGACGGGAATGCGCTTGCCCCGCGCCGCGGCGGACGCAATCGGGGCGGCCGCGGCCCATGCCAATAGCGCGCGGCGGGAGAAGCGATCGCGTGACATCAAGCAAACGATAGCACACTGCATCCGCGCGCCCACGGCCGCATTTCAGGCCTCCGGCGCGCCTCCCATCTCCCGCAGCGCCCGCCGCAGAATCTTGCCCGTAGCGGTCTTGGGGAGCTCCGCTACAAATGCCACTTCGCGCGGGCACTTGTAGACCGACAGGCGCTCGCGGCAGAAGCCGATCAACTCCTCGCCTTCCGCCGCCGCGCCCTCCTTGAGCGCCACAAAAGCTTTGACCGTCTCGCCCCGGTAAGCGTCCGGCGTCCCGATCACCGCGGCCTCGCGCACCGCCGGATGCCGGTACAGGGTGTCCTCCACTTCCCGCGGCCAGACCTTGAATCCGGAGGCGATGATCATGTCCTTCTTCCGGTCCACGATGTAGAACCAGCCCTGGCGATCCATGATGGCCACGTCGCCGGTGCGGAACCAGCCGTTGTGAAAGGCGCGCGCCGTCTCTTCGGGTTTGTTCCAGTACCCGGAAAACATCATCGGCCCGCGCAGCGCGAGCTCCCCCGCCTCCCCGGGCGGAACTTCCCGGTCCGGATTATCCAGGCTGAGGATGGCCGCCTCGCAATTGGGAACCGGCACGCCGATCGAGAGCGCTCCGCTGGCTTCATCCACGGGCGCCCGCGCGCCCAGCGGCGTGGCATGCGAGGGCGAGGTGCTCTCGGTCAGCCCGTAGATGTTGTGGATGTAAGCGCCGAGCCGCTCCTCGAACTGCGCGGTCAGGCTCGGCGCCACCGGTGCGCCGCCGCTGTAGCACTTCTCCAGAAAAGTGCCCTTGCGGCCCTGCTGATGATTCATCATCGCGATATAGGCCGTGATGGCCGCCACCGACATGGTGGCCCGCCAGCGCCGGCACAGCCGCAGCGCCACCTCCGGATCGAAGCGGTGGAACAGGATCAGGGGCACGCCCGTCCAGGCGGCCGCCGCCAGTTCCGCAATCAGGCCGGTGATGTGGAACAGCGGCGCCAGCCCCAGCACGGCGTCCTCCGGGCCAAGGCACATCCACTGCCGGTACACCTCGGCGTTGAACGCCGCGGCGAGGTGCCGGATCATGGCGCCCTTCGGAGATCCCGTCGTGCCCGAGGTGTAGACCAGGTAAGCCAGGTCCTCCGGGCCTGTCTCCACACGCGCCTCCGGATCGGGGGCCTCCGCCAGCATGGCCGCATAGTCCTGCTCGCTGGTCAGCACCACGCGCTCGACCGGGGAACTGGCCACCGCCCGGCGCGCCTCCTGCGTCGCCAGGGAATCCAGCGCCACCCAAACCCGCGCCCCCGAGTCCTGCAGATGGTACCGCAGCTCCTTTTCGCGGAACATGGGATTGAGCGGCACCACCACGGCCCCGCGTTTCCAGGCCCCGTATTGCGCCACCGCGAACTGGGGATTGTTCTGAAGCGACAGCGCCACCCGTTCGCCCCTGCCGACGCCCCACTCTTTCAGCCGCGCGGCGAAGCGCTCCGCCGCTTCGTTCAGCTCGCCGTAGCTGATGCTCTCTTCGAAATACCGCAGCGCCGGCGCTTGGGGACGCACGCGCGCTTGCTCTTCAAGCGCATCCAGCACCGTGCGCGCCGGAAGCGGCAGCTCGGAGGACACGCGATACTGCTCCAGCCAGGGTTTCCGGGAATAGACCGATTCCATCGCCGAATAGTCTATCTCACGCCATGCGGGGCGCCTTTCCGACATGCCGTGCTGTACACTGGACTGGACATGTCACGCAATTGGGATGGTTCTCGCGCGCTCCTGGCCCGGGCGCGCCAATCGCTCGCGGGCGGCGTCAGCAGTCCTTTCCGGGCGCATTTCCCGGTGCCGCTCTATCTCACCGGCGGACGCGGCTCGCGCCTCACCGACGTGGACGGCAATGAATACATCGACTACGTGCTGGCCTGGGGACCCATGATCCTGGGTTACAGCCACCCCGCCATGGTGGAAGCCATCCGCCGCCAGGCGGAGGGCCCGCACAGCTACGGCGAACAGCACGAACTGGAAATCCAGGTGGCCGAGCAGATCCAGCGGATGGTCCCCTGCGCGGAGCGCGTCGCCTTTACCTCCAGCGGCAGCGAAGCCGTGCAACTGGCGTACCGCCTGGCCCGCGCCTTTACGGGCCGCAACCTGATTTTGAAGTTCGAAGGGCACTACCACGGCTGGGTGGACGGGGCCCTGGTGGGCTACAAACCCACCGCCGAGCAGGCCGGCCCGCTGGAGGCGCCGCCCACCGTGCTGGGTTCGCGCGGCCAGGTGCCGAACACCGCCGAAAACACCGTCGTGGCGCCCTGGAACCGCCTGGATCTCCTGGAGCAGACCCTGGAGCGGCACAAAGGCAAGATCGCGGCTATCATGATGGAGCCCGTGCTGTGCAACAGCGGCTGTCTGCTGCCGCTGCCGGGCTACCTGGAAGCCGCCCGCCAACTGGCCGACCGCCACGGCGCCCTGCTGATCTTCGACGAAGTCATCACCGGCTTCCGCATGGCCCCGGGCGGGGCGCAGGCGCACTACGGGGTCACCCCGGACCTGGCCACGTTCGGCAAGGCGGTGGCTGCCGGGCTGCCGCTCAGCGTGGTGGCGGGGCGCCGCGACCTAATGGAGCAGATGTTCGCCGGCGTGGCCTTCGGCGGCACCTTCAACGGCAATCCGCTCTCCATGGCCGGGGCCAATGCCGCGCTCCACGAGCTGGCCGCCGACGGCGGCGCGGCTCTCGCGCACGCCAACGCCATGGGAAAGAAACTCATGGATGGCGTGTGCAGCCTAGGCCGGAAGCACAAGCTGCCCCTGGCGGTCTGCGGCTTCGGCGCGGCCTTCGCGGTGCATTTCACCGGCAAAACGGAGCTCACCCACTATCGGGATACGTTATCCGACGATCGGGACCGGCTGCGCCGCTTCCTGGCCCTGGCGCTCGAGGAAGGCGTGCATATCGTGCCGGACGGGCGCTTCTACGTTTCGGCCGCGCACACCGATCAGGACGTGGCCGAGACCCTGGCGGGCATCGACCGCGCCTTCAGCGGTATCGCTGCCACAGCATAAAGCCGATCAGCGTCTTGCCGTCTTCGATCTTGCCCTGGCGGATCAGCGCGTCGAGTTCCCGAGGTGCGAACCAGCGGCACTCGATGCGCTCGTCCTCCATCGGCTGGGCATCGCCCGCCACCAGGTCCCGGGCCAGAAATACGTGCATCTTCTCGCTCACAAACCCGGGAGAGGGCCAGTAGGAAACCAGCTTTTTCCACTGCCGGGCGTGGTATCCGGTCTCTTCGCGCAACTCGCGCTTCGCGCCCGCCAGCGGCTTCTCGCCCGGATCCAGGCTGCCCGCGGGCAGCTCCCACAGGCTTTTCTCGGCCGGCAGGCGGTACTGCCGCACCAGCAGCGCGCGCCCCTTGGCGTCCACCGCCAGCATCACCGCCGAACCCCGGTGGCGCACCACGGAACGCCGGATGCGAAACCCGCCGGGCTCCTCGGCCTCATCTTCGGTCACGCGGAACACTCCGCACTGGTACACCTCGCGAGAGGAAAGGATCTTCATCAGTTTGCTTTGCTGACCGTCAGCGTGCCGAATTTTTCGAGCGGCTTCGAGATCTTGGAGGCATCGCCCACCACTACGATGGCCGCCTTTTCCGGCGCCATGTACTTCTTTGCCACTTGCTGAATCTGCGCCGGCGTGACTGCCCGGACGCTCTCCACATAGCGCTCCAGGTAGCTGTTCGGCAGGCCCATGAGCTTGGCCGTGATCAACTGCGTGGCCAGCCCGTTCTGCGTCTCCAGGCGCAGCACGAAGAGTCCGCTCATGAAGTTCTGCGTGCGGTCCAGTTCGTCCTTCGAGGGCGGGTCGCTCACCATGCCTTTCAACTCGTCCAGCACCGCCTGCATGGCCGGTTCGATCACTTCGTTGCGCACTTGCGTGACGGCGGCCAGATCGCCGGCGTCGCGCTTGGGCTGCAGTATGGCGTGCGCGTCATAGGCATAGCCTTTCTTTTCGCGGATGTTCAGGAACATGCGCGAGCTGCCTCCTCCGCCCAGCACCACGCTGCCCACCGACAACGGAAAGAAGTCCGGATCGGCGCGCGTCACCGCCAGCCCCCCCACGTGGATATCCGCCTGCACCGACCCGGGGCGGTCCACCAGGTAAACCGCGTGCCGGGTTTCGGGAAAATCCGGCTTGGGAGGCGCCGGCAACGCTTTCTGCTGCCACGAGCCCAAATACTCCTCCACCAGCTTCAGCGCCTCGGCGCGCGCGGGCAGCCTCCCCAGCAGAATCAGGGTGGCGTTGTTGGGAACGAGATAAGTCTGCGCGAAACTGGCCAGGGCCTTGCGATCGATCCGCGCGATGGACTGAGGGGTGGGCGCAATCCGGGAATAGGGGTGAGATCCGAACACCACTTCGGCGAACTTTTCGTCGGCCAGGAAGGACGGCTCGGAACGCTGCGCCTCCAGTTCCTGCGCCCGGTTCTGCTTGCGCAGTTCGACTTCTTTTTCCGGGAAGCTGGCGTGGCGCGCCACGTCGGCCAGCAGTTCCAGCAGCTTGGGCGTATTTTCGGAAAGCACACTCCCGGAAACCGTGATGGCGTCCGGGCCCGAGGCGCCATTCAGCGCCCCGCCGATAGCGGCCAGCTCCTCGGCGATCTGCCGCGAGGTACGCGACTGGGTGCCCTGCGTGAGCAGCGCCGCCACCGCCTCGGAAAGGCCCGGGAGGTCCGGCGGATCGAACTTGTTGCCGGCCAGAAAGCCCAGCCGCACCGTCACCAGGGGAAAGCGCGCGTCCTCCACCATGACCACCGCCAGCCTGTTCCCGAGGCGCGTCTCATAGACCGGGGGCAGTTTGTAGGCGGGGATCGGCGGCGTGGCCGGCGGTTTGGTGCGGTCGATGACCTGCGCCATGAGCCCCATCGAACCCAACACCAGGAATGTCATCAGCATCCGTTCCATTACTGCGCCTCCTTCTGGGCTCCCGCCGGTCTTTTGCGGGGCGCCGGAGCGATCTCCAGCACCGTGCGCCGTTCCGGCGTCAGGTATTTCCGGGCCGCTGCCTGCATCTGGGCCGGCGTGACGGCCAGAAAATCGCCGATTTCGGTGTTCACCAGCTCCGGGTTGCCGTCGAACAATTCGTACTGCCCCAGCAGTTGCGCGCGGCTGAGCGAACCCTGCATCTGGCTGATGCGCGAAAGGCGCAGAAACGTCCGCACGCGGTCCAGTTCCTTCTGCTCCACGCCCTCCTTCTGCACGCGCGCGATCTCCTCCTGCACCTGGTCCACGATCTGCTGGGCCGCGAAATTCGGCTTGTAGAGCAGGAAGATGCCATAGTCTCCGGGGGCCTTGTAATCGGAGGGGCCGGCAAATGGCCAGCCCAGGTTCGCCTCGTACTGGATGACGGACTCCTTGCCTTTCACCAGGTCCAGTTGAAAGCGGGAACTCTCGCCGCCCGTCAAGAGGGCATCCACCATGTTCAGGGCGTAGTAATCCGGCGAGCGCCGCGCCGGTCCGGGATAGCCGATCACCACACCGGGCACCCGTGCCAGCGGATCGCGGTACACCTCCTGTTTGGGCTGCGGTTTGCCCGGCTCGCTCAGATCCGGGTGTTGCGGCTGGGGCTGCGCGGGGATGTCCGCAAAGTACGTCTCCACCAGCTTCTTCGCCGCTCCGTTCTGGATGTCGCCCACGATCACCAGCACCGCGTTGTTCGGCGCATAGTAGGTCTTGAAGAACTTGGCCACGTCTGCGACCGAGGCGGCATTCAGGTCCTCGAACGAGCCGATCAGAGAATGGTAGTTCTGCCAGTTCCGGAACGAGAGTTGCGGCCAGCGGTCCACGATGGCCGTGTTGTACGGCCGGTTGTCGAAAGTCAACCGGCGCTCCTGTTTCACGGCTTCTTTCTGGTTCTTCAGGTTCTCGTCGGTGATGGCCAGGCTGCGCATGCGGTCCGATTCCAGCCACAGCGCGGTGGCCAGCTTATTGGACGGCAGCGTCTCATAGTAGTCGGTGAAATCCGGGTGGGTGGAACCGTTCAGGACGCCGCCGTTCGATTCAATCATCTTGTCATGCATGCCCTTGGGAGCGTTGGCGGAGCCTTCGAACATCATGTGTTCGAACAGGTGGGCGAAGCCCGTGCGCCCTTTCTCCTCCGAGCGCGCGCCCACGCCATAGATCACGTACACGGTCACCACCGGCACGGCGTTGTCGCGTGAGAGGATCACGCGCATGCCGTTGGGCAGTTTGAACTTCTCGATGGGAATGGTGAAATCGGCGGCGGGCGCCAGCACGGCGCCGGCCGCAAGCAACAGCAAAAGCAGGGAAATCGGTTTCATTGGTTTCTCGAGGTGGCGCAGGCTCAGCCCGCCGCCTTTCTGCGTAGGGCCCCGGTGAATTGTTCCAGTGGCAGGGTGTTCTGAATGTCCGCCGGCGAAAGCGATCCGCGGCGGGCCGTGATCACCCCATAGTGCATGCTTTCCAGGTGTTTGGGATGGTGGGCATCGGTGGAAATCGTGAACCGCGCGCCGCGCGCCTTGGCGCTGCGGATCAGGTTCGCGCTGAGGTCCAGCCGCTCCGGGCTGGCGTTGATCTCCAGCCATACGCCGCGCTTCACCGCCTCGTGGACGATGCGCTCGAAATCGAACGGGAACGGATCGCGGTGCAACAGCAGCCGCCCCGTGGGGTGGCCCAGGACCCTTAGGTGCGGGCATTCGAGCGCTCGCAGCAACCGGTCGGTCATCTCCGCGGCCTCCAGGTTCATGTGGCTGTGCACGCTGCCGATCACCAGGTCCAGTTCGGCCAGGGCATCGTGGGCCAGGTCCATCGCGCCGTCCCGCAGGATATCGCATTCCAGGCCCGAGAAGATGTGGATCCCCAGCCCGCGGCGGTTGATCTCCCGGACCTGCCGCGCGAACGCCACCACGCGCTTCTCGTCCAGGCCGTTGGCCATCGCCAGTGCTTTGGAATGATCGGTAATCGCAATGTACTGGTAGCCGCGGCCCCTGGCAGCCTCCGCCATCTCCTCTAAGGACGCGCGGCCGTCGGTTTCGGTTGTATGCATGTGCAGGTCGCCGCGGATCTGGCGCAGTTCCACCAATTCCGGGAGGCGGCCTTCGGCGGCCCACTCGATCTCTCCGATGTTCTCGCGCAACTCCGGGGGGATCCAGCGCAACCCCAGCGTCTCGTACACCCCCTCTTCGGTCTCCCCGGCCACGCGGGCGTCGTCCTCCATGCGGAACAGCCCGTATTCGCTGAGCTTGAAGCCCATCCTCACGGCGCGCGTGCGCAGGGCCACGTTGTGGTCCTTGCTGCCGGTGAAATACTGCAAAGCGGCGCCGTAGCTCTCCCGCGGCAGGGCGCGCACATCCACCTGAAACGCCTCCCGGCCCACGGTAGCGCTGGCCTTGTTCTCGCCGTGTCCCAGCACCTGCTCCACCTTGGGGTACTTGATAAAGCGCTCCAGTGCCATTCCAGCGCCCGGACCGGTCACCAGCAAGTCCAGGTCGCCGACCGTTTCGCGCCCGCGGCGCAGGCTGCCCGCCGGCGTGATCTTCTCGATGCCGCCCTCGGCGGATAAGTACTCGATCAGCTCGCGGGCGGCGGATTCGGCGTAATTGAGCATGAACCGGCCGGCGCGCTGGCGGTACTGGGCGATGGATTTGAGCACCTTCTCTTCCAGCTTGGCGCCCATGCGCGGCAGCACTCGCAGCTTTTGCTCCCGCGCCAGCCGTTCCAATTCGTCCATGGTGCTGATGCGGTAGTGCTCGAAAATCAGCGCGATGCCCTTGGGTCCCAGGCCCTGGATTTTGAGGAATTCGAGCGCCGTGGGCGGATATTTCTCCAGCAGGTGGTCGCGCCGCTCGCAGGACCCGTGGTCCACGATCTCGGCCAGCACCGCCGCCAAGCCTTTGCCGATGCCGGGGATATCGGTTACCTTCTTTTCGGCATCCCGGAGGATTTCTTCCACCCGCTCCGGATATCCCTCCACCGCGGTGGCCCCGTTCCGATAGCTGCGAATGCGGAAGGAATCCTCGCCGGCAATCTCCATCAGGTCGGCGGTCTCCTGCAAAATACGCGCAATCTCTTTATTTTCCACAGGTGGGGTTCTTCTCGATTGTAGCGCGGGCCGGGCGCTGCACTCCGCGGATGGTGTCCGAAGAATGTGTTGCGCTCAGGCCAGGCTCAGAATCCGGTCCAGAGCCTTCGATACCTGCATCAGCTTGTCCGGCTCGCGGCGTTCGTTGCCGATTTCCGGTGTCATGTATCCGCGGTAGCCCACCTTCACCAGCGCAGCCATCACTTCTTTCCAGTCCACGTCGCCTTCCAGCAGATCCACGAATCGCCCCTGCTCGGCCCGGTCGGAGAGCTTGTAATCCTTCACGTGCACGCGCTTAATGCGCTGGCCGAGCGTCAGAATCCAGTCCTGCGGATAGCCGAATTGCATGACGTTGCCGATATCGAAGTGCGTTTGCAGCCAAGGCGACTGGAACTGGTCCACGAAGGCCCGCATCTCGAGCGGGCTCACCAGAAACTTGTTCCACACGTTTTCGGGTGTGAGGATCACCTTCGCGTGCTCAGCGTCCGGGATGGCCTTACGCAGTTCCGTGGTGAAGCGCTTCCAGGTGTCTTCGTAGCCCACCTGGAACTTTGCGCCCGAGCCCAGCCTGCCGGGGACCAGCAGCATCGCCCCGCAGTCCAGATAGGTCGCGAACCGGATGCCGCGGCGCAGCGCCTCTACCCCCCTCGCGCGCTTGTCCGGATCCGGGCTGTTCAGCGGATTCGCGGAGAACGGCTCGGAAGTCCACAGGCTGACGATAGCCACCCCCGCCTTGCGCGCGGTCTCGCCCATGCGCTTCACCTCGTCCGGCGGGGTGTCCAGTTCCAGGTCTCCGCCAAAGCGGATCTCGATGCCCTCGAAGCCCGCGTTCCGGGCCTGCCGGAAGCGCTCCGCGGCAGGCATCCCACGGGGAAAGATCACGGAGGCGATGCTCTTGGTGAACCGCGCGGAGCCTGACGCCGCCGCACCCGCTGCCAGCCCGGCGGCTCCGGCAGCCAGAAAATCCCGGCGATGGATCATGCCCTCCAGTTTACCCGTACCGGGCCGGCCCCTCCGGCCGCCTCCGGGCTGCTAAAATCACAATACCCATGCTTACGGCCGTGCAAACGGGGAATCCGGCTGGGGTGTCCCCGTACCGGTTCAAGCCAGGCCCGTACAGCAGCCATACCCTGCTTCTCGCAAGCCTGCCCGCTCGCGGAGAGGGGCGGCGCGTGCTGGACATAGGCTGCGCCGCCGGCTACCTGGGTGCGGCGCTGGCCAACCGGGGCTATCGCGTCACCGGCATCGAGAATCCCGCGCACGTGCCGGCGGATTTCCCTCCAGGGGCCGCACTGGTGTGTGCCGATCTCGACCAGGGCCTGCCGCCGCAATTGGGCGCCTTCGATTTCATCCTCTGCGCCGACGTGCTCGAACACCTGCGCCGGCCGGAGGCCCTCCTCCGCGAACTGCGCCGCGCGCTAGCGCCCGGCGGCCGCCTGATCGCCTCCCTGCCCAACAGCGGCCACCTCTATTTCCGCTGGAACGTCCTGCTGGGCCGCTTCCCGCAGCACGATCGCGGCTTGTTCGACCGCACTCACCTGCACTTCTACACGTGGCAGGGATGGCGGGATCTGTTCGCCGGCGCCGGCTTCGCCATCGAAAGCCTGCGCTGCTCGGCCGTCCCCGTGGGCGAGGCGCTGCCGGCCTGGAAGGACCGCTGGCCAATGCGCGCCGCCGAGCGCCTTTCGTATTGGAGCGCGCGCTGCTGGAAGACCGCTTGCGCCTACCAGTTCATCGTGGTGGCGCGACCCGTGGAGGCCGCGTGAACCTGACCAAACCCAAGGTCGTGGTAGTGATGCCCGCCTACAACGCCGCCCGCACCTTGCACATGACCTACGCGGACCTGCCCCGCAACATGGTGGACCTCGTCATTCTGGTGGACGACGGCAGCTCCGACGAAACCGCCCGCATCGCCCGCGAGCTCGGCCTCGAGTTGTTCGTGCACAACCGCAACTACGGATACGGCGCCAATCAGAAGACCTGTTATCGCGAGGCCCTCAAAGCGGGTGCCGATATCGTCGTGATGGTACACCCCGATTACCAGTACGATCCCACGCTCCTGCCCGAAATCGTCCGCCCCGTCCAGGAAGACCGGGCGGACGTAGTGTTGGGCTCCCGCCTGCTCGGCGCGAGCCCGGTTAAGCAGGGCATGCCCTGGTGGAAGTTCGTCTCCAACCGCTTCCTCACGGTGCTCGAGAACTGGGTCTTCGGCCTGCGACTCTCCGAATACCACACCGGCTACCGCGCTTTCCGCCGCGCCGCGCTGGAGGCCGTGAACCTGGAAATGAACTCCGACAAGTTCATCTTCGACCAGGAAATCATGGCCCAGTTGGTGGAACTCGGCATGCGGATTACCGAGGTGCCTGTGCCCACGCGTTACTTCGCCCAGGCCTCCTCGGCCTCGCTTTTCCAAAGCACCGTCTACGGCCTCTCCATCCTGTGGCTGCTGGCGCGCTACCTGTTGCACCGCTCCGGTGTAGTCCGGCAGCGGCAGTTCGACAGCTTGTTCCGGCGCTATCGCGAGCCCGGCGCCGAAACCAAGCCCCGCTCCCAGGTGGGCCGCAGTTGAATCGCCCGGGTTTCTTGCGCACCCGCGCCGGCGTGGCCGCCGAATGCCTGCTGTTCTTCTTCCTGGCCTGGCTTGAGGTGCGCCCCCTGTTCAAAGCCAAGTACCTCGAGCGCTGGGACTCCATCGAGAGCACCTTCATCGCCGACGGCCGGTTTCTACGGGACCACTGGCCGCACCCCCAATGGCAGCCGCTCTGGTACCTGGGCACGCGCTTCGATTACGTGTATCCCCCGGCCCTGCGCTATGGCACAGCGCTTTTGTCCCGCGTCTGGCTGCCCGTCAAGGCCTACCACATCTACACGGCGTTCTTCTACTGCGTGGGGATCGCCGGGGTGTTCTTCTTCGTCCGCGCGGTGAGCGGATCGCCGGGTTCGGCCCGCCTGGCCGCGGCGGCTTCCGCGCTGCTCTCCCCCTCCTTCCTCTTTCTGCCCGATATCCGCCGGGACGCCGATCTGTGGACCCCCATGCGGCTCTGGACCCTGCTGCGCTACGGCGAAGGGCCGCACATGACCGCGCTGGCGCTATTGCCCATCGCGCTCGGCTGCGTGTATTTGGGCCTGGAACGGAACCGGCCTGCCAGCCTCGCACTGGGAGCGGTCTTCTGCGCCCTGGTGGTGTCCAACAATTTCTATGGCGCCACGGCTCTGGCCCTCTTCTTCCCGCTGCTGGTGTGGGGCGTGTGGGTGGCGCGCCAGGATCTCTCCATCTGGGCCCGCGCCGCGGCCATCGTGCTGCTCGCCTACGGTCTCACGGCCTTCTGGTTGACACCTTCGTATCTGCGCATCACCGCCGCCAACCTGCATCTCGTAGCCCCGGCCGGCAAGCCCTGGTGCGTGGCCGTCGCCGCGGCCGTGTTCCTGGTGTTCCTGATGCTCTCCTACCGCCTGGCTCGCGGAAAGAAGGACTCCACGTACCCGGTCCTCGTCTGCGGCATCCTGCTGTTCCTCTCACTGATCGTCCTGGGCTATTACTGGGCGGGATTCCAGGTGGTGGGAGTCCCTGGACGGCTGATTCCGGAACTGGATCTGGCCATGATTCTGGCGGCCGCCGAAGGCCTGCGGCGGTTGTGGCTCCGCGGCGGCTGGCGGCGCCTGCCTGCGGCGGCGATCACCCTGGCGGCCTTCGCTACCGCCGTGCCGTTCCTCTCCCAAAACCGCGTGTTCTACCGCCCCGATTCGCACTTCGACCAGCGCGCGGAATACCGTATGCAGGACTGGGTGGCGCGCAACCTCCCCGGCGCCCGCACCATGGTGACGGGATCCAACCGCTTCTGGTTCAATGTCTGGCACGACCTCCAGCAGTTGGGCGGCGGCTCCGAGCAGGGCCTTCTCAATCCCGTCGCCCTGGCGGCGCAGTGGGAGATCCAACTCGGCCCGGAGCCGGAACTGGCCGTCCACTGGATGCTCTGCCTGGGCGTGGACGCCGTCATCGTGCCGCAGAAGAACTCCCAGGAGGTCTATCACGATTTTCTGTATCCGCAAAAGTTCGCCGGCGTGCTGCCCGTGGCCTACGACGATGGCGCCGGCAATCTGATCTACCGGGTTCCGCGGCGCTACCCGGGCCTCGCGCGGGTGGTGGACCGCGCGCGATTTGCCGCCCTCCCTCCCGTCCGGTCGCAAGTGGATCTCGAAGGCGTGCGCGCCTACGCCCGCGCGGTCGAGCAGGGCCCGGACGAGCCTGCGTCCACCGCCTGGCGCGGCACCGACGAGTTGGTCGTGCATGCGCGCATGGCCCCCGGCCAAGCCGTCCTGGTGCAGGAGAGCTACGACCCCGCCTGGCACGCATACGCCGGCGGCCGGCCCCTGCCGGTCCGTAAGGATCAGCTCGGCCTGATGCTCATCGACGCGCCCCCCGGCGAGCAGGATCTGCGCCTGGTCTTCGAGCTGCCCCTGGAAAACCTGGTTGGCCGCATCCTGACCGCCCTCTCGGCGGCGGCCGTCCTGCTGCTCCTTTCGATGCGATATTGGAGGAAATGAGCGCACCGGGTCCTGCCTTCTCTCCCGAGAGCCGCCGGCAAAACCTGGAGCGGCTGCGGGCGGAGGAGTTGGACGTCCTGATCGTGGGCGGGGGCATCAACGGCGCCGGCATCGCCCGCGACCTCGCGCTGCGCGCCCGCGACGCCGGCATGCCCCTGCGGGTAGGCCTGGTCGAGCAGCGGCACTTCGCCTCCGGCACCAGCGGCCGGAATTCTCAATTGATCCACGGCGGGCTGCGCTACCTCAAGCAGTTGGAATTTCACCTCGTGCGCGAGTCCCTGCGCGAGCGCGCGGCGTTGCTCGATATCGCGCCCCACCTGGTGGCGCCCCTGCCCTTCCTGATCCCTTTCTACAGTTGGCCCGCACGGCTGTATTATTGCGCCGGCCTGCGGCTGTACGAGTTTCTCTCCGGCAGCCGCAAAATCGGCCGCCTGCGCTACCTGTCGAGCGCGGAGGTGCTGGCCGCCGAGCCGGGTCTCGCACCCGCGGGCCTCGCCGGGGGCGCCATCTATTACGACTGCCGGGTGAACGCCGCGCGCGGCGTGCTGGAGAACGTCTTCGATGCCGCCCGCGCCGGCGCCGTCATCGCCAACTACGCCCGCGCCGAACGGATCACCGCCACGGGAGCCACCGTGGTGGACGCGCTCTCCGGCCAGTCCTTCCCGGTGCGCGCGCGCAAGGTGGTGGACGCTACCGGCCCGTGGGAGACGGGCAGCCGGATCCGGCTGGTGCGAGGCTCCCACCTGATCCTGCCGCGGCTCAATGCGGGTGATCACGCCATCGCCTTTTTCGAAGACGCCGGACGTATTGTCTTCGTGATTCCCTGGAGCGGTGGCGCCTTGTCGCTGGTCGGCACCACGGACGTGGATCACGAAGGCAGCCCCGACGATGTGTCCATCTCGCCGGACGAGGTGGGCTATCTGCTGGCCATCGTGCGGCGTCTCTACCCCGGCGCCGGGGACCTGCGCCCCATCGCGGCCTACAGCGCCCTGCGCGCGCTGGTGCGCGACCATGCGGCTTCCCCCACCGAGACCAGCCGCGAGCACCGCATCTGGAACGCCGAGGATGGCGTGCTGCACGTGGCCGGAGGCAAGTACACCACCTACCGCCTGATGAGCGAAGAAGCCGCCGAGCGGGTGGTCCGGGAGATCGCCCCGCCACTGGCCGGCCGCTCCGCCACCGCCCAAACCCCGCTGGGCGGCAACACCCGCGCGCGCCTCGCCGAGTTGGGCGCCTCCCTCCCGGAACTGGCCGCGCGGCACTGCCTGGAGGAGGCGCGCCTGCGCCCGCTGGCCTCCGATTACGGCGTGCAATTGCCGCACCTGCTGGCCTGCCTCCCCGCCGGGGAAGCGGAGTTGGACCGCCTGCGCCGCGCGCAGATCGCCTATGCCGTGCGCCACGAAATGGCCCACCGGCTGGCGGATTTTCTCTTTGTCTCTACTTACTGGGGCTTCGAGCAGCCCTGGACCGCCGAAAACCTGCTGCCCGTGTCGCGCGAAATGGCCGGGCATCTGGGCTGGAACGACTCCGCGATCCAGGCCGAAATCGAGCTGGCGCTACGGGTGCGCCGGTACTAACAGATCGTCCACCGACGTGCTGCTCTGTCCGTACCGCGGCTGTATGTACTTCTCCAGGAAGGCAAGCTGCTTTTTCCAGGCGTCCAGCCGGTGCTCCCGTTCGCTGAAGCCGTGCCCCTCGCGCGGGTACGTGAAGTAGTAATACACCTTGCCGTGCTGCTTGAGCGCGCGCACGAACTGCGCGGATTCGTAGGGCGGCACCTGCGGGTCCTTCTCCCCGTGCATGATCAGCAGCGGCGCCCGGATGCGGCCCACGTCGTTCAGCACGTCGGCGCGGCTGTAGACCTCCGGCTTCTCGGCGGGTGTCCCGCCCATCTTGCGCATCCAGCGCCATGCGGAGTTGCGGTTGGTGCGCTCGATATAAGTCGCGCGGTCCACCACGCCGTAGAGTTCGATGGCAGCTTGAAACAGGTCCGGGTACTTGGTCACCGCATAGGCCACCATGGTGCCGCCGTGGCTGCCCCCGCCGATGGCCAGGCGCTTGGGATCGGCCAGGCCGCGCGCGATCAGGTAACGCGCCCCGGCCGCCACGTCATCCATCTCACCGCCCCCGCTGTCGGCCACGTTCAGGTTCCGGAATTTCTCCCCGTATCCGCTGCTGCCGCGATAGTTCGGCTCCAGCACCAGGTAGCCGGACTGCGCCAGGTACTGCGCCCAGGGATCGAAGCGGAAGGTGTCCTGGCCTTCCGGCCCGCCGTGAATCCACAGCACCGTGGGATAGCCCGGGCCGGGCCGCTCGGCGCGCGGCCGGTAGAGCAGCGCCGTAATCTCCAGGCCGTCTTTGCTCCGATAACGCACCTTTTCCGGCGCCGCCAGCGCGCCCTCGAAATTCTTCGGCAGGGTGTGGGTCAGGCACCGCGGCGGCGCCCCGCCGCTCGCATCCGCCGCCAGCAGGTCCGTCGATTCGAGCGGTGTGCCGCGATGGAAATAGACCGTCTTTCCGTCCGGCGACCAGGCGGGCGCGGACTCCATGCCGGGCACCGGGAAACGGGTGAGTGGCCGCGCCGTCCCGCCCTCGACGGGCACGATCCAGATGCCGGTCTCTTCCGGGCTCTTGCGGTTGGAAACGATGGCCAGCGATCTCCCGTCCGGCGAAAAGACTGGGCTCCCGTCCTCCTGCTCGCCGCGCGTGAGGGGCCGGGGCGCGCCGCCCGAAGCCGGGATGAGGTACACGTTGTCCCAGCCGCTTTCCTGCAACACCACCGCCAGCGTACGCCCGTCCGGCGACCAGGCGGCTTTCCGGATCAGCCAGCCGCCGCCGCGATCCTCCGGCGCGGTGTAGAGGGTGGCGGCCTCCCCCACGGCGAGGCCGCTTTGCGCATCGAGGCGCAGCACCTTCAGCTTGCCGCTGAAATGCTCGTGCGAGCGCTCCGTGTAGGAGATATGCGCCCCGTCCGGCGACCACGCCGCGTTTTCCTCATCCGCGGGGGAGTCCGTCAGGTAATCGTTGATCAATCCGTCGTCGCTCACCACCATGAGGCTGTTACGCCCGCGCCGGCCGGTCTCGAACAGAATCCACCGGCCCTTGGGCGACCATTGCGGATCGCGGTCGCCTGCCTGCCGCGGATCGCCTTCCCCGGCGATGGCGCGGGTCAACCGCCGGGGCGGCCCGCCGGCTGCGGGAACCGTCCAGATGCTGCCCTGGCTGGCGTAAGCGATCGTGCGCCCGTCCGGGGACCAGTGCAAGCCGCTCTTGCCGCCGGCCGTCGTGGTCAGCGTGACCGGCCATCCTCCCGAAGAAGGCAGCAAAACGATCTGCCCGCCGCGCGTCAGCGCGAAGGTCCCCCCATCCGGAGAAAGCGCCGTCTCGCCCACGGCCTCCACGGAAACCAGGTCCTCCAGGGTGAGTCGCGGGGCCGCGGCCGCAAGGCCGCAAACCGCGAGAAGTATCGCAAGCCCGTGTCGTGCCATAAACTGTTCCTGATTCTACATTCCGCGGTTTAGGAACGGTAATTGCACTCCACCGGGCCATATGAACCGGGATGATCTCGAAAACAAACTGCTGCAAGTGCAGGCGCTTGTCGGAGAGCTGATCGAAGCGCTCGCGCAAGACCGTGAACCGTCTCCGAAATCCGCAGAGGACCGGGTCAAAACGTCAGACTCTCCAGACAAGAGACAGATAGGAGAGGGGCGAGGCGCCTGGCGGGTTGCCTAAGGCCTGGATTGTGCCGGCGGTTTGTCCGGGAATGCACATTTGCACCCGACTTGCTCTGGACGCTACGGGTGTTGGAAGTGTATGGAATGGGAAAGATGAAATGAAACCCCTATTGCGGCAGTGGTTGTCCATCCTGATCTCGTTCGCCGTGTGGCACTGCACTCTTGCGGGCAGCGCCACGGCACAGGAACACGTGGTCCCCTTGCAGGAATTACACAAGGGGCTGCAATCCGCGGCGGAAGAAAGAGGAAAAAATGTCGCGGATATCGAAAGGGTATTTTCCTATCCGGCGGCCGTCCAGGCGCTCAAAAAGTTTGATCTCAACGCGGACCAGGTGCACACCGCCGTGGCCACGCTCAGCGATGCGGAACTGGCCCGTTTCGCGGATCGCGCCCGGGACGCCGAAAAGGATGTGCAGGGCGGATTGATCGTCGGCCTCCTGGCCCTGATCGGCCTGATTGTGGTCATCGTCGTCGTGGTGCACGCGGTCGCCGACGTGAGTCTATCGCCGCACTGCGGTGTAGAACACGCCCGTCCCGTCCCGCAGGTTGCGCCCGTAAACGGCTAGGAACTCGAAGCCTCCGGCAGTGCCGATTTTTGCCTCGAGCCCTGTATCATAAAGCCACCCGTGCGAGCCGAACAGGCGGGACGGATCGCCGATTCGGCCCCAATCGAAGAAAGGGCCCACCGCGCAGCGCACCATCGGCAACTGCCACACCGCGCGGTCGAATTCGGCGCGGGTCAAAACATACCGCCTGCCCATCGGCGCGCTGCCTTTCTGCCCGTCGCGTGTGCCTACATGCCCGCGCAGCCAGAGATCGTTGTCCCGTTCCATTCCTAGAATGTACAGTTCGTCTAGAGGAACGTTGCCGAACTCCGCGCCGCTGCGCACCTCCGCGGCCAGTTCATACGTGTCGCCCTTCGCTTGTGGAATCCAGTGGGTCCGCAGGCTGGCTTCCGGCGCGATCAGCCGCGAGGGCGAGCCCGTAAGAATGCGGCCTGTGCGCAGGGTAGCCCAGCCATCCACGCGCAAACGGTGCTCCGGCCAATCCCACACCATGGCGTCCAGCCGGTTGACAATTTCGCTGGACCAGCCTTTTGCGAAAAACGGCCCGGCGGCAGCGCCGGAATATTCGCGGAAAGCCAGGCGCGTGCCCACGGTCCATTTCAGCCTGGCCGTCAGATTGCGCTGCAAGTCGCCGCCGGCCTCCACTTTGCGCAGGGCCGGAAAAAGCGAGCCGGGGCCGGAATAGTTGCCGCTCAGGTTCCAGTTCTCCTGGCGCGCATCGAACACCAGACGGTAGCGCCAGAAATGCAGGGGACCGGAAAATTCGAGCGCTACGCGCCGCTTCTGGGCATCCCACCGCCAGAACGACTTCAGGTTCACGGCACGCCGGGCGATATTGTAGGAATCGGCATGAATCTCCTGGTAAGGCAACCCGCGCAGCGCGGAAACCAGGTATCCGGGCCAGCCCTGGAGCGGCGAAGCGATGGGTGTGGGACGGATGGTCAGATCGAAGCGCTCGTCTCCGCGCGGGGCCAGATCATAGCGGCAGCCGGCAAAGACACCCGCCAGATCCAGGTTGGCCTCGGTGCGCTCGAGACGGGCCGCGGTGAACACCTGGCCGGCGGAGACATCGAAAGTGCGCTCCCTCAGCAACGGTACCAGCGGCGGGGCGGGCGCGAAACGCACCTCTGCCAGCAGCGGTTTTTCGAGGCGATTCCAGTATTTCAGCGCGGCGTGGAGGTTGCCCTCCAGCAGGTAAAGAGTGCCCAGGAAGTCGTTGCCGTAGCGGTCGGAGGGATTGCGAGCGAGAGCTCCGTGCAGGTACGCCTTCGCCGCGCCGAAATCCTTGCGGCGATACGCGATACCCGCCAGTTCCAGCAGGAACCGGCTGTCGGCCGGGAAACGGCGCCTGCCCTCCAGGAGTACGGCCCGCGCTTCGTCCAGACGGCCGGCGCTTCCCAGCGCCACTCCGCGATCGAGAAGCGCTTGGGCCGTGGGCACGTTCGCCTGCCCGCCGGCCCTCCACACCAGCAGGAAAGCGATCGAGAGCAGCCGAAGGTTCACCTGAGCTGCCTGGGCACGGCCAGCAGGCTCCAGTTGTCCGATTCTTTCCAGGCCGCCTCGAAATGCCGCCGATCTTCCCGGATCAGCTTGCCCCGGGCCGGGTCATTCAGCCACACCGCCTCGGGATCAATGCCTGCCACCACGGCATAATGAAACGGACCGCGCGCGCCCTTGGGACCCAGGCAGACCACCAGCGGACGTCCTTTCTGGAACTGCTGTTCCAGGTCTGAGCGCTCTCCTCGAAACACGAATACGTCGAAGCCATGCGCCTCCAGGTACGATTTCAACGCATTCCCCTGGATGCCCTTCGGACCCGCCGGCAGATCTTCATTGATGCGCTCGCTGGCCATCGCGGCGTCCGCCAGCGAAGGTTGCTGCCGCGCCCAATACTGAATCACCATGGCGACTGCCGCCGCTCCGCACCCCGAGCCGGTCTGATGCACGTACGGAATATCCAGCCATCCGGATCCGCTGGCCGCGAGCAGCAGGGCAATCCAGGTCATCGCCTTGACTATCGCATGACTAACGGCAGCAAGCACGCCGCCGGGCCAGTGAATCGTTCGATTCGATACGCGGTCAGCGATCGGAACAGCAAAAGACTACGCCCTACCGCCCCCGTCTGCGACCGTAGCCGCCGGCACAAGCTGCGCGGGGCGCGATGTTCAGGCCAGAGCCTTTCCGTACAGCGCGAGCAAGCGGCTCCATGCCTTCTCGGCTTGCGGCTCGTTGTAGACCCGCGAATCCGGAGGGCACCAGCCGTGTGCGGCGCCGGCATATACCTCGATTTCCGCGGGCAGACCCGCTTTGGCAAACGTCTCCTTGAGGACGACCTTGTCGTTGGGCGACCGCTTGTCGTCATTTTCCGCGATGGCGATGAGAAATTGCGCCTTGGTTTTCGCGGCTTGAAGGTGCGGACTGTTGGGCGCATCGGTCACGAGTCCGCCGCCATGGAATGAGGCGACGGCTCCGACACGATCGGGCACAGCGGCCGCCGTGCGAAACGCAATCGGGCCGCCCATGCAATAGCCCTGTGTGCCCATCTTCCGATTCCTGGCCACCGGTTTCTGCCCGTCCAGCCACGCGAGGAAGGCTTTCGCATCCGTCATGTGCGTCGTCTCGTTGAGCGTTCGCGCGAGCGGCATCAGTTCCTGGATTGGCGTTGCGCCGCCGGCTGCCGCGGTGGGGGCTTTCTGGACGCGGTAGAAAGGATTCACCACGAGCACCGCATACCCCGATTCAGCGAGCCGTTTGCCCATGTGCCGAAACGCCGGCCGCAGCCCGAAGATGTCCGGCCACATGAGAACTCCCGGAGCTGTGCCGCTCGCGGGATGCACGAAGTAGCAGTCCGCGGCCCCGTCCGGGGTCGTCACGGTCACCTCGGCTTCGCTCACAGTGACGGCGTTTGCGGCTCGCGGCAGCATCATGGCCACGCCTGCTCCCAATATGACGCCGAACTGCTTGCGTGTCACCAAACCCAGAGCCTCGTATTCCTGCCGGTCCTCTTCGAAATGATTCTGATCACACATAGTCCCCTCACCCTCGTCTACGGCGCGGCAAAACCGCCCGCATATCGCGCTATTATACTCGCGCATGCCCCCGGAATCGCCGCCGCGGCACCGCCGGCCGCCTACGGCACTTCGCGCTCGGGGACCAGGGGGACGGAGGCGGCGGGCTCGAACAGGCCAAAGGGCCTATAATGGAGCCAGACGTCGATGCAAACGGGCGCGGTGGAATCGATCCCGATCACGCTGGGGCGCGAAGAGGACGGCCGGTGGTGGGCCGACGTTGAGTCCATGCCGGGCGTCATGGCATATGGGAAGACTCGAGAAGAGGCGATCGCCGCAGTGCGCGCGCTGGCATTACGCGTGGCCGCTGACTGTATCGATCATGGCGAAGAAGTTCCCGAACCGCTCGCGAAAGTTTTCTCCGTCGCATGAGCCGTTGGCCATCCGTCAAGGCACGACAACTCCTGGCCGCCTTACTTCGGATCGGATGGACCATAGCTTGGCAGAGCGGTTCTCACCGGCGTTTGAAGCGGGACGGGTGGCCTAACTACACATTCGCGTTTCATGATGCCGAGGAGATCGGGCCGGGACTTTTGGCACAGGTTGCCAAGAAGACCGGACTAAAGCCGGAAGACCTCTGAACGGCAGCGGCACCGCCAGCCGCCTACGGCACTTCGCGCTCGGGGACCAGGGGGACCGGGGCGGCGGGCTCGAACAGGCCGAAGGTGAACACGTCGGTGGCCGAGGCGATGGTGACGTACTGCTTGCCTTCCACCATGTAGGTGATGGGCGAGGCGGTCAGCAGCTGGCCCATGTAGAAGTGCCAGAGGTGCTTGCCGCTGCGCGCGTCCAGGGCCACCAGTTGGCCGTCATCGTCGCCGAAGAACAGCACGCCGCCGGCGGTTGAGACCGCTCCGGCCCACATATCGGCGTGGCCGGTCATGGGGTACTCCCATTTCTTCTCCAGCGTGCGCGGATCGAAGGCCCGCATATAGAACCTGCCCGCTTCGCTGGCGATCGACTCCGCCCCGGTGCCGGCGAAATTCTTCATGGGCTCGGGCGTCTTCGTGGAGCTGGTGTACATGTCGCACTGCTCCAGCGTGGGCACGTAGAACAGGCCGGATTCCGGGCTGTAGGAGGGCGACATCCAGTTGGAGGCGCCGCGCACGGAAGGGCAGATGCGCTGCCCGGTCAGGGTGGGATCGCGCTCGGGCAGGGGAATGGGCCGGCCCTGCGCGTCGATACCCTTGGCCCAGTTGACCTTCTCCACGTAGGGCACGGCCTTCAGAAACTTGCCGTTGGTGCGGTCCAGCATGTAGAGGTAGCCGTTGCGGTTGGCATGCAGCAGGATCTTGCGGACCGTCCCGCCGATGCGCTCGTCCAGCAGCACGGGCCAGGCCTGAGCGTCCCAATCGCGCGTGTCGTGGGGAGTGAACTGGAAATACCACTTGAGCTTGCCAGTGTCGGCGTCCAGCGCCAGCAGGGAGTCGGAGTACAGGTTGTCGCCGTGGCGGTCGCCGCCATAGAAATCCGGCCAGGGATTGCCTGCCGTCCAGTAGAGCAGGTTCAACTCGGGGTCGTAGGTGCCGGAAAGCCATGTGGCCGCGCCGCCCCAGTCCAGGGTCTGGGGTCCCCAGCTCTCCGAGCCAGGCTCGCCTTTGGCCGGGACGGTCCAGAAGCGCCACATTTCCTCGCCGGTGGCCGCGGAATAGGCGGCCACAAACCCGCGCGTGCCGCTGTCGCCGCCGGAGACGCCCACGATGATGCGGTCCTTGACGGCGAAGGGCGCGACGGTGGCGAACTGGCCTTTCTTCCGGTCCACGTAGAGCTTCTGCCACAGCAGGCCGCCGGTTTTGCGATTCAGCGCCACGAGCTGGCCGTCGCTGGTGATGAAGAACACCCGGTCGCCCAGGATGGCCGCGCCGCGGTTGACGTCGCTCTGCTTGGCCAGCTCATCCTTGTAATGCCAGAGGGGTCGGCCGGTGCGCGCATCCAGGGCGTAGATCTCATTGCTGTTGGTGACGTACATCACGCCGTCGTAGACCAGCGGGGTAGCCTCCAGGCGCTTGGCGTTCTCCAGGTGGTAGACCCACTTGGGAACCAGCGAAGCGGCATTGGAGCGGTTGATCTGCGTGAGGGGGCTGTGCCGGTGGGCGGCGTAGTCGCCGGCATAAGTCAGCCAGTTATCGCCCGGCCCCCGGCGGAGCATGTCGTCGCGCACCTGCGCGGCCAGCGGCACAGCCGCCAGCAATATCCCAAGGAACGCCTGCTTCACCTAGTGATCCCCCTTCGGACCGGCTTCGTCGCCGGGCACGTCCACGCGCACCGACTGCCGGCCCAGGAAGGCCAGCAGGTCCTGCATCTGATCGCGGCTCAGGCGCTGTTTGTAGTCGTGCGGCATGAGCGACTTTTGATGAAAGGTCACCTCGCGCAGGTCTTTCTTCCAGAGCAGGTGCAGATTGCCCTGGGCGTCCAGGACAGCGATGGAGTAATTGGTGTTGTCCTTGGCCACTCCGGAGATGGTGCGCCCATCCTTGGTGAGGACGGAGACGCCGCGGAATCCTTCGGTGGGGTGCGCATCCGGATCGAGCAGGGCTTCACGCAGTTGGGCGTAGGAGCGCGTGCGGCCGATGTTGGAAAGGTCGGGGCCCAGCACGCCACCGCGCCCGCGGATGGTGTGGCACTGAACACAGCCGGACTGGCCGAAGAACAGCGCGCCGCCGGCCTCCGGATTTCCCGGGGCCGTGCTCTCGTAGGCCGGCGCGCTCAGGCTGCGGATGAACGTGACCAGTTGCCAGATCTTCTCGTCGGGCATGCGGAAGGGCGGCATATCCGAGCCGGGCACGCCGTTCCGGATGGCGGAAAACAGGTGCGCGTCGGTGGCGCCGCGAATCAGGTCGCCCTTGGCCAGGTTAGGGCCGCGCCCGCCTTCGCCGTTCGGGCCATGGCAGCCGCTGCAGCCCTCAACAAACAGTTTCTTGCCCGCGGCGATGGCTTCCGGCTGGCCTGCGAGCGGGTTTTTCGCGTCACCCTTATCGTCGGCGGCCCACGCCGCAAGGCAGGCCATGGCAATGACACAAAGCAAGTGCAGACGCATGGAGAAATAGGATTTCAGTATACCGTCAGGGCGGCGCAGGCTTCAGGGCCGGGAGGCGACGGCTTCGGGCGCCACGATGCGAAGCAGGTCGGAATGCACCTCGCCAGGCGGGCGGTCGCCGTCCACCGGGTGGTATCCGCCGTCGCGGTAGTGGCGGAGAAGCGGCGCCGCGGTGCGCTCGTAGGCTCTCAGGCGCTCGCGGATGACGGCTTCGCTGTCGTCGCTGCGCGCCACTAAGGCGGCGCCGTCGTTATCGCAGCAGCCGGGCCGGGTGGGAGGGTGCTCTCGCAGATGGTAGGCCCGGCCGCAGAGAGAGCATTGCCGGCGCGCGGCCAGGCGATCCAGCAGAGTTTCCTCGGCCACCACCAGGTTCAACACCACGGGCCTGGGAAGACCAAGCTGATCGAGCAGGCCGTCCAGGAAGGCGGCCTGCGGACCGGTGCGCGGATAGCCGTCCAGCAGGAACCCGGAGAGGCAATCCGGCCGCCGCAGGCGCAGAGCAACCAGCCGGTTCACCAGCTCATCGCTGACCAGGCCGCCGCCTGCCAGGACCGCGCGCACCTGCTGCCCGAGGGCGGTGCCGCGTTGGATTTCCTTGCGTAGCATCTCTCCCGTGGAGAGAATCGGAATGCCCAGATGGCCCGCCAGCAGGGCGCCCTGAGTACCTTTGCCGCTACCTGGCGGTCCGATCAGGAGGACCACCCGCGGGTCGTTCCCCGTGTTCGGTGAAGCTTGCATACGACGACACACGCACGGGAACCCCTATCCGAACCCGCGCCTCTATGAGTTAAGACAGGATGCGGGGGAAATAGCAAAGGCGCTGGTCCGATCCGGACCAGCGGACCGATTCGGGCCAGTACCGAGGAATCTCCCGGTGGGCGCGCGGCGGCGCCACGAAGCGCAGCCGAGTCGCGTATAATAGCCGGGTTCAACGGACACCCCTGTTATGCTGTCCAGGTTCGCCGAGTTGCCGCCGGTCGTCGACGAGGAATCGCCGCAGGCCTGGGTGCGGCGGTTGCGGGACGACCTGCTGCAGCGGCGCATTGGCAGCGGCATCGCATGGCTGGAGAGCCGGCGGGACGGCCTGCTCGCGCCGCGGAGCGAGAAGCCGCCTCCCGCCGCCCTGGTGGGCTGCCTGGCGCAATGGGTAGACACCGGCTTCGGCGATCCCAGCCTGGTCGAGAGCCTGCTGGAGCGTTTTCCCAAGGATGGCCGCGCCGGATTGCCTTTGGCCGACTACGTCCAACTGCGCATGGCCGAAGGCATGGTGGCGATGCTCAACGGTGCAACCGGCGACGCCATCCGCCACTTCGAAGTGGTCCTGCGGCTGGGAGAAGAGATCCGTGACCGGGACGTGCTCTCCATCACCAGCTTTTGGAAAGCGCGCTGCCACCGGCAGAAGGGCGAGTACGACCGCGCCCTGGCGGACACGGCTACGGCCCGCACGCTGGCGCTGGAACTGGGGCACGAGCGGGTGGCGGCGGTGACGCAGGTACTCGAGAGCTGGCTGGTGTTTCAGAAGGGCCGGCCGCGGGAAGCCGCCGAACTGCTGCGCCAGGCAGAGCACACGCTGGCCGGCACCGACGATTACGTCACGCTGGGCAACATCCAATCCGGCTACGGGCGCATCGCTCGGCGGGAGGGGCGCTACGAGCTGGCCACGCGGCACTTCGCGCGGGCCATCGAGGAGTACCGCAAGCGGGACCCGCGGCATCGCAACCTGGCGCGCTCGCTGGTCAATATGGCATACGCGAAGCGGCTGATCGCCCTGGACCTGCGCCGCCGGATCGACGCGGAGATGCTGCGCCGGAGGGGCCACGGAGGGCGCGAGCGGGCCGCCCCCATCCCGGCGCCGGACCGCGAGGCGATCGAGAGCCTGCGCCGCGAAGCGTTGGAGAGCTTGCGCGAGGCGGCGGAAATCTACGCCCATCTGCGGCATCACCGCGGCGCCGGGTCCGTGCACATCAATGCCGGCTACCTGCACCTGGATCACGGCGAGTTGGACCGCGCGGCCGAGGAAGGCGCCCGCGCGTACAGCCTGGGCGGGGAGCGCAAGGACTACATCCTGATGGCCCGCGCGCGGGTGATTCAGAGCCTGGCGGAGAACGCCCGCTGTGAGGAGGGCATCGAGGATCACCACCATCCCAGCCAGCACGCACGCGCCGCCCAGGAGTACGCCCGCGAGGCCGTGGAATTCGCCCGGCACACGCAAAACCGGCGCTTGCAGGCCCGGGCCTACCTCTGCCAGGGGCAGGCGCTGTCGGGCGAATACTTCCCCAATCCGGAGGCCGCCCGCCAGGCCTGCGACCAGGCCGCCGCGCTGCTGCGCAGCGATCCGCGCGACTACCTCTGGGAGGATCTGCAAGCCCTGCGCGCACGCATCCTGTGCGCCGGCAGCGTGGATGCCAAGCTGCGCGCCTGGTCGCAGGGCGAAGTGGGCGACAAGAGTTTCCAGCAAATCACCGAAGAGTTCGCGGAGCTCGTGATTCCCAAAGTCTGGGAGAGCGAGGGACGCAAGGTCTCGCGCGTGGCGCAGCGCCTCTCCATCTCACCCAAGAAGGTGCGCCGCGTCTTGAAACACCTGGGCCTGCTCGGAAAGTGAGCCGGCGTCAGCGCAGGAGCTGAAACTGGACCGCCAGGGAGCAGGTGTAGCCAAAACTGGTAAGCGGCGCCGAGGAGATGACCCCCAGCAGGAAAGACCCTGAAGACGCGCCCGTGAAATCGCCCGCGCGCGACGCGGAGATGACGTTCGTGGGAATCGGGACTCCCACGGGGTTGCCACCGGACATGCTGAGGACCGGCCCCACCGAGACACCGGCGGCGGCCGCCACCTTCTGGGCTTGCGCCCGGGCATCGCTCACCAGGTCGGTCTGCGGGCAGGCGACGGACTTTTGTGCGTCCGGCGAGGTTTGCAAACCCTGGGTGGAAAACGTCAGGCTGAGCCCGGAATTGTTGGCCGCAATGGCCTGCTGGGCTGCGGTGAGCAGGCCGAAGGTGTCCTTGATCCTAGCCAGCGGCGCCGTCATCTGGAACAGCCACTGGAGCACGGCCGGCGGCTGGGAGCCGACAGCCGGGGTATAGCCCTGCGAGGTGTAAACGCCCGTGAAGATAGCGCCCGCGATGCCGGCGTTCTGCAGAGAAGCGGTGATCTCATTTAGACCGGAATTGGCACTGGAGACTACGGTCAGCGCGAACGACACTTGATCCGGCGTCGCCGTGAGATTGCGCAAGGCCGTAATGGTGATGGCGTTGGGATCGGGCTGGCCGAAAGTGGCGCCCAAGGCGAAGCGCACGGTCAGGGAGCAGGCGCCCGGCAGGGAAGGCGACGGAGCGCTCGAAACCAGGCCCAGGATGGCGCCCGGCGCGAGTCCGGCCGCGCTTGCCAGTTTTTGCGCCTGTGCCCGCGCGTCGGCCAGCAGGTCCGCCGGGTTGCAGACCTGCGATTGCGCCGCCTGCGGGGAGATTTGTGTGCCCTGCACCTGGAACGACAACGACAGCCCGCCGCCCTTTTGGGCGATGCTCTGCTGCAAGCTGGTGAGCAGCGCAGTGGTGTCTTTCACCTTGCTGAGGGGAACGGGCAAGCGAAACATCCACGCGAGCATGGGCAGCGGCGCCGCGCCCAACCTCGGCGGGAGGGGATAGGGCTGTGTGCTGATGCCCGCCAGATTGGCGGCCGTAATGCCGGTCCCCGGCAAGGCGTTGAGGATGTCATCCAGGTTCTTATCGAAGCCGGAATCGACCGCCACGCTGAACACGGCCTGATCGGCCTCGAGGTCCATGTTTCGGGACGCGGTCACCGTGACCGAGTTCCAACTGAGCTGCGCGCAGAGAATGGCAGGAAAGATGAGCAGAGCAGGAAGAAGACCATGCCTGGCCATGACCCCAAGTATAGCTTCCGGCGCGGGCTGGATCGCGCGGGAGTTTACGCCGCGGTTTGCCAGGCGATCTCCACCACCCGCCCGCCGTTCAGAATCGACTCGCGGCCGGCTTCCAGTACGCGCTCGTTGAAGCTGCTGTTGGCGGGCGTTGCCATGATGCCCGCCGCGTCGTATTCCTTCAGAATCGCCTGCCTCCGGGCCAGCGCCTGGTCCTCGGGCAATCCCTGGGTCTCCGCCTCGGCGCGCAGGCAGGCGTTGATGATGTACTCCACCGAGCGGTAGCCGTAACCCACCGGCGTCAGCCCCGGGCCGCCCAGGTCCAGGTACTGAAAGTAATCCGGGCTGGGCTCGGCGTAGATGGTGGCGCCGGAGCCCTCGGGCTTGCGCACGTAGGAATACTTCAAACCGCGGTACTGGTCGGAATGCGTCACCAGGCCACCCGCATCCTCGCCCTTGCAATACATCACCAGCCCCTGCGTATTCGTGCCGGGCGCGTCGTCGGGAAATCCCAGCCCGTTTTGCACGTTGAGGCAGGCGCCGTTGTTCCAGATCACGCGCGCGTCGGTCCACAGGAATCCCTGGTTGCCGTTGGGATAGCGGTCCCGGACGCCGTACACGCTCACCGCCGCCGGCAGCAGCCCGGTGATGAAGTGCACCAGGTCCACGTAATGGCAGCCGATATACGTGAAGGCGTCGGAGTTCTCTGTGGTCATCCAGTTCTGGAAGTTGGAATGGCGGTAATACCACTTCTCGAACAGGCAGGCGGTGCCCAGCACGAACTCGCCGAACCAGCCTTCGCGATAGCGGCGCCGAGCCATCAGGCTGCGGTCGTCGAAGCGCTTGTGGTATTCCACGCCCACCACCAGCCCGCGCCGGCAGGCCTCGCGCTCGATCTCCTGCGCCTGCCGGTACTCCAGCACCAGCGGCTTCACGGTACAGACGTGCTGGTCGTGCCGCAGCGCGGTCATGATCACATCGAAGTGAATCTGGTCCGGCACGGCGGCCACCACGATGTTGCGCGGCGGCAGGCCTGCGATCACTTCGCGGAACAGGTCCGGTCCCATGTGGCCGCCATGATGCGGGTCGGGGTAGGGCCGGAAGCTCTGGCCCGGGAAGGCCCGCAGCAGGTTTTCGGCGTGCGCCAGCGCGCGCACCGTCTTGGCGCTCGAGGAGCACACGCTGATCTCCCCGATGCGGCCCTGCCGCTGCATGTGGTACAGGCTGGGCAGGATCTGGTCGTGCGTGATCATCCCGCCGCCGACGATCAAAACTTGCGGGGGCGTCATTATGCCACCGCCGCCTGCGCGCCCACCGCCTCGGAGAGGGCTTCCTCGAGCACGCCCACGCTCTCCGCAATGGCGTCTTCGGTGATCACCAGTGGAGGCGAGATCTTCACCGTGCCACCGCCCAGGCCCACCGGGCTGAACATCAGCAGGCCCTTCTCCATGCAGAGCCGCACCACCTCCCAGGCCAGATCTCCGTCGGGCTCCTTGCCGCCGGGCACGACGCAGGCCACTCCGGCCACCAGGCCCTTGCCGTCCACCGCGCCGATCTGCGGGTGGCGCGACTGCAATTGGCGCAGTTTCTGGTGCAGCATGGCGCCCATCTTGCGCGCGTTCTCGGCCAGGTTCTCGCCGAGCACCAGGTCGATGGAGGCCAGCGCCGCGGCGCAGCACAACGGGTTGCCCGTGTGCGTGGAGGTCATGCTGCCCGGCGGGAACAGGTCCATCACGTCCGGCCGTCCCGCCACCGCCGAAAGCGGCAGCGAACTGGAAATGCCCTTGCCGAACAGCGCCAGGTCCGGCACGATCCCGTAATGCTCGAAACCCCACAGCGTGCCGGTGCGTCCGAATCCTGCTTGCACTTCATCGCAAATCAGGAGAGTCTTGTGGCCGTTGCACCACTGCCGCAGCGCCTGCATGTAGGCCGGAGGCGCGAACGCCGCGCTGCCTCCCTGGTAGGTTTCCAGGATCACGCCGGCCACGTTCTGCGGCTCCACGCCGCGTTCCCGCAGGCTGCGTTCGAACGCATCGAAGGAAACATCCACCGTGCGGAAGCCGTCCGGAAACGGAACCTGCGCGAAGCCGGGGTCCAGGTTGACGATCCATTCCTTGAGCGCCGGGATGCCGCCGGCCTGCTGCGAACCCAGCGTGCGGCCGTGAAAGGCCTTGTCGTAAGAGACAATCACGTGCTTGGCGCGCCCGCCCACCTTCACGCCCCAGGCGCGCGCCAGCTTGATGGCGCACTCCACCGTCTCCGACCCGGTAGTCAGCAGGAAGACCTTTTTCAGCGGCTCCGGCAAAATGGAGGCCAGTTTCTCGGCCAGCCGCGAGCGAATATCGCTGGGGAAGCAATAGTTGGTCAGCAGCCCGGAGTTGGCCTGCCGGGTGATGGCCTCGATGATCTCGCGGCGGCCGTGGCCGGCGTTGGTGATCAGGACCCCCGAGGACCAGTCGATCCAACGGTTCCCCCACGCGTCGGAGACCAGGAAGCCTTCCGCGTGATCCCATACCACCGGCGGCTGTCCGCGCATGGCCGCGGGCTCGTAGTCGTGCAGCCTCTGCAAAACCGGCAGCGATTCGGGAACCGGCAGGTCCGTGACGATGCGCCGGTAACGGGTCTCGACCCGCGGGACGTGTCGGGGAAGCAAACTGTATTCTCTGGCCATTTCTCCTCTTGGGCGAACATCCTATTCTCCGGTATCATTTCTGGATATGGCAAGCCGCGCGGTGGCCGTACTGCTCTTCCTTGGTGGGACGCTGCTCTCGCAGGAGCCGCTCTCGCGGATGGCGCAACCCCGCTACGAGGGGGACAAACTGCTCCGCCCCGAGGGCTACCGCGAGTGGATCTTCGTGGCCTCCAACCTGGGCATGGGCTACACCGCCGGCCAGCCGCAGGCGAATCCCTCTTTCCACAACATCTACATGCAGCCGGAGGCCTACCGTTACTATCGCCAGACCGGCCGTTTCCCGGACAAGACCATGCTGGTAATGGAGCGCTACTCGGCGGGGACCATCGCCTCCATCAACCGCCGGGGCCAGTTTCAGGATCGCCTGTTGGGACTCGAAGTGGCTCTCAAGGACGAGCAGCGGTTTCCGGAGAAATGGGCATATTTCGATTTCAGCGGATCCGGCGGCGCGCTGCGCGGCCAAGCCGCGCCCTTCCCCAAGCAAGCCTGCTGGAGCTGCCACAACGCCCACGGAGGCGCCGACAACGTCTTCGTTCAGTTCTATCCAATACTGCGAAAGTAACTGAAATTACAACTGTTTCCCTGCCGCTCTTCTATATTGGGAAGATGCGCTGGTGCTTCCTGCTGCTTCTGGCCGCCGGACTGCTGCGGGCGCAGGCCCCCCCAGGTCCGAGCGCTTCCGGCTACGTCGGCAGCCAGGCCTGTAAAACCTGCCACGCGGACGTCTGGTTCCTGTTTTACCGGAATCCGCATTACCGCAGCATCGCTTCGGGCGCGGAGCCGCCGGAACGCACCGGCTGCGAAAGCTGCCACGGGCCCGCCAAGGCCCACGTCGAGGCGCACGGCGGCAAGACCACCATCCCGCGGGCCTTTTCGCTGATGCAGCCGGGCCAGGTGCTGGAAGCCTGCCTGGCTTGCCACGCCAAGGACTTCCCCAAAGTCAATATCCGCCGCTCGGAGCACACCCGCAGCGACGTGGTGTGCACCAACTGCCACTCCATCCACAAATCCCCGGCGCCGCGTTTTCTGCTGGCCCGCAAGCAGCAGAACGAGCTGTGCTATGGCTGCCACGCGGCTGTGCGCGCGCAGTTCTCCATGCCTTTCAAGCATCGCGTGAACGAAGGCTTCATGGAGTGCACGGACTGCCACAATCCGCACGGGACCTTCACTCCCACCTGGCGCATGGCGGAGCGCCCACGCCTGGTGGACCAGGCCTTGGGCAACGAGGAGCCTTGCGTGCGCTGCCACTCCGACAAACGCGGGCCTTTTGTCTTCGAGCACGCTCCCGTGCGCGTGGATGGCTGCGAAACCTGCCACTATCCCCACGGATCCATGAACGCCAAGCTGCTGCACCGGCCCGTGACCGCCACGCTGTGCCTGGAATGCCACAACGGCGCCGGCACGTTCGGCACGCGTAACAGCGGCATCATGATTCAATCGGCCTCCCACAACCTGCTGGACCCGAAGTACCGCCAGTGCACCACGTGCCACGTGCGGATTCACGGGTCCAACAGCGACTCGTACTTCCTGCGCTAGGAGACGCCCATGCGAAAACACTGGATCTGGACGATCATCCTCCTGGCGCAGGCGGCGGCCGCGCAGGAGCCCGTGGCGCCCACGCCCGCGACGGTCGGCGCCGCGCGCGGAGAAAACACCGGCGACTACAACGTAACCAACTCTTTCGAAACCGGCTACCGCTTCAGCCAGGTGGGCGGCAACGAAGGCATGTACCGCAGCAGCGTGAATTACGGCAACGGCATCCGCCTGCTCTCCAGCAGCTTGAGCGTGCATTCGCGCGACGGCCATGGCCGCTGGTTCGACGAACTCGTGCTCACCACCAGCGGCCTGGGCAACGATCCCTACCAGTCCGCCATCCTGCGGGTGCAGAAAAACCGGCTCTACGAGTACGACATGCAGTGGCGCCTGAACGATTATTACAACCCCGGTTTGACGGTGGCCAGCGGCCTGCACCTGATGGACACCGCGCGCCGCGTGCAGGACCACGATCTGACGCTGTTTCCCGACTCCCGGCTGCAACTGCGCTTCGGCTACAGCCGCAACGACCAGACCGGCCCGGCCCTGACCACCCTCCAGGTCTACGGCAGCGGCGGGGACGCCTTTCCCCTGTTCGCCGACGTACATCGCGTGATGAACGATTATCGCCTGGGCGGCGATTTCAAGATCTTCGGCGCGCGGCTCTCCGTGACGCATTTCTGGGAGGACTACAAGGAGGACACGCCGGTCTCGCTCGACGGCGTGACCTCGAGCGGCCTGCCCAACGATCCCACTACCCTGACCCAGTTCCAGCGTAACGAGCCGTACCACGGCACCAGCCCCGGCTGGCTGGTGAACCTGTTCAAGGAGCGGAAAATCTGGGCCATCAACGGGCGCTTCACCTACATCGGCGGCACGCGGAACTTCCTGCTGGACGAGACCGCCGTGGGGATCGACCGCTTCGGCGGAGGGCGAAACCGCGAGGTGCTGGTGGGCGGCAACGCGCGGCGTCCCGTGGCCACCGGCGATTTCTCTTTCAGCCTGTTTCCCGGAACGCGCCTCACGGTAGTCAACAACACCTCGGTGCACAACTTCCACATCGACGGCGACGCCACCTACCAGGAACTCAACCTGGCCACGCTCACCAGCAGCATCTTCAACTTCCAGTACCTGGGGATCCGGGTGATCACCAACTCCACCGACGCGCACTATCGCGTCTCCAAGTGGCTGGGCTTCTACGGCGGCTATCATTACTCCACGCGCCGCATCGCGCTGGAGGAGGCGCTGGCGGTGCCGCCGGGTTCGGACCTCACCGGCAACTCCTACGAGCAGGACAATCACCTGCACACGGGCCTGGCGGGCATCCGGCTCAAGCCGTGGAAGCCCCTGAGCATCAGCCTGGACGGCGAGATCGGCCGCTCCGACAAACCGCTTAGCCCGGTGGTGGACCGTAACTACCACGCCATCGGTGCGCGCGCGGAGTACCGTCTGAAGAACCTGGTGCTCTCGAGCACTTACAAGGAGAACTACAACAACAACTCCGTGACCCTCTCCACGTTCAGTTCGCGAGCCCGGAATTACACCGCCAGCGCCTCCTGGACGCCGCGCGAGCGATTCGCCCTGGATGCGACCTATACCAAGCTGCACCTGGATACGGTGGGCGGCATCGCCTTCTTCGCCGGGCTGGGACGCCCGCAGCCCGTGCTAGGCCTCAATTCCATCTATCTCAGCAATATTCACGCCGCCACCCTGATGATCCGCTACGCGCTCACCAAACGTGTGGATCTGTACGCGGGCTACTCGATTACGCGGGACACCGGAGACGGCCGCTCGGCCGCCGTGCCGGCGGGGCTCACCAACCCGGTGGATCAACTGCTGGCCTCCGTGCAGACCTTCCCGCTGAGCTTCCAGTCCCCGCAGGCGCGCGTCTCGGTGCGCCTGTCGCCCAAAGTCCGCTGGAACGCGGGCTGGCAGTACTACGGCTATCACGAGGATTTCGGCCTGTTCGCCTTCAACCAGAACTATCGCGCCAACACCGGCTACACCAGCATTCTCTGGACGTTCTGAAGCTACCGGGCCGCCGGAAACACTGCGCTTGCCCTCCGCACCTGCCGCGCCCACGCGGCCAGCAGCACGGTGCCGATCACCACCAGCGCGGCGCACAAGCCCGCCCACAGCCCGGCCGCGCCCCAGTGCCTCCGGAAGCACAGGAAATACCCCAGCGGCAGGCCCAGCAGCCAGTAGGAGAGCAGGTGGCAGAGCATGGGCGTGCGCGTATCCCCGGCGCCGCGCAGCGCCCCGGTGGCCACCGTCTGAATGCCGTCGAAAAGTTGGAAGACCGCGGCCACCGCCAGCAGGATGCTGCCCGTGCGGATGACCTGCGCGTCGGAGGAGAAGATGCGCACGATCGGGCCCGGGATCGCCACGAGGACCACCGCGGCGGCGGACATAAAGGTGGCGCCGCACAGCACCGCCACCCAGCCGGCGTGCGCGGCGGCCCTGGCGTCCCCGCGCCCTAATGCCTGACCCACCCGCACGGCCGCCGCCGAGGAGATCCCCAGCGGCACCATATAGGTGCAGCTCACTACGTTCAGGGCCACGTAGTGCGCCGCGAGCGAGGCGGCGTCCAGCCGCCCGGCCAGCGCCGTCACCAGCGCGAACACGCCCACTTCCAGCGAGAACATCAGCCCCGCCGGAACGCCCAGGCCCAGCAGCCGCCGGATGCGCGCCGGGTCGGGCGCGAGCGGCACCCGGCGCAGCCCCAGATCCTGCCGCCGGTCGCGGTACAGCAGGTAAGCGGCCAGCGCGCCCAGCATGTAGACGCGGGCCGCGCAGGTGGACCAGCCCGAACCCGCCGCGCCCAGGGCCGGCGCGCCCAGTTTCCCGAAAATCAGCACCCAGTCGCCCGCCAGGTTGACCGCGTTGGCGCTCACCAGCGCGAACATCACCGGCTTGACCAGGCTCATGCCTTGCAGGTAGCGCCGCACCGCGAAGTACAGCAGCAGCGGCGGCGCGCTCCACAGCAGAGCCTTGAGGAAAGGGACGGCCTCAGCCAGCACGGCCGGGTTGATCCCGAACCGGCCCAGGGCCGGCAGCGCCAGCCACATCGCCCCCATGAGCAGCGGGGCGGCGGGCAGGCACACATAGACGGCGTTCAGCAGCCAGCGGTGGCAGTCCTCCAGCTTGCCCGCGCCGAACGCCTGCGACACCAGGGTATCCAGCCCGAGCATCATCCCCGTGCCGAAGATGCCCAGGGTATAAAACAGCATGGAGCCCAACCCCACCGCGCCGATGGCCCGCGGGCCCAGCCGCCCCACCATGGCCGTGTCCACCAGCGTCATGGTCATCCAGCCCAGCTCCGCCAGCACCAGCGGAGCGGCCAGCCGCAGCGTGGGACGAAACTCCTGCCTCAGAATCTCCAGGCGATCGCGCATGGGGAAATTTCCAGTATGCTTGACTGTAAGTCAACGGAGGCGGTCAGCGCCGTGAAACCCGTTTACCTGGACTACAACGCCACCACGCCGCACCACCCCGAAGTCCTCGCGGCCATGCGCCCCTACCTGGAGGAGCATTTCGGGAATCCTTCCAGCGGGCACTGGTACGGCGAAGAGCCCCGCCGCGCCGTCGAGCGCGCGCGCCGGCAGGTGGCCGGGCTGCTCGGCTGCCGCCCGGAGGAGATTGTCTTCACCAGCGGCGGCACCGAATCGAACAACTACGCCTTGCGCGGCGCGGCGCTGGCCTGCCGCGACCGCGGCAACCACATCCTCACCACCCAGATTGAGCATCCCGCGGTGCTGGAAGTCTGCCGGTCGCTCGAGCGCGTGGGCTTCGAGGTGAGCTATCTGCCGGTGGATGAGCACGGCCGGGTGCGGCTGGCCGATATGGAAGCGGCCCTGCGCGCGGACACCATTCTGATCTCGGTGATGCACGCCAACAACGAGATCGGCACGATTCAGCCCATCGCCGGGATTGCCGCGCTGGCCCGCCGCCTGGGAATTCTGCTGCACACGGACGCGGCGCAGTCGGCCGGCAAGATTCCCGTCCGCGTGGACGACCTCGGTGTGGACCTGCTCTCGCTCGCCGGGCACAAGCTCTACGCTCCCAAGGGAGTCGGCGCGCTATTCGTGCGCCGGGGGCTGGGGCTGGTCAAGCTGATGGAGGGAGCCGGCCAGGAAGGCAACTGCCGCCCGGGCACGGAGAACGTGGTGGAAATCGCCGGGCTGGGGCAAGCCTGCGAAATCGCCGCGCGGGACCTCGAAACGAATGCCGCCCACCTGGCAGCCATGCGCGACCGCCTGGAGGCCGGCTTGCGGATTCGCATCCCGGATCTGCGGGTCCACGGCCACCCGCGCGAGCGTCTGCCCAACACGCTCAGCGCCGCGTTCGCCGGGGTGGACGCGCCCGCCCTGCTTACTGCGCTGCGGGACTCCGTGGCGGCCTCCGCCGGAGCCGCCTGCCACTCGGCCGGCGAAGTCTCCGGGGTGCTCCGCGCCATGCAGGTGCCGCCCGCCTGGGCCCGCGGCACCGTGCGCTTCTCCACCGGCCGCCTGACCACCCCCGAAGAAGTGGACCGCGCCGTGGAAGCTGTCGCGGAGGCCGTCGCCCAGGTGCGCGCCGCGGTTACGTGACGTCCCTGTGGCCTTGGCGTTAGCGATACCAACGCCTTTCAGCGCGTGCAGAGTTGGCGCCGCTCCTCCGGCTGCCAGGCTCGATACGTGCGGTACCCGCCGGAGAGATTCCGGACCTGGAAGCCATTTTGAGCCAGGAACCTGCAAGCATAATAGGAGCGGTGTCCAGCCCGGCAATAGACCCAGATCTCGCGGCCGCGCGGCAACTCCTTGTATCTTGCCCGCAATTTGCTGAGCGGGATGTTCACAGCTCCATCTATTGAGCCGTCACGGAACTCTTCCACCTCGCGAACATCCAGGAGAAAGGCGTCCGTGGCGTCCAGTTCGCGCCACGAGGCGAGGTCCACATCGCCGCGCATGACGTTCGCGGCGGCCATGCCGGCCAGATTCACCGGATCTTTCGCGGAGCCGTATTGTGGGGCATAGCAGAGTTCGGCTTCCTCCAGGTCGAAAACCGTACCCCCCATCTGGATCGCCATCGCAATCACGTCGATGCGGCGTTCCACGCCCTCCTCGCCGACGGCTTGGGCGCCGAGCAGGAGACCATCCGAACCGCGAAAGAGAATCTTCAGATGAATCGGCTTGGCGCCGGGATAATAGCCGGCGTGGTGAGCCGGGTGGAGGTAGACGGCCTGGAAGTCCTCGATTCCTGCCTGGCGCAGCGCCTTTTCGGTCACGCCGGTGAGGGCTGCGGTCAATCCGAAAAAGCCGCAAATCGCCGTCCCCTGGACGCTGGAAAAGCGCGAATTGCGGCCACAAACCACGTCGGCGGCGACGCGCCCTTGCCGATTAGCAGGTCCCGCCAAAGGTATCCATTCCCACTTGCCGGTTATCCGGTTCTTCACTTCCACGGCATCGCCGACCGCCCAGATGTACGGATCGCTGGTGAGCATCCGGGAATCGACGCGAATGCCGCCGCGGTCGCCGATCTCGAGTCCCGCCGCGCGCGCCAGGCGCGATTCCGGCCGCACCCCGATGGAGAGAACGACCAGGCCCGCGTCAAATGCAGCGCCGGACTGCGTGGCCACCACCAGACCGCCATCGGCCGACGATTTGAATTCCGCAACGCCATCGCTTAGTTGAACGTGAACCGCGTGCTTCGCCACGCGGCGGCGCACGTACTCGGCCATCTCCGGGTCGAGCGGGGGCATCAGTTGGTCCGCCACATCGATGATCGTGACCTCCATTCCCCGGTGGACGAGGTTCTCAGCCATTTCGAGACCGATGAAACCTCCGCCGACTACGACGGCCCGCCGCGGCTTCTTTGCGTCGATCCAATCGCGGATGTCCTCGCTGTCCGGCAGGCTGCGGAGTGTGAAGATCCCCGGCAGGTCGACGCCAGGCAGGGCCGGCCGAATGGGGGCGGCGCCGGGCGACAATACCAGGGCATCATAGGGCTCGCGATATTCCCGTTCGCTATCGACCTCGCGAACCACGACCTCCCTTGACTGCCGGTCAATCGAGATGACTTCGTTCCGAAGGCGAACCTCGATATTGAAGCGCTCGCGAAACAGGTCGGGGCTGGCCAGCAGGAGTTTCGACTCTTCCTGGATCACGTTGCCCACGAAGTAGGGCAGGCCGCAATTGGCGAAGGAGACGTAGTAGCCACGCTCGAGGATAACGATGCCCGCGTCTTCGTCCAGCCTGCGCAGGCGCGCGGCGCACGACGCACCGCCGGCGACGCCGCCGACGATCACCACTCGTTTTCTGGCCATGGGTTCACACCGGCAGCGGGTTCAGCACGTGTGACCACCATGGTCACAGCGGTTTTCTGCCGTGACCAGTTGACCGTCCAAATATCGGCCCACAAGCCTACCCAAAAGATATTACGTGACGTCCCAGTGGCCTTCGATCGCCATGGCCCCTTCCGAGGGGACTTCCGTGGTCTGCCGCCCCATCAGGCGCCGCGCCAGCGCCACCGCCGCGGTAGCGTTGTCGCCGTAGCCGTCCGCGCCGATCTCCCGGGCGTATTGCTCGGTCACCGGCGCTCCGCCCACGATCACCTTCACTCCCTCCCGCACGCCCGCCTGCCGGAGCGCCTCGATGGTGGTCTTCATCGAGGGCATGGTGACGGTCAGCAGCGCCGAGAGCGCCACGATGTTGGCGCCCTTCTCCCGCACCGCCGCCACGAACTTCTCCGGCGCCACGTCCGACCCCAGGTCGATCACCTCGAACCCGCCGCCCTCGAGCAGCGAACCCACGAGGTTCTTGCCGATGTCGTGCAAGTCCCCCTTGACCGTGCCGATGGCCACCCGGCCCAGCGGCTCCGCCCCGCGCGCGGCCAGCAGCGGGCGCAGCAGCTCCAGGGCGCCCTTCATGGCGCGCGCCGAGATCAGCAGCTCCGGCACGAAATACTCTTCGCACTCGAAACGCTTGCCCACCTCGTCCATGGCCGGCACCATGAACTGGCTGACCAGTTCCAGCGGATCGGCGTTCTCGGCCAGCGCCTCCCTGGTCACGGCCACCGCGCTCTTCGCGTCGCCGCTCAGGATTGCCTCATATAGTTTTCGAAGATCGGGCATGACTTGCTCCTATGGCCTCCCGGCCGTTGAATTCGCGGACCGCCTCCAGCATGGCGAGGATGTTCTCCACCGGCGTTCCGGCCTGAATATTATGAATCGTATTGAACACGAACCCGCCGCCGCGGGCGAACACCTCGCAGCGCTCCAGCACCTGCGCGCGCACTTCTTCGGGCGTGCCGAACGGCAGCACCCGCTGCGTATCCACGCCGCCTCCCCAGAACACCAGCATCTCCCCGTAGGCGGATTTCAGATGCTCCGCGCCCATTCCCGCCGCCGAGCACTGCACCGGGTTCAAAATGTCGAAACCGGCTTCGATGAAAGCCGGAATGAACCGCTCCACCGAACCGCAGGAGTGCTTGAACGTCCGCCAGCCGGTGTGCGCGTGGACCCAGCCGTTCAGCCGCTGGTAATAGGGAAAGTACAATTCGCGGAACGTCGCCGCCGAGCAGAACGAGGAGGTCTGCGTGCCGAAGTCCGTGCCGCACAGGAACACCGCGTCCACGCGGTTTCCGATGGCGTGGTGAATCCGCTCCAGGTTGTCCAGGGCGATCTCGCACTGCCGGGAAAATACGGCGTGAATGTAGTCCCGGCGCGTGCGCGTGGCCATGTACCACTCGGCCACGTCGCGGATGCCTTTGGGGTGCTTCAGGAAGGGTCCGGGGACCAGGGCGATATCCCCGAACGCCGTGCCGCCGAAATTGGCGATCACCGCCCGCCCGGTGGCCGCTGCCCGCGCGCTCTCGGTTTCCAGGTGCGCCAGGTCTTCCGCCGCGATGGGGGTGAATTCCTCCAGGTTGTCTTCCGGGTTCAGGCGCTCCTCGTCGATCGGCTCCTGGCGGATGATGCTGTCGAAGAAGTAGCCCCCCGCGGGCATGCGGCCGCTCGGCGGCGCGCTCAGGTCGCCTTCCGGATAGATCAGGATGTCTCCGCTGGGCTCGACGGTGGTAACGAACCCCTCGGGCACCAGGACCTCCAGGCCGTCCGGCATGCGCCACCCCTTCCAGCCCGCGTTGGGGAAGCCGAACATGGTCTTGCGGGGGAAAACCCCCTCCACGTCGATCCCCATGGCCTGCTTGAGGTCCTCATCCAGCCAGCCCAGCATCTGGTAGGGCTCGTGCACTTTCACCGGGCGCTTTTCCAGCCCGAACCACTCGCGCAGAGCCGCTACGCAGCTCACGTGAACGCCCGTCACCGCGGTGCCCCCGAAGTCCATCGGGACTCGCTCCGGCACTTTGTGATCCAAAGTGTCGAGCACGCATTGCCTGCTGCTCATGCGGTCTTTGCTTGTAGAATAGGACAAATAGGCCGTGTTGTCATCCTCGGGTTGCCGGCCCGGGGAATTCCGGCCTCCGGCGGCCTGGCCGGAAGGAACGCGGCGAAAGGCGGCAATCCCATGAACCGAAGGGAATTTCTGGGCGCGACGACGGCTCTGGGCCTGGAGGGGCAACCCCCCGCGCGCAATAGCGTGCAGGCCTTGCAGAAGAGCTTCCGGGTGCAACTGGCGGAGCGGGAATTACTCCGCGGCCTCACCCGGCTGGGCCTGGAGGAAGCCGGCGTCCATTTCTCTCTGCGCGTGGAGCCCGCGCGGTTTCGCGGCGCGGAAGAGTACGCCATTTCCGCGGCCCCGCCCCAGGTAGTCCTGAGCGGCGCGAGCGAGCAGGCGCTGCTCTATGCCGTTTTCGACTTGCTGGAACGGCAAGGCGCCTTTTTCGGGATCGACGGCGAAAGCTATCCGCTCGAACCCGCGCGCGAACTCGTGCTGCCGGCGCCCGCGCAGCCCTGGATGGCCGCGCCGCGCTTCGCCGTGCGCGGTCTGCTGCCCTGGCCGGATTTCCTGAACTGCATCACCGTCTACAACGGGGAGGATTTCCGGGCCTACTTCGAGTCCATGCTGCGCATGCGCTTCAACACCTTCGGCATGCACGTGTATACCGGGGCGGAGCAGTGGGCCGAATCGTACCTCTCCTTCGAGTTCGGCGGCGTGGGGCACCTGGCCTTCTTGGATTCGACCGCCACCCACCGCTGGGGCTACCTGCCGCAGCGCACCTCGCGCTTCCCTATGGGCGCCTCGCAACTCTACGCCGGCGAGGTGTTCGGTTCGGACGCGGCGCGCCTGTCGCGGGATCCCTGGGAAGCCGCCGAGCGCAGCCGGGAACTCCTGCGCGGCGCCTTCGCCTACGCGCAGCGCCTGGGCATCTGCACCGGCATCGGCTTCGAGCCCTACCAGATTCCGGACGAGATCTGGCGCGCCCTGCCGCCCGAGGTCAAGCCGGAGAAACTTCCCGCCCGGCATACCGCCGGACCGCGCTTCGACATCGAGTCCGTGGCCGCGCGCGATCTGCTGGAAGCGCGCCTGGGCGCCCTGCTGGAAGCCTATCCCGAAGTGGACTACGTGTGGCTCTGGGAAGACGAGCAGATGAACTGGGAAAGCCGCAAGCAGGGCGAGCCGCTGGCGGCCACGCCCTTCCTCGAAGCGCACGATTTCCTGCGCCGGCACGCACCGAAGAAGCGCCTGGTTTTGGGCGGCTGGGGCGGCGTGGCGCGGCACTTCGCTTCCTTCCACCGGCGCCTGCCGGGCGACGTCATATTTTCCTGCCTGAGCGATTCGCTGGGGTGGGATCCGGTGCACGAAGTCTTCGGGCAGTTGGAGGGCCGCGAGCGATGGCCCATCCCGTGGCTGGAGGACGACCCTTCGATGTGGCTGCCGCAGTTCCACGTGCATCGCTTCGAGCGCGACCTCAACCGCGCCGAACAGTTCGGCTGCCAGGGACTGCTGGGAATCCACTGGAGGCACCGCATTGTCGATCCCACCGCCGGTTTCCAGGCGCGCTTCAGTTGGGACCGGCGGCTGGCTCCCTCCGCCTACTACCGCGCTTACGCCCGCACGCAAGCTGCCGGCGCCCGCGCCGCGGAACTGGCCGGCATCCTGGATGACGCCGACCGGGAGCGCAAACTGCTGTGCACGTTCAACGGAGAGGTCCGCGATGGCCACGCGCAGACGCATGAATTCTCCGGCGACTACGGCGAAGCCTTCGCCTTCTGGAGCGATTCCCTGCCGGAGCCGGCGGTGATGGCTTCGCAAAAAGAAGTGGCCGCGGCCCTGCGCCGCCTGGCGGATAGCGCGGCTTCTCCGCTGGAACGGGAGCGCCTTGAATACCTGGCCGGACATGTCGAGTTCCTGGCGCCCTACGCCGAAGCCTGGACGCTGGCCCATGCCCTGCACCAGGTGCTGAAGAGCGCCGCGGAGCTGAAGAAGGCCGGCCGCGTGGAGGAAGCTCGCGCGAAGGTGCGCGCCGAAGGGGCGCCCTTGTGGCTGCGCCTGGCCCCGGAGGTGCGGCGCGCGGTGTTGGATTTCCAGCGCATCGTCGCCACGCGCAACGATCTGGGCACGCTGGCCTCGATGCACAACAAGTTCGTGCGGCTGGCCCTGGTGCGCCTGCGCCTGTCGATGAAGGAATACCTGGGCGCCTTGCCACCCGAGACCGAGACCCTGCTGGCCCAGGTCACGCAGCCGGACGAGCCTCGCCCGCGCCTGTTCCTGCCCACCCGTCCGAGCCTGCTGGCCGCGGGCGAAAAAGTCCGCCTGTCGGCGGTAGTGACGGTTGAAGTGCCGGCGGTAGCGTTGCACACCCGCGCGCGCGGCGCGAACCAGTGGAGCCGCACGCCCGCGCGGCTGGCCGGGCGGCGCACCTGGGAAGCTACGCTGGGGCCTTTCCCCCAGGGCCCGGAACTGGCCGAATACTACATTTCCGCGGGCAAGCTGGTGTCCCCGCGCTACCTGGTGACCCTGGCCTGACCCGCGCCGCGCCTCAGCGCCCCGAAGAGCCGAAGCCGCCGGCGCCGCGCCGCGAGTTGTTCAGATCGCCTTCCTCCCACTCGATGGCCTGGTAACGCGCGATCACCATCTGCGCGATGCGGTCTCCGCGGCGCACCTGATAGCTGTGGCGGCCGAGGTTCAGCAGGATCACGCGGATCTCGCCCCGGTAGCCGGGGTCGATGGTGGCCGGGCTGTTGGGCAGCGTGATGGCGTGCTCCAGCGCCAGGCCGCTGCGCGGGCGGATCTGCGCCTCGAATCCCGGCGGCAGCTCGATGCGCAGACCGGTCGGAACCAGGCGGGGGACGTTCGGCTCGAGCATCGTATCCTCCAGCGCGTGCAGGTCCATGCCCGCATCTTCCTCGGGACCGTGCGCGTGCCGCGGAAGGATGGCATCGGGGTGCAGGCGCTGGATTCGAATTTTCATCGAATCCGCTATCATAGCGTTTTCATGCCCCACGAAACAGCGAAGCGCGTGCTGGCGGTGTCCCCTATGCCGCCGGAAAAGTGCGCCTACGCCCTGGCCCGCTACAGCCGGTCGCCGGACTCCATCCGCCAGTCGCTCGACTGGGTGCGCACGCACGACTCGCAGAAATTCCTGGAGAGCTTCTACTTCCAGTACGGCCACGCTTCCATCGCCGACCTGGGTCACACCGTGCTCTGTTTCGAAGGCATTTCGGAACTGGCGGCCACCGAAGTCGAAGAGGAGTCGTTGTGGGATGGCCAGGCGAAATCCTCCCGCTACCAGGACTTTTCGCGCGCCGGCTTCGTGACGCCGCCGGAACTGACGGGCGAGGATGCGGCCGCCTATCGGGCCGGCGGCGAACGCCTGCTGGCCGCCTATCAGAAGGTTCACGACCTGGCCTTCGCCTGCCTGAGCGAGCGCCTGCCGCGGCCGGAGGAAATGAAGCCGGAGGCCTACCGCCGCAACCTCGCCGCACGGGCCTTCGACGTGGCCCGCTATCTGCTCTTCTGGGGCGTGCCCACCAACGTCGGGCAGGTCACCAGCATCCGCACGCTCGAAAAGCAGATCCGCCGCCTGAGAGTCTCCCCCTACCAGGAACTGCGCGAATTGGCGGAGGAGATCGCGCAGGCCTGCGCCGCCGAGCCGGAGTGCGTCTGGGATTCGGCCGCCGCGCGCGAACCGCTGGCGCCCACGCTCGCGCGGCACGCCGATCCCGACGAGCACGCTGCCCGCGCGCAGGCGGACCTGCGGCAATGGGCCGAGCAGAATCTGCCGCACGCCCCGGCAGCCGCGGCCGAGCGCGTAGACCTGATGCGCCCCGAAAACCTCTCGGCCGATATCGTGGCCACGCTGCTGTATCCCGCCACCGGCCGCCCCTTCCGCGATCTCTATGAAATCGCCTGCGACTGGGGCGAGGAACTGCGCCGCGAGGTCATCGACGTAGCCCTGCAATCCCGCACGCGACGCGATGATCTGCTGGCCGCCTTCCGCGGCGGCCTCTACGCCTTCGACCTGGCCATCGACATCGGCGCGTACCGCGACCTGCACCGCCATCGCCGCTGCCAGAAGTTCCGCCAGGATTACTCCGGCGCGCTGGGCTACGATACGCCCAAGCTGATTGCCGAAGCCGGCGCCTCCGAGGTCTACGAAAGCGCCATGCGCGACGCCTTCGACAGCGTGCACCGGCTCCCCGCGCCCGGAGCCCACTATCTGCTGCCCTTCGGAGCCCGCTCGCGTTTTCTGTTCAAGATGGATTTCGCCGAGGTGGAGTACATCTGCCGCGTGCGCAGCGGCGTCAAGGGCCACTTCAGCTACCGCGAGATCGCCTGGGAAATGAAGTGCAAGATGGAGGAACTCGAACCCGAACTCGCCCGCCTCCTCCAGGCCACCCCGCCCTGGGTGGAAGACCTGCTGACGCGGTAGCACCGGAGGACCTCCAAAAGCCCTAAAAGCCGCTGCATCAATTGGATACAGCGGCCTCTGATGTGGTGCGGAGAGGGGGACTTGAACCCCCACGAGATTGCTCCCGCTAGCACCTCAACCTACGCATTCGACCTCACCGGCAACGTTTTCAGCGATTTAGGGCCGGCCTCGGTGTGTGATTGGGGCCGATTGAGGGCCCTACTCGGCACAAAGTCGTCACATTGCGGGAGGGGAACGTCATCGACGCGACCGCGTCCACGACGGGGTGGCCGCGATGCGCTCTAGCTCCATTCCGCTGCTCCAGAATGAGCCCCTCGTCGTCGTTCGAGCTTCGTTCCTTCGGCTCTGCGATGGGGACCACTGTGCCGCGGCGTTACTCAACAATTTCGTGTACTGGCACGATTGGTGCGTCACGCACGGTCGCTACGATGCGACCGCCTCCGCGGCAGATCCTGACCACCGACCCGCCGGTCCGGGGCGATGGTTCTGGAAGACCACGGAAGGATTGGTCAATGACGACCTGCTTCGGCTCTGGGGCGAAAAGAAGGTGCGGGCTGCGGTGGATCTACTGGAGACCAAAGGCTACGCCCAATCACGCTTCAACCCTAAAAACCGCTACGACCGCACCAAACAATACCGGCTGGTGCCGACTCGGCTGGCAGCGGATCTCAAGCAATGGAGTCAGAGCCACGATCCTCGGCCACCCGAAGGGCCGGATGCATTCGGCGAAAATGCCGAATGTGTGTTGTCAATGAGTTGCGAGCCCTCCCCCATCCGGCAAAAACGCCGAATCGAAACGGCCGAAGCGCCCGATTTTCTTACAGAGACTACAAAAACAGAGACTACACTGGTGCCTGACTTGGGCTCGGTACTGCGACGAGTGGGGAATCCACGGCCCCGGAGCCGTGTTCGAGGTGATGGATCGTGCGAAATCGATGGCCGACAGGCGAGAACCGTGGCGATTCTGGAAATACCTCGATGAACAAGTCCAACTCGCTGTTGAGCGGTGCAGCGCCAGTCCACCGCGTCGGGCGCCTGCGTCGTTCGCTTCGGATACGCCGCGCCCAGTCGAAGATCCCGATTCGGAATGGGCTCGCGTGAAATCGCAGTTGAAGGGCCGACTGCATCCCGTCGCCTACGCGAACTGGATCGAGGAGACCTGCCAAGTCCGACGTGACAGCACGACAGTGTTCGTCTGGCTGACGGATCCGACGGCCCGCGACTGGATCGAGCAGGAGTATGCGGATCTGATCGCCGAGGCCCTGAGCAGTATCGGCCCGTTTACGGTTCAGTACACGGACGGTGCGAATTGAGGACTGAAGCCGACTTCGCGCCAGACACAGGTGTCGAGCGTCGCCGCGGCCGCCGGATCACCGTGGCTTCCCTGATGATTCGCCAGCCGTTCCGAGCCCGTGCTGCGCTGAGGACCAGCGGGGCCACCTCGTTGATCTCGGTCCGTGGAAAAGAGAATGCTTCATGCAGCATCTTCTCGGCGAATGCGATCCGCGACTTGCGGGCGGCGTGAAGGACCACCCGAGAGTACGCCTCGCATGCGTCTGCGAAAAGCTCGCGATGCTGAAACTCGATATCGACGAATCGCTCCTGCCCCAGCCGGACATGGAATCCGTAGTGGCTGGCTTTCAGGTAGTGCAACATGTGCGCGGCCTCGTGAACCACGACGTCGGCATACGGGTCGTCGGTCTGGTAGGCGGATCCCCGCACGTGGGCGTAGTCTCCGGCCAGGCCATCACATCCCACATCGATGTCGTCTGGCTTGAGTCCATGATCCTCGAACAGGACCCAAAGAACCCGCCATGCCGATCCCATGTCGCACGTCGATAACTCCGCCTCGATGGCCTTCCTGGTTCCCGGCAGGTTCAAAATGAATGTCCGTGCGGTGATCTCGCGCAGCGCGACATCCCGCCATTCAGCCTGCACCAACCCGCACACCATGGGCTCGATCCGCTGCCGGATCACGTCCGGCGACACGAGGGGACTCGCGTGAGCCTCCGCAGGAAGCAGGTCGGCGAGACTCTTCAACAGATTCCGAAGTGCGCTCTTGGTCGCCCGAGTGTACGCTTCATCCTCTTTGAATTGAGCGAGGGAGAAGCGCCCGGAACCCGCGCCTTCCCAAGTCTCTTCTCGCGTGCGCAGGAAGCGTTCGATGAGAATCGCACGACCTGCATGCCTACCAGGGAATGCTAAAATGTGTACAGTGAGTACGCAATATGGAAACCGTTAAGGTTGGGATGCGTGAATTTCGCGAGAACCTCGCCGGTTATCTCGAATCCGGGACGCCCCTGGCGATCATGCGCCACGGCGAGACCATTGGCTTCTACATTCCGGCGCAGAAGCGCAGCCGGAAAGCCGAACTCGAGGCGATGCGCGCCGCGGCGAAGGACCTGGACGAGATGATCGCCTCCTGGAGCGTCAGCGAAGACGAGTTGATGGAGGAGTACAAGGGAATCCGCCGGGCAGCTCGCGAGAAGAAGCGCAATGCCGGGTAAGGCGCTCGTCATCGACGCCAATATTCTCGTGCGAGCGGTATTGGGCAGGCGGGTCCGCGAGATCATCGAGACGTACGCTGAGCAGGCTTCGTTCTTCGTTCCCGAAGTGGCTTACGCCGAAGCCGAGGAGCACGTGCCTGCTCTCGTCGCCAAGCGTGGCGGCGACCCGGACAAGGCGCTTAGATTCTTGCGGTCGCTTCGCGGGTTGGTGGACCTGATCGGGAGCGAAGTCTACGGCGATCTCGAGAGCACTGCGCGGGAACGGCTGGGCGACCGGGATCCGGACGACTGGCCGATCCTGGCTGCGGCGTTGGCAATCGGCTGTCCGATCTGGACGGAAGACACCGACTTCTTCGGATGCGGTGTGCCCACCTGGACTACCAGCCGAGTCTCCGTGTTTCTGCGCGGGGCTCCAGCGTAGCCACAGCACTATCCCTGCTTGATGAATGCCGGGGCCTTCCAGCCATTCTCCTCGGAGATCTCGGAATGAGGACGGCTCTCGGGAACGTCCGGGAGACCCGCGAGGTAAATTGCATCCGCCTGGTGGTTCACGTAGGCCTCGAACACGTAGTCGTTCCAGTATTCTCTGGTCGGTCCGTACTTCATGTGACGCTCATATTCGGCGAAGCCCGCGGTTGGGGAAAGCGTTCGGCGGAAGTAGGCGAGCCACTCGTGGAAGTCCGGATGCACCACGACGTAGCGTGAAGACCACATATTCCTGGCCCCCGGGGAACGGCGACGGAAGCAACCGAATGTACCAGTTCTCGTTTTCCTGGCCTTTGTAGCCCGCCGGAACGATTGCGCGGTACACGGCGCCGGTTACGAGGTCCTCCAAAACGCTGATGTCGCCGTCTCTTCCGCGATGCATGTAGAAGGCCATTCGCGAATCCTGCATGAGACGCATGAGGCGCAGCAGGTCAGCGTGCATGCCGAAAGCGGCGCCGACCTCCAGAATGGTGGTGCCTATAGTCTCGTTGGCCGGTCCCGCACAAGCGTCGAAGAATGCCCAACAGCTGAAGTAGGACCTCGTCAGCGGGCTCATCGGGGGCGCGCTGGGCATGTACAGGTCCTCCGCCCTGGAGATGATGTCCACAAAGGGCCCCATCTCCTTCAAGGCGGTGAGTTGCTCAGACATGACCGATGCCTGGTTCTGCGTGTAGACGTAGGCAGCGTGAGCCGGATGAAAGCCCGCCAAGTCCTTCTGACTCACGACCGTCTTCAGCAGTTCCTCCGCAATGCGGGGGCCGGCGATCACATTCTTGATGTTCACGACCTTCCGCTGCCACTGCAACTTCATCTTGGTCAGGATCCGCTTCGCGATGATCCTGTCACTCACCGCCTGGTCGGGTTTTTTCTTTTCCATGTCCGTCGCTCTGTTGTAATCGTCCGGGTCGGCGCCGTGCGCTCCGATGGCGCCATCGAGCACCGGCGAATCAGAATGTCGCCCGCCACGCCGGGATGTTTCGTTGCCATGGCGAGCACATCGGTGCGGGCCTGCGAGTCCATCCCGAGAGCCTGCGCCGCAGCGATGTAGTGGTCGAAAGCGTCGAGAACGTCGATTGCAGTCAACTCGTAGCCGTACCCCTCGAGAATCCGCCGGAGCGCGAGATGGCCCACTTTCAGACTGAAGCTGGTGTCCTTCTGAAGGAACTCGCGCGACGCGCGGCTGAGCGTGCGCGGGTCCGTACGGCCTCTCTCGGCGAACTCGAGCGCGAGATCGAGGAAGCCAGCGTCCTTCGCCGCAGCAAACCACCTGCCGGGTTCGCCGCTCGATGCAGCAAGATCCAGCAAGATCCTCTCCGGGTCGTGACCGGGATATTTTCTGGCGATTGCCCGGAACGTCGCGACGCCAGTTGATGAGGCATTCGCAGTCAAGGCATACTTCCCGTAGGCCTCATCCACTCGACCGAGATCGAGAAGGATCTTCTCGCACGCGGCGTCGATGCTCGCATCCGGCTGGTTCAGCCCTCGGGACGCTTCCGCGTAGGCCAGGGCCTCATCCGTTCGACCTTCCGACAGCAGCGCTTGCAAGCCGAACTGGCGATAGTGCCAGAACGCAAACCGCCGGAGCGAGAGCACCTCAAGCAGTTCCTGATGCCGGCCCGCCGCCAGGAGGCTGGAGAGACAGACGCTGGTTCCGCGTACGTAATTTCCTGGCCGTCGGTCGGACCAGGCGGTCCGGAGTAGGCCAAGGAAGCGGTCCGCCCAGCGCGAGGCAACCTCACGGGAAGCGCACAACTCGCCCCACCGGTCCTGAACGGCAGCCAGGTAGTCAACGCCATCATCCTCGATCGCCTGCCAGAGGCGGTCGAGCCACTTGTTGCGCGTCTTTGGATCCGCAGGCGCCTCGATCGCGATCGGAACCAGTTCCTTTTGCGCCCAGTTCACGGCGCCGCCGAGAGCGCCAGACGAAGTGTCGATACTCTGGAATGCCGGCCAGATGCTCTCCATCAGGGTCACGACGCCATCACCGGCAGTCACCGGATCTGTTCTGCCGACCTTCTTGATCTCCGTGACGGCTTCCTTCAACCGCTGGCAGGCGAGATGAGAACCCCTCCATCCGAATGCGCGCGTACGAAGCCGGGACTTGAATTCCCACGTGGGTTTGGCCGCCATCGACAGAAGACATTCTGGCACACTGCGCGTGCCCGGCACTGAACCGACTGGAGACCGCGAGCACACAAGGAGATGGTATGAATGATTAGGCTCGGGCGGGATAAGCTCCGAGAGAGAGGTTTTCTCAGAGTAGACAGGTCACAGGCTGCATTGATTTTTGAGGCGTTTGACCTCGTAAAGGAGATTGGTCAGACCTGTGACCGGAGCGCCACCGTAAGACCGGCGCGCCGGATCTTGAATAGGAGAATGGTGACCGCCGCAGAGCCCGTCTACTCCACCTGCAGTTCAAGACGACAGGAGGAGTATGCAAGCGCCACGACACATTGGAATCGATCTGCACCGCAACCAGTTC
>Ga0209581_1000764_pt1 | contig 50282 bp, 45 predicted proteins | sample Coa_R2_FD_187160 | JGI IMG/M metagenome (GOLD analysis project Ga0209581, IMG submission 187160) | Surface soil microbial communities from Centralia Pennsylvania, which are recovering from an underground coalmine fire - Coalmine... | ecosystem: Environmental > Terrestrial > Soil > Unclassified ...
CACCGGCACCAGCGGCGGCACCGCGACGAGCGTCTCGGTCTCCACCGCCGCCCCGGGATAGACCGCGCGCAGCCGCGGCAGCAGGTCGGCGGCGACAAACTCGTCGATCCGCGCCTTCAGCGCGGCGGCGTCGTCGCCGGGCAGGGCGCGCAGATCCCAGGTGAAGGTGCAGTCGCGGGCGATGATGTTGACCGCGGTGCCGCCGGCGATCGTGCCGACGCTGAGCGTCGTATGCGGCGGGTCGAAGCCGCTGTCCGGCCGCGGCCGCGAAGCCGCCTCGGCGCCGAGCCGCACGATCAGCGAGACGATCTCGGCGGCGGCGGCGATCGCGTTGACGCCCCGCCCGGGGGCGCTCGAATGCCCCTCGCGGCCGTGCACATGGGTGCGGAAAAAGGCGCAGCCCTTCTGCGCGTTGGCCACCTGCATCAGGGTCGGTTCGCCGACGATCGCCAGGGCCGGGCGCGGCGCGCCGTGCGGCAGCGCGGCGATCAGCGCCGGCGCGCCGAGGCAGCCGGTCTCCTCGTCATGGGTGAGCGCCAGGTGCAGCGGCCGGCGCAGCCGCCGCCGCAACGCCTGCAGCACCAGGGCGAGCGCGAGCGCGATGAACCCCTTCATGTCGGCGCTGCCGCGGGCGTAGAGCCGGCCGTCGCGCTCGCTGAGGCGGAACGGGTCGCTGGTCCAGTCCTGGCCGTCGACCGGCACCACGTCGGTATGGCCGGACAGCACGACCCCGCCGCGCTCGCCCGGGCCGATCGTCGCGAACAGGTTGGCCTTGCCGGGCTCGCGCTCGCCGGACAGCGCGCTGGCGATGCCGTGGCCGCGCAGATAGTCGGCGACCCACTCGATCAGCGCCAGGTTGGAGCGCGACGAGGTGGTGTCGAAGGCGACCAGCCGCTCGAGGATCGCGAGCGCCGGCGCCAGATCGGGCTCAGACGTGTTCGCCCGCCCCGCCGCCGGGCGTGCCGATCATCGCCAGCACCTCGCGCCGGCTGGTCGGGTCGGTGCGGAAGACGCCGAGCATGCGGCTGGTCACCATGCTGACCCCGGATTTGTGGACGCCGCGCGTCGTCATGCACTGGTGCGCGCCCTCGATGACGACGGCGACCCCTTTCGGCTGCAAGACCTCGTCGATCGTGTTGGCCACCTGGGCGGTCATCTTTTCCTGGATCTGCAGCCGCTTGGCATAGACCTCGACGAGCCGCGCCAGCTTGGAGATGCCGACCACCCGGTTGTTGGGCAGATAGGCGATGTGCACCTTGCCGATGATCGGTGCCATGTGGTGCTCGCAATGCGACTCGAAGCGGATATCCTTCAGCATGACGATCTCGTCATAGCCGTCGGTTTCCTCGAAGGTGCGCTGGAGCAGCGCCACCGGGTCCTCGCTGTAGCCGCTGAAATACTCGCGATAGGCGCGGACCACCCGGTCGGGCGTGCCGAGCAGCCCCTCGCGCGCCGGGTCGTCGCCGGCCCAGCGGATCAGCGTGCGCACCGCTTCCAGCGCCTCGTCCCGGCTCGGGCGGCGGATCGGCTGGGGTTTGGCGCGCAGGTTGCGGACGGTCGCACTCGGTTCGACGATCGACGGCATGGGCTCTCTTTCTTGTTATCCGGCGGGGGAGGCTCAGTTGAGCCGGGTCGGCGTCTGCGGGCTGTCGAGCGAGAAGGCCGGGACATGCGCGAGAAAGCGCTCGCCGGTTGCCGTCGTCATCTCGTAATCGCCGACCATGATGCCCGAGGGGGTCGGCAACGGGCACGCCGAGGTGTATTCGAAGCTCTCGCCGGGGGCGAGGACCGGCTGCTCGCCGACGACGCCGGGGCCGCGCACCTCCTGCAGGCGGCCGGTCGCGTCGGTGATGCGCCAGTGGCGGTTCTGCAACTGCACCGTCTCGCTGCCGGCGTTCTCGATGCGCACGTGATAGGCCCAGACATAGCGGTTTTCTTCCGGCGCCGAATGCTGCTCGAGATAGAACGGGCGGACGGTGATCTTGATCGAGCGGGTGGTCTCGGAATACATCAGCCAGGCTTTCGCTCTGCCGCGGCGGCGGCATCGCCGCTCGGGATGACCGGCGGGTTCAATGTCGGACGCACGGGCGAGGCCGTCAAGGCCGCTTCAGCGGCCCGGGGCGAGCATCGCCAGCAGCCGCTCGTCGGGCAGGCGCGAGCCGTCGGGCCGGATCGTCTGGATGCAGACATGGTCGGCGCCGGCGTCCCAATGCGCCTGGATCGCGGCGCGGATTCTGCTCTCGTCGCCCCACGCGACGGTGGCGTCGACGAGCCGGTCGGAGCCGTTGCCGGCGAGGTCGGCGTCGCCGAAACCGAGCCGGCGCCAGTTGTTGGCGTAGTTGTCGAGACGCAGATAGGGCGCCAGGGCCTGGCGCGCGGCGGCGCGCGCCTTGGCCGGGTCGGTTTCGAGCAATACCCACACCTCGGGGCAGAGCAGCTTGCCCGGGCCGAGGATGCGGCGCGCCTCGGCGGTGTGCTCGGGCGTCACGTTGTAGGGGTGGGCGCCGTCGGCCAGCTCGGCCGACAGGGCGAGCATGCGCGGGCCGAGCGCGGCGAGGATCGTCGGCGGCGGCTCGGCCGGCTCGGGCGCCGCGTAGGGCGCCGCCGCCATCCCCTCGAGATAGGCGCGCATCGTCGCCACCGGGCGGCCGTAGGTGTGGCCGCGGAGCCCCTCGACCGAGGGCCTGTGCGACACGCCGATGCCGAGCAGGAACCGCCCGCCGGACTGCTCGGCCAGCGCGCGCTGGCCGTTCTTCATCGCCATCGGATCGCGGGCGTAGATGTTGGCGATGCCGGGCGCGACGATCAGGGTTTTGGTATTGGCGAGCAGCCAGGACGAATGCACCAGCACGTTGCGGCCGCGGCTTTCCGGCAGCCACAGCGCGCTGTAGCCCCAGGCCTCGACCCGCTGCGCGAACGCGGCGCCGTCCGCCGCGCTCATCGTGTCCATTGCGCTCCACACCCCGAGCCTGCCGAGCCGCATCGCCGTCCCTCCGTCGCGAAGCCGCCATTCTACTCCGGGACGGCGGCGCCCCGGCAAGCGCCGCGGCCGGCGATCTTCTATTGTTCGGGATCGCACGGCCGGAGTATCAACGGCGTCGCCATGCCGGTCCTGTTCCTCATCGTCTTTGTCGATCTGGTCGGCTTCGGCCTGGTCATCCCGCTGCTGCCGTTCTATGGCGAGCGCTTCGGCGCCTCGCCGCAGCAGATCACCATCCTCGTCGCGGTCTATTCGCTGATGTCGATGCTGGCGGCGCCGCTGTGGGGCCGGGTCAGCGACCGCATCGGGCGCCGCCCGGTGCTGATCGTCAGCATGGCGGCGGCGGCCCTCGCCTACCTTTGGCTCGGCCTCGCCAGCGCGCTGTGGATGCTGTTCGCGGCGCGCGCCCTTGCCGGGCTCTGCGCCGGCAACATCGCCGCGGCGCAGGCCTATATCGCCGATGTGACGACGCCGGAAAACCGGGCCCGCGGCATGGGCATGATCGGCGCCGCGTTCGGCCTCGGCTTCATCATCGGGCCGGCGCTCGGCGGCTTTGTCGCCGGCAACGACCTTGCCACCGCCGATTTGCGCACCCCCGGACTGATCGCCGCCGGGCTCTCCGCCGCCGCCTGTCTCGGCGCCGTCCTGGCGCTGCGGGAAAGCCTTGCCGCCGGCGCCCGGTCGCGGCCGCGGCGCGGCCGCCTTGCGGTGCTGCGCGACGCGCTGCGCCGCCCGTCGCTGTCGCGGCTGCTCGCCGTGTTCTTTCTCGTCATCCTCGCCTTCGCCGGGATGGAGGCGACCTTCGCCTTGTGGGCGATGCGGCAATTCGCGTGGGGCCCGGCCCAGGTCGGCTACGTGTTCACCTATGTCGGGCTGCTCTCCGCGGCGATGCAGGGCGGGCTGATCGGGCCGCTCAGCCGCCGCTTCGGGGAAGAGGCGCTGCTGCTCGCCGGGCTGGCGCTGATCGCGCTCGGGCTTCTCGCCCTGCCGTTCGCCGGCAGCCTCGCCGTGCTGCTGCCCGCGGTGACCGGGCTGGCGCTCGGCATGGGGGCGATGCAGCCCTCGCTCAACAGCCTGATCTCGCGCCGCGCCGGAACCGAGGAGCAGGGCGAGGTGATGGGCGTGGCGCAATCGGTCGGCAGTTTCTCCCGTGTCGTCGGCCCGGCCGTCGCCGGGGTCCTGTTCGCCGCCGCGGGCAAGAGCAGCCCGTTCCTGTGGGGCGCCGTGCTGGTCGCCGCCGCCCTGTCGCTGGCCTGGCGCCTGCCGGAGGTGCGATGAGCCCGCGCGGACGCATGCCGCCCTCGCTGACCGCGGCGCCGCCCGGGCGCCTCGTCGACGGGCTGCGCGCGCTCGGCCGCGTCCTGCCGCATCTGTGGCCGCCGGCCGAGTGGCGGCTGCGGGTGCGCGTCGTCGCCGCGCTCTGCTGCCTGCTCGTCGCCAAAGTCGTCAACATCGCCGTCCCGTTCCTCTACAAGCACGCGGTCGATACGCTCAGCGGCAAGGCCGGGTTCGTCGTCGTGCCGGTGCTGCTGGTCGTCGCCTACGGCGCGGCGCGGGTCCTCTCGCAGGGCTTCAACGAAGTCCGCAGCGCCGTCTTCGCCAAGGTCGAGCAGCGGGCGATCCGCCGCGTCGCGCTCCAGGCGTTCGGCCATCTCCAGCAATTGTCGCTGCGCTTCCACCTCGAGCGGCGCACCGGCGGGCTGTCGCGCGCGATCGCCCGCGGCACCCAGGCGATCGACTTTCTGCTCACCTTCATCCTGTTCAACGTCGTCCCGACGCTGATCGAGATTCTCGTCGTCTGCGGCCTGTTGTGGCGGCTTTACGACTGGCGCTTCGCCGCGGTGACGCTGGCGACGATCGTGGCCTACGTCGCCTTCACCTTCGCGATCACCGACTGGCGGGTGCGCTTCCGCCGCGAGATGAACGAGCGCGACAGCGAGGCGAGCAGCCGCTCGGTCGATGCCCTGCTCAATTACGAGACGGTCAAGTATTTCGCCAACGAGGCGCACGAAGCCGAGCGCTACGACCGGGCGCTGCACGCCTACGAGCGAGCCGCGGTCAAGAGCGAGACCACCCTCGCGCTGCTCAATATCGGCCAGGGCGCGATCATCGCATCGGGCCTTGTCGGGGTCATGCTGCTCGCCGCGTCCGGCGTCGCCGCCGGCGGCATGACGGTCGGCGATTTCGTGTTGGTCAACGCCTATCTGATCCAGCTCTACATGCCGCTCAACTTCCTCGGCATGGTCTACCGCAACATCAAGCAGTCGCTGACCGACCTCGAACAGCTTATGGGCCTGCTCGACCTCAGCCCCGAGATCACCGACCGGCCGGGCGCACCGGCGCTCGTCGTCAAGCGCGGCGAGATCGTGTTCAGCGACGTCGATTTCCGCTACGACCCGCGCCGGCCGATCCTCGAGGGGGTCGATTTCCGCGTCGCGCCGGGAGCGACGCTGGCGATCGTCGGGCCGAGCGGCGCCGGCAAATCGACGATCGCGCGATTGCTGTTCCGCTTCTACGACGTCGATGCCGGGGCGATCGAGATCGACGGCCAGGATATCCGCTCGGTGACCCAGGACAGCCTGCGCCGGGCGATCGGCGTCGTGCCGCAGGACACCGTGCTGTTCAACGACACGATCTACTACAACATCGCCTATGGCCGTCCCGGCGCCAGCCGCAGCGAGGTCGAGGCGGCGGCGCGCCTCGCCCATATCCACGAGTTCGTCGCGGCGCTGCCCGACGGCTACGACACGATGGTCGGCGAGCGCGGCCTCAAGCTGTCGGGCGGCGAGAAGCAGCGCGTCGCCATCGCCCGGGTCATCCTCAAGGCGCCGCCGCTGTTGATCTTCGACGAGGCGACCTCGGCGCTCGATACCAAGACCGAGCGCGAGATCCAGGCGAATCTCGCCGAGGTCGCAGCCGGCCGCACGACGATCGTCGTCGCCCACCGGCTCTCGACCGTCGTCGATGCCGACGAGATTCTGGTGCTCGACCGCGGCCGCATCGTCGAGCGCGGCGACCATCGCGCGCTGATCGAGCGCGGCGGCGTCTATGCGGCGATGTGGGCGCGCCAGCAGGAGGCGGCGCGCCGCGAGGCCGCACTCGCCGGCGGTTGAGCACGGTCGCGGCGCTTGCCGAAGCGGTGCGCCGGGGCGACCGGCGGGCGCTGGCGCGCGCCGTCACCCTGGTCGAATCGACCCGGCCCGATCACCGCGAGCAGGCCGAGCGCCTCGTCGAGGCGCTGCTGCCCTGCACCGGCGCGGCCACCCGGATCGCCGTCTCCGGCCCGCCCGGCGCCGGCAAATCGACGCTGATCGAGCGCTTCGGCCTCGCCGGCATCGCCCGCGGCCGGCGCATCGCGGTGCTCGCCGTCGATCCCGGCTCGAAGCGCGGCGGCGGCGCGATCCTCGGCGACAAGACCCGCATGGCCGAATTGGCGCGGGCGCCGGGCGCCTTCATCCGCCCGTCCTCGGCCGGGGCGGAAAGCGGCGGCGTCGCCCGCCGCACCCGCGAGGCGATCCTCGTCTGCGAGGCCGCCGGGTACGACACCGTCGTCGTCGAGACGGTCGGCGCCGGCCAGGCCGAGACCCGCGCCGCCGAGCTGGTCGACATGTTCGTGCTGGTGCTGCCGCCGGCCGCCGGCGACGAGTTGCAGGGGCTGAAGCGCGGCATCATCGAGCTGGCCGACCTGGTGCTGGTCAACAAGGCCGACGGCGACCTCGCCGCGCATGCCCAGGCCGCGGCCAGCGAATACGCCAACGCGCTGCGGCTGATCCGGCCCGGCGTGCCGCGCTGGCAGGTGCCGGTGCGCGCGGTCTCCGCCCTCACCGGCGAGGGCATCGACGCGATCTGGGACGAAATCGCCCGCTTCCGCGCGCTTCTCGAACCGGGCGGCGAATGGGCGGCGCGCCGCGCCGAGCAGGCCTGCGCCGCGCTGTGGGCCGAGATCGGCGACGGGCTGGCGGCGCGGTTCCGTGCCGCCCCGGCCATCGCCGCCCGGCTCGGCGCGGTCGAGCGCGAGGTCAAGGAAGGCGCTCGCAGCCCCGCCGCCGCGGCGCGCGAACTGCTGGCGCTGTTCCTCACTCACGCCGGCGGGTAGAGCCCGAGGCGGCGGCCCTTCTCGACGACCAGGGCGGTGACGGCGTCGACATGCGGGGTCGGCACCCCGGCGGCGCGGGCGAATTCCTGCACCGCGGTCAGGATGCCGTCGATCTCGGGCGGTCGGCGGCGCTCGAAATCCTGCAGCATCGAGGATTTGTGCGTGGTGTTCGGCGGCAGGCCGTAGACCCGCTCGGGATCGAGGTCGAGCCCGACGCCGTGGGCCCGGCACACCGCGAGCCCCTCGCGCATCAGGTTCTTCGACAGCGCGAACAGCTCCGGGTGGTGCGCCAGCACGCCGATCGGCTCGCCGGTCAGCGCACAGATCGGGCTGGTGCTGAGGTTGCGCAGCAACTTGTCCCAGATTTCGGCGCGGATATCGGCGGTCAGCGGCGCCGGGATGCCGGCGGCTTCGAACGCGGCGGCGATGTCGCGCAGCCGGCGCGAAAGCGTGCCGTCGGGCTCGCCCAGGGTGAAGCGGTTCTTGGTTCCGGGCGAATTGCGGATCACCCCCGGCTCGACCACCTCATTGGCGGAATTGATCATGCAGCCGATGACCCGCTCCAGGCCCAGGGTGCGGGCGAGCACGCCGCCGGGATCGAGGCGCGACAGGTCGGGGCGGGGCACCCCGTTGTCGGCGAGCCGGTAGAGATACCACCACGGGATGCCGTTCATCGCGAAGACAAAAACGGTGTCCGGTCCGGCAAGGCTGGCGAGCGGCGCCGCCGCCGCCGGCAGGACCGACGATTTCAGGGTGACGATGACGACGTCCTGCGGTCCCAGCTCCTGCGGCCGGTCGGTGACCCGCACCCGGGCATGGATGCGCTGCTCGCCGATCCACAGGGTGACGCCGTTCGCCGCCATCGCCGCGAGCTGGCCGCCGCGCGCCACCGCCGCCACCTCGATGCCGGCCGCCGGGCCGTTGGCGCCGAGCCGCGCCGCAAGATGGCCGCCGACAGCGCCGGCACCGAAGACTACAATCCGCATCGTGGCTCCCGTTTCCCGTTTCGCTCAGAGTGGCCGTTCCCGGCGCTGGCGCCAAGCCCTTGCGGCGCTGCTGCTGCTGCTCTCGGGGGCGGGGACGGCGGCGGCGCAGAGCCTGTTCGCCCGCCACGTCGTCGACGCCCAGTTCGCGACGCCGGACGGCAAGCCGATGGCCGGTGCCGAGGTGCGTGTCTTCGCCCCGCACCGGCCGAACCGGCCGGTCGAGACCGGCCGGACCGACGCGAACGGCAAGTTCAGCTTCGAAGCCGACGAAGACGGAATGTGGACGGCCGAGGCGCGCAACGGCGACGAGGTTGCGCGGGTGACGATCCGGGTGGGCGGCGGCGCGGCGCGGGACGGCGCGGCCCCGTATTACCTGCTCGGCGGCGCGCTGGCGATGCTGCTGCTGGCGATGGGCTACCGCGTGTGGCGGGCGCGCCGCCGGCGGTGAGCCGCCTCAGCTCATCTGCATCAGCGTTTGGATCAGGTCGGCCGGCCAGACCAGGCTGACCGGCACGCTGACCAGCATCTCGCCGAAGCTCGGGTCGGGCAGATCGAAGGCGGTGTGGTGGCTGAAATGCGCCAGCACGCCGGCCAGGTAGAGCCCGGCGAACCATTTCCACCCGGCCTGGCGCTGCCGCGCCCGCGCCAGGCTCGGCGCGCGCGAGGAGAAGATGCGGCGTCCCAGCTTCGGCAATCCCGGCGGACCGATCATGATCTCACCCAGGGTCGATCTAAGGTTGAATCATATCCAGGCGCGCGGCTCCGTCGCCATCCCCGCGGCCTCGACTGGCGGCGATGATAGCCTGCTTCGCCGCCGGCGTCATCGCGCTGCGGCAACGTGCCCCCGCTCATTCCGTCGGCGCCGGCACGAGGCTGCCCGGCGCCGGCGCGCCATAGGCAGGCGGTGGGTAGTAGGCCTGAGGCGGCGGCCCGTAAGAGGCCGGCGGCGGTGGCGGCGGAGTCGTCGCCAGCCCGCCGAGCGCTCCGGCGGCGGCGCCGATGGCGGCGCCGAGCGCGGCGCCGTGCCCGCCGCCCGCGGCGGCGCCGATCGCCGCGCCGCTGCCCGCGCCGAGCAGGGCGCCGCCGACGAAGCGCTGCCCCGGATCGTAAGGATTTGTGCAGCCGGCGAGGGACCCGGCCAGCACCGCCGCCAGAACCGTCGCCCGAACCACCCGCATTATCGCCCGCTCTCCATCGCCCGGCGAAGTCGCCGCGTTCCTGATACGGGCGATGTGGCGATTTCCTCCTCGCGACTCAGGATGCCGGCCGCTTCCAGCCGAGCCAGTCGCAGATCGCCTGGCCCATCACCAGCTCCAGGTCGCGCCCTTTCAGCCACGGCAGCTCCTCGGTGAACATGGTCACGCACTGCCGGTAGCTGCACGGCATGCGGGTGATGTCGGTGCCCCAGAAGCAGCGCTGCGGCCCGAACGCATCGTAAATCCGCCGGATGTAGCCGTGGATGTTGCGATAGGGGTAGGGCTGGCTCGAATAGGAGGGCGCACCGGAGAGCTTGACGGCAACATTGGGGTATTTCGCCAGCGCCAGCATGTCGTCGAGATCGGCAAAGGCGGCATCGTCGGTGCCGGCGCCGCCGCCGCCGCCGCGGCCGTGGTGGTCGATGTGCAGCTTCAGCCCGGGATGCCGCTCGGCGATGCGGCCGAGCTCCGCCATGTGGCCGCCGGCGAGCAGCCCGACCGGCAGCCCCTCCTCCTCCGCCGCCGCCCAGAACCAGTCGAGCGTGCCGTCGCTCCACCACGATTTCTGCGCCGGCTGGTTGAAGGTGAAGCGGAAGCCGAGCATGCCCGGCCGCGAGCGCCAGTTCTTGACGATCTCGCGGCGGTTCGGCGCCAGCAGGTCGAAATGCCCGAGCACGCAGAACTTGTCGGGATGCTTCTTGGCCGCCTCGACCGCGAGCACGTTGACCGCCTCGCCGAGCGAGGAGGGCGGGTGGATCACCGCGGCGTCGACCCCGGCCGACGCCATCTCGGCCAGCGCGTCGTCCATCGAATAGGTCGGAATCTGCCGATGGTGCGGCGACATCCGCCCGTTTTCCCAGATGTGGATTTGCGAATCGACGATCTGCATCGCGCTGCTCCAGTGCCGGCGGGGACCCTCGGGTCAGGATTTCGGGATGACGAAGACCTGCCCGGGATAGATCAGGTTGGGGTCGCGGATATGGCTCTTGTTGGCCTGGTAGATGATCGTGTAGCGCAAGCCCTGGCCGTAATTCTTCTCCGCCAGCCACCACAAATTGTTGCCTGGCTGGACGGTGTAGATCTCGGCGCCGGCGCCGCCCGCGGGCGGCGGCTCGAACGGCGTCGCGACGCGCTGGGCGACCTTGCCGCCGGGGCCGAGCTGGTCGGCGCGCAATTCGAAGCGGTCGCTGCGCTCCGGCCGCTTTGCCGTCAGCGTCCAGCGGCCGTCGCGGTCGGCGGTGGCGCTGCCGAGCGGCTCGTTGCCGGCATAAAGGTTGACCGTCGCGCCGGGGCTGGCATGGCCGCTGAGCGCGAGCCGGCCGGCCGCGTCGAGCCCGGCGGTGTCGACCGTCAGCGCGCCCGGCTGCGGCGGCCCGCCCGGCACCTGCAGCGGCTCCGCCGGCTTGCCGCCCCCGGGCAGCAGCACCGCGACCGTACCGGTGTCGGCGCCGTGCGGGGCGACGGCGAGCGCGACCGTCTCGCTCGACGACAGCTTGGCGCCGTCCGGTCCGATCGCCTCCAGGGTCAGCCGGCGGTTGCCGGGGGCGAGCGGCTCGGTCGGCAGGAACACCCACTCGCCGCGCGCATCGGCGGTGACCTCGCCGAGCGGCTTGCCGCCGTCGAGGATGCGCACCCGGCTGCCGGGCGCGGCGCGTCCGGCGATGACGGCGTGGCCGTCGGGATCGACCTTGACGATGTCGAAGCTCGGCGCCGCCGTCTGCGGCTTGGGCCGGGCGGCGGGCGGTTTCGCTGCGGCGGCGGCCTGCGGCCGCGGCGGCGGCGGGGATGGCGCCGTCTGCAGCCACACGAGACCGGCGATGACGATAACCACCGCCGCCGCGCCGCCAGCGATCCAGAGCTTGCGCTGCACCGATCCCGCCCCGCATCCGCACCAGCACCGCGCGAGTCTAGGCCCGCCGCGGCGCGCTGGCAATCGGCGGCCGCGGCGTCGCGCATCCGGTTGGCAGCGGCGCCGGCAGCCTTTACCTTGCGCGAGGACATGGCCGGCAACGGGCGCGGAAACGGGGCGATGGGGCGGGTGCGGCGGCTCTGCGTCTATTGCGGCTCGTCGGGGGCGGTGGACGAGCGCTTCCGCGCGGCGGCAAGCGAGCTCGGCAGCGCGCTCGCCGCCGCCGGGATCGGCCTGGTCTACGGCGGCGGGCGGATCGGGCTGATGGGGCTGGTCGCCGACGCCGTGCTGGCCGGCGGCGGCCACGTCACCGGGATCATTCCCCAGCGCCTGCACGACGCCGAGATCGCCCATGCCGGCGCCACCGAGCTGGTCGTCGTCGCCGACATGCACGAGCGCAAGCGGACGATGGCCGAGCGGGCCGACGCTTTTGCCGCCCTGCCCGGCGGCATCGGCACGCTCGACGAGACCTTCGAGATTCTGACCTGGCGCCATCTGCGGCTGCACGACAAGCCGATCTACCTTGTCGATATCGCCGGCTATTGGGCGCCGCTGATCGCGATGCTCGAACACGTCGTCGCCGCCGGCTTCGCGCCGCCGCTGATGCCGGACCTGATCGCCGCGGTGCCCGATGTCGCAGCGCTGATGGCGGCGCTGCGGAACAGCTGAAACCGGCCCCGTCCTTGCCTCGCGCTGCCGCCGCCTTTATGTTCCGGCGCTCGTTCTGTCAGGGGTGATTGAGATGGCGAAGATCAAGGTCAAGACGCCCGTCGTCGAGCTCGACGGCGACGAGATGGCGCGCATCATGTGGAGCTTTATCAAGAACAAGCTGATCCTGCCCTATCTCGACATCGACCTGAAATACTACGACCTCGGCATCGAGTCGCGCGACGCGACCGACGACCGGATCACCGTCGACGCCGCCAACGCGATCAAGCAATACGGCGTCGGCATCAAATGCGCCGGCATCACCCCGGACGAGGCCCGGGTCGAGGAGTTTCACCTCAAGCGCATGTACAAGTCGCCCAACGGCACTTTGCGCAACATCATCGGCGGCACCATCTTCCGCGAGCCGATCGTCTGCCAGAACGTGCCGCGCCTGGTGCCCAACTGGACCCAGCCGATCGTCATCGGCCGCCACGCCTATGCCGACCAGTACGCCGCAACCGATTTCGTCGTGCCCGGGCCCGGCAAGCTGACCATCACCTTCACCCCGGCGGACGGCGGCGCGCCGGTGACGCGCGAGGTGTTCGACTTCCCCGGCGGCGGCGTCGCGCTCGGCATGTACAACCTCGACGAGTCGATCCGCGGCTTTGCCCGCTCCTCGTTCAATTACGCGCTCAACCGCGGCTGGCCGGTCTACCTGTCGACCAAGAACACGATCCTCAAGGCCTATGACGGGCGCTTCAAGGACCTGTTCCAGGAGGTGTTCGACAACGAGTTCGCCGCCGAATTCAAGAAGCGCGGCCTGACCTACGAGCACCGCCTGATCGACGACATGGTGGCGCTGGCGCTGAAGTGGAACGGCGGCTTTGTCTGGGCCGCCAAGAATTACGACGGCGACGTGCAGTCCGACACGCTGGCCCAGGGTTTCGGCTCGCTCGGCATGATGACCTCGGTGCTGATGACGCCGGACGGCAAGACGGTCGAAACCGAGGCGGCGCACGGCACCGTCACCCGCCACTACCGCCAGCACCAGCAGGGCAAGGAGACCTCGACCAACCCGATCGCCTCGATCTTTGCCTGGACCCGCGGGCTCAAGTTCCGCGGCACCTTCGACGGCACGCCCGATGTCGTCAAATTCGCCGAGGCGCTGGAGAAGGTCTGCATCGAGACGGTCGAGGCCGGCGACATGACGCGCGATCTGGCGATCCTGATCCGCGCCGACCACCCGTGGCTGACCACCAACCAGTTCCTCGACAAGCTCGACGCCAATCTGCAGAAGGCGATGGCCTGAGCCGCGTCCGGTGCGGGGAAGGGGGCCGATTCCGCACCAGAATAAATTGCACTAGACTGCGGTCCTGCTTGCGGGAGGGCGGCATGCGGCTGCGCTTCGCATGGATCGGCGGGCTGTTGTGCGCGGCGTGGCTGGCCACGACGGCGGCCGGCGTCGCCGCGGCGGCGGAGGGGCGCGGCACCCGGGCGGCGGGTGCGCTCGAAGCCTTGGCCGGCAAGATCGAGGCCGAGCTGGCGGCGGACATTGCCGGCCTGCCGGAAATCCCGGCGGCGCTCGACCGCGAATGGCGCTCGTTCGATCGCGACGGCTCGGCCTGGGGCGCGCTCGCCGGGGTGTCGTGGGTGGTGCTGGCGACGCTGATCGCGATGGCGGCGCAATGGGCGACCGCGCGCGGGCTCGGGCGGCGGCTGCGCCGCAGCATGCGGGCGCGGCCGGAGGCGCCGGGGTTCGCCGCCCTCGCCGGGCTGCTGCTGTGCGACGCCGTCGGCCTCGTCGTCTTTCTCGCGGTGTTCCAGGCGGAAGCGCGCTACTGGCTGAGCGGCCTCGGGGTCGGCGAGGCGCTGACCGGGTTTGCCGCCGATGTGCTGCTGCGCTGGCGCTGCGTCGCCCTGGTCATCGCCATGCTGCTGCGCCCCGCCGACCCGGCCGCCCGCCTGATCGAGGTCGGCAACGCCGAGGCGCGGCGGCTGTCGCGCTTCCTGTCGACGGCGATCCTGGCGATCATCGTCATCGTCGGGTTCGGCCGCTACGGTTTGGCCGACGAGGATAGCGGCGCGGCGCACGTGATCGGGCTGATCAACGCGCTCATTGTGTGCGGCCTCTATGTCGTCGTCGTCTTCCGCGCCCGCCGCGCCGCCGAGGCGATGATCCGCGGGCGCCGCACCGCCGGCATCGCCGCGGCAATCCGCGCCGGGCTCGCCCGCCTGTGGGTGCCGCTGGCGCTCGCCGCCGTGGTCTTTCTTTTGGTCTTCTTCGTCGCCGGGCTGTCGGTCGGCATGCTGTCCTACTACCACGCGGTGGCGTCGACCCTCGGCACCCTGTTTCTGCTCCTGGTGCTGGATTGCTTCAGCGAGCGCGCCGGCCACGATGCGCCGGTGCCGCCCGCCGGGGCGCAGCGCGGCGAGTTCCTGCTGCGCCGCGCCGGCCACCGGGTGCTGCGCGCGGCGATCCTGCTCGCCGCGGCGATCATGCTGGCGTGGATCTGGACGGCGGCGCTGGCGATGACCGGCGCGGCCGGGCTGGTGCGCTCGCTCGGCGGCGCGGCGGCGGTGCTGTTCGTCGCCTATGCCGGCTGGCAGCTCGTCAACCTGGCGATCGAGCGCAATCTCGCTCCGGCCGCGGTCGCCAGCCCGCTCGACGCCGAAGACGGCGAAATCCCGACCGCGACCCGCCTCCAGACCGCGCTGCCGTTTCTGCGCGCGGCGCTGGCGGTCGCCATCGGCGTGCTCGCCGTGCTCGTCATCCTGTCGCGGCTCGGCGTCGACACCGCGCCGCTGATCGCCGGCGCCGGGGTGTTCGGCCTCGCCATCTCGTTCGGCTCGCAGTCGCTGGTGCGCGACATCATCTCCGGCCTGTTCTTCATGTGGGACGACGCCTTCCGCGTCGGCGAATACATCGATACCGGGCGGCTGCGCGGCACCGTCGAGGGCATGTCGATCCGCTCGGTCAAGCTGCGCCACCACAACGGGCCGCTGCACACGATCCCCTACGGCCAGCTCGGCGCGGTCTCCAATCTCAGCCGCGACTGGGTCATCCTCAAGTTCAACCTGCGCCTCGAGCGCGGCTCCGACATCGAGCTCGTGCGCAAGACGGTCAAGCAGATCGGCATCCAGATGCAGGACGAGCCGGAGATCGCCGCCGAGGTCCTGCAGCCGCTGAAACTGCAGGGGATCGTCGAGTTCGCCGACACCGCGCTGGTGGTGCGGCTCAAATTCACCGCCCGCCCGATCAAGCCGAGCTGGGTTCAGCGCGAATACCTGAAGCGCATCTACAAGGTATTCCCGGAGAAGGGCATCGCCTTCGCCTCCGGCGCCTTGACCCTGCAGACCCTGCAGGGCCTGCCGCCGCTCGACAGCGCGGCGGCGCCGACCGCGCCGGCACTGCCGCCGGCGACGGTGACGCCGCACATCGCCTAGGACTGGCGCAGGCGGATCGCCGGCCTAATGGCGGGCCGGGGCGCTGCTGCCGGCCGCCGGCGCCGGGGTGCGCGCAGGCGTGCTGCCGGTTTCGCTGTTGTCGCCGGCGAAGTGGAATTCCGGCGCGCTGTCGAGCTGCTGCTTGGTCATCGCCAGCGTGTACTTGTCGGCGTTGGCGTCCTTGCGCAGTTCGCTCATCTTGACCGCGACGTACTTGCCGCCGATCCCGGCGAACCCGCCGGTGTTGACGACGACGGCGGCGACGCGGCCGTCGCGGTCGAGGATCAGGTCCGAGACCTTGCCGATATCGTTGTTCTGGGTGTCGTGAACCGCGCTGCCGATGACCTTGCTGGCGCGCGCCTGGTCCGGCCGCATCTGGTGCTCGGACACGCCCGCGGTCTGCGCGAAGGCGAGTGAGGAACTCGCCAAAAGCAGCGCAAAACCGGCGCTCAAAACTGGCTTCATCATACGATCTCCTGTTGCGGGGGGAAGGTGCTTAGCCAAACGGGGCTTCACCCCCTTGGTTCCCCCAGAGAATTTTTTGTCTGTCGCGGCGAGGCCGGCGAAAGGTGGAATTTTTATTTCAACGATTGCTTGAACCTTGGCGGATCAACCGCAAGGAGGAACGGGATTTTTCGCAAGGGGCATGCCGTTTTACTTTCCGATAGCAGGCAAGATCCGCCGCCCGTGCCGCGGCGATAGCCGCCGGCGACGCCGCGATAGCTGCGGCGAGCGGCCGGGCGCGTGCTATGCTCTGCGCCGGCGGCTCGGCGCGGGCGGAGGGGCTCATGCGGATCGGCGTGTTTTATTTCCCGACGGATTACGGCATCGACATTGCCGAATTGGCCCGCGCTCTCGAGGCGCGCGGCTTCGCTTCGCTCTACGTGCCGGAACACACCCATATCCCGGTCAGCCGCCGCACCCCGTTCCCCGGCGGCGGCGAGCTGCCGAAGCGCTATTCGCATACCTACGATCCGTTCGTCGCCCTGTCCTTCGCCGCGGCGGCGACGAAGAAATTGCTGGTCGGCACCGGCATCTGCCTGATTCCCGAGCGCGACCCGATCGTCACCGCAAAATGCGTCGCCAGCCTCGACCGGCTGTCGGGCGGGCGCTTCGTCTTCGGCATCGGCGGCGGCTGGAACGTCGAGGAGATGGAAAATCACGGCGCCCGCTACAACACCCGCTTCAAATTGATGCGCGAGCGCATCCTGGCGATGAAGGCGATCTGGACCGAGGAGGCGGCCCAGTACCACGGCGAGATGGTCGATTTCGACCCGATCTGGTCGTGGCCGAAGCCGATCCAGCGGCCGCACCCGCCGATCCTGCTCGGCGGCGAGAGCGACTACACGCTGCGCCGCGTCGTCGAATATTGCGACGGCTGGTTCCCGCGCCCGCACCGCGGCATGGACATCGCCCGCGAGGTCGGCCGGCTGCGGGCGATGGCCGACCGCGCCGGGCGGGATTTTTCCAGCCTGTTCATCTCGGTGTTCCGCGCCCCGGCCGACCAGGCGGCGCTCGCCGAATACGCCGCCGCCGGGGTGCACGAGGCGGTGCTCGAAATTCCGGACAGGAGCCGCGACGAAATCCTCGCCGTCATCGACGGCTACGCCCCGCTGCTGACATGAGCGACGCCAAGCTGCGCGAGGCGGTCTGCGCGATCGGCGCCTCGCTGTTCAACCGCGGGCTGACCGCCGGCTCGTCCGGCAATATCAGCGTCAAGACCGCCGACGGCTGGCTGATGACGCCGACCAACGCCTCGCTCGGCCGGCTCGACCCGGCGCGGCTGTCGCAACTCGACCATAGCGGCAGACTGCTCGGCGGCGACCCGCCGACCAAGGAAAGCTTTCTCCACCGCGTCATGTACGAGGAGCGGCAGGACACCGGCGCGGTCGTCCACCTGCATTCGACCCATTCGGTCGCGGTTTCCTGCCTTGCCGAGGTCAACCCGCACGACGTGCTGCCGCCGATCACCGCCTATTACGTGATGCGCGTCGGCCGGCTGCCGCTGGTGCCCTATTTCAAGCCGGGCGATCTCGCCCTGGCCGAGGCGGTGCGCGGCTTTGCCGGCCGGCATCACGCGGTGCTGCTGGCCAATCACGGCCCGGTCGTCGCCGGGTCGAGCCTCGACGCCGCGGTCAACGCGATCGAGGAGCTGGAGGAAACGGCGCGGCTCTACCTGCTGCTGCGCGGCGCCAAGACGCGGTTTCTGACCCCCGAGCAGGTCAAGGAGTTGCTGTGATGACGCTCCGCCGCTGGGCCGCGCTCGCCGCCTTCGTGCTGTTCGCTCCGGGCGCGCAGGCGGCGGAGCCGATCAAGATCGGCTTCAGCATGGAATTGACCGGGCCGCTCGCCGTCGTCGGCAAATCGGGGCTGCTCGCGTTCAAGATCTGGGAGGAGGAGACCAACGCCAAGGGCGGGCTTTTGGGCCGGCCGGTCAAGCTGGTCTATTACGACGACCAGTCGAACCCGTCGAACGTGCCCGGCATCTACGAAAAGCTGATCGGCATCGACAAGGTCGACCTGCTGATCTCGAGCTACGGCACCAATTTGGTGGTGCCGGCATTGCCGGTGGCGATCTCGCATAAACGCCTGTTCTTCGGCCTGTTCGCCCTCGCCGCCAACAAGCAGTTCAACTATCCCAAATACTTCTCGATGCTGGTGTTCGGTCCGAACCCGACCAAGAGCTTCTCGCAGGGCTATTTCGACCTGGTGCTGGCGCAGACGCCGAAGCCGAAATCGATCGCCATCGTCGCCGCCGACGCCGAGTTCTCGCGCAACGCCTCGGACGGCGCCCGCGCCAACGCCAAGGCCGCCGGCCTCGCCATCGTCTACGACAAGAGCTATCCGCCGACCACCGTCGACTACACCCCGATCGTGCGCGCGGTGCAGGCAACCAACCCCGATTTCGTCTATGTCGCGTCCTATCCGCCCGATACCGTCGGCATCCTGCGCGCAATCGCCGAGATCGGGCTGAAGACGCAGATGATCGGCGGCGCCTTTGTCGGCCTGCCGGCGGCGGCGTTGAAGACCCAGCTCGGCCCGCTGATGAACGGGGTCATCAACGTCGAACTGTGGGAGCCGGTGAAGACGATGGAGTTTCCCGGCATCATGGCGTTCATCAAGACCTATCAGGCGAAGGCGCCGGCCGAAGGGGTCGACCCGCTCGGCTATTTCCTGCCGCCCTTCGCCTATGCCGAATTGCAGGCGCTGGGCCAGGCGGTCGCCGCCACCGGGACGCTCGACGAGGACAAGCTCGCCGCCTACATGCACGCCAATACCTTCCACACGATCGTCGGCGATTTCGCCTTCGGGCCCGACGGCGAGTGGACCGAGTCGCGGCCGATCTGGGTGCAGTATCACGACATCAAGGGCAACGACCTCGAACAGTTCCGCCGCCCCACCACGGTGTCGATCCTCGCGCCCGAGAAGTACAAGACCGGCGAGATGATCTATCCCTACACCAAGGCGCGGAACTGACCGCCGCGATTCGATCCGGCGGAAACACGTCTGGCAGGGGATAACACTCGCGACCGGCGCGCCGCCGTCGCGGTCGCGGGCGATGCCGGTGAGCAGGCGTCTTCGGTCGCGCGCCGGCTCTAACCGCCCGCCGGCACAATCCGCTATGCTCGGAATCCGCCGACCCGGAGAGAACGATGAGCTACGCCGCCCCGCTTGCCGAGATGCGCCTCGCCCTCGACGTCGTCGGCGGGCTGGACGGCGAGGCCCTCGAACTGGCCGACGCGATCCTCGCCGAGGCGGGCCGCTTCGCCGCCGCCGAGCTGGCGCCGCTCAACCAGCCGGGCGACCGCATCCGCAGCGTGCTCGAAAACGGCGTCGTGCGCACCCCGCCGGGGTTCCGCGAGGCCTATGGCAAGTTCGTCGAAGGCGGCTGGATGGGCCTGGCCTGCGACCCCGCCTACGGCGGCCAGGGCCTGCCGCTCGCGCTGGCGGTGCCGGTTACCGAGATGCTGAACTCGGCGTGCATGAGCTGGTCGCTGTGCCCGCTGCTCAATCACGGGGCGATCGCGCTGTTGGAGGCGCACGGCTCTCCCGAACAGAAACGAACCTATCTCGGCAAGCTGATCTCCGGCGAGTGGACCGGCACGATGAACCTGACCGAGCCGCAGGCCGGCTCCGATCTCGGCGCGCTGCGCACCGCCGCGGTGCCGGAAGGCGACCACTACCGCATTCGCGGCCAGAAGATCTTCATCACCTACGGCGACCACGACCTGACCGGCAACATCGTCCACATGGTGCTGGCGCGCACCCCGGACGCGCCGCCCGGCAGCCGCGGCATCTCGCTGTTCCTGGTGCCGAAATTCCTCCCCGGCGGCGAGCGCAACGATGTGCGGCCGCTGCGCCTCGAGGACAAGCTCGGCATCCACGCCTCGCCCACCTGCGTGATGTCCTACGGCGACGGCGACGGCGCCGTCGGCTGGCGCATCGGCGCGGAAAACCGCGGGCTCGAAGCGATGTTCACGATGATGAACAGCGAGCGCCTGCTGGTCGGGCTGCAGGGCGTCGCGATCGCCGAGCGCGCCTATCAGCAGGCGCGCGACTATGCCCGCGTCCGCATCCAGGGCCATCCCGCCGGCCTGCCGCGCAGCGCGGCGCCGCTGCCGATCGTCCACCACCCCGATGTCAAGCGCATGCTCTTGTCGATGCGCGCCGGCACCATGGCGATGCGGGCGCTCGCCTATTACGCCGCCGCGGCGATCGACCGCGCCCGCCGCACCGGCGATCCGGCGGCGCAGCGCCGCGCCGACCTGCTGATTCCGGTGGTCAAGGCCTGGTGCACCGACCTCGCGGTCGAGATCGCCTCGACCGGCATCCAGGTGCATGGCGGCATGGGCTATGTCGAGGAGACCGGCGCCGCGCAGCTCTGGCGCGATGCGCGCATCGCGCCGATCTACGAAGGGACCAACGGCATCCAGGCCAACGATCTGGTCGGCCGCAAGCTCGGCCGCGACGGCGGCGAGGCGGCGCGCGCCTTCCTCGCCGAGATGCGCGGCGACGCAGTGCCGGGCGGCCGCCTCGCCGCCGGGCTCGACGCGCTCGCCGCGGCGACGGAATTTCTCGCCGGCGCCGAGCCCGCCGCGGCGGCCGCCGGCGCGGTGCCCTACCTGACGATGTTCGGCCTGGTCGCCGGCGGCTGGCTCGCCGCGCGCCTCGCCGCCGCCGCAGCGGGCCGCGACCCCGCTTTCGCCGCCGCCCAGCGCGCCGCGGCAGCCTTCTATGCCGAGCATTACCTCGCCCGCGCGCCCGGCTATCTGCCGGCGGTCAGGGACGGCGCCAGCGTCGCCGGCTGCGATCCCGACCTGTTCTGAGCCGCGGCGTGGCGATGGCTCCGCGGCCGCTGCCGCGCGTCGACGATGTGCGGCTGGGCATCCTCTACATGGTCGCCTCGGTGTTCCTGTTCTCGATCCAGAACGCGATCGGCAAGTGGCTGGCGCAGAGCTACCCGATCCCGATGCTGGTGTTCTTCCGCAGCGCGGTCGCCCTGATCCCGTCCTTCCTCCTGGTGTACCGCGCCGGCGGGCTGGCGGTGCTGCGCACCAACCGGCTCGGCGCCCAGTTCGCCCGCGCCGCGATCTGGGGCGCCTCGAACGTCGCCTCGTTCTTCGCCTATCACCTGCTGCCGCTCGCCGATGCGGTGGCGCTGACCTTCGCCGCGCCGATCTTTCTGACCGCGCTGTCGTGGCCGATCCTCAAGGAGCGCGTCGGGCGGCAGCGCTGGATCGCGGTCGGCGCCGGCTTCGCCGGGGTCCTCGTCATGGCCCATCCGTCGGGCGCCGGCAGCACGCTCGGCATGGCCAATGCGATCCTCTGCGCGGTGTGCAACGCAGTCGGCACGCTGACCGTGCGCGGCCTGACCAGAACCGACCATTCCGCCGGCATCGTCACCTGGACGGCGATCTTCATGACCGCCGGGGCGCTGCCGGTGCTGCCGTTTTTCTGGGTGACCCCGGCGCCGGTGGATTTCCTGCTGTTCTGCTCGATCGGGCTGATCGGCGGCATCTCGCAATACTGGACCACGCTGGCGCTCTACCATGCGCCGGCGGCGGCGGTGTCGCCGTTCAACTACACGGCGCTGATCTGGGCCTCGATCATCGGCTTTATCGTGTGGGGGGAATTGCCGACCCTGCCGATGATCGTCGGCGCCGCCGTCGTCACCCTGACCGGACTGTACCTGCTGCGCCACGAGGCCGGGCGGGTGCGTCCGGAAGCGGCGGCGACGTTCCGGCGGTAGCGGATCGGAGCGGCGCAGGGCGCGGAGGCGTCCAAGCTCTCCGCGCCCGCCGCGCTTGCCCTGCGGATTCTCCCTCTACTCCGCCGCCTGCGGCATCTGCTTGAGGTCGGTGGAGTATTTGAGGTGGACCGGGGCGTTGATCTCGAACGGGTCGCGCAGCCCCAATTCCTTGCCGATCTCGCGCATCGCCGGCATCACCTCCTGGCCCAAGAGGCGGATGCAGGTGCGCGCATCCTCGTCGCTGACCGTGCCGTCGTTGCCCCAGATGCCGTAGATCGACGGGCGCGTCTCTTCGAGCACGCGGCGCAGCTTGGGGATCACCGTTTTCGGCGTGCCGAAGAAGATGCGGCCGTCGGCGACCTGCTGCTCGAAGGTCGGGCGCCCGCGCGGGCTGACCGCCCGGCCGACCGCGAACTCGACGAACTGGCGGCGATGCTCGGGCGAGAAATACCCGCTCGGGCTCGACCACACCGGGTGGGCGAGGCCGGTGAACTCGCCCTGCATCCACAGGAATTGCCGGGCGTTCCGCTCGGCCTTCTCCTCGCTGTCGGAGACGTGGACCTGCTGCAGGTAGCCGCGGTTTTCCGGCCCGGCTTCGTAGCCGACCTCGGCCGCGGTGGCGTCGTACAACTCCCAGATCTTCTTCGTCGCCTCGATCGAGGTGTTGAGCGCGATGTAGGGATAACGCTGCTTGGCCGCCCAGATGATGGTTTCGCGCGACAGCACGCCGGGAATCCAGACGCGCGGATAGGGCTTTTGCAGCGGCACCGCCCACGGATTGACGACGCGGTGCTGGTAGTGCGTGCCTTCCCAGCGGAACGGCCCCTCGCGCGACCAGGCGGCGACGACGAGGTCGTGCGCCTCCTCGAAGCGCTCGCGGTTGAACGCCGGGTTGACGCCGGTGGCAAGCTGCTCCTGGCCGCCGCCGCGGACGAAGCCGGAGACCAGCCGCCCCTTCGAGATCATGTCGATCATCGCCAGTTCTTCGGCGAGCCGCACCGGGTTCTCGGCGAGCGGCAGCGGGTTGCCGAGCAGGACGATCTTGGCCTTCTTGGTCACCGCGGCGAGGATCGCGGCAAAGATGTTGCATTTCGCCTGCATGCAGAACGGCGCGTTGTGGTGCTCGTTGAGCATGAAGCCTTCGATGCCCTGCTCCTCGGCATAGATGTAATGCTCGAGGTACTGGTTATAGAGCCGGCTGCCGGCCACCGGGTCGAAGTACTTGTTCGAGAACATCAGCGCCGTATGGCCGGTGGCCAGCCCGATATCCGCCGGATAGGCCGACATCGGCTGCTCGGTGAAGTACATGACGTGCATGGCGGGGCCTCCTGTGACGCCTAGTTCTCTTCGATGAAGGCGGTGACCAGCCGGGCGAGCGCTTCCGGCTTTTCCATGTCGACGCAATGCCCGGCCCCGGCGACCGTCTCGAAGCGGGCGTTGCGCAGCGATCTCGCATAAAGCTGGCCGGCGCTGTGCGGCACGATCCGGTCGTGCTCGCCCCAGGCGACCAGCGCCGGGGCGCGCACCCCGCCGAGCAGATGCGGCAGGGTCAGGCTGTACATGTACGGCTTCCACGCAATGCGGAACGTCATCTCGCGGCACAAATCCCAGTTGACGAGCTGGTCGGTCGAGACGTCGCCGTAAACTTTCTCGAACGCCGCCTGGTCGTGGAACCCGGCCCGGGCGTAGTCGATGTACGAGACGATCGCCTGGTCGAGAATCTCGCCCTCGGGCGGCTTCACCCCCATCGCGCCGACCAGGACGAGGCGGTGGAAATCGCGCGGCGCCGCCGCCGCCATCTCCGCCGCGATCCAGCCGCCGAAGCCGAGCCCGACCAGGCTCGGGCGCTCGACCGCCCACTCGGCGAGCAGCCATTGATACAGCGCGGCGAGGTCGCGGGGGTGGCGCAGCCATTCCGCCCGTTCCACCTTTTCGCCATAGCCGGGATGGCGCGGCACGATGACGTCGAACCGCTCGGCGAGCGCGTCGTAGAACGCCAGCCGGTCCGGCGTGCCGATGTCGTGGTGCAGAACCAGCACCGGCCGGCCGCTGCCGCCGCGCATCGCCTGGAGCCGGGTTCCGGCCAGATCCACATCCTTCTCGCTCCACCCGACCGCCATCGCGACCCCGCTCCTCTCGCTGCCTTATTATCAGCCTAGCCTCTTATCCGCCGGCGTCGCAACCGCGGCTGTGCGCAAGGCCCCCTGCAGCGGATTCAAGGCTCGCCGGCGAGATCGCCGGCCGCCTCGACCAGCCAATCGAACAGCCACCGCGCCGAAGAGCGGCGCACGAACAGGCGATAGCTCGGCGCGGCGGCGGTCTGTTCGAGGATCACCGGCAGGCCGGCAAACAGGGTCTGGGCGCAATGCCCGGGGGCAAAGGCGCGCGGGTGCAGGTCGAGGCCGCAGCCGCTTTCGAGCAGCCGGCGCGCGTCACGGCCGGAGACGAGAATGACCGAGCGGCTCGACGACACGTCGACGACGGCGGCGGCGGGCCCGGCGGCGCGGGTCAGGCGCGGCAGCAGTTCCGGCACCGACCCGTCCGGCGCGGTGATCAGGAACTCGTCGGGGCCGAGCCACAGGCTGTGCACCGGACCCATCGCCGCCGCCCGGTTGGCTTCGAGCGGCAGCGGCAGCCCGGCGAGGTAGGCGGTCGCGCGGCTGCGCAGGCGCAGCACGATCTGGCGCATCAGCCGCAATTCGTCGAGCGCCACCGCGCCGTCGGGTCGCTGCCACGGCGCCCGGCCGTCGAGCGGGGCGCGGCGCGGATCGCGCTCAGCCATCGCGGCGGCGCCCCTGCGGGTCGTAGAACACCGGCGCGGCGACGCGCATCGGAGTCAGCCGCCCGTCCGCCGCGGCCCATACCGTCTCGCCGTGGCGGGCGCGGCCGCCGGCGACCAGGCCGAGGGCAAAGCTGCGGCCGATGCGCGGGCCGAAATAGGACGAGGTGACGTGCCCGGCAAGCGGCGCGCTCGCCGACGCATCGGCGATCAGCGCGGCGCCCTCGGCGACGACCTCGCCGGGATCGTCCGGCAGCAGCCCGACGAGCTGCTCGCGGCCGGGGCGGGCGAGGTCGCTGCGCAACAGCGAGCGGCGGCCGAGAAAATCCGCCGTCTTGACGGCAAGGCCGAGATCGAGCGGCGTCACCGTGCCGTCGGTTTCCTGCCCGACCATGAAATAGCCCTTCTCGGCGCGCAGCACGTGCATCGCCTCGGTGCCGTAGGGGACGAGGCCATAGTCGCGCCCGGCCGCGATCAGCGCTTCCCACAAGGCGAGGCCGCACTCGGCCGGCACGTTGATCTCGTAGCTCAGCTCGCCGGAAAAGGAGATGCGGAACAGCCGCGCCGGCAGCCCGGCCACCGCCGCCTCGCGCATCGCCATGAACGGAAACGCGGCGCGGTCGAGCGCCAGGCCCGGTGCCAGCGCGGCGAGAATCTCGCGCGAGCGCGGCCCCACCAGCGTGGCGTTGGCCCATTCCTCGGTCAGCGAGGTGCAGAACACCTCGAGCTCCGGCCATTCGGTCTGCAGCCATTCCTCGAACCAGTCGAGCACCGCGGCGGCGTTGCCGGTCGTCGTCGTGACCAGGAAGCGGTTGTCGCCGAGGCGGGTGCCGACGCCGTCGTCGAACACCATGCCGTCGTCGCGGCACATGACGCCGTAGCGGCAGCGGCCGACGGCGAGGTCGTCCCAGCGGTTGATGTAGAGCCGGTCGAGAAAGCGGGCGGCGTCGCGCCCCGAGACCTCGATCTTGCCGAGGGTCGAGGCGTCGAACAAGGCGGCGCGGTCGCGCGCCGCGAGGCATTCGCGCCGCACCGCCTGGTCCATCGTCTCGCCGGCGAGCGGGTAGTAGCGGGGCCGGCGCCATTGCCCGACATTCTCGAACACGGCGCCGGCGGCCTCGTGCCAGTCGTGCATCGGGGTCTCGCGCACCGGGTCGCTGAAGCGGCCGCGCGCCCGCCCGGCGATCGCGCCGAAGCCGACCGGCACGACCGGCGGGCGGAAGGTGGTGATGCCGGTGGCGGCGAGGCTGCGGCCGGCCGCCTGCGACAGGAGGCCGATCCCGGCGAGGTTGCCGGTGCGGCCCTGGTCGGTGCCCATGCCGAGCGTGGTGTAGCGCTTGGTGTGCTCGATCGCGGTCATGCCTTCGCGCGCGGCCAGCGCGATGTCGTCGGCGGTGACGTCGTTGTGCAGATCGACAAAGGCGCGGCCCGGCGCCGGGACCAGCCACAGCGGCAGGGGCGGGGTCTCGTCGAACTCGCCGGCGGCGGCGCCGACGCAGTCGATCCCGGGCGGCGCCTCCGCCGGCACGAAGGCGGCGCGGCGCCCGTCGTAGACCAGCCGGCCCTGCGCCTGGGCGAAAAGCTGGAGGTTCGGGTTCCACCCGCCGGACACCGCGAGCAGGTCGCAATCGAGCGCGATGCGGGCGCCTTCGACCGCCCCGCCGTCTTCGGCGAGGCGCTGCACCCAGACGCGCCGCAGCGCGTGGCGCCCGGCGGTGGCGACCACGGCGTGGCCGGGAAAGAACGGGGTGCCGTGGCCGCGCTGGCGGGCCGCCGGGCCGGGCTCGCGGCGCAGATCGACGATCGCGGCGACAGCGATCTGCGCCTGCTCGAGCAGGGCGGCGACGCGATAGGCGCTGTCGTTGTTGGTGAAGACGACGGCCCGGCGGCCGGCGGCGACGCCGTAGCGGGCGAGATAGGTCGCCACCGCCCCGGCCAGCATGACCCCGGGCCGGTCGTTGCCGGGAAACACCAGCATGCGCTCCTGCGCCCCGGTGGCGAGCACGACCCGGCCGGCGCGGATGTGCCACAGCCGCTGCCGCACCCGCCCGGCGGCGCATTCTTCGACCGCCACGGCGTAATTGCCGTCGTAGAGCCCGAATACGGTGGTGCCCGACAGCAGCCGCACCTCCGGCAGCGCCGCCAGCGCGTCCCGGTCGGCGACCTCGCCGAACTCGGGCAGCGTCTCGGCCAGGATGACGCGCGCGCCCTGCGCTCCGGCGGCAACGGCGGCGGCGATCCCGGCCGGCCCGCCGCCGACGACCAGCACGTCGCAATGCGCATGGGCATGGTCGTAGCGCGACGGGTCCGGCCCTTCGGGGGCGCGGCCGAGCCCGGCCATCCGGCGCAGCGCCGGCTCCCAGACATGCTCCCACAGCGCGCGCGGCCGCATGAAGGTCTTGTAGTAGAACCCGGCCGGCAGCAGCCCGGCGCAGCGGTCGGCGAGCGCGCCGAAATCGTGCCTGAGGCTCGGCCAGGCATGCTGGCTGACGGCGCGCAGCCCGTCCTGGAGCGCCACCCGGGTGACGCGGCAATTGGGCTCGTCGCCGATCCGCACCAGCGCCGAGGGCTCCTCCGGCCCCGCCGACAGGATGCCGCGCGGCCGGTGCAGCTTGAAGCTGCGGCCGACCAGGCGCACGCCGTTGGCGAGCAGCGCCGAGGCCAGGGTGTCGCCGGGGTGGCCTTCGTAATGCCGGCCGTCGAACTCGAAGCGCAGCACGCGCGAGCGCTCGATCCGCCCGCCGCTCGCCAGGCGGAACGGCTGGCTCACGGATCGCCGCCGAACTCGCCGCGCGGCGGCGCCTCGCCGATCTTGTAGACGGCGAGGATGCGGTGCGAGACGGTGTCGCGCAGCAGGTTGAACCAGCGCCGGCAGCCGGCGCTGTGCACCCAGCGCTCGGCGATCAGCCCCTTCGGATTGTCGCGCAGGTAGAGGTAGTCGGCCCAGGCCGCGTCGTCGCGCGCGGCGGGGTCGGCGGGGCGGGCGATATGCGCCTCGCCGCCGTAGCGGAACTCGGCCTCGTCGCGGCGGCCGCACCACGGGCACGGGATCAGCAGCATGGCGGCCTCAATGCGCCACCGCGGCGGCGCTGTGCTCGTCGATCAGCGCCCCGGAGGCAAAGCGGCCGAGGGCGAACGGCGCCGCCAGCGGATGCGGCTCGTCGCGCGCGATCGTGTGGGCGAAGACGTGGCCGGCGCCCGGCGTCGCCTTGAACCCGCCGGTGCCCCAGCCGCCGTTGAGATAAAGCCCCTCGACCGGCAGCTTGCCGATGATCGGCGAGGCGTCGGGCGACACGTCGACGATGCCGGCCCAGCTTCGCATCATCCTCACGCGCGAGAACATCGGGAACAATTCGAGCAGGGCCGCGCTCTGCGCTTCGATGACCGGGAACGAGCCGCGCTGGGCATAGGAGTTGAACGCGTCGATCCCGGCGCCGACGACCAGCTCGCCCTTGTCGCTCTGGCTGACATAGACATGCACGGCGTTCGACATGACGACGCAGTCGAGCACCGGCTTCAGCGGCTCCGACACCAGCGCCTGCAGCGGGTGGCTTTGCAGCGGCAGGCGCAGCCCGGCCATCGCCGCCACCACCGAGTTGTGCCCGGCGGCGGTGATCGCCACCTTGTCGGCGGCGATCGCGCCGCGGCTGGTCTCGACGCCGGTGACGCGGCCGTTGGCGGTGCGGATCGCGGTCACCTCGCAATCCTCGACGATGTCGACGCCGCGCGCGTCGGCGGCGCGGGCATAGCCCCAGGCCACCGCGTCGTGGCGGGCGACGCCGCCGCGGCGCTGCAAGGTGGCGCCGAGGATCGGGTGGCGCGCCGTGTCCGAGACGTTGAGGATCGGGCAGAACCGCGCCAGCGCCGCCGGGTCCAGCCATTCCGCGTCGATGCCGTGGCGCCGGTTGGCGTTGACCCGGCGCCTGCCCTCGCGGATGTCGGCGAGGTTGTGCGCCAGGTTGAGCACACCGCGCCGGCTCAGCATGAGGTTGAAGTTCAGCTCCGCCGACAGCCCTTCCCACAGGCGCAGCGAATGCTCGTAAAGACGGGCACTGTCGCTGCGCAAATAGTTGGAGCGGACGATCGTCGTGTTGCGCCCGGTATTGCCGAGCCCGATCGGGCCCTTGTCGAGCACCGCAACATCGGTGATGCCGTGCTCTTTGGCGAGGTAGTAGGCGGTGGCGAGGCCGTGACCGCCGCCGCCGACGATGACGACGGCGTAACGCGGGCGCGGCGCCGGCTTGCGCCACAGCGGCGTCCACGCGCGGTGCCGGCCGAGCGCGTGGCCGGCCAGAGCGATCAACGAAAAGCGCTGCATCGGCAAAGGCTAAAGCAAATTGGCTATAGTGGCGAGGCACAGCGGGAGGGACGGCATGCTGGCACAGTTGTTCGACGACGCGCGCACCTTCTCCTACTGGCTCGACCGCCCGGTCGAGGACGGGCTGATCGAGGCCGCCTTTGCCCGCGCGATGCTCGGTCCGACCAGCGGCAACTGCCTGCCGATGCGGCTTGTCCTGGTCAAGAGCCGGGCGGCAAAGGCGCGGCTGTTGGCCTGCGTCTCGTCGGGCAACGCGCCCAAGGTGACGGCGGCCCCGGTCACCGCGATCGTCGCCTACGACCGCGCGTTCTACGAGCACCTGCCGCGGCTCTACCCGCATGCCGACGCCAGGGCCTGGTTCACCGCGAACGAGGCGCTGGCGGCGGAGACCGCCTTCCGCAACTCGTCATTGCAGGGCGCCTATTTCATCGTCGCGCTGCGGGCGGAGGGGCTCGATTGCGGGCCGATGTCGGGGTTCGACAACGCCAAGGTCGATGCCGAATTCTTTCCCGACGGCCGCTGGCGCAGCAATTTCCTCGTCAATATCGGCTACGGCGACCGGACCCGCCTGCACCCGCGCCTGCCCCGGCTCAGCTTTGCCGAGGCGGCGCGGTGGGAATAGGCGGGCCGCACAAGGAGAGCAGACGTCGGAGGCGGGACCCTACCGCACCGTCGAGCGCTCGGTCGGCACGAGGCGGGTGACGACCATCGCCGAGCGGTCGAGCAGGTTGCCGACCTTCGGCGCGATCGTGTTCTTCCAGTAGTCGGTTTCGTACACCGCCTTGTAGAGCGCCTCGCGCTGCGCCTCGCTGTCGAAGCGGCGCAGCCAGACATAGACCGAATCGTCGGTCTCGCCGCGGAAGCTGCCGCAGATCACCATGCCTTTCGAGACCTGGAAGGGGATGATCTCCTCTTCCATCACCTTCAGCCATTCGGCCATCTTGCCCGGCTGGACCTTGTATTGGCGCAATTCGTAGAAGGCCATCTCGTTCTCCCTTCAAAAGCCTGGCTTGGCGAAAAAGCGGTTCTCCGGGCGCGGCAGGCCGAGATTCTCGCGCAAGGTCGCGCCCTCGTATTCGCGGCGGAACAGGCCGCGCCGCTGCAGTTCCGGCACGACCCGGTCGACGAACTCGTCGAGCCCGGCGGGCACCGTCGGGAACATGATGTTGAACCCGTCGCAGGCGCCGCCGAAAAACCATTCCTCCATCTGGTCGGCGATGCTTTGCGCCGTGCCGACCATCGCCAGCCCGCCGTAGCTGCCGGCGATCCGGGCGAGCTGGCGCACCGTCAGGTTCTCGCGCCGCGCCCGGTCGATGACGCGCTGGCGCCCGCTTTTCGAGGCGTTGCTTTCCGGGATGTCGGGCAGCGGCGCATCGAGATCGAAGTTCGAGGCGTCGTGGCCGAGCGCGATCGACAGCGAGGCGATGCCGCTGTCGGGATGGACGAGGCTGTCGAGCAGCTCGCGCTTCTCGCGCGCCTCGGCATCGGTCTCGCCGACGACGACGAGGCAGCCCGGCAGGATCTTGATGTGGTCCGGGTCGCGCCCGCAGGAAGCGGCGCGGCCCTTGACGTCGGCGTAGTAGCTCTGCGCATCGGCGAGGCGGCCGCCGCTGGCAAACACCACCTCGGCGGTCTCGGCGGCGAGCTGGCGGCCCGCATCCGAGGCGCCGGCCTGGACGATGACCGGCCAGCCCTGCACCGGCCGGGCGATGTTCAAGGGACCGCGCACCGACAGGAACTCGCCCTTGTGGTCGAGCACGTGCAGCCGCGCAGGGTCGAAATAGATGCCGTTTTCGACATCGCGGATAAAAGCGTCCTCGGCCCAGCTGTCCCACAGCCCGGTGACGACGTCGAAGAACTCGCGGGCGCGGCGGTAGCGCTCGCCGTGCTCCATGTGCTCGGTCAGGCCGAAATTGAGCGCCGCGTCGGGGTTCGACGTGGTCACCAGGTTCCACCCGGCGCGGCCGCCGCTGATATGGTCGAGCGAGGCGAAGCGCCGCGCGATCAGATAGGGCGGCTCGAAGGTGGTCGAGGCGGTGGCGATGAGCCCGATATGCCGGGTCACCATCGCCAGCGCCGGCAGCAGGGTCAAGGGGTCGAACGAGGTCACCGTGGCGCTGCGCTTCAGCGCCGCCATTGGCATGTTGAGCACAGCGAGGTGGTCGGCCATGAACCACGCGTCGAAGCGGCCCTCCTCCAGCTTGCGGATGAAGCGGATCTGGTGCTGCAGGTTGAAGTTCGCGTCCGGGTAGGCGCCGGGATAGCGCCACCACGCGGTGTGGATGCCCACCGGGCGCATGAAGGCGCCGAGCCGCATTTGTCGCGATGCCGTCATCTCCCACCCTCACAGGCCGCCGCCGGCGATGTTACGCGCCCGCCGCCGCTCTTCGCGAGCGCTTCGTTGCCGGCGCCCCGCCATAATCTCGGTGCGCGGGCGAGACGCCTCAACTATTCTACGATGCGGAGAGGGAGACGACCGCCATGGCTGCCGCCGACAGGGAAATCCATCTCGGGGTCTTCGTTCTCGGTACCGGCAACCACTCTGCCGGCTGGCGCTACGACGGCGCTTTCGCCAGCCACATGGAATTGCCGGTGATGCAGGAGATCGCGCGCATCGCCGAGCGCGGCAAGTTCGACCTGTTGTTCATCTCCGACGCGATGGTGATGGATCCGACCGACCATCCCTCGTTCCTGTGCCGCTTCGAGCCGACCACGCTGATCGCGGCGCTGAGCGCCTGCACCACCCGCATCGGGCTCGGCGCGACGGTATCGACCAGCTTTTCCGAGCCGTTCAACGTCGCCCGCATCTTCGGCTCGATCGACCACCTGAGCGGCGGCCGTGCCGCGTGGAACGTCGTCACCAGTTCGAACCCGAAAGCCGCGCTCAATTTCAATCTCGACGAGCACCTCGATCACGAGCTGCGCTACGCCCGCGCCGAGGAGTTCGTCGATGTCGTGCGCGGGCTGTGGGACTGCTGGGAAGACGGCGCGATCGTCGCCGACAAGGCGACCGGCCGCTTCATCGATGCCGCCAAGGTGCGGCCGCTCGACCACAAGGGCCGGTTCTTCAAGGTCAAGGGCCCGGTCAACATGGCGCGCTGCCCGCAGGGCCACCCGGTCATCATCCAGGCCGGCGGCTCGCCGCCCGGGCTCGAGCTGGCGGCGCGCACCGCCGATGTCGTGTTCTCGGTAGTGCAGGAGCTGGAGCCGGCCAAGGCGGCCTATGCCGACCTCAAGGGCCGCATGGCCAAGTTCGGCCGGCGGCCCGAGGAGCTCGCGGTGCTGCCCGGGGTCATGCCGATCGTCGGCCGCAGCGACGCCGAAGCGCGCGAGACCCTGGCGAAATTGCAAAGCTGGATCACCCCGACCAATGCGACGACGCTGGTCGCCAGCCGCATCGGCTACGACGTGTCCGGCCACCCGCTCGACGGCCCGGTGCCGCCGCCGCCGCCGTTCCAGGGCAGCCGCACCTTCACCAGCGTGCTGTACGAGATGGCGCGGCGCGAGAACATGACCCTGCGCGACCTCTACAACCTGACCGCCGCGGCGCGCGGCCACTGGGTGATCTGCGGCACGCCGGCGCGGATCGCCGACACGCTCGAGGAATGGTTTACCGGCGGCGCGGCCGACGGGTTCAACATCCTGCCGCCCTATTTCCCCGGCGCCTTCGCCGATTTCGTCGATCTCGTCGTGCCGGAACTGCAGCGCCGCGGGCTGTTCCGCCGCGACTACCGCGGCACCACCCTGCGCGACCATTTCGGCCTCGCCCGGGTGCCCGCGCCGCGCCGGAATGCGGCGGCGCGGGCCTGATCGTCCGCCGTCCACGGGAGGGAAAGCGATGCCGCGCAATCTGTTCCGGGCCGGTCTCGTGCTCGTCCTGCTCCTGTGCGGCGGCGCCGAGGCGGCGGCCAGCGCCGGCTCGGTCATCGGGCTCAGCGGCACCTGCACGGTGGAGCGCGGCGGCCAGCGCTTCGGCCTGGCGATCGGCACGCCGGTCGAGGTCGGCGATACGCTGCAGGTGCCCCCCGACGGCAAGCTGAAGCTGCGCATGGCCGACGGCTCGATCCTGTCGCTCGCCGCCGGCAGCGTGATGCGCATCGATTCCTATGCCGTCGATCCGGGCGGCCAGCGCGAGGGCGCCGGCATGTCGATGGGACAGGGGCTGATCCATGCGATCACCGCGCCGGTCAGCCGGCCGGCCAGCTTCGAGATCAACACCGCGGTCGGCACCGCGGCGGTGCGCTCGACCGACTGGTTCATCGAATCGGGGCCGGCGGGTTCGACGGTGGCGGTGCAGAGCGGCGGCGTGCTGCTCGCCAGCCGCGCCACCGGCCACGGCGTGCTCGTCCCGCAAGGCAGCGGCTCGACCGTCGCGCCGGGGCGCGACCCGGCGCCGCCGCGGCCGTGGAGCGCGGCCGAGTTCGCCGCCCTGCTGGCGCGCACCGAGCTCGGCGGCCCCGGCGGCGCGCCGCCGCCGCCCGCCTATCCGCCCGGCTATTATCCGCCCGGCTATTATCCGGGGCCGTACGGGCCGGGTGGCTACAGCCCGCTGCCCGGAATAACCGTCCCGTTCGGCGGCTTCGGCGGACATGGCTGGCAGGGCGGCGGCGGCCGCGAAGGCGGCGGGCGGGAAGGCGGCGGCCGGGAAGGCGGCGGGCGCACCGGCGGCGGCAAGCCCCAGGGCACCACGCGCCCGGGGGCGCCGAACTAGCGCCGCGCCGCATTGGCCTGGCCACGGGCAACGCGCGAAGCGGGGCTTGCGTTCGCCGTCGCCACCGCGACGCTGCTCGCTTTGATGCTCGCCCAGTCGGCGCTGCTGCGCGGCCTCGAAACCGCCTCGCTCGACCTGCGCTTCCGCCTGCGCGGACCGGTCGCGCCGGGGGGCGAAATCGCGACGGTGATGGTCGACGATGCGAGCCTTGCCGCCCTCGGCCGCTGGCCGCTGAGCCGCCACCTGTTTGCCCGGGCGCTGCGCCGGATCGACGCGGCGGGCGCCCGGGTCATCGTCTTCGACCTGCTGTTCGCCGAGCCCGACCAGCCGGTTGCCGCCGATTTGCGCGAGGCGGCGCGCCAGGCCGCCGCCGCCTTGCCGGCAGATGCCGCGCCGGGGCTGCGCGCCGGGCTCGACCGCCTCGCCGGCGACGACCCCGACGGCGACTTCGCCGCGGCGATGCGCGAAAGCGGCAAGGTCCTGCTGCCGCTCGCCTTCGCCTTCACCGGCAAGCCGGCGCCGGCGCCGCCGGGGCTCGAAGGCCAGTTTTATCAGCGCCTCGATCCCAGCGCGGTGCCGCCGCTGTTTCCGCTGCAGCCGCGCTCGGCGGTGATGCCGCTCGCGCCGTTTGTCGCGGCCAGCGCCGGGCTCGGCCACGTCAACATCGCCTACGACGAGGACGGCGCGCCGCGTTACGACTATCTCGCCCTGCCCTATGACGGCGAGTTCATGCCGTCACTGCCGGTCCGCGCCGCCGCCGCCTATCTCGGGGTCGCATGGGGCGATGTCGGTCTCGCTCTCGGCGACGGGGTAAGCATCGGCCCCGCCCGGGTGCCGACCGACCCGGCGATGCGGCTCGTCGTCAATTACCGCGGGCCGCGCGGCACGATCCCGACCTACCCGTTCGTCGACCTGATCCAGGGCCGGGTGCCGGCGGCGGCGCTGCGCGACCGCATCGTCCTGGTCGGCGCCTCGTTTATCGGCATCGCCGATACCAACCCGGCGCCGTTCGGCAACACCCCGCTGCCCGGCACCGAGCGGATGGCGAACATCGTCGATTCGATCCTGCAGCGCGATTTCATCCGCGAAAGCCCGCCGCCCTGGCCGGTCGCGGCGATCGGCCTGGTGGCGCTCCTGGCGCTCGCCACCGGGGTCGCCGCCGCGCTGGTGCCGACGCGGCTGGCGCTGGCGGCCGGGCTGGCGCCGCTCGCGGCGTGGAGCGCCGGCGCGCAATTCGCCTTCGTCCGCGGGCTGTGGCTGCCGGTGGTCGAGCCGCTGATCGCGCTCGCCGCCGCGGCGGTCGGCGTGCTGCTGTTCCGCTACGGCTTCGTCGATCGCCAGCGGCGGCAGATCCACTCTGCCTTCCGCCACTACCTCGCGCCCGACCTGGTCAATGCCCTGGCGGCGCATCCGGAGCGGCTGAGGCTCGGCGGCGAGACCCGCGAGATCAGCGTGATGTTCGCCGACATCCGCGGCTTCACCACGATCTCCGAGGGCTACAAGGCCAATCCGGAGGGGCTGTCGCGGCTGATCAACCGGGGCTTTCTCAGCCCGATGACCCAGACCATCCTGGCGCGGCGGGGCACGATCGACAAATACATCGGCGATTGCGTGATGGCGTTCTGGAACGCGCCGCTCGGCGATCCCCGCCATGCCGATCGCGCCTGCGAGACGGCGCTGGCGATGGTCGAGGAGCTGGGCCGCGTCAACCGGCGCCTCGCCGCCGAGGCGGCGGCCGAGGGCCGCGAGTTTCAGCCGCTTGCGGTCGGGATCGGCATCAATACCGGGGAATGCGTCGTCGGCAACATGGGCTCGGACGAGCGCTTCGCCTATACCGCGATGGGCGATGCGGTCAATCTCGCCTCGCGCCTGGAAGGCCAGACCAAGACCTATCACGTCGCCATCGTCATCGGCGAGGCGACGCGTGCCGCCGCGCCGTCCTGGGCGGCGCTCGAACTCGACCTGATCGCGGTCAAGGGCCGGCAGGAGGCGGTGCGGGTCTATGCCCTGATGGGCGATGCGGAGCTCGCCGCCCGATCACATTTTCGCGCGCTCGAAGCCCGCCACCGGGCGATGCTCGCCGCCTATCGCGCCCAGGATTGGCCGGCGGCCGAGACGGCGCTGGCCGCCTGCCGCGGCCAGGATGCGCGGCTCGACGGACTCTACGACCTTTATGCCGAGCGGATTCAATTTTACCGTGTCAACCCGCCTGGTCCAGAATGGGACGGCGTGTTTATTGCCGAGACCAAATAACATCACAAATAGGGGTAAACGATGATATTGCCGGCCCTCAATTTGATCGCCGCGCCGGGCCGCCGGCTGGCTACGCTCGACCTGGCCCGCGAAATCGAACGGCGCGGCTTTGCCGGCATCCAGGTGTCGAGCCAGTACGCCAATATGGCGCAGTGCATCGGGCTGGCCTTCGCCACCCGAACCGTCCCGATCGCCACCGCGATCGCACCGATCTATGCCCAGACGGTAGACGAGTTTGCCCAGGCCGCCGCCTATCTGCACGAGGTATCCGGCGGCCGCTTCCGCTTCGGCATCGGCGTCGCCCACGCTCCGGCGCATGCCCGGATGGAGGTGAGGCCGGGCCGGCCGCTTGCCGACATCCGTACCTTTGTCGCCAAGTACCGCGCCCAGCGCGGCGCCGGAGACCTGCCGCCGGTGATCCTGGCGGCGCTGCGCAAGCGCATGATCGCGCTGGCCGGCGAGATCGCCGACGGGGTGGTCTTCGCCAACGGCAGCCTGTCGCACATGGCCGAGTCGCTCGCCGTGCTGCCGCCGGAGAAGCGGCGCGACCCCGGCTTTTTCATCGGCAACCGCATCCGCACCTGCATCGCCGACGACGAGGACGAGGCCAAGGCGGTGCTGCGCCGCACCGTGACCAACTACGCGCTGATGCCGAACTACCGCAACTATTGGAAGGAGGCCGGCTACGAAGAGGAGATGGCGGCGGTCGAGCGTGCCGTCGCCGCCGGCCGGCCCGACGAGATCGGCCGCTCGCTAACCGACCGCTGGCTCGCCGACATCACCCTGTTCGGCCCGGCGAACAAGGTCCGCGACGGGGTCGAGCGCTGGCGCGACGCCGGGATCACGACGCCATGCCTGGTGCCGCTATCCGCCGACGGCAACGCCGAGACGGCGCTGCGCCAGGTGTTCGATGCCTTCGCCGAGTGAGCCTCAGGCCGGCATGTCGCGGCGATTGCCGCCGATCTTGCCGGCCACCCCGGCGATAAACGCGCCGATCAGCATCGACAGGGCGATGAAGTAGGCGGTGTTGCGCGCCGCCTTGCGCGCCTCTTCGGCCGCCTGCCGCGTTTTCTGCTCGGCCGCCTTGACCTTGGCGACGACGTCGTCGACCCGCTTCTGCGCGTCCTCCTGGCTGAGCCCGGTCTGCGCCGAGACGAGGCGGGCAAGATAGGTCTTGTCGCCCGCCGGCACGTCGCCGCCGCCGGTCGCCGCCTCGGTCAGGATGCGCGCAGTCTCGCCGCGGACCTCCTGCGGGCTGGCGTTGGCGTCGGGGCGGTCCTTGCGGAACAGGGTATCGACGAAATACTGCGACGGCGCCGCGGGGTTGGCGGCGGCGCCGGCGCCGGCGCCCTGCGCCGAGGCGGCGGCGATCTGCGTCGCGCCCTTGGCGGCGCCGCCGGCCACCGCGCCGATCGCCGAGGCGAGGAACGCGATCGTGAACACCGCCGCCACCGCCCAGGCGAGAACGCCGTGCGCGGTGTCGCGGAAATACGCCTCGTGCAGCGTCACCCCGACCCAGCGGGCGCCGAGCCGGCCGGCGACATAGGCGCCGAGCGCCGCCGACAGCCACTGCACGACGATCAGCCACACCGCGGTGCCGATCGCGAAGGTGGTGACCGAGGCGCCCTGCTGCGGCCACGGCGACACCGCCGACAGCCCGAACCCGGCGCCCAGCGCCAGCAGAATGATCGAGGTCGCGGCGATGATGAAGGCGCCGCCGATGACCGCGCCCCACGACACCGTCGGCTGCGTCGGCTCGATGACGACATTCTGCTCTGCGATTGCCATTGCCGCGCCCTCCTAATGCCACAGCAGCAGCAGGATGATGATGATGGGGATCGGTACGCCGAGCAGCCAAAGCAGGATCGCGCCCATGTGCCGCCTCCACTGTAGATTGGCGGTTGCAAACGGCGGCGCCCCGGCGTCGTTCCGCCCGGGGTCGGGGCAATGCTGCCATGTCGGCGAAAAATACACCGGCGCCGGCGCGCGACGGCGTCGCCGCGCCGGGTGCGACGGCGCCGCTCAGCTCACCTCGCCAGCCGGCCTTTCAGCACCTGGCCGCCCGATTCGCCGGTGGCGGCGCCGTTCTCGATCGCGACGACGCCGTTGACCACCGTCGCGGCGATGCCGTCGGCCTTCTGCACGAGGCGCCGCGCCCCGCCCGGCAGGTCGGTCTCGACGGTCGGCAGCCGCGGCCGCACCGTCGCCTCGTCGAACACCACCAGATCGGCGGCATAGCCGGTGCGGACAAGGCCGCGGTCCGGCAATTCCCAGGCCGAGGCGTTGTCGAACGTCAGCATCCGCACCGCCTCTTCGAGGGTGAATTGGCGCTTTTGCCGCACCCAGTAGCTCAGCAGATGGGTCTGCAGCGACGAGCCCATCTCCTGGCAGACATGCGCGCCGGAATCGGAAAAGGTCGCCAGCGTGCGCGGATGCTTGAGGATGCCGAGCACGTCGTCCGGCGATTCGTTGACCAGCGGCTGGACGAACACGCGATCCTCGTTTTCGAGCGCGAGGTCGAGGATCACCTCGACCGGGTGCCGGTTCCGGCGCCGCGCCAGTTCGGCGACGCTGGGATCGTCCCAATTGACGTCGAACATCGGGTAGAGGTTGGCGTAGTCGGGCTTGCGCGGATCGGTCGTCGCCGCGCCGCCGCCCTGCAATTCGCTGTCGCGCGGCTTCATCGCCGCCTCTTCGGCGATCAGACGCGCGCGCAGCTCGGGGTCGGCGAGGCGCCGCTTCTGCTCGGCAAGAGGCAGGCTGCGCACCGCCTTCCACCCCGGCAGCACCTCGAACGGCAGGTAGGATTTGAGCGAGAACACCGCGTTGATCGAGCGCGTCGTGGCCTGCCCGTACATGCGCCCGCCGGCGGCGACGGTCTCGTCCATGATGCGAAGCTGGTAGTCCCACGGGTTGGGCTCGACCCCCTGGCGGGTCGACAGCATGCCGAACATCACCGGCCGCCCGCTCTCCAGCGCGACCCGCTTGAGGCGGGCGAGAAATTCGCGCTGCGCCGCGCCGCCCGAGATGTCGGGGCCGATCTGGAAGATGCCGGCATCGAGCGCCGCCATCGCCCCGACCAGCCGGTCGATCTCCTCCCAGGCGGCGACGCGGCTGGCCACCGGGGTGCCGTCGGGGGTGACATGAGTGGTCGCCCGCGAGGTCGAGAAGCCGAGCGCGCCGGCCTTCAGCGCCTCGGCGACCAGATGCGCCATCAGCGCGAGGTCGTCCTCGGTGGCCGTCTCCTCCAGCCCGCGCCGGCCCATCGCGTACATGCGCAACGCCGAATGGCCGATATACATGCCGTAATTGACGCCTTTCGGCAGGCGCTCGACGGTGGCGAGGTATTCGGGGAAGCTCTCCCAGGTCCAGTCGATGCCGGCCATCATCGCCTCGGTCGGGATGTCCTCGACCGCGGTCAGGCAGCGCGCGAACCATTCGCGGTCGGCCGGCTTGCACGGCGCCAGGGCAAAGCCGCAATTGCCCATGACCACGCTGGTGACGCCGTGCCAGCACGAGCAGCTGCCGAGCCGGTCCCAGGCGACCTGCGCGTCCATGTGGGTGTGGCCGTCGATGAAGCCGGGCGCGACGATCAGCCCGTCGGCGTCGATGGTACGCCGCGCCGGCGCGCGGATGCGGCCGATCTCGACGATGCGCCCGCCGGCGACGCCGATATCGGCGCGATAGCGCGGTCCGCCCGAGCCGTCGACGACGGTGCCGTTGCGTATCAACAGGTCGAGGCTCATCGCGCTTCTCCGCCCAAAGCAGGCGGCAACCATCGGGCCATCGCGCGACGGCTGTCAACCGGCGGCGGCGCGGCGGAAGCGGTCAGGCCTTGTCGAGCCAGAAGGTGTCTTCGCGCACGACGTCGTAGATGCCGAAATAATCCGCCGGGTTGTGGCCTTTGACGAAATCGCGGTAGACGTCGTTGATCCGCTCCCAGGCCACCGGCAGCACCGGGATATCCTGTTCCATGATCGTCTCGGTCTGGCGCACCAGGGCGAGGCGCTTGGCGGGATCGACCTCGCGGTCGATCTGGTCGAGCAGCGCGTCGAACTCCTTGTTGTCCCAGAACGAATAGTTCTGCGGGCCGCCGGTGCGGTACCACGCGTTGAAGTAGTCCGACGGGTCGAGCAGGGTCGAGACGATGGCGCCGATCGCCAGGTCGAAATGGCCGTTGGCGGTGTCGTCGAACCACACCGATTCGACCACCGTGCGCAGGTTGCACCTGACGTTGAGCGCTTCCTGCAGCATCGCCTGGATCGCCTGCGCCCACAGCTTGAAGCTGGCGACGTCGCGCACCAGGAAATCAAGCGGCTCCTTCAGCCCGTCCTTGAACCCGGCGGCGGCCATCAGCGATTTGGCCTCCTTGACCGCGGCGGTGGTGTCGGACTGGTAGCCCAGGCGCTTGAACAGCTCCTCCTTGGGGGTGGCGAACTCGGAGAAAGGATAGATGAAGCCGCCGACCTGCATCGGCGTCACGTCCTTGACCACGTCGATCAGGGCCGGCCGGTCGAGCGCCAGGTGCAAGGCCCGGCGCACGCGCGGGTCGTTGAGCGGCGCCTTTTTGTGGTTCAGCCAGGTGCCCTGGATGACGCTCTGATTGAACTGGGCGGTTTTCAGCCCGGGCGTGTCCTTGGCCTTGCGCGCCGTCACCGGATCGGTGATGCGGATGTAATCGGTGCGGCCCGACAGGATCGACGACCCGAGCTCGGTGGAAAACGGCAGCGCATGGTAGAACTCGATGCCGTCGAGATACGGCAGCGGGTTGTTCCAGTAGTTCTTGTTCTTCTCCATCACCCAGACTTCGTTCTCGACGCGCCGGACGCTCTTGAACGGGCCGGTGCCGGGATAGAGCTCGACCTTGCGCAGGTTGTAGTTGTTGTCCTCGAGGGTCTTTTTGCGGACGATGACGTTCCAGCCGCTGGCGATCGCCGACATGATGAAATTGGCCGGGCGCGGCTCGGACAGTTTGAATTGCACGGTGTATTTGTCGGGCGCGGTGATCTCGCTGACCGCGCGGAACAGCGTGCTGCGCGGAATGCTGATGCCCTTGGGCGGCTTGACGATGCGGTCGAAGGTCGCCTTGACGTCCTCGGCGGTCAGTTCGGCGCCGTCGTGGAATTCCACCCCCTTGCGCAGCATGAAGGTGTAGGTCTTGCCCTCCTTGTCGATGTCCCAGCTATGCGCCAGGTCGGGGATGATGGTCTTGCCGCTGTCGCGCGGATCGCGGCGGACCAGATTGTCGAACATGCAGCCCTGCGAGCCGAGATTGTTGATCGTGCCCGACTGGTGGATGTCGAAATGCGGCGGGCGCATGGTGATGCCGTAGCGCAAGACGCCGCCCGGTTTCGGGTTGGGCTCGGGCGCGGCGAGCTTGAATTTCGAGCCGTCGAACTGTAGCGGAACGTCGGCCCGGGCCCAATCGGGGCGCAGCCCGTATGCCGCCGCGACCACCGCCGCACTCCCTTTGAGGAAGTCGCGCCGGTTCCAGCCTGACCGTGACCGATAGGACCCGCTCATCAGGTGCTCCTCCCCGCCTTGGCTCTTTTCCGGATCGGCCACGGATGCTCTAATCGCCCGCGGCCGCAAGAACAGCGCGTCACGTTACACAGCAAAAATGGCGGAGTCACCGTTTGAGTGAGGGAACAACAGCCGGAGATGCCGCGGAAATACCGCGCCCGGCGCCCGGCCCGAACGTTCTCGAAATCGACGATCTCCGCACGCATTTCTTCACGCCGGCCGGGGTGGTGCGCGCGGTCGACGGCGTCTCCTACGCGGTCCGCGCCGGCGAGACCCTCGGGGTGGTCGGCGAAAGCGGCTGCGGCAAGAGCGTCACCGCCCTGTCGGTGCTGCGGCTCGTCGCGATGCCGCCCGGGCGGATCGTCGGCGGCGCCATCCGCTTCGGCGGCAGCAACCTGCTCGAACTCGGCGAAAGCGAGATGGAGGCGATCCGCGGCAACGAGATCTCGATGATCTTCCAGGAGCCGATGACTTCGCTGAACCCGCTGCTGACCTGCGGGCGGCAGATCGCCGAGGCGATCGCGCTGCACCAGGGCCTGCCGCCGCGGGAGGCGGAGGCGCGAGCGGTCGAGATGCTGCGCCGCGTCTCGATCCCCGAGGCGGAGCGCCGGGCCCGCGCCTACCCGCACCAGCTCTCGGGCGGCATGCGGCAGCGGGTGATGATCGCGATGGCGCTGTCGTGCAACCCCAAGGTGCTGATCGCCGACGAGCCGACCACCGCGCTCGACGTGACCATCCAGGCGCAGATTCTCGATCTGATGCGCGAACTGCAGGAGACCTTCGGTACCGCGATCATCCTGATCACCCACGACATGGGCGTGGTCGCCGAGAACGCCGACCGAGTCGTCGTCATGTATGCCGGTCGCAAGGTCGAGGAGGCCAGCGCCAAGGTGCTGTTCGAGGCGCCCGGCCACCCCTATACGCGGGGCCTCTTGGGCTCGATCCCCAAGCTCGACGTCGCCGCGCGGCTCGATGCCCGCCGCAACCGGCTCACCGAGATCAAGGGAATGGTGCCGTCGCTGCGCGATCTTCCCGAGGGCTGCACTTTCGCGCCGCGCTGCGACTTCGCCACCGACCGGTGCCGCGCCGCCTACCCGCCCCTGGTCGAACACCGGCCGGGGCACACCATCGCCTGCTGGCACGCCGAAAAACTGCTGGCGCGCGCCGCATGACCGCCGCCGCCGGCGCCCCGCCGCTGATCGAGGTGCGCGACCTGAAAAAGCACTTTCCGATCGTCAAAGGCGTTTTCGCCCGGCCGGCGGGGACGGTCTACGCAGTCGACGGCGTCTCCTTCCACATCGACCCGGGCGAGACGCTGGGCCTGGTCGGCGAGAGCGGCTGCGGCAAATCCACGGTCGGCCGCACCCTGCTCAAACTGCTGGAGCCGACCGCCGGCCGGATCATCGTGCGCGGCGAGGACATCACCGGGTACGATGCCCGACGGATGCTGCCGTATCGGCGGCAGATGCAGATGATCTACCAGGACCCGTACGCCTCGCTGAACCCGCGCATGTCGGCGGGCGAGATCGTCGGCGAGCCGATGGCGATCCACCGCATCGCCGCCCCCGAGGAGCGGCGCGAGCGGGTCGCCGCGCTGTTCGAGCGCGTCGGCCTGCGGCCCGAATTGATGAGCCACTACCCGCACGAATTCTCCGGCGGCCAGCGCCAGCGGATCGGCATCGCCCGGGCGCTGGCGCTGAATCCGGAGCTGGTGGTCGGCGACGAACCGGTCTCGGCCCTCGACGTCTCGATCCAGGCACAGATCATCAACCTGCTGATGGACCTGCAGGACGAATTCAAGCTGTCCTATCTGTTCGTCGCGCACGACCTCGCGGTGGTCGAGCACCTGTCGCACCGGGTCGCCGTCATGTATCTGGGCCGCATCGTCGAGCTGACCGACAAGACCAGCCTGTTCGAGATGCCGCTGCATCCCTATACCGAAGCGCTGCTGTCGGCGGTGCCGATCCCCAAGGCCAGCGCGCGCAGCCGCAAGCGGGTGATCCTCAAGGGCGACGTGCCGAGCCCGATCAACCCGCCCCCGGGCTGCCATTTTCACACCCGCTGCCTCTACGCGACGGCGCGCTGCCGCGCCGAAGCGCCGGCCCTGCGCGAGGTGGTGCCGGGCCACCTCGCCGCCTGCCACCTGCACGACGGCGGCGTCAGATTTCCGCTGGACAAGCCGGCGGCGGCGTAGGAGCCGGCTAGACCGCCCCGCGCAGCCGCGGGTCGAGGATGTCGCGGATGCCATCGCCCAACAGGTTGAAGGCGAGCACGGTCAGCGTGATCGCCGCCCCGGGGAACAACACCAGCCACCACGGCGGCACCAGCCCGGCGTTCAGCGAGTCGGCCAGCATGTTGCCCCAGGTCGGGGTCGGCGGCGGGATGCCGACGCCGAGAAAGCCGAGCGCGGCTTCGATGACGATCGCCACCCCGAGATGGGTGGTCGCCAGGATCAGGTAGGGCGCCACGCATTGCGGCAGGATGTGCCGCAGCATGACCCGCAACTTCGAGGCGCCGACGCCGCGCGCCGCCTCGACATAGGACATCTCCTTCAGCGACAGCACGACGGCGCGGATCACCCGCCCGCCGAACGGCACCCGGGTGATGGCGATGGCGACGATCACGGTGCCGAACCCGGCGCCCAGCGCCATGGCGATCGCCATCGCCAGGATCAGGTCGGGGAAGGATTGCAGAAACTCGATCATCCGCTGGCTGACCAGGTCGAAGCGGCCGCCGAGATAGCCGCAGGCCAGCCCCCACAGCGCGCCGAGCGTCGTGCCGAACACGACCGCGCCGAGCGCCACCGTCAACGACGCGCGGCTGCCGTAGATGACGCGGCTGAGCACGTCGCGGCCGATCTGGTCGGTGCCGAAAACATGGCGCTCGGTCGGCGGCTTGGTCATCGCGCGAAAATCCGACTTGAGCGGGTCGTAGGGCGCCACCGCCGGCGCCGCCAGGGCCACCGCGACGACCAGCGCCGCGACGCATCCCCAGAACGCCGACATCGGCGAGCGCCGGGCGAACCGCCGCAGCCCGCGGCCGAGGCGGCGCAGCCCCGCCGGCTCGGCCGCATCCGGGGAAAGCGCGATCTGCGCGTCCGGTTCCGCCGCGCTCATTGGTAGCGGATTCTCGGATCGAGCCAGGCGATCGTCAGATCGACCGCGATATTGAGCAGCACGAAGACCACCGAATAGAGCAGCACCAGGTTCTGCATGACGAAGATGTCGCGCTCGTAGACCGCGGTGAACATCGAGTAGCCGAGGCCGGGCGTGCCGAAGGCGCGCTCGACCGGGATCGAGCCGGCGAGGACGAAGCCGAGCAGGATCCCCGACAGGGTGACCACCGGCAGCAGCGCGTTGGGCAGCGCGTGGCGGCGGATCACCGGCCGCCGGCCGAGCCCCTTGGCGCGCGCGGTGCGGACGTAATCTTCGCGAATGACCTCGAGCAGGCTGGAGCGGGCCATGCGGGCGATATAGGCCGCCTGCCCCAATCCCAGCACGACGGCCGGGCCGACGACGATCTGCAGATTGGCGATCGGGTTGGTGAACAGCGAGGCGCCGGCCAAGGGGGCGCGATAGCCGAACACGAACAAAAGGAACAGCACGATCAGCATGCCCAGCCAGAACCCCGGCACGGCGAGGAACAGGATGCTGAGAAACCGCGAAAGATTGTCGGCGATGCTGTTGGGCCTGAGCGCGCTGACGAGCGCCACCGGAACCCCGACGAGCCACGACAAGACCACCGACAGCAGCGCGATTTCGGCGGTCAGCGGCCCGCGGCGCGCGATCATGTCGCCGACGCTCTCGGCGCGAAAGAACGAGTGCCCGAGATTGCCGGCGGCGACGTCGCGCATCCAGTGCAGGTATTGCAGCCACAGCGGGTCGCTGAGGCCGAGCTGCGCCATGTAGTTGGCGCGCTCGGCCGCGCTCAGCTTCATGAAGCCTTCCATGCCGAACACCGCGACGAGCGGGTCGCCCGGCAGGACGCGCAGGATGGCAAAGACCACGAGCGAGACGATGACGATCGTCACCATCCCGAAGGCCAGCCGGCGCACGATGTAGCTGTACATCCGCAGATACCGGAGGGGGCCGCGTCGCTGGGTATCGTCCATTCCTATCGAAGTTTCCGGCCACCGCCTAGGGGGATGTAGCCGGCGGCGTGGCGGCGAGTGCGCTCCGCGTTTCGCTGCCGGGAAGGCGCCTGCCCTGCTATCATGGCGGCGCGAGGAGGGATCCGGCTATGGGCGCCGCGCGGAAATACGCCGTCATCGACCCCGCCACCGGCAAGATCGACCGCCGCATCTTCAGCGACCCGGCGGTCTACGACGACGAGATGGACAGGATTTTCGGCCGCGCCTGGCTGATGATCGGGCACGAAAGCCTGGTGCCCGCCCCCGACGATTTCTTCCACACCTACATGGGCGAAGACCCGGTCATCCTGACCCGCGACGGCGCCGGCCGGCTCCACGCGCTGCTCAACATGTGCCGTCACCGCGGCAACCGCGTCGTGCGCTGCGACGACGGCAACGCCAAGCGCTTCATGTGCACCTATCACGGCTGGACCTACCGCAACGACGGCGCGCTCGACTATGTCCCCGGCGAGACCGAGGCCTATTACAACGCACTCGACCGGGCCTCGCTCGGCCTCGTCGAGGCGCGGGTGGAGACCTATGCGGGCATCGTCTTCGCCACCTGGGCCAAGGATGCGCCGAGCCTCGAAGCCTATCTCGGCGACGCCCGCTGGTATCTCGACACGGTGTTCAACCGGCGCGACGGCGGCATGCAGGCGCTCGGCCCGATGAAATGGCTCGAACCGGTCAACTGGAAGACCCTGGTCGACAACTGCTCCGACAACTACCACGTGCCGACCAGCCATCTCTCCAGCGCCCGGGTGCAGACCCGCTATCTCGGCCGCCCGCCGCTGTCGCACGAGGACCAGTTCGCCAGCCCCAACCGGCACGCCTTCGTCAACGGCCACTCGATCACCTTCCGCGACGCCGACGACAACATGCCCCGCTACGTGCACGGCATTTCGAACGAGACCTTCGCGCTGTTCCGGCAATACCACGAGGCGACGCTGCCCGAGGTCGAGCGGCGCCTCGGCAGCTTCCGTGCCCGGCGGGTGCAGCTCGGCAACCATTCGATCTTCCCGAACGGCATCCTCGGGCTGCGGCTGGCGCTGCCGCGCGGGCCGCTGAAGACCGAGTTCTGGCACTTCGTGCTGCTCGAGCGCGACGCGCCGGAAGAGCTGAAGCGGGCGATCCGCATCGGCAGCCAGGCCAATAACGGCGCCGCCGGCATGTTCGAGCAGGACGATGTCGACAACTGGCGCCAGGTGACCGCCGCGAGCACCAGCCGCTTCGCGCGCCGGCAGCCGCAGGACCTGTCGATGGGCCTCGGCCACGCCGGGCCGCACCCCGATTATCCGGGGCTGGTGTCCGAGCGCTACATCTCGGAAAACAACCAGCGCCTGTTCTACCGCCGCTGGGAGGAATTCATGAACGCGGAAAGCTGGGCCGACATCCCGCTCGATCCGATCACGGCCCGCTTCGAGGGCACCGCAACGCTGCGGGGCTAGCCGGCCGGTGAAGACCGCGCGCGCACCCTCCACGTCCCGCCCGGCGGCGCCGGCGCTGTGGTTCGAGCTGATGCAGTTCTACATCCGCGAGGCCTGGCTGCTCGACGAGCGGCGGTTCCGGGAATGGCTCGATCTGTTCACCGACGACGTCCTCTACTTCATGCCGCGCCGCAAGAACGTGCTGCGCCGCGAGTTGCACCGCGAGGTGACGCCGCTCGGCGACCTCGCCATCCTCGAAGAAGACAAGCGCTATCTCGAAATGCGGGTGGCCCGGCTCGACAGCGGCATGGCCTGGGCGGAGGACCCGCCGTCGCGCACCCGCCACCTGGTCGGCAATCTCGAAGCGGTGCCGCGCGACGACGGCACGGTCGAGGCGAGGACCGCGTTTCTCGTCTACCGCTCGCATCTGGAAACCGACAGCCAGCTCCTGTCCGGCTGCCGCGAGGACCTGCTGCGCCGGGTCGATGGCGCCTGGAAGGTAGCGCGGCGCACCATCCTGCTCGACGCCAACGTGCTGCTCGACAAGAACCTCAGCGTGTTCCTGTAGGCCGCAGCCTCAATACCCCCGCAGGAAGGCGAGCACCTGGGCGGTCCACTCGGCGGGCTTCTCGAAGGGCGGCCAGTGGCCGCAATTGTTGAAGAGGACGAGGCGCGAGTCGGCGATGTGGTTGAGGATCGCGATCGACACCTCGAACGGCACCATGCGGTCGTAGCGGCCGTGGATCAGCAGCACCGGCGATTTGATCCCCGGCAGGTCCGGGGTGTAGTCGTGCGGCAGGCTGATCGATTGCCGGCGCGCCTCGGCGAATTCGGGCGACCAAGTATGGGCGTGGTGGATGTAATCGACCAGCTCGTCGGTCACCAGGCTCTCGTCGTCGATATGCACCCGGAGGTAGCGGCGGATGTTCTCGCGGCTCGGATCGGCGATCGCCGCTTGGGTGGCGCGGCTGCCTTCCGAGGGGCGGTTGGCCATCAGATAGCGGTCGCCGCCGGTGCCGATATGCGATCCGCCCATGACGAACCTGCCGACCCGCTCGGGATAGGCGATCGCCGCCACCATCGCCGACTGCCCGCCCTGCGAGTTGCCGACCCAATGCGCCCGGGCGATGCCGAGCGCGTCGAGCAGCCCCACCGCGGTGCGCGCCTGCAGCGCGTGCACCCCCTCGCGGTAGACGACGGGGCCGGTCTTGCTGAAATTCGGCAGGTCCATGAGGATGCAGCGGAAGTGCTGCGACAGCGCGGCGAGCGCCTTGTGAAAGGTGATCCAGGCGGTGGTGCCGGGACCGTAGGAGTGAAGGAACAGCACCGGCTCGCCCTGGCCGACATCGTGGTAGTGCACGGTCATGCCAGCGGCCGAAATCGTCTTGGCGGTGCCCGCCTCGGTGAGGCCATTCGCTGCGATGAACGGCATGTCTTCCTCCCTGGGCCGCCTGCCAGTATGGCGCAACGCCGCCGCCTTGCCTAACGCCGCCGGACGCGCCAAGCTCTGCCGATAGCGGCCGAGCCTGCGCGGTCGGTTGCGACCGGCTGGCGGGTGCGACGCCGCCCCAACCCGATCGAGGGGGCGCGCCGATGACGGACCAGACAGCCTACCTGTATCTCGGCCTTGCCGGCGAAACCGGGCGCGGCCGGGTGGTGCATTCCGGCCTTTTCCGGCTCGCCGACGGCAGCGGCGAGTGGGAGGCGCTGCAGCGCGGCCTGCCCGAGATGCCGGCGGTGCGCGCGCTTGCCGTGCACCCGCAAAACCCGGCGGTCGTCTATGCCGGCACCCAGTCCGGACCCTACCGCAGCGCCGACCGCGGCGAGCATTGGGAAAAGGTCGGGCTGCCCGATCACGGCCTGCCGGTGTGGTCGATCCTGTTCCACCCGCACGACCCCGACGTGATCCTGGTCGGCTGCGAGAATTGCGGGATCTACCGCAGCGACGATGCCGGCGAGCGCTGGACGCGCCTGCCGGTCAGCGTCCGCTTTCCCGACATCACCACCGCGCCCGGGGCCAACCCTGCAAAGCGGGTGCTGATGCTCGACGCCAGCGCGGGCGAACCCGACCATTTGTACGGCGCGATCGAGGTCGGCGGCACGATCCGCTCGACCGACGGCGGCGAGCATTGGGAAAACCTCAGCCACGGCCAATACATCAACGACGACATGGTCGATATGCACGGGGTGCTGGCCAGCCGCTGGCGGCCGGGCACGGTGTTCAGCATCGCCCGCGCCGGCATGTGGCGCAGCAATGACGGCGGCGATCACTGGAGTCACGTGCCGCTCGAGCCGCTCAACGCCAAGGGGCAGATTTATTGCCGCGACATCCGCGAGGTGCCCGGCAATCCCCGCCATCTATGGGTGGCGGCCGGTTCCGGCTTTGTCAGCGATCTCGGCATCCTGCTGCACAGCCGCGACGGCGGCGACAGCTGGTCGCAGGTCGATGTCGGCGGGCCGGTGCCGCATACGATGTTCAAGATCGCCTTCGACGAGCGGCGGCCGAACCTGATGTCCTGCGCCACCAACGGCGGCGAGGTATGGACCAGCCGCGACGGCGGCGAAAGCTGGACCCCGCAGCCGCCGCCCCCGGGCGGCACCCAGATCTACGCCCTGGCGCGCGGCTGACGGAGCGCGGCGGGGACACGCCCGGGCCGGGCCTCCCGGGCCGCTCCACCTTCCGTCGACGCCGCGGACACATGGTCCTGGGGCAGCCGCTTGCTCCCGACGTCCAATTGCCCGCTTGCGCGACGCCTTCGCGGGAGCGACGTTCGGGTCCGATCCGATGACGCTTTAGCATCCCATCCACCGGCCAACCCGACGAGGCGGTCATGTCGCTGTCGAATTCTCCCGATCCCGCGCTGCGCGATGCGGTCGTGCGCCAGGACCTCGGCAACGTTCTGCACCCGATCGTGCAGCACAAGGTCCTGGAAACCAAGCAGATGGTGATCACCGCGAGCGAGGGCTCGACGGTGGTCGACGCCGACAGCACCGGCTATCTCGACGGCATGGCCGGGCTGTGGTGCGTCAATATCGGCTATGGCCGCAGCGAGCTCGCCGAGGTCGCCGCCGCGCAGATGCGCCAGCTCGCCTATTTCCCGCACACGGCGATGAACGTGCCGGCGGCGGCCCTGGCGGAAAAGATCAACGGGCTGATGGGCGGCGGCTACCACACCTATTTCGTCAACTCCGGGTCGGAGGCCAACGAGGCCGGCTTCAAGATCGCCCGCCAGTACATGAAGCACGAATATCCGGGGGAATACCGCTTCAAGACCGTCGGCCGCTATTTCGCCTATCACGGCACCACTCTCGCCACCCTGGACGCCGGCGGCATGGGCGAGCGCAAGGCGAAGTTCGAGCCGTTCTCGGGCGATTTCGTGCACGTCGCGCCGCCCTACTGCTACCGCTGCCCGTTCGGCCTCAGCTACCCGAGCTGCGGGCTCGCCTGCGTCAAGAACATGGAGAGCGCAATCCTCGGCGAAGGGCCGGAAACCGTGGCCGAGGTCATCGTCGAGCCGATCATGAGCGGCGTCGGCGTCGCCGTGCCGCCCGACGAATACCTGCCCGATGTCGAACGCGTCTGCCGCAAATACGGCATCCTCCTGCACGTCGACGAGGTCATCAACGGCTTCG
>Ga0209581_1000768_pt1 | contig 50081 bp, 37 predicted proteins | sample Coa_R2_FD_187160 | JGI IMG/M metagenome (GOLD analysis project Ga0209581, IMG submission 187160) | Surface soil microbial communities from Centralia Pennsylvania, which are recovering from an underground coalmine fire - Coalmine... | ecosystem: Environmental > Terrestrial > Soil > Unclassified ...
GGAGCGGATATGTGCGTGGACCCGGCAGCACGGCGGCGCGGAGTCGGTTCGATTTTTTACGACGCGCGGAAGAAACTGGTCAGGGAGCGCGGTTTGAAACGGCTTCTGACCGGCGGCCGGATCCCGGGCTATGGTGACGTGGCACAGGAAATGACTCCGCAGGAATACGTTGCGGAAGTGGTGCGGGGAAAGCGGAAAGACCCGACGCTCAGCTTCCAGCTTTCCAATGGCTTGATCGTGCTTGACGTCGTTCCCGAATATCTTGAGGACGTTGACTCGCGCTGTTATGCGACGCTGCTCGAATGGCTCAACCCGGAATACACCGTAAGCGTCAGCCTTGAGGAAACTCACGAAGCCGCCGCCATGGATTCGGATGGAATCGAGAGGGCGCGTAATCACGAGTTGCCCGCGCGCGCAAGAATCGCGGCATTTCAATATTTGCTTCGCCCGATCCGGTCGTTCGATGAATTTGCGACTCAAGTGGAATTCTTCGTGCGCAGCGCCCAGGAGTATCGCTGCCATTTCGCGCTGTTTCCGGAATACTTCTCCATGCAGCTCTTGAGCTATCTGCGCGAGCCTTCTCCGGCGCGAGCGGTTCGGCGGTTAGCCCAGCTCACTCCGGAATACGAGAACCTTTTCCGGCGCTTGTCGGCGGATAGCGGGCTGTACATCATCGCCGGAACGCATCCTGTCATCCAGCAAGGAGAACTCTTCAACGCCGCTCACCTCTTTACTCCGAGCGGGCGCGTCTTCCGGCAAAAGAAGGTTCACCTCACCCATACGGAAAAAGGACCGTATCAAATGAGCCGCGGTCACGGGTTCTACGTGTATCACACGGATTTTGGCCGCATCTCCATCCTTGTGTGTTACGACGTGGAGTTTCCGGAAGCGGCCCGGGTGCTCGCCGAAGCAGGCGCGCAAATCATTTTTGTTCCGTCCTGCACCGACGAACGGCAGGGGTTTTGCCGCGTACGCTATTGTGCGCAGGCTCGTGCCAGCGAAAATCAGATTTACCTCGCCATGGCGGGAACCGTAGGCAATTTGCCCGAGGTGCCTTGCATGGCCACGCACTATGGTCAAGCCGCTATTTTGACGCCTTCCGACTATTTCTTCGCGCGCGATGGAATCGCCGCGGAGGGCACGGTGAATCAAGAGCAGATGGTGATTGCGGACGTGGACTTGAATCTTCTTGAAGAGCAGCGGATCAACGGAACAGTGCTTCCACTGGACGACATCATCCGCGATGCGTACGACCGTGTGATTCACTACAAAGACCATTCTCGGGAAGAAAAAGTCGCCACATCGGCAGCGCCGCCGCAATCCTGAAGTGCCCCGGCTTATTCAAAAGTTTCATGCGCTGCTGCAGCTTTCTTTTTCTCTTCGGGGATTTCCGTCAGCGTTGCTTCGGCAAGCAAAAGCACGCTAGCGACAGAAACGGCATTCTCGAGCCCCACGCGAACCACCTTTGTGGCATCCACGATTCCTGCCTCGACAAGGTCCAAGTATTCGCAGCGGGCGGCATCGAAGCCAAAATTTCCCTTGCCGCTGCGCATGCGGTCCACCACGACGCCGCCATCCACGGAAGAGTTCTCCGCAATCTGGCGAGTCGGCGCTTCCAGGGCCCGACGCAGGATCAGAATGCCGGTACGCTCGTCGCCGGCGGTCTTGGCTTCCTCTTCCTCAAGCGTTTCAATCAGCCTGAGCAAGGCAAGGCCTCCCCCGGGAACAATTCCTTCCGCGAGCGCCGCCTTGGTCGCGCTGATAGCGTCCTCGATGGCTTCCTTGCGGTTCTTCATCTCGATTTCGGAGGGCGCGCCAACGCGAATGACCGCCACGCCGCCCGCGAGCTTCGCCAGCCGCTCCTGAAGCTTTTCCTTGTCGTATTCCGAAGTTGATTTCTCGATCTGCTTGCGCAATTCGCCGCAGCGGCCCTCGATATTGGATTTTTCCCCTCCGCCGCCGACAATTGTCGTCTTCTCCTTGTCGATCACAATCCGTTTTGCATGCCCGAGTTCCGTCAGCGCCAGGTTCTCCAGCTTCAGTCCTAACTCCTCGGAAATCACTCGGCCACCGGTAAGAATGGCGATGTCTTGCAGAATATCTTTTCGACGATCGCCGAAGCCAGGCGCCTTTACGGCCGCGGAGAGAAGTGTTCCGCGCACCTTGTTCACTACCAGGGTTGCCAGCGCTTCGCCCTCCACGTCCTCAGCCACAACCAACAGCGGACGGCCGGATTTCGCCACTTGTTCGAGGAAAGGCAGAAGCTCATTCAGACTGGCAAGTTTCCTTTCCATCAGCAGAATCAGCGCATCCTCCAAGACAACTTGCATCTTGTCGCCGTCGGTGATGAAGTAAGGGGAGATGTAACCGCGATCGAATTGCATCCCCTCCACGACTTCCAGGGCCGATTCCGTCGTCTTTGATTCCTCGACGGTGATGACGCCTTCCGGGCCTACCTTTTCGTAAGCGTCGGCGATAAGCTCGCCAATTGCGGGATCGTTGTGGGCGGAAATCGTCGCGATTTGCGCCTTTTCTTTCCTGCTGGTGATGGGGCGAGAGAGCATCTTGAGTGTCTTGACGGCAACAGTCAGGCCGCGATCCAGGCCGCGCTTCAGGTCCACCGCGCTCGCTCCGGCGGCGACGTTGTGCAGCCCTTCGGCAAAGATGGCGTGAGCGAGAATTGCCGAGGTGCTCGTTCCGTCCCCCACGGCTTCGCCGGTTCGTTCAGCAGCCTCGCGGATCATTTGCGCGCCGAGATTCTCTTCCGGATCTTCTATTTCAATCTCTTTTGCGATTGTGATGCCATCATTACATACAATGGGCCGACCCCACTTTTTCTGGATGAGCACACATTTCGATTTGGGGCCGAGAGTAATCCGGATAGCGTCTGCGAGCGCCGTGGCCCCGAGGAGCACCTTCTCCCGCGCTGCGGATCGAAACATCAAGCGTTTGGCAGGCATTGCTAACCTCCCTTGCAACAGCAACCTTAGCCCTTCCTTGGCCTACCCAAGCCCGGTGCAGCCTGTAGCTCTTCAGGAAGAGCGCGAAATCAAGACCGAACAGCGCGCGTGACGCGCCACAAATTCAGCAACACTGCCCAAAAGGAATTTCCTCAATCCCTTTTCGCCATGGGAGCCGAGGACGATCAGGTCGGCGTGCCATTTCGCTGCGGCCTCGAGGATTCCCGTGCGAGTCTCGTTCTCAATCACTCGCGAGTCCGCTCTAAAGCCGGCTTTCCGGAACAACTCCGCGGTCTGTTCCATTGACTTCCTGGCTTCCTTCAACTTTTCGCGAAGGCGCTCGGCCATTTCCGGTGCGTATCCCCTTGCCATCTGCGGCGGGGTGGAAAAGATCAGCGGTTCCAATACTTGCAAGACGAGGACCTCGACGCCCTGACTGTGGATCCAGGTGATTGCCTTCTGGGCGGCCGCTGCCGAGTACTTGGAACCATCCGTTGCTAGGAGAATCTTCATGTCGTTAGCTCCATTCATGGTTTTTTTAGCATCCACGCCCGGTAGCGGGCAGTGAGCGGGATCACATGCCGCGATAACGCCCGTCACGCCGGTTTCGGGTTCTTATCCCTAGAGCCGAAAAAGTGGAGACAGCCGTAGTCCGTTGGTTCGCGATTCGGCAATTATAGGCATGCGATCCCGCGGCAACTCGCCGGAGGCAGGCGTCACAACTCGGTGTGATTTCGCTCACTGCATTTCGGGGAGGGGCCTGCTAGAAGGAAGACATCGGAGGATGGAGAGTGCAATGGGAGAGAGTTTCCGAGACCCAAAGGATTGAAAAAATCCCTGAGCACAGAAATTCCCCTTGGCCGGCAGCTAACGCGGAGCGCCGGTCAGGATCAAACCAACGCAAATCCTTCATCCTTCGACTTAAGACAGCGGCCAGGCACGAAGCCTAGAGCGAGGCGCCCGGGAGTTTCGACGCACCGGCCCGAGAGGGTCGGGAATACTTCGCGACCTGCCGCTGTCTTCATGTTTCGGGCCTGCGAGCGAGAGGGGACCGGCATCGCGCAACTGCTGGCGCCACCAATTCGCAAGCCGGGAGGAGTTTATGATCGAAGCTGCCGTCTTGGATTCCCTTCCACTCCTCACAACACCGCTTTTGACGGTGTACTTGAACACCAATCCGACGGAACGCGACAACCGTACGCTGAACCCCGCATATCTGGCCAAGCTGAAGACTCTGGCGAAGTCCAATGGCGCATGGGTTCCCGACGAAGAGAAGGACATGTTCCAAAGTCAGGTTTCGCGCGTCAGTCAATATTTGAAGGAACATCCTCTGCGTTGCCGGGGGATCGTGATTTTTGCAGGCGAAGCCTCCTGGGAATTCATTCCTCTTCAGGTTTCCGTTGAGGACGAAATCCATTGGGGTGCTCCTTCTTTGGCGCAGTTGATGTGGCTGCTCGATGAAAACAAGAAGTATGCTGTGGTGGTTCTTGGCAGGAAGCGCACCCGCTTTTTCTTGTACACGATGGGCGAAGTTCGGGAGCTTACAAGCGAAGAATTCAAATTGGAATTCTCAAAGAAGAAGGAAATGGGTCCCGTCGCGCGTCGTGGGGTTCGCTTGTCGCGAGGCGTCAACCGGGATGTGTACGAGCATCATCGGTCTGCCGTGTACGAGCGCTACTACGAGCAGATCGCGGAGCGTATCGCCCGCTGGGCGGAGGCCGAGCAGTTGGAATCGATATTCCTGGTTGGGTTGTCGAGGATGGTTCGGCCGCTCCGCAAGGCAATCGCACCCGCACTCGCCGATCGAGTTGCTCTGATCGAAGAGGATCTGGGCAAGTTCTCTGCAAGCTGGCTGCTACGCCATATACAGCCACACGTGATCCACCACAAGCGGAGCAGGGAGATGGCCGTGGTTCAGGAACTTCTACAAGCGACTGGAAACGCGGTTCTAGGCGTGGGCGAAGTTCTGACACAGTTGCAGCAGGGAAGAGTTCACCATGTCGTAGTTCGGAAGGGCCTGGACGGGATTCTTCAGCGTTGTTCAAAGTGCTCGTGGGTCGATCAAAGTGGAGACCCGGTGTGTCCGTCCTGCGGCGGTGACCGCATTCGAGTCGAGCTACGCGACGTATTGCCCGAACTGGTCCGGCGCTACAATGTGCCGGTGGAAATCGTCTCCGGCGAAAGCGCGGAGATTCTGCGGCAAAGCGGAGGCATTGGCGCCTTCTTGCGGGAGTTTGAGCGCAAGGAAGTTTCCGCCTCCGCGGCGGGCTGAGCTGGCCTGCTAGCTTGTGAAGGGCGTGCTGAACCGCAACATGACGACTACCGAAAGCTCAACGCGCTGGGAGCACTTTTCGCACGGTTCAGACATTGGGGTGCGCGGTTTGGGAAACACGGTGGAAGAAGCCTTCGAGCAAGGAGCGCTCGCTCTGACCGCCGTGGTGGCCGACCTTTCCTCCATCCGGCCTTCCGAAGCGATTGAGGTCCACTGTGAAGCGCCCGACCTTGACCTCCTGTTCGTCAGTTGGCTCGATTCCATCATTTATGAAATGGCGGTCCGCAAAATGCTCTTCGCGAAATTTCGCGTCGCCATTCGCGAACTCTCCCTTACGGCCACGCTCTGGGGCGAGAAGGTGGATTCGGAGAAGCACCAAGTTGCAGTCGAAGCAAAAGGAGCTACGGTCACGGCTCTGTGTGTCCGTCGCCAGCAGAACGGCCAATGGCTGGCGGAATGTGTCGTTGATGTGTGACACCTTCCGGAGTTGACATGAATCTGCAATCGCTGACGCGCCGGTCGGAATTCCAATGGCAAATCGAACCGACCGGGAACATGCGCGTTCCGGCAATCATTTACGCCGGCGAAAAATTAGTTACAGAGATGGACGAAAAAGTCCGGGAGCAACTTGTCAACGTCGCCACTCTTCCGGGCATACAGAAAGCCGCTTACGCGATGCCGGACGCTCATTGGGGCTACGGTTTTCCCATCGGAGGTGTCGCCGCTTTCGACCCGGACGAAGGCGGGGTGATTTCGGCGGGCGGCGTGGGCTTTGACATTTCGTGCGGCGTTCGGGCGCTGCAGACGGGCCTTTCGGCAACGGACCTGACTCCAATCAAGAGCCTGCTTGCCGATGCTCTGTTCCACCAGATTCCGGCCGGCGTGGGAAGTACCGGAGCGATTCATCTTACTGACAGCGAGATGGACCAAATGCTCTCCGGTGGCGCCCGCTGGGCCGTGGGGCGCGGTTACGGATTCGGGCAAGACCTTGAGCGCATTGAAGAGGGAGGCTGCGCCTCCGGAGCGCGACCGGAATGTGTTTCGCCCCATGCGAAGAAGCGCCAGGCTCACGAGATGGGCACGCTCGGCTCAGGGAATCACTACCTCGAAGTGCAGCGTATTGCGGAGATTTTCGACGCCGCTGTTGCCTCGATCCTTGGGCTTCGTCAGGACGACATCCTCATTAGTATTCACTGCGGTTCGCGCGGACTGGGCCACCAGGTCGGTACGGACTATCTCAAATCGATGGTGATCGAGGGATACCGCCCGATTCCGGACCGTGAACTTGCTTGTGCGCCGATTCACTCCGATTTGGGCCAGCGCTACCTTGGAGCGATGCGGGCCGCAACGAATTGCGCTCTGGCCAATCGGCAGATCATCACTCATCTCACGCGCGCCGCTTTTGCCGGAGTCCTCCCGGGCGCAAGACTCACACTCCTTTACGATGTCTCCCACAATACGTGCAAGATCGAGCGCCACCGCGTGGACGGGGAAACGCGCGAACTGTTCGTTCATCGCAAAGGAGCAACGCGTGATTTTGGCCCGGGCCATCCGGAACTGCCTGCTTCTCTGCGGGAAGCAGGCCAGCCCGTTCTCATCGGAGGAACCATGGGGACGGAATCCTATATTTTGGTCGGCACGGAAGAAAGCGAGCGGCTGTCTTTCTCATCCGCATGCCACGGTGCGGGACGCGCCATGAGCCGCACTCAAGCCACGAAGCAGTGGCAGGGACGAAAATTGATTGATGACCTGGCTCAGAAGGGTATTCTCGTCCGTACCCGTTCTTACCGAGGTGTAGCGGAGGAAGCTCCGGGCGCATACAAGGATGTCAACGCAGTCGCGCTCGCGGCGGAGCAAGCCGGCCTGTCGCGCCGCGTCGCGCGCCTTGTCCCGTTGATTTGCGTTAAGGGCTAGAAGAGGCGACTCGCCGCCCGCCTGCAGGAGAATAACTTTTATGGATGGCAAGCTCGACTCGCACACTCTATCTCCCGAATCTCTCTATCTTCCGTGTGACGTCTCGCGATTCAAGTTTGCAACCACAGGGGAATTGGACGAACTCACCGAATCGATCGGCCAGGCTCGCGCCTTGGAAGCTCTCCGTTTTGGAGTAGGCATCCGCCGCCCGGGCTTCAATCTTTTTCTCCTGGGGCCATCGGGAACAGGCAAGCACGAGGTTGTGCAGGACTTCCTGTCGAAAAGAGCGGCTGCGGAGCCCACACCGGAAGATTGGTGCTACATAAACAGCTTTGATAAACCGGAGATTCCCAGCGCCCTAAGGCTCCCCTCAGGTCGTGGCGTGATCTTGCGGGAAGACATGCGCCGCCTCCTGGAGAATCTGAAATCTGCGATTCCTTCCGCTTTCGAATCCGAAAACTACAGAGCTCGCAAGCAGGCCATCGAACAGGAAGTCAAAGAGAAACAGGAGAAAGCATTTGATGATCTGCAGCAGGAGGCCAGCCAGAAGGGAATTGTCGTTATTCGAACTCCGACCGGCTTCGTTCTCGCGCCCGCGCGAAATAACGAAGTTCTCAGCCCCGAGGAATTCGAAAGTCTCCCCGAGTCCGAACACCAAAAAATCCAGGCCGCGATCGCCGAACTGCAGGGAAACCTCAGAAGCACGCTGCATCTGATTCCCAGATACGAACAGGAGGGTCGCGAAAAGATCCGCGAGCTAAACGGGGAAGTCGCCATTTTTGCCGTGGGACATCTGATCGACGAACTGCGCAAGAAGTACGTGGACCTTCCTCAAGTCCTGGATTTCCTGAATAAGGCGCAAAAGCACATTACGGAGAATGTGAGCGATTTCCTCGTGCCGCCGGAGAATCCTCTTACGGCTTTGACCGGTGTCCCTCTTCCTTTCGTGTCAAAGGACTCGGCGCATCTCCGGCACTACCAGGTGAACCTTCTCGTCGATCACAGTGCGAACCACGGTGCTCCCATCGTGTATGAGGATCATCCGACATACCAAAACCTCATCGGCCAGGTCGAATACATGGCTCGTTGGGGAGCGCTCTCCACGGACTTCAATCTCATCCGGGCGGGTGCCCTCCACCGCGCGAATGGCGGATATTTGATCCTCGATGCCTACAAGCTTCTCCAACAGCCCTACGCATGGGAAGCTCTCAAACGCTGCCTGCGCTCCGGGCAAATTCGCATCGAATCGCTTGGACAAATGCTCAGCATCGTGAGCACCGTCTCTTTGGAGCCCGAGCCGATTCCCTTGAACGTCAAGGTTGTTTTGGTTGGCGAGCGCGTTTTGTATTACCTGCTCTGCGCCTACGATTCCGAGTTCAATGAGCTTTTCAAGGTGGCCGCGGACTTCGAGGAGCGCTTGGACCGCGACCCGGAAACGGAACTGCTCTTCGCGCGCCTGATCGGCACGATCGCCCGCAGAGAGGGGCTTCTTCCATTCGATCCCAGCGGGGTTGCCCGGGTGGTCGAATACAGCGCGCGGCTTGCGGGCGATTCCCGGAAGCTGCTGACTCACCGCCAGACTCTTTCCGATTTGTTGCGCGAAGCGGACTACCGCGCGCGCGAAGCCGGTCATCCTTCCGTGCGGGCGGAGGACGTGCAGTGTGCCATCGATGCCCAGATTAGGCGCGCGGATCGGGTCCATGAACGGTTCCTCGAAGAGGTCGTGCGCGGGACCCTCCTGATAGACACACAAGGAGAGCGCGTCGGCCAGGTGAACGGACTCTCCGTGGTGGAATTGGCGCGCTTTGCCTTTGGGCATCCTTCGCGAATCACGGCGCGCGTAAGAATGGGAAAGGGAGAAGTCATCGATATTGAGCGGGAAGTGGAACTCGGCGGGCCGATTCACTCGAAAGGCGTGATGATTCTCTCTGGCTTTCTCGGCGCGCGATACGCAAGCGAGTATCCACTTTCGCTTTCGGCGAGCCTTGTCTTCGAGCAATCCTACGGCGCGGTGGAAGGCGACAGCGCTTCCTCGGCTGAACTCTACGCTCTACTCTCCGCGCTTGCCGGACTTCCCATAAAGCAATCTTATGCGGTCACGGGGTCCGTGAATCAGCATGGCCAGGTTCAGGCAATTGGCGGTGTGAACGAAAAAATTGAAGGGTTCTTCGACCTCTGCAAGGCTCGCCATCTGGATGGCCAGGGCGTGATCATTCCGGCTTCCAACGTACCGCACCTGATGCTGAGGAATGACGTTGTGGAAGCGGTGCGGGCAGGAAAATTCACGATTCATGCCGTGGAAACAATCGACCAGGGAATAGAAATACTGGCCGGCGTGCCCGCCGGCGAGCGCGATTCAGCCGGAAAGTTTCCCGAAGGCAGTGTGAATCAGCGGGTCGAAGCTCGTCTGGTCGAGTTCGCAGAAAAGCGCCGCGCCGCTGAACAGCGCGCCGGCCCCGAGCGCGCGTCATGACCTCCCTCGATACCGCATTTCGTCTGCGCCGGATCCTCATAGGTCTGGATGCTTCACCGGACAGCCTGGCAGCGCTCGACGCGGCGATCGATCTTGCGGCCCGGATGGGGGCGGATTTGATGGGGCTCTTCGTTGAAGACGCTGCGCTGCTTCGCGCCGCGGAGCTCCCGTGCTGCCGCGAAGTGCTCCATTTTTCACCGCTTGAGCGCCTCGTGACCCGTACAGACTTGGAAGCAAAGCTTCGCGCTCAATCAGAGCAGGCTCGAAAGGCGTTGGAAGCCGCCGCCGAGCGCGCGCGGGTGCAATGGTCTTTCCAGATTGCTCGCGGCCATGTCACGGCGCAACTTCTGGCCGCGGCGGCGCATGCAGACCTGCTCGCTTTGGGTCGAAAGGGTTGGTCCCACAAGCGTCGTAAGGGAACGGGCTCCACAGCGCGCGAAATTGCCACCTGTACGCTCCCTGTGCTTCTCTTACCGCGTGGAAAGATTCTCGAGAACGTGCGCTTGCTCGTTTACTACGACGGTTCAGATGCTTCGCGTCGAGGGTTGCAGGCCGCAGTGGCGCTGGCTCAAGCGGGGCTGGACGGGATCACGGTTCTCCTTGTTTCCGAAGACGGTGTCAACACTGCGGAATTACGAAAGGAAGCCGGCGAGTCCCTGGAGGGCACGGGGATCGAGGCTCACTATTCGGAGCTCGATGCCTCCTCTGAAAAGCGCATCCGGGATGCGTTCAATGCTGAACCGGGCGGGATACTTGTGGTGGGCGGAAGGAAGCTGCTCGAGAAATCGCCGAAACTTGAAATCGTCCTGAGCGAGATCGAAATGCCCCTGCTGCTTCTTGGCAGCGGCTCCGAGAGGTAGGGTCCCTTCGATTCCTGATTTCCCCGATTGCTGCAGGCAGTAATATTATCTGCTGCGGCGCTCAAGAAACCCTTCCCGCTGGCTCGTTTTCAGTCTTGTTGGACCTCAGTCTCCCCAGTATTCCCATCGGCCGTTCGCGCCATACGCCGTCTTCTTCGTATTTCAGCGTGTAGATGTGAAGCAACCGCCATCCGGACTGCAAAAGGCGGTTGACCTCTTCCCGTCCGCGTGCTTCCAGGTTGTGGCCGGTCACCTCAATGATGTCCAGTTGCCAGAGGGGAAGCGCTTCGAGTCGCGGAAAGGGAAGCTCCGTCTGGACATCTTCGCGTTCTGTTTTCCCTGTCGCCATGTTCTGTCCGTCTTCTATCGGCAATAATCCCCACAAGAAAATTCTCTCAACGCAACCTCAAACGACATGACGGAAATCACAGGGCTCCGTGAGCCTTGTCACAGCTTCCCTGCCCACCGGAGCTATTGTCAGTGTTGGAGACGAGGTTTTTGGGAAAGCGAGTGATCCTAAGGACCGCGGCGCTACGCCGGATGCGGCAATTTCGCCGGCAAAGGAGATTCCCATGAGCAGAGTCACACTTTCGGTCATTAAAGCCGACGTCGGTTCAACGGGGGGACATACCAGACCCTCCGAAGCCATGCTGAATCTGGTTCGCAGCCGCGTGAGCGCCACAATTCAGCGGAAGCTGCTCCTTGACGGAATTGTCACCTACACGGGGGACGACATCGCCATCACCATGAGCCACACGCACGGCGTAAGCGCGCCGGAAGTGCATGCCTTTGCCTGGGATTGCTTCCTTGCAGCCAGTGCGGAGGCCAAGGCATCGGGCCTCTATGGCGCAGGCCAGGACCTCCTGGTTGATGCGCCGTCCGGCAACGTTCGCGGCGCTGGACCCGCCGTCGCGGAGATAGAATTTGAGCGCGACCCGGCCAGCAAGCACCGCCCCGCCGAGCCATTCCTGATTTTTGCTGCAGACAAATGCAGCCCGGGCGCTTACAACTTCCCGCTTTATAGCGTCTTTTGCGATCCCATGCACGACGGCGGATTGCTTCTCAGCCCGAAGATCCATGAAGGATTCATCTTCACGATCATCGACATGGACCACAAGGCCAAGGACAGCGACCGGATCATCAAGTTGGAAATCCCGGAACGCATCTGGGACCTCGCTTGCCTGCTGCAAAACCCGGATCGCTTCGCGGTGGAAGCCATCCATTCCCGCTATCGCCCGGAGGAGCAAGCCGTGTCCGTCTCGGCGACTCGCCTGCACAACATTGCCGGCAAATATACGGGCAAGGACGATCCCGTCGCGATTGTCCGCACGCAGGGTATATTCCCCGCGCTCGAAGAAATCGTCGAGCCGTATCTCCTCGGCCACTTTGTCACCGGCGATACGCGCGGCTCTCACGTCATGCCGTTGATGCCCGTCGCCATCAACACTGCGCTGGCCGGAGCCTACTGTCTGCCCGTGGTTTCCTGCTTGGCGTTTTCCATGGATGCTAACGGCCTTTTTACCAAGGACTACGTGGATGTTTTCAGCAATGCCGCCTGGGATGCCACACGCCTGAAGGTTCAACAAAAGGCGGATGAGTGGCGCCGGCAGGGATTCATTGGCCCGACGATGGCCTCGCATGCCGAACTCGCGTACACCGGCATTATGGATACGCTCGCCAAGCTGGAGCTGGAATTCGTCCTACGTCAGGAGTCGGCCAAAGTGTCCAAGCCCGCAGCAGCGGTGCCCGCGCTCGCGCGAGGCTGAGCCGCTGGGTGTAGGCAAGCCGGAGCGAAAGGCGGATGTTCCGCCTCAAGGGGCAAGCGCCCATGCCAGAGTTCCTGAAAGTGTCAAGAAGAAACCGTATTCTGATCGTCGGTTGCGTCGTTATATTCGGAATCGCTGTTGGCTTCTACTGGTGGAAGGCACCCATGACCGTCCAGGACCTCCGGCGAATTTACATGCGGTCTTCCAATTGAGACTTAGCTTTGAGTTCTGGCTGTTTGTGCGAACGAAGTGCCAGCATTTTCGAACGGCCTCAAGCAGCTCAGGCAAACTTGTTTGGGAACGCAGACCCTTCAGACAATTCATTCAGCTTTGCGTACCAGCATCAAAGCATCCTGCGTCGTGATGAGTCTCGCGCCTCGCTTGCATAGGCGCGCGATAATTTCCCGTCCTTTGTCCTCCTCGATTGCCCGTATTGCATCTTTTACGATGGCTATGCTTCTTCCACGATTCAGCAAGCCCTCCGCAGTACAGCGAACGCAATACTCGGTTGCCACACCGAAGACCACAAATAATGGATTCGCCCTGAAAGCGGGCGTACTTCCCGGGCGTAGCCGATCCAGGATGCGATCCGTATTCGGATTATCGAAGACGTCGAGCGTGTTTTTCTCGAGAGTCACCTGGCGAAATACCTCCAAACGCTCCGGCAGCACAAAATCCTTCCGGTTGGGAATTACGAGGTGCGGCGCCGCGGTCGCCTCGGGAAGCAGCGCCGCCCCAGCCGTGCCCTTCAGGCAGTGCGGCGGCCATTGTTTCAGTTCCGAATCGTCCTCATTGTGCGCGTCCGCGGAGGAGATGAGAAATACCTGTCCCCGCCGCGCAGCTTCCACAAGGGCATTGATGTTTTCGACGAGGCGTTCTGCCCCGGAGACGTAGAGCTTCCCGCCGGGCAGCATGAAATCCGCCTGAACATCCACTTCCCAGAAAATCGCGCCGGGTGATACCAAAGCTCGCCTCGCCGTTCACGTCGTGGCGGTTTTCAAGAATCGCTGCCGTGTCTGCTCGGAGAGATCTTCGAGACGTTTGCTATATAACACGCGATAGGCAGGCTCCGCCTTGGCGTTCCTGAGAAGGTTCTCCGGCAGACACTTTCTGCTCTCAAGGAATCGCTTTTGTGCCGCTTGAACGGTCTCGTGGGGATCAAGAATGGCTGTTTTCAATCGCTTGCCACCCTGCATGACAGGTACGAGCAGAGGCGTCGCATCGGGAACCGTTTCGTCTTCGAGCCCAATGACGTCGCCTGTGTAAGTCCTGCCGGATTGGCCAAAACGGAAGACCTGTTTCTTCCCTGGATAGGTTTTCTTGTCCACGCTGAATTTCGCCGTCCCCCGCGCCCGATGGTCAAACTCAATCTCCACCAGCTTGTAAATCACTCCGACGTAAGGCGAGTCTGACGAGGTTGAAAGCGCCGTCCCGACTCCCAGTCCGTCGATCGCCGCACCCTGTTGAAGAAGTTCCTCGATACGATTTTCGTCCAAATCGCCCGAAACGAAGATCTGCACGTCCTTCCATCCCGCTTCGTCGAAGCGCCGGCGCGCCCACTTGCTGTCGGCCAACACGTCTCCGCTGTCCAGTCTTACGCCACTGGGCTGTTGGCCGAGGGAGATAATCGTCTCGATGGCGCTTCGCACATCGTAGGTATCCACCAGAAGTGTGCACTGCTCCGGGAACACATCGAGAAAATCTCGAAATGCCTTTGCTTCGTCCTCGTGCGCCATGACCCAGGAGTGAGCTTGCGTGCCGTACACTGGAATTCCAAACCGGAAGCCTGCGTAAGTGTTTGACGTGCCCGCGCAACCGCCGATATACGCCGCCCGCGCCGCGAGGACTCCGGCTTCGATGCCGTGCGCCCTTCGCGACCCAAATTCCACGACCGCCCTTCCTTGTGCGGCCGTGGTTACGCGAGCGGCTTTGCTGGCGATGAGCGTTTGAAAGTGGAGAATCGAGAGCAAGCTGGTTTCAACCAGTTGAGCTTCCACCACCGGCGCGGTCACGCGAAGCAGCGGCTCGCCGGAGAAGAAGATCGTTCCTTCGGGCAGCGCCCATACGTCTCCGGAAAACCGCAGCTGTTGCAGAAACGCAAAGAATTCCGGCTTTACGTGCCGGAAGAGCGGCATCGATTTCAGGTAGGCAATTGCTTCGGCGGAGAAATAAAAGTTCTCCAGAAAAGCCAGCGCTTGTTCCAGCCCCGCTGCTACAAGATAATTGCGGTTCTTCGGCAAGTGCCGCACAAAAAGTTCAAACGTGGCTCTGGCATGGAATTCCTTCTGAAAATAGCCTGCGGCCATCGTCAATTCGTAGAGATCGGTAAGCAAGCCGGACGAATGTTCGTGGAGAGTCATTCTCAGTGACAGTGTAAGCCATTTGCTGCGTACAGGCGCCTGCGCGCGCTAGCGCTCGGAGCGCTGCTCAATCAACAGCGTCTCCTCCGTGCCAGTACGTTTTCCATCCGAGATAGCGCGTGGCCGCTTCATGGATGATTCCCGCTACGGAGGAAAAATTGGCCGCGACGTGGTGTTCGAATCCCTCGCTGCAGATGTATCGCAGCAGCTTCTGCATCTTCGGAATCTCCACGACACCCGCTCCTCCAAAGGTCTGCAGCGGGTCATCCGTGAATTTACCGGATCCCAGGTACCCGCGAATCGTTCCGCTTGTGTCATCCGTGGAGAATCGCGCGAACGTCATCGCTCCCGCCTTCACTCGGCCCTCGCACGTGCCGAACGTATTCTCTTTACCCACCGTCCCGGCAATGATCGCCTGGTACTCCATCTTCACCTCGCGGAAAAAATGCTTCGGCAAGTTGCTGCAGTGGAAGCAAACGGCTTTGTCGGGGTGATCGCCGTAATTGTTGTTCCAGTCGAGCAGGGCGCTGGGCGTTTCCGAAGCCAGCCTCAGCATGTGCATGCTCAGCGCCCCGCAAATATCCACTTCGCACGCGCTCGAATGCAGTTCTTGGCTCATCATGCTCATCACCGTGCAGGGAACCACGCCCAAATTCTCCTCCATCGAAGTCCAGCACTGCACCGCGCTCACTTGCAAATCCGCGGCTTTCATCCAGTGGTCGATCGCGACTCCCAGCTTTGCCATCTTGAGGATCGCCGGCTCAGGGATCCCCCCTGAGTTGACGTACTTCTTGATCGCCGCTGCTCGCGCAACCACTTGCGGATCTTCGTCGCGCATGCGCCCGATTCGCCCCAGCACTTCCGAGAGGTCCAGGGTTTCGACGGTGATTCCGGAAGCTTCCAGCAGCTTCTCGCTGTAACGCACAGTGTTGAAGGCCGCAGGCCGCGCTCCGATGGCGCCGATTCGCAGGTTTCTGAGTCCGTTCACAACACGGCACACTCCCGCGAACCATTCCAGATCCTTCTGAAATTCCGCGGTGTCCGGCCGCACCGTGTGCGAGGCAGTCAGCGAATAGGGAATTCCGTATTGCCGCAGGTTGTTGCACGCGGACATCTTTCCGCAAAAGCTGTCCCGACGGTGCGTGATTCCCATGCTCGAAGGCGTGTCCGGCGTCGCCTGCAGCAGCACAGGAACGCCCAGCCGCGCGTAACGCAGCGTGTCGGCAATCGCCCGTTCGTCGCCAAAATTCGGCAGGGTTACGATGACTCCGGCGATTTCGCCCTCGTGTTTACGAAACAGTTCCGCGCATCGCTTCGCTTCCTCGTGGGTTTCCACCGCTCCGTGCTTGCTTTGCGTCTCATCGAGAACGACGGCACCGATTCCCGCCCCGTCCAGCGCGCGCAGCATTTCCTCCCGTCCGCTTTTTGCCAGATGGTCAGGGAAAAAACCGCGGTTGCCGACAATCACTCCCATGGTTATCTTCTTGGTCGTCATGTTCGCAGCTCTTTCAGGGAGAACGCTCTTGCTCTGAGGTACTTGCGAGCAGCGAATTCCCCGGAGCGATCTCAGCTCTTTTCCCGGCCCGGCCTGTAGTGAATGCAGTATGCCGCTCCCAAAACCGTCAGCAACGCTCCCCACCATACACTCGCGTGCAGGTTGTAGAGGACCACGGGATGCGCCGGGGGATGCCACAGTTCGTACAAACCGCTCCCCAGAATCAGCACTCCGTTCACAAGCAGGCAAATGCCGATGAAAAACCAAATGGACAACGCTCCGCCGACCTTCATGCTTCCCCCTACCAGAAAATCAGGTTTAAAATGACAAACCCGATGGCTACCACGACCGCCCAAAACACCGGCCTATGCATCAGGGGTACGTCTCCTTCGGACGGTATCTCCGTGACTCCGTAAACCAATCCCGTCAATTCCGCCTCAGGCTTCGGCTGTGTCGCAAGGCTGACCAAGATGGTCACAACCACGCAAACGATCCAGGACCACAGCGCCTGATACATATCCTGGGCCATCGCTTTCGCGTGCGGCGAGAGCGCGACGTAGCGCAGCGCCTCCGGATCCGCCTTTACCCATCCCCACATTCCCATGGACGTCAGCATCCCCAGCAGCAGTCCCCAGAAGCCGCCCGCCGGCGTCGCGCGCTTCCAAAGCATCCCCAGAATTACCGTTCCGAACAGCGGCGCGATAAAGAAGCTGAATAGCGCCTGCACGTAATCCATAATGCTGGCGAACTGCATCACAAAGTACGCGGTTCCCACACTGACCAGCACTCCCACCAAGGTGCACCAGCGCCCCATGCTCACCAGGTGAGCGTCGCTCGCCTTCTTGTTGAAAAGCGCTGCGTAAATGTCGTAAGTCCACACCGTCGTGAATGCGCTTACGTTGCCGGCCATTCCAGACATGAATCCGGCGATCAGCGCCGTGATGCCCAACCCCAGCAATCCCGGCCCGCAGTATCGCGCCAACATCAGCGGCAAAACTTCGTTGTAGCTATACCCGCCCGTTGCCACGGCCTGTGTCTCGCCCACTAGCTTTACGGGAAGAACAGCCAGCGCCAGCAGTCCTGGCAGGATCACGATAAACGGAACCATCATCTTGAACCCGGCACCGATTACCGGCGCCAGCTTCGCCGCGCGCAGGTCCTTCGAGGCGAGCACCCGCTGTACGACGAGAAAGTCCGTTGTCCAGTATCCGAACGAAAGAATCGCCCCGAGTCCAAACACAATCCCCGTCCAATGAATTCCCATGGGGTTGTCGGTGAAGTGCCCCAGCGTGCTCCATAGGTGCATGTACTGCTCGGACGCGTTCGCGGTGATTCGGGCTTTGAATCCTGTCCATCCGCCGGCGTCCACGAGTCCCAGAATCGGAATCAGCAGCGCGCCCGCCCAGATCAGCACGAACTGCAGCACCTCGTTGAAAATCGCCGACCGCAGTCCACCCAGTGCCACGTAAATTGCCACCGTCAGGGACGATACCCAGATGCTGAGATTGATGTTCCAGCCGAGCACAATCTTCAACACGAGCGCCATCGCGTACATGTTGATGCCGCTCATCAACACGGTCATGAACGCGAAGCTGACCGAGGATAGCGCGCGGCTCGGTTCTCCAAACCTCAGCTTTAGGTATCCCGGAACCGAATGCGTCTTCGAAATGTAGTAGAACGGCATCATAACCAGCGCCAGGAACAACATGGCCGGAATGGCGCCGACCCAATACCAGTGCGTCGCCAGAATTCCGTATTGATAGGCAGAGCCCGCCCACCCCATCAGTTCCAGAGATCCCAGATTTGCGGATAGGAAGCTCAGCCCCGCGATCCAAGCGGTCATCTCCCGGCCAGCCAGAAAGAAGTCTTCGCCGGTCTTCGCCCGCTCCTTCAAATAGAAGCCGATCACCAAAACCAATGCGAAATAGAAAGCGATGATGATCAGATCCACGCTGGAGAGGTGCACCAGCCCGCCCGCAGCGAGTAGCGCAAAAAGGGGTGTCATGTTCGTCTTTGTCGCCTTTCCTTTTTCCTGCGCGTTGTATCACAAATCGTTATCCAGTGCGAGCGCAATGACGCTTACTTGTATTTCGTGCCCACTCGCATTCGACCGGGGTTCAGGCACAATTGTGATTAAGCAAAACGCCTTTTTCGATGCGATTTCCTTCGGAAACTATTTGACTTTGTTTTTCGTGGATGACAGAGTCCGCCAGGGAGGTTTCATCTCGGACCAGCTTACGGTTCGCAATGCTCGTTTCACCAAAAACCATGCCATTCCATTCTCGTATCCTTTTCTCCGCGTTTGCCGGTTTCCTTGCAGCCCTGATCGCCGCTTCCCCGCTCGCCGCTCAATGGCTGCCCGTGAATCCCGTTCGGGGCGTCGAGCCACAGCCCGACGGTGCGCTCCTCATCCTTCAAGACGGCTTCCTTCGCTTACAAGTCTGCTCGGACTCCATCATCCGGGTGCAATACTCGCTGCAGCGCGAAATTTCGCAGCATCCCGATTTTCTCGTCGTTAAGAAGTCGTGGCCGAAATCCGAGTTCCGTCTTCGCACCGACGACCCCAAATTCGTTTTTCTGACTACCCCGCGGCTCAAGATCGAAATCTCCCGCGACAACAGCTCCGTGATCTTCTTCGATTCCGACGGCCACAAGCTCACTCAGGAGAACACCCGCACCCTCACTCCCGTCGAAGTGAACGGTGAAAAGACGCTCCATTCCGAGCGGTTCACCAGCATGTGGGATACGCAGGAGGCCTTTTACGGCCTCGGCCAGCACCAGGCGGGCGTGCTCAATTATCGCGGCGAATCCGTGGACATCTCTCAGGACAACACCAACATCTCCGTTCCATTTCTCCTCTCCAGCAACGGGTACGGCATTTTTTGGAACAACGGTTCGCGCAGCCGCTTCAATAACCGCTTCGTCCACGCCCTGTACATCAGTTCCGAAGTCTCCGATTTCATGGACTATTACTTTCTCTACGGGCCGGACTTCGACAGAATCATCGCCGCGTACCGCGAGCTCACCGGTCAGGCGCCTCTCTTCGGCAAATGGGCTTACGGCTACTGGCAGTGCAAGAACCGGTACGATTCGCAGCGGGAACTCGAATCCATCGCGCAAAAATACCGCGATCTCCACATCCCGCTGGACAACATCGTCCAGGATTGGTTTTGGTGGAACATCATGGGCGAACCGGTCTTCAACAAGAATTATCCCGACCCAAAGGCGATGGTCGATTTCCTGCACCAGGACCATGTTCATCTCATGATTTCCGTTTGGCCGTTCTTTCGCCCGGGCTCTCCGGTATATGACGAGATGGACAAGCGCGGCTTTTTCATCGCTCGCACCATCTCTCCCAGCTTTCATCCGGTCGGTCAGGCGCTTTACGACGCCTTCAACCCCGAAACCCGCAACTACTACTGGAGGCTCATGGACGACGCTCTCTTCAAAATCGGCGTGGATGCCTGGTGGCTGGATACCACCGAGCCGGAGACGGAAGGCCTCGAGACCAACATCCTGGTGACCCATAAAGTCGCCCTCGGGAATGGGGCGCGCTATGCCAATGAATTTCCTTTGCTGACCACGACCGCGGTTTACGATGGCCAGCGCGCGGTTTCCGAACAAAAGCGCGTCTTCATTCTTTCGCGTTCCGGTTACGCCGGCATTCAGCGCAATGCCGCCGCCGTTTGGTCCGGCGACATTGATCCCAACTGGGAAACTTTCCGCCGCCAGATTCCCGCCGGCCTAAACCTTTCCGTCTCTGGGATTCCATACTGGACCACGGACATCGGCGGATTCGTCGCCGCGAATCCGGACGATCCTGCCTATCGAGAGCTTTATATCCGCTGGTTCCAATTTGGGGCCTTCTCTCCCATCTTTCGCGCTCACGGCACGCGCACTACCAATCAAAACGAAATCTGGTCCTACGGTCCCGAGGCGCAGAAAATTCTCACCGCCTACGACCGCCTCCGCTATCGCCTTATGCCGTATATTTATTCCACCGCTTGGAAAGTCACCAGCGAAGGCTACACATTGATGCGTCCTCTGGTCATGGATTTCCGCACCGATACCAGCGCTCAAAACGTCTCCGACCAGTTCCTCTTCGGTCCTTCCATTTTGGTCAATCCCGTCACTGAACCTGGAGCAACTTCCCGCCACATCTATCTACCGGACGCCACCTGGTACGACTTCTGGACAGGTTCCACAGCTCGCGGCCCCCGCTTCACCGATATTCCCGCTCCTCTCGACCGCCTTCCCCTCTTCGTTCGGGCAGGCGGCATCCTGCCGCTTGGTCCGGACATCGAATACGCCTCAGAGAAACCTGCTGACCCGCTGGAAATCCGCGTCTATCGCGGCGCAAACGGCGAATTCACTCTTTATGAGGATGAGGGAGACAATTACGACTACGAAAAAGGCGCCTACGCCACGATTTCCTTTTCTTGGGAGGACGCCTCTCGGACTCTGACGATCGGTGATCGGAAGGGAACGTTTCCCGGCATGCTCGCCTCCCGCACGTTTCGCATCGTCTTCGTTTCCGCGAATCACGGAGTCGGCGACGAACTGACCGAATCGCCTGACAAAATTGTCAAATATGCGGGACAGAAAGTCACGGTGACTCCGTAGCTTGTAGTCTCTTAGCTTCATCTCAATGTTTCTGGAGGAGCAATGCGTTCTCTTCGGCCACTGCGCATCTTGAACCTCGTCATTCTCGGTGCCGGCCTGGCTCTTCCGCTCGTCATGCTTGGAAAGTCCGCGAGCCAGGATCCCCCAACGCAGCTTCCTGGTCGCAACACGCTTTTGCTTGGAACCGCTTGGTATCCCGAACAGTGGCCCGAATCCCGTTGGGAAACCGACCTGCGAATGATGGAAGCCGCCCGCATCAACGTCGTTCGCGTCGCGGAATTTGCCTGGAGCACGATGGAACCCTCCGAGGGGCATTTTGAATTTGCCTGGTTGGATCACGCTATTCGCCTCGCCGGAAAGCACCACATCGCCGTGGTCCTTGGCACTCCGACCGCCGCTCCCCCGGCCTGGCTCACACAGAAATACCCAGACACGCTTCGCATGGAGCCCGATGGCAGGCGCGTCACGCACGGCAACCGCGCGCAAGGCTCTGTGACTTCGGCAAAGTACCTTGAATTCTGCCGGCGCATCGCGCAGGAGATGGCCCGGCGATACGGTCACGATCCCAACGTCGTGGGCTGGCAAATCGACAACGAATACGGCTATGCGCAGATGTCCTACGACGACGACGCTCGACGCCAGTTTCAGGACTGGCTCAAGGCCAAATACAAGACCCTTTCTGCGCTCAACGAACATTGGACCACTGCCTACTGGAGCCAGACTTACGACAATTGGGACGAAATCCCCATTCCCATCGGAGGGCACAATCCCGGCCTGATGCTCGATTGGAAGCGGTTCGTTACCTTCGCCTGGGCGCGTTACCAGGAGAATCAAATCGACGTCATGAAGCCTCTGTGCGATCCGCGCCAATTCTTCACCGGCAACTTCATGGGCTACGGCTTCAACGGTTTCGACCATTACGTCCTCAGCCGCCCGCTTACATTCGTCTCCTGGGACGACTATGTCGGCACCGGCCACCTCGATCCCGATGCCAATGGCATCAGCCATGACGCCATGCGCGGCTTGAAGCGCGAGAACATCTGGATCATCGAAACGCAACCCGGCTTCGTGAATTGGTCGCCCTTAAACAACTCTCTGGACAAGGGAGAAGTCCGCGCCATGGCCTGGCATGACATTGGCCACGGCGCGGACGAAGTCGGCTATTGGCAGTGGCGCAGCGCCTTTAACGGCCAGGAGGAGCTTCACGGCACGCTCGTGGGACCCGACGGCGAGCCCGTCCCTCTGTATGAGGAAGTCGCGCAAATCGGAAAGGAGTTTTCCCAAGTACAAGGCGCGTTTCGCGGAACGCGCGTGGTTTCAGAAATTGCCCTTCTCAACGATTACGAAAGCCGCTGGGCTATTGACTGGCAGAAACACACGGCGAAGTACGACCAGTTCGGCATCCTCAAGAGCTACTACCGCGCCCTACGGAAATTCTCGCAGTCCATCGATATCGTCAACCCCGACGTTTCCCTCGACCAGTACAAGCTCGTCGTCGCTCCCGATTTGTATCTCATTCCGAAAGTCCGCGCGGAGCATCTCCTCGCCTATGTGAAGACTGGCGGTCATCTCGTTCTCGGCCCGCGCTCCGGCATGAAAGACGAATTCAACGCGCTCCTTCCCATGCGCCAGCCGGGCTATCTCGCGGAAGCACTGGGTGCGCGCGTTGATCAGTTTTATGCGCTGGAAAAATCCGTTCCGGCAACGGGGTCCCTGGGTGAAGGCGAGGTCTCCGTATGGGCCGAACTGCTCAGGCCAAACGCGCCGGATTCCGAAGTTCTCCTGCGCTACGGCAAAAGCAATGGATGGCTTGGCGGCCAGCCGGCCATTGTTACGCGCCCATTTGGCCGAGGCAGCATCACCTATATCGGCGCCGTGCTGAATGAAAAACTCATTAACGCCGCAGCACAATGGATGGCGAGGGAAAGTGGCATCGCGCCTGTTTTCGACCCCGTTCCCGATGGCATCGAGGTCAGTCGCCGCGCCGGCCCCAACAGTTCCGTGTTTGTGCTGATCAATTTCAGTCCCGAAACGCAGACCGTGACGCTTCCCCACACCATGCGTTCCTTGCTGGACTCACGCGACGTGACGCAACTCCACCTCACTCAGTACGGCGTGGCTATCCTCTCCGACGCCAAGCAACCTTGACTCGCCAAAATCTCCTACAACTCGCTCGAGGAAGGATGTGCCATATCTTCGCGCTGCATCTTTACTGCTGCGTTTCCTTCCCGGCCGCGGAGGCACTTGCCAGCAGCCGCTTCACCTCGTCGTCCGTCACTTGCGAAAAATCCTCGTAAAATAGTCCCACTGCACGAAAATCCTGCGGCTCAAGCAAACACACCACCTCGTCCGCTTCCGCGCGAACCATCTTTACTGTCGAGGGCGGGGCAACACCGGTGGCCACGATCACGCGCTCCGCGCCAAGTTGTCTCACCGCTTCGATCGCTACCCTCATCGTATGACCTGTCGCAATCCCGTCGTCCGTCAAAATCACCGTCTTGCCCTTCAATTCCGTCGCGGGACGCCCCTCACGAAAGATTTCCTCTTGCCGCTCCATCTCGTTCCGGCTCCGCGCCACCGCAGCCGCCACCTCGGCCTGCGACAACCGAAACTCCCGGATCATGGCTTCGTCCAGCTTTTGCGCACCTCCGCTCGCCACTGCTCCCATTGCCAGTTCCGGATACTGCGGAACTCCCACCTTCCGCACAAAGAACAGCTCGAGCTGCGCCTGCAACGCCCGCGCGATTTCATACCCCATTGGGACACCGCCGCGCGGCAGCGCCAGCACCACGAGGTCGCTCCTGCCGGCATAGGCCGCCAGCCTGGCCGCCAGCGCTTTCCCCGCCTCATTGCGGCTCGCCAGCCGTCTCATGGCGTTCTTCCGCTGGGCACTTTGGTGCTTTTCGTCACCTCTCGCCTCGGTTCGCTCTCCTCATTCTCTCCTGCATGCCATTTTGCTGTTTTTCCCGACTGTAACAAAATCGAGCTCTCCTTACGTCTAACTTGCAGGTAATGTCCTGCCGTGCATCCTGCGGACATTCCAGGGCGTGTCGTTTCTAATCCGTGACGGAATTGAGGATTCGCGTTCGAATGAGAACACTCGCAAAAATGACTCTCGCAGTTGCCTGTATCGTCTTCTTCTGTACGGGCCCCGGCGCGTCCCTCTTTGCTCAAACCGCGTCCACCCGCGCTCTGGGCACTATCAAATCCATTTCCTCCGCCTCTCTCGTTCTCACCACCGACGCAGGCGCTGAAATCATCGTGAACGTCGATGCTTCCACAAAATTCCTCCGCATCTCTCCGGGGGAAAAGGACCTGAAGAATGCCGAGCCGATCTCTCTCGCCGATCTTCAGCCCGGCGACCGCATCCTCGTCCGCGGTGCCGCCAGTGCGGACGGCAAGTCCCTCAGTGCCCTCTCCATCATCGCCATGAAGCAGGCGGACATCGCTCGCAAGCACGCCCGAGAGCGTGAAGAATGGCAAACCCACGGTGTCGGCGGCCTCGTTAAATCCGTGGATCCCTCCGCCAGCACGATCGAAATCACGACCAACGCAACCGGCGCCAACAAGGATGTGATCATTCACCTCACGGCGCAGACGATTCTCCGCCGCTATGCTCCCGATTCCGTCAAGTTCGACGACGCCAAACCCGCTCCGATCGACGAAATCAAACCCGGGGACCAACTGCGCGCTCGCGGCTCGCGGAACGCCGCCGGTACCGAACTTACCGCTGACGAAATCGTCTCCGGCACATTCCGCAACGTTGCGGGCACCATCGTCTCGGTGGATTCCGTGGCCGGCATTCTTACGGTCCACGATCTCGCCGCTAAGACGGATGTCCAGGTTCACGTCACGTCGCAAACGCAGATGCGCAAGCTTCCTCCTCCGCTCGCTCAAAGAATTGCGTTTCGTTTGAAGGGTGGGCCGCCCCAGGAGTCGCAGGCTGGTCCCGCGCGGCCCGTTCCAACGGGAGAATCGGCTGCCCGTGACGCGAGCGCTGCCCACCAGCCCGGCGGTGGAGATTTTCAGCAAATGATCAGCCGACTTCCCATTTCGTCTCTCTCCGATTTGCAAAAAGGAGAAGCCGTCATGATCGTTGCGACGCAAGGGAGCCAGGGGGCCGGCATGACGGCCATCACTTTGCTCAGCGGCGTCGAACCGATCCTTCAGGCTTCGCCGAAAGGCGGCCAGGAAATGATTCTTTCGCCCTGGAGCCTCGGCGGCGGTGGTGCGGAAGCTGCTGCCGGAGCCGACACACCTCAATGACGCGCACGCAAAAATGTTCAGGAGCCTCGATGACCCCGCATTCGTTCCGCATCAGATCGCTCACCCTATTCGCGGCCTGGATGTGCTTGCTTTTTGCGGGCGGTAATCTGCCCGCACAAGCTCCGTCAGGCTCGCTCAAGGGACAGGTCTTGGATCCTTCCGGCGCGGCCATTGGCAACGCCACAATCGTCGTTTTGCCTCCGCAGGGTCCCGCCATTTCCGCGGTCACGGATAAGGACGGATTTTTTGAAATCAAGCAAATCCCCCCGGGCACGTACACCGTCCAGGCCATCGCTCAGGGTTTCGCGACGTTTGAAAAAACCGATGTCGCAATCGCCGCGGGCCATACCATGAAGCTCGAAATCTCGCTCGGCATCGAAGTCCAGACCGAAAAAGTGGTCGTCACCGACGAAGCCACGACCGTCGAAATCAGCCAGCGCAACAACGCCGGCCAGGTCGTCCTGAAGGGCAAGGATCTCGAGGCCCTCTCCGATGATCCCGACGATCTTCAATCCGATCTCGAAGCCCTTGCGGGCCCCTCCGCCGGTCCCAGTGGGGGACAAATCTACATTGACGGCTTCACCGGCGGCCAGCTTCCTCCGAAATCCTCCATTCGCGAGATTCGCATCAACCAGAACCCTTTCTCCGCGGAATACGACCACTTGGGCTATGGCCGCATCGAAATCTTCACCAAGCCCGGCACCGACAGGATCCACGGCCAATTCTTCATCGACGGCAATGCTTCCACTTTCAACTCCCGCAACCCGTTTTCCGGCAACGCTGAACAGCCCGCCTATCACACCGTCTTTCTGAACGGCAATCTTGGCGGTCCTCTCAACAAAAGCGCTTCGTACAATTTCAATATAGACCACCGCAACATCGACGATTTTTCCGTCGTAAATGCGCAGGTTCTCGACGCCAATCTTCAGCCCACCACCCTCGCCGAGGTTGTTCCCCATCCTCGCACGCGCACCAACTTAAGTCCTCGCCTCGACTATCAGCTTGGCGAACGCAACACCCTCACTTTCCGCTATCAGTACTTTCGCGAGGACGAAACCAACGACGACATTGGCGATTTCAGCCTTCCTTCACAAGGAATCAACTACGTCTCAACCGAGCACACCGTTCAGATCAGCGATACACAAACTCTTAGCTCCCGCACCATCAACGAAACCCGCTTCCAGTTCCATCGCGAAGACACCGAACAAAATCCGCTCAGCGCGGATCCGTCGGTCAACGTCAGCGGCGCGTTCAACGGCGGCGGCAGCTCCCAAGGCACCGTGAGGTATATTCAGAATTCCTACGAATTCCAGAACTACACGTCCCTGGCTTTTGAAAAACACTTCCTCAAACTCGGCGGCCGTCTTCGCGCTAACCAAACATCGGACGTCCGCACGGCCGGCTACAACGGCTCTTTCACTTTCGATTCTTTGACCACGTACCAGATCACCGAGCAGGGTCTTCAACAGGGCTTGACGCCGGACCAGATTCGCGCTGCCGGCGGCGGCGCGAGCAAATTTTCCATCACCCAGGGGAACCCGGCCGCGGACAATACTTACTGGGACCTCGGCTTGTACCTTCAGGATGAATGGCGCATCTTGCCTTCCGTCTCTCTCAGCTATGGATTGCGCTACGAAACGCAGAACCAGATTCACGATCACGCCGATCTCGCCCCTCGAGTTGCGGTCGCCTGGGGAATCGGCGGAGGTAAGACCCATCAGCCGAAAACCGTACTTCGCGCGGGTTGGGGAATTTTCTATGATCGCTTCAACCAAGATCTCCTCATCCAGGCCCAGAGGTTGAATGGCATTACCCAGCAGCAATTCATTGTGACCAATCCTGACTTCTTCCCGAACCTTCCCTCGCAAGCCGACCTCTTGGCCGCTGTCACTTCGCCCACCGTCTATCAGGTAGATAAAAACCTCCGCGCTCCGTACACGATGCAGGGCGGCGTCAGTCTCGAGCGGCAGCTCACCAAAAGCGCCAACCTTGCCGTCACCTATCTCTACTCCCGTGGCGTTCACACGCTCCTCACGCGGAACGTCAACGCACCTCTTCCGCCCGACTACGATCCAAACAATCGCCCGCTTGGCACGACCGACAACGTCTACCAGTACGAATCCGCCGGCATCTTCAAGCAGAACCAGCTCATCGTGAACAGCAGCATTCGCATGGGCACGCGTCTCTCTCTTTTCGGCTACTACACTCTCAACTACGCGAATAGCGACACCTCCGGCGCCGGCAGCTTCCCGTCGAATCAGTACAACATTCTCCAGGACTATGGCCGCGCTTCCTTCGATACCCGCCATCGGCTTTTCATGGGCGGCACCATCGGCTTGCCCTATGCGTTTCGCCTCAGTCCTTTTCTGGTTGCTTCGTCCGGTGTACCGTTCAACATCACCCTCGGCGAGGATTTGAACAACGACTCCATCTTCAACGACCGCCCCACGTACGCCACTCTTCAGACCGATCCCTCTCTCGTTCGGGCAACGAAGTGGGGAACTTTCGACCTTGCCCCACTTCCGGGCGAACCCATCATTCCCATCAACCTCGGCACAAGCTCTCCGCGCTTCGCTCTCCATTTGCGCCTGGGCAAGACTTTCGGCTTCGGAAAGAAAGAAGGAGCCGGCCCCGGCGTTGGTGGGGGGCCGAGTGGAGGCACGTTCGGCAGGCCGGGCGGTGGTGGACATCACCATGGCCCCTGGGGCGGCGATACTTCCGGCCGCAAATACAGCCTGACTCTCTCCGTCGGCGTGCGAAATGTCTTCAACAACGTGAATCTCAATGCGCCGGTCGGCGTCCTCAGCTCCCCCATTTTCGGAGAGGCCAATTCGCTCGCTCGCGGCCCCTTCTCCTCGGGCGCCGCCAATCGCCGCGTGGATCTCCAAATGAACTTCAGCTTTTAGCTGGCGCTTCGCGCGAGACAAGGTCCCCATCCGCACACTGCGGAATCCTACCAACGTGTCATTGCGAGGAGCTTGCCGGCTTGCTTGTCGAAGCAGGCGCGGACAGACGAACCGTTTCCAGCTTTCGCCCGTGCAGCCGCCTGCTTGACCGTGGCGCGGGTGTGGGTTAGGGTGATGGGAGAGTTCCTCCGAAGTAACCGGAGAAGGGAGTTCAGCAGCAGAAAAGGAAACACGTGGGGGACCGCGAGGCGGTCGGATGCGCCGTATCTGGCGCGGCCTCTGCCGCCGCAAAACCCAGCACTTGAATGCGACGAACCGTTCACATTGCCGGAAAAATCGAACCCTTTTTTGGAACCCTCGACGAAAATGTGCGTCTGCTCGAAGACGCGCTCCATGTTCACACCCACCTGCATGACACCCGCCTGACCATCGAGGGCGAACACGGGGCCGTCGAGCAGGCCGTCCGGATCGTCGAGGAATACAACCACGCCTCGCGTCATGGCCGCACCCTTTCTGGCGAGGAAGTAAGAAGCCTCATGCGCATCGCTCTCGAAGAGCCGAAGGAGTCGCCCGGAGGGATTCTCGAGCACGGCCGCACCCGCGCCTTCGGCAAGAAAAACGTCACCCCCAAAAACGCCAGCCAGCACCGCTACATGGAAGAAGTCGAAAAGCACGACATGGTCTTTGGCATCGGTCCTGGAGGAACCGGCAAGACTTACATCGCCGTGGCCATGGCCGTCAGCGCCTTGCTCACCAAGCAGGTCAACCGCATCATCCTGGCTCGTCCCGCCGTCGAAGCGGGCGAACGCCTCGGCTTTCTTCCGGGAACCTTGCAGGAAAAAATTGATCCCTACATGCGGCCGCTCTACGACGCTCTTTACGACATGCTCGATGCCGACAAGCTTGAAAGCTTCCTCGAGAAGGGAATCATCGAAATCGCGCCGCTCGCCTTTATGCGCGGCCGCACGCTGAACGACTCCTTCGTGATCCTCGACGAAGCCCAGAACACCACCAGCGAGCAGATGAAGATGTTCTTGACGCGCCTCGGCTTCAATTCCAAGGCCGTTATCACCGGCGATATCACACAAATTGACCTGCCCGTCGGCAAAAAAAGCGGCCTAATCGAGGCCATTGAAATTTGCGGGAAAATCGAGGGCATCGGGATCGTCCAATTCAGCGAAAAGGACGTGGTGCGCCACAACCTCGTGCAGCGTATCATCCGCGCCTATGAAGAGTACGACGGCGCTCGGGCCGGGGAAAACGGGAAGCTCAGGGAAGCCGGAAACACGCAGGCTAGAGACTCGGCATCCTGATGCCCACGGCTCCGATGGTCATTGACCGCCAGCGAAAGGTGAGGGTCGCGCGGAAACCTCTGGAGAACTTTTTGCGCCGCATCCGCAAGGAACTAAAATTGAGCAACGCGGACATATCCGTGGCTCTCGTGAGTGACGCCGAAATCGCCCGGCTCAACCGCCTGTACCGGAACAAAGACGGTTCCACAGACGTCTTATCCTTCCCCTCTGGCGCAGTTACTTCTCGGATCGTTCGCCTCAAGCGGTCAGCGGGGAGTGCCCACTCGCCACGCGTCACTCGTTACTCACCGCTCTTCCTTGGCGACATCGCCATCGCTCCGGCAACCGCCCGCCGCTACGCCCGCAAGCATGGACGAACCCTGAGCTCCGAATTGCGCGTTCTTCTCCTGCATGGTGTTTTGCACCTCTTGGGCTATGATCATGAGACGGATCGTGGCCAGATGAACAGGATCGAGCGGAAACTCCGGCGGAGGCTCGGACTGGCGTGAACGATTACGGCTGGTTATATGCGCTCGGAGTGGTGCTTCTCGCACTGTTCCTGCCGGTTTTTTCCTATCTGGCCCTCATTTACCGCGAACTCGGCCGCATGAGCACCGGCCGCGTCCACGAACATCTGGACATCTTCGAAGCGGAAATCGAGCCGAAGCTCAATCTCAACCGCCGCAGCGCTGGCCGCACGTTCCGCATCTTGGGCCATTTCTGGCTGGCTTTTGTCGTGCTCGAAACGACGCGCGGCATCGTTTATTTCGTCTCCAATCCCTGGGAAGCCCTTCTGGAACTGACCGTTTTCATCGTTCTGGAAGTCGTTTTCGCCATGCACTTCATTCCGGACATGCTTTTGTATCGCACCAGTGGCCGCTGGCTGCTGAAGGTCATGCCCCTCGTCAAAGCCAGCATCGTCCTGGCTTGGCCGGTTCGAGTTTTCCTTGAGGGGGCCGAATCTCTCGCCAGAATTTCCGAAACCGAAGTCGAAAAAACTCAGGAGCAGCGCACCGAGGAAGGCATCGAAGCCCTCGTCGAGGCTGCGGAAGAAGAAGGCATCATCGAGCCGGAACAAGCCGATCTGATCGAGCAGGTCGTCGAGTTCAGCGACAAGCGCGTTCGCGCAGTCATGACCCCGCGCCCCGATATCGTCGCCGTTGCCGCCGATGCTACCCTCGAAGAGCTGCACACCAAGGTCGTCGAGACCAAATTCACCCGCATCCCCGTCTATGAGAAGAATCTCGACGATATTCAAGGTGTCGTTTACGCGCAGGACTTGCTCCAGATTGCCGACGCCGATTTACCGAAGCGCAAGGTCCGCGAACTGATGCGCCCGGTCTTGCTGATGCCCGAAACCAAGGTCGCCTCGGAGCTGTTGAAGGAAATGAGGCAGAAGAACCAGCCGATGGCGGTCATCATCGACGAGCACGGCAGCGTCGCGGGAATCGCTACGTTCGAGGACCTCGTCGAGGAAATCGTGGGGGAAACCGGCTACGACCGCCTCCACCCTACTCCCGACGTCGTCCGCGAACCGGACGGCGCTCTGGTCTTGCGCGGCAGTACGCCCATCGATCACGTGGAAGCCCTTCTGGGTGTCCGTCTCGCAACCGAGTCTGCCGACACGGTTACGACCATTGCCGGGCTTCTCAGCTTTGTCAGTGGAAAAGTTCCCGCGCCGGGTGAAAAGGTGGATCTCGAAGGTCATCAATTCGAGGTGCTGGAAGCGAACCAACGCAAGGTGCTGCGTCTCCGCATCCGAAGGCAGGCCCAGGGCGCCCACGCAAGATGAACTTTGCCCGAGGATTTCAAGGCATCATCCGAGAGCCTCCGGAGGAAATCATATGAATCTTCATCGCGGTGGAAGGAAACCTAAAGAAACCTGAGTTCTGGAAGAAACGCATCGCCTACTACGTAATGGGCAAGCAAGAATGGAAGTACGCGGACGATCTGGACACTCTTGCGAATGACAGGAAAATCGAGTATCCGGCATCCGAGGGGAGTGCCGGTGATGTCTTCCCTCCCGGCGAACTTGCGGAAAAACCTTCTCCGGGCGCTGCGAAAGAGCTGTGGACCTACGAACCCCTGAACACACTCTCCCGGTGATTCCGGGCCCGACGACGACCCGTCGTATCTCACCTCGCAGCGCGATGCTATGAATCTTTTCGAGGAAGGGGTCATTCATCTATCACAGCTCGCCATTCGCTGAGCCGACGGAGGTCACCGGCTTCGTCGAGCTAACCCTGTGGCTCTCGATGGGCGTCCCGGACACGGATCTGGAAGCGGATCTCTATGAGATTCTGCCGGACGGGAATTCCGTCTGACTTACTAGTGCCGCGATGAAGGCGCGCTACCGCGACTCCTTGCGCGAAGAGAAGCTGGTTCCCGCAGGGCCTGTACGCCGCCTTTTGTCAGTAGTCTTGGTCCAGACCGACACGGTGGATCAAATTGGCGAAACGGGGATCGCCGCGCAGGGAATCAAAATACGGATGCACCTTGAGAAACTGCAAAATGTTCGACTGTTCCTTGAATGCCTGCTCCATCCAGAAAAATGCCTGATCTCTTTCGTTGAGACCCACATATGCGTTCACAAATGCCCCGGCGGGAACATACTCTTTGTCTCTGCGTCTGTGTAATTCCGCCAGCAATCGAAGCGCATCGTTGCGCCTTCCGGCGCTGGCATACGCATGGATCAGCACTCCAAGTATGGCCGGACTCCGGTTCGCAGCGGAAGCCGCCTTCTCCAGAACCCCTACGGCCTCACTCGCTTGGTGATTGGCAATCAGCGCGAACCCGAGAAACCATTGCGCCTCGACATCATCTGGTTGCGCCGCGATGGTACTCCGCAGTTGTCTCTGGGACTCTTCATAACGATGAGACTGAAACAGAATCCACCCAATGCCGGTTCCGGAAACAGCAAACGGGTCAAGCTCACGCCCGCGTTCTGCCCACTGAAGCGATTCCGCCGTCCGTCCTTGGCAAAGCAGCCATTTCGCCATACCCGCATGGGCCGCTGCATCGTTCGGCCGCAATTCCAAAGCCCGCTCATACTCGGCCTTGGCCTCGGACCAGTGCCACTGCTCCTGCTTCACTTGTGCCAGCAGAACGTGTGCATCGGACAACCCTGGATCCAAGGCCAGCGCTTTCTGCGCCGCGTTCACCACCCTCGCGCGCATGTCTCCGGGAGGAGCTCCGGCAAAGACCGTGCCCAGCTCGCTGTACACGCTTGCCAGTCCGACATACGCTGGCGCAAAGTTCGGATCCCTTCTGATCGCGTCCTCGAAATAGGGGACGCTGCCCTCAATATCGGTCCTCGTGTTGCTCTTCTTGAATGCATACTCGCCCCTTAGATAGCTCTCGTATACTTCCGGTGCAACCGGACGCGCTGCCGCAAGCCGCTTCTGCTCCTCGCCGCTGACGCTGGCCGCCACCTTCGTGGTAACGGTTTGTGCCAGGTCGCTTTCCAGTGCGAGTACGTCCTCCATTTGGCGATCATAGGATTCCGACCAAAGATGCGCGTCGGCCGCTCCCCGGATCAGTTGCGCGTACACGCGAATCCGGTTCCCATCGCGTATCACGGATCCTTCCACGACAGCGTCTACCTGCAATGCCTTGGCAATCTCCGGTACCGAAAGCTTCGTATCCTTGAAGTGCATTACCGATGTTCGTGACACTACGCGAAGGTCGCGGATCTGCGCGAGCCTCCCAATGATCGCCTCCGTAAGTCCCTCCGCAAGATAGTCTTGCCCAGGGTCCCCCGACATGTTCTTTAGAGGAAGTACCGCCAGCGACCGGATTCTGGGTTGTTCTGTGCTGACGGTCCGGTCCTTTGTAATCGCCACATACCCCAGGGCGAGCAACAGGACCGCTGCCAAACCGCTCAAAAGACGCGCAAATAGTGGCCGTGGTTGCCCCCTGCCCTTCAGTTCGGGTTCATCCCTTGTCGCGGCGTCGTTCGTCATCGGGCCGAGTTCCGCATCCAACCGCTCCTTGCGGCCTTCCCTCCACGCATCCAATTCGGCTTGCAACGCGTACACCGATCCCCGTTTGTCGTGGATATGGCGGTGCACCGGCATGCCTTCGCGCTTCTCCCAGCGCTGGACCGTGGTCACGTCCCGGCCCAGGTATGCGGCGATTTCCTTCCAGGAGTCTAGGCGGGCTTCGGGCAGTTTCTCGGTTGGGGGCGTAATCGGGGATGGTTCTCCCATCGCGCTCTCCAGATGGGTTGCCGGTTTTTCTAAGTCGCCAGATTCTACCGCGTCAAGCCCCAATTCAGCAAAGCCAAGCCACGCGGAGGAAAGGGCGCAGAAAGACAGTATTAGGCCGTATCCAGGGCTCTCACGTCCGTGCGGTCTAATGCCGTTTGACGACACCCTCCTCAGTGTCCGATTGTAGCCGGGCATCCCAAGCGTGAAATCGCCGAAGGGAATCGTTTGGGCGGCAAGTCCTCGCGACGCCTGAAGGTTCCATGCTGGTCAGGGAAGCTCGGCGATAGGTTGCCACATTCAAACGCGGAGGTCTTTAATGAAAGGCAAGCGTCTCTCAGCTCTCTTCTGTGCGATGGTGCTCCTGGCGTTGGCGGCAAGTAGTGTCGGTCTGGCCCAGGCCCCAACACCCCGGCGCCTAAGCGGCATAATCAGTGACTATACGCCATTGATCCCCACCCTCACTCCGACCGGTCCGTGGGAAATGCGCGGGCACTGGTCTTTGCACATAAAGGGAGATTCTGGCAAAGCCGAATTCTCGGCGTTCATGACCATGGAACTGTCCGATTCCGGCGTCTCGGCAGCGGGCAAGAACTTGACCGACCCGGCAAACCGGAGTCCCCACACTCATCACATCCTCATGACGGATGCTTCCGTCTCGACTGACCCGGCCGACTTGGCCAATTGCCCCACGTTTAGCCCGTCGAATACTCCTAAAATCGTGGTCAGCGGACCGGCCAGCTTTATTTCAGGCAACGGAAATGCCGCGCCCTTTGAGAAGCTTGGCGCAACAACGCTGCAAGTCTGTATCAGTGGCGGGACGGACGGAACTTCCGAAGTCACTTACTCGAACATGACCTTGGTCATGTCGGGACCTGCTGCGGACAAACACTTCGGGCCTCAGCCCATCCACGGCGCCGTCCGCTTTTCTCGCAAGGACGATGGCGACGGCCAATAGGCATCGCATCGTTCGGACCGTCAGCATGTCGGCCCGGGACTATTAGTCTTTTCGGACGGCATGCTGACGCTTGTGGGGCATGCGATGTGGCACTATCACCGGTCCACGCCGAGTCGGATTGCCGCAAATCGTTGGCATGCGTTAGGGTTTCGTCTCCGACACAGGGTAGAATTCCGTGCCGGAGATGCGCAACGTGCAGAAGGCCCAAAGCCAACAGGAAAGGAAGCGCGCGGGATTTGTCGCCATCGTCGGTCGGCCGAATGCCGGGAAATCCACCCTCCTGAACCGCTTCGTCGGTCAAAAAGTCGCCATCGTCACCTCGAAGCCGCAAACCACCCGCAACCGCATTCAGGGAATCGTGAACCGGCCGGAAGGTCAGATTGTGATCATTGATACGCCGGGCCTGCATGAAGCCGACTCAGTTCTGAACAAGCAGATGATGCGCGAAGTGGCCGCGGCCATGGAAGGCATCGACGTGCTGCTGCTGATGGCGGATGCCAGCACCATGCTGCCGCACTCTGACAGTCTCCTGCTCGAGAAGGCAAAGCGTTTCGGCGGAAAAGCTATTCTCGCGCTAAACAAAGTGGACAAGCTGCCCAAGGCCAAGCTGCTGCCTCTCATCAACGCTTTCGCGAAAGAGCACGAGTTCGCGGCCATCGTGCCGATTTCCGCGTTGAAAGGCCACGGATGTGAGGAGTTGCTTCGCGAAGTGCTGAAGAACCTGCCCGAAGGCCAACCGTATTTTCCGGAAGACCAGGTCACGGATCAGCCGGAACGTTTCCTCGCCGCCGAGATTGTCCGCGAAAAGGCCATTCGGCAGACCTATCACGAAGTCCCGCATGCGCTCGCGGTTGTCGTGGACAAGTGGGAAGAATCACCGAAGCTATTGCGCATCGAAATGACCCTCAACGTGGAGCGTGATTCCCAGAAGAAAATCCTGATCGGCCGCAAAGGCGAAATGCTGAAGAAGATCGGCACGGAAGCCCGCAAGGAACTCGAAGAACTGTTTGTCGCTAAAATCTTTCTCGGTCTTTTCGTGAAAGTGGTTCCGCACTGGCGGGAAAATCCGAAAGCCGTGCGCGCACTCGACTGGCACGCCCAACTCGAAGCCCTCTCCGAATCTCAGGCGCAGTCACAGGGCGTCAAGGAAGACGCGGGAAGGGAACCAGACCCGGAATGATGTGTGTCTTCTGCACAGGAATCCGGAAAGAGAATTGCGAACGCAAAAGTTGAAGACCAGGAGAATGGGAAAGTCGCAATGAAAAAATTGAGGGCGGCTGGGTTTTGCCCTCGCCGCCCTCTTTCAATTGAGTCGCGAAGCTTCTTTGCTCTCGCGTCTTGGCCGCGGTCACGACCCGGTTTTACCCTCGCCGTTCTCCGCGGAACCGTACGCAAAGCCCGCTCCCGAATTCGGCGCGATGGCGCAGCTACTCGGTGTTACCCTTGTTGCCGGCCGACGCCACCTTCGTGAAGCGCGCCCGTGGAATTCGCCGACAATCGCGTTGCGGTTTTACCCACGCCGCGTTCGCCAAAGCGTATCCACGAAGCTCACACTTCCCTCATCCGTCCAACGCGTAGGAGGTTTTACCCTCCGCCGCTTCGAACGGATTCGCGAAGCTTCCTTCCCGATCCAATTCTTGTGAGACGGGCTCGGTTTTACCCTCGCCGTCTCTTTGAATTAAATCGAGAAGTTTCCTTCTCATTCAACTCGAAATTGACCGGCTCGGTTTTACCCTCGCCGCCATCTTTGAATTGAGTCGCGAAGCGTTTCTTCCCGATTCAATCTGGCGCGCATGGTAGGACTGCAGCGAAAGCTTGTCTAGAGGTCTCGGGCAAAAAAGCTGTGGAAAGATGTGCATGCATGTGCAAAACGAGTGCTGCTCGGGGCAGCCTAAACGGGTGCAATTTGGCGGCGGGCGTGGCGGTTGAGGTCCTTCGCTCCGCCGCGGGAGCGACGAAGCTCAAGATGACAGGCTGTTTGGTCTGCACTCGTGTGAACACGTTAGTCGGGGGCGGCAATGCCGAGCGATTTCATCTTGCGGTACAGATGAGATCGCTCGAGGCCGAGCGCGGCGGCGGTTTGCGTCATGTTCCAGCGGTTTTCCTGCAATTTTCGCAGGATGAATTCGCGTTCGTACGCGCTGCGCGCCTCGTGGAGAGTTCCATACGGCTGCAGCGGGCTTTCCGAAACGCCTCGAAAAAGCTCCGGTGGAAGATGGTGCGGCTCGATGCGCGCCTGCGGGCAAACAATGACCAGCCGCTCGACGAGGTTGCGCAGTTCGCGAACGTTGCCGGGCCAGGGATAGCGCATGAGGATGTCCATCGCCGTGTCGCTGAGCTCGCGTGTCTTTTTGCCGTAAGCGGAGCTGAATTCGTTCAGAAAATGCCGCGCGAGAATGGGAATGTCTTCCTTGCGGTCACGCAGCGGCGGAACGAAGAAGGGAATCACGTTTAGTCGGTAAAAGAGATCCTGCCGGAAGCGGCCCTGCGCAATCTCCTTCTCGAGATCCTTGTTGGTGGCGGCGATGACGCGGACATCGACACGAACCGTTTGGTTGGAGCCAACGGGCTCGAAGCGCTGCTCTTCGAGGACGCGTAGAACCTTGGATTGGGTGCGAAGGCTCATGTCTCCAACTTCGTCGAGAAACAACGTGCCGCCATCGGCCTTTTGAAACTTTCCGACCTTGTCTTCGCTCGCGCCGGTAAAGCTGCCTTTGATGTGGCCAAATAACTCGGATTCGATGAGCTCTTCGGGAATGGCGGCGCAGTTTACTTCAACAAACGTGCCCTTGCTGCGCAGGCTGGCGGCGTGCAGGGCGCGGGCGACGAGCTCCTTGCCAGTGCCGCTTTCGCCGTAGATGAGGACGCGGCCGTTGGTCGGCGCAGTGACGGCAATCTGCTGGCGAAGCGCCTTCATCGGCACGCTTTCGCCCACCACCTGGTAGCGGTGACCAAGTTCGGTGCGGAGAAGCTGGTTTTCCTCTTCGAGGCGGCGCTGCTGCACGGCGTTGCGCACGAGGACGATAATCTTCTCGATCGTCAGTGGTTTTTCGACGAAATCGAAGGCCCCGAGCTTGGTGGCGCGCACGGCGGTTTCGATGGTGCCGTGGCCGGAAACCATGATGACCGCCGGTGGGTGCGGCATGGCCTGAATGCGGCTCAGGGCTTCGAGGCCGTCCATGCCCGGGAGCCAGACGTCCAAGAGGACGACTTCGAGATCGCCGAGCGCGGCGCGTTCGAGCCCCTGCTCGGCAGAAGCGGCGGTTTCGACGCGGTAGCCCTCCTCGGCAAGGATCGAGGATAGAGATTCGCGAATGCCTTCTTCGTCGTCAACGACGAGGATGCGGGGCTTAGGAGTCATGGAGTTTGGAGCCCGGGTTTTGTGCCTGCCTCCACAGGCTGTCTTACAATTCCCCGGACAAACACGGCAGATACAAAGTAGCGCAAAAGGGAGGCTGGAGGCCAGTGGGCGACACGCAAAGAGAAGAAGGAGTAGCTCGCGGACGCAGGCAGAGGTAGCGCATCGAGTATGTGCCCTGGTGCCGGCGCCAAAAGTGCAGATGGCCGCTCGGGTGGCGTTCTATAATCGGAGTAAGAAGCGCCGGGTCAGAGACGGAGCACGGGAAAATGGCGGGGTGGGCGGCGGAGAATTAATGCAGAAAAATCCTACAACGGAATACCTGGCGCAAAAGTTTCGGGCGTTGCAGCGGCTGACGGGAAATACGCCTCTCCTGGGAATCCACTTCCGGTACCGCGGAACGACGCGAAAAATCTACGCAAAATCCGAACAGCTCAACATGACAGGGAGCATCAAGGACCGCATGGCCCTGCACATTTTGCGGAAGGCCTACCAAGAGGGAAAGATTCATTCGGGCGACACCATTGTGGAGGCCACCAGCGGAAACACGGGCATTTCGTTTGCGGCGATCGGCTCGGCGCTGGGCCATCCGGTAACGATCTTCATGCCCGACTGGATGAGCCACGAGCGGCGCGATCTGATTCGCAGCTATGGGGCAAAGGTAGTTTCCGTCGGCGAGGAGCAAGGCGGTTTTCTCGGAGCGATCCAAATGGCGGAGGAATTCGCGGCGAGCCACCCGGGCGCCTTTCTGCCGCGGCAGTTTTCCAACGAGGCCAATGCAGAGGCGCATGAAACGACAACCGGGCCGGAGATTTCCGCGCAGCTCGAAAGCGCGGGGCTGCGGCCGGATGCTTTCGTGGCGGGAGTCGGCACGGGCGGAACGGTGATGGGGGTAGGGCGATTTCTTCGCACGAAAAATCCGCGTGTGAAGGTTCATCCTGTGGAACCGGCCGAATCGCCCACGCTTTCCACGGGCCGTAAGGTGGGGAAGCACCGCATCCAGGGAATTTCCGACGAGTTCATACCGGCGATTGTGGACCTTTCGGCGCTGGATGCAGTCCTTGCGGTTTCGGACGGCGATTCGATTCTGATGGCGCAGAAACTGGCTGCAGGATTGGGGCTTGCCGTGGGTGTTTCGTCGGGATGCAACTTTTTGGCGGCGATGAAAGTGCAGGAGCAGATCGGTGCGGACGCCGTGGTGGTGACGGTTTTTCCGGATGACAACAAAAAGTATTTAAGCACCGACCTTTTGAAGGAAGAGCCGTGCAAAGAGGGCTACCTGGCTCCGCAGATCGAGCTATTGGGACTCGAGACGTTCCAGCGCGAGTGCGCCTTTTGCAAAGGGATGGATTGACTTGCCATTGCGAGCCCACGGGGCTAGAATCGCGCCCAACCAGGCCCACCGTTAGCAGTGCAATCAGGAGGAAGAAATGAAAGCAAGAGGGATCGTATTGACGGCAGTCGTGTGCTTTTTTGCGGTGGCAATTTGTCTCGCGGCGGATGCGTTCACGGGCACATGGAAACTGAATGAGGCCAAATCCAAGCTTGCCGGCGGGGCTGCGAAGAATACAACCGTGATCTACGAGGCGATGGGCGACGAGGTGAAGATCACGGTGGAAGGCGTGGATGCGGAGGGAAAACCGACGCACAACGAGTGGACGGGAAAGTTTGACGGCAAGGATTATCCCGTGACGGGCGACGCGACGTCCGACGCGAGGGCGTATGTGAAGGTCAATGCGCATACGCTGACGTTCACGGCAAAGAAGGACGGCAAAGTGACACTCACAGGCCGGATCACTGTATCGAAAGACGGCAAGACGCGCACCGTTACCACGGCCGCGACGGATGAGATGGGCAAGAAGGTCAGCAACACCGCGGTGTACGACAAGCAATAACCAGCGCGCGGGAAGGCTGAACAAGAAATCGGCGACACCACGCGGCTTCGGAGAATGGGGAACAAGCTCCCAGGGTAAGTGTGTGTGTACAAGGGTTTCTCGAACGGAGCGAGGGGCGCTCGGGTGGCTTCGGAGTCTGGCTTCAAGTTCCAGCGACAGTAAGAAGAAAGCAGACTTCGACGAAAGAGGCGTTCAACGATGAAGAGCAAGAGATTAGGAAGCGAGGGCACAAGAAGCAAGAGTGCACCGAAAAGCGTTGAGGAGTACTTGGCGCGGGCGCCGGAGCCTGCGCGCAGCACGCTGATGAAGATTCGCGCGGCAATCCGGTCGGCGGTGCCCGCGGGCTGCACCGAGGTAATCAGCTACGGGATGCCGGCATTCCGGTACAGGCAGGTTCTGGTGTGGTACGCGGCATTTGCAAGCCACTGCAGCTTTTTTCCAACGCCGGGAGTGATCAAAGCATTCAGGAACGAGCTAAAGAGATACCAGACTTCGAAAGGGACCATCCAGTTTCCGATGGGCAAGCCACTTCCCGCGCCGCTGGTGAGGAAAATGGTAAGAGCGCGACTGGCCCAGTTGGATGATGGAAAGAAGCATTGACACAGTGTTCAAGGATAGTGGGGAGGTTGCAATGCAGCTCTGGCCGAGGTCTTTTGCTTGCGCATGAGGAGCGGACCTCAAGGGGGCCGGCTTGCTAGGAAGCGGAGGAGGACGTGGGAGAAGAGACTTCGGCGGCGGGAAGCGTGATGAGGAAGCGAGAGCCGACGGGGAAGTTGTCCTGGACATGGATGGCGCCTCCGTGTTCCGCGACGATGCGCGCGGCGATGGCCAGGCCGAGTCCGGTGCCGCGGTTTTTGGTGGAGAAGTGGGGAAGAAAAAGCTTGTCCTTGTCCTCGGGGGAGATGCCGTGTCCGGTGTCCTCAACGAGAATTTCGACGTTTTCAGAATCGGCGCCGGCGCGGGTGGAGACGGTGATGTTGCGCACCGTGGAGGATTCGAGGGCTTCGGCGGCGTTATCAATGAGATTGACGAGGACGCTGCGAAGAAGCGCTTCATCGGCGCGGATCGGCGGAAGATTCGTGGCGAAGGAAGTATTGAGGTTAATGCCGTCGAGGCGGCCGGAGAAGACTTCGACGGCCTGGCGGGCGATGGCGTTGGCGTCCGCTGGCGCGAGTTTCGCCGCAGGGAAGCGGACAAACTGGGAGAATTCGTTGACAAGTTGAGCCAGGGTCGAGACTTCGCGCTCGATGAGGCGGGAACACTCAAGGACCAGACGAGTGAGTTCGGGATCGCGCGGAGCTGCGGCTTCGGCCGGATCGCGCTTTTCGAGATGGCGCGCGAGGCGCTGCGCGGAGAGCTGAATCGGCGTAAGGGGATTCTTGATTTCGTGGGCGATGCGGCGCGCGACTTCCTGCCAGGCGGCAGATTTTTGGGTGTGGAGCAATTCGGTGAGATCGTCCAGGACCACCACATAGCCAGTGTTGGCGCGGCGCGGGCCGAGCGAACTGACGGTGACGGCGGCGTGCATGACGCGTCCGCCGGCGACCATTTCAATTTCGCGGGAAACGACGCCCATGCGAAGAGAGCGGCGCAAGAGATGGTGAATGATCCGGGCGTCCTCCGGGCCGACGAGGTCTTCGAGGGTTTGCGCTTCACGCGCTTGGGGACCGAAGATGCGCGGGATGGCGGAGTTGGAGCGAAGGATTTTTCCTTCAGGAGTGAGGGAAAGAACGCCCGTGGGAATGTTTTCGAGAACGGTTTCCATGAGCTGACGGCGGCGCTCGAGTTCCTGGACGGCTTGCTGAAGGCTGCGCGTGAACTGGTCAATTTGCGCCCGCGAGTCGCGGAGTTGTGTGGTCATGGCGTTAAAGGAGCGCACGAGGACGCCGAGCTCGTCCTGTGCCTGAGCGGGGACTTGGTAGTCGAAATTGCCAGTGGAGATTTCGCGCGTGCCTTCGGCAAGAGCCTGAATGGGCACAGTGACTTGCTTTGCGTGATGGAGCGCAAGCCAGGTGACCGCTGTCAAAAGGAGGACGGTAAAGAAGAGCAGGATGAGAAGGAGCTGCCGCTTGAGGGCGCGGAGGTGCTGTTTTTCCTGGTCGTAGGCGAGAGTTTGGGACTGGATTTCGCTAAGGCGGGACAGAAAATCGTCCGGGACAATTCTTGCGGCGTAGGAGAGAATCCCGGCTTTCTGTGAAGCGCGGCCTGCAAGGTAGAGATTTTTCTCCCCTCTCCAGACTTCCGCACCGTTGGAGAGCCTCTCAACAACCACTGGGGGATCCTCTTTGGGAGGAACGAAGCCCGCGGGCGCATCGAAATAGGATTCGTGCCGACAATAGAAGAAGCTACTGACTGCGCCGGCGGCGGTGGTTTGCCAATACGCGTCCGCCGCGCGGCAACGGCTTGCCTGAACCGCGGGCGAAGGGCCTTCGGCAGGGTCGTTGCTCCAAAGGGTCGCGAGGCGGGAGAGGCGCTGGTATTCGCTCCCGGCCATTGCCTGCAGCAGGCCGCGACTTTGTTCGGCGGCGATTTCGAGGGGGCGGGGAAACCAGCGGGCGAGGGTGCGATTGAGGAGGGAGTAGCTGACGAAGAACATGAAGAGGATCGGCAGAAGAGAGAGGCCCATGGCGCCGACGACCATCTTGGTCTTGAAGCGGGCGCCCAACTGCTTGCGGCTGCGCTCCATCCAGAGACGGAAGATGGTGCGGCCAAGAATGAGGAGGAAGATGAGCAGAGCCGCAGTGATAAAGGAGGAAACCGCGAAGAGAGGAAGAAGGACGCGCCAGCTCTGCGGTTCAAAGGGTACATCCAAAGAACCCAAAGTGAAAACGGCGGCGAGAAAGAGCGTCAGAACAATGCCGGCGAGCATCAGACGGAGCCGCTGTTTGGATTTGGGAGTCATAGGGAAGTAGCGCTTGGGCTGCTGTTGGCGGGCGGAAGGTAATCGTGTTCAGCGGACCGGGATTCGTGTCCCGTGTTTCTCGGATTATCTTTAATTTCAAGCTGGACCACGTAGGAGTGAGGTCGAACCGCAGGGGGACCAGACGGAAGAAAAGGACGGAGGGCACAGGCTTCGCAGAGAGGGGCGGACTTGCGGCAAAAATGTTTGCCGGTATGGACGATGAGGGCGTGGAATTCGTTGAAGAGCTGCTGATCGGACGGAAGGCTGCGCTCGAAGAGAATGCGCAGATGGTCGTACGGTTGATTGGGCGAAGCGAGCTGGTGGCGCTCGAGGATGCGGCGTGTATAGGAGTCAATGACGAAGACCGGATGGTGACCGGCATAAAGAAGGATGGAGTCGGCGGTTTCCGGCCCGATGCCGTGGACGGAAAGCAGCTGCTCGCGCAGTTTCTCCGTGGGTATGCGGAACATGCAGGTGAGAGAGCCCGAGTAGTTTTCCCGAACGAAGCCGGCGAAGGCTTTCAGTTTGCGGGCTTTTTGCCGAAAGTAGCCGGAGGAACGAATGAGGCGGGCAAGGCGAGCAACGGTAACGTTTTCCATGGCGCGAAGAGAGAGAAGTCTTTCGCGGCGAAGATTCGAAATAGCACGCTCCACGTTGGTCCAGGAGGTATTCTGGGTAAGGATGGCGCCGACAATGACTTCAAAGCGGGAGCGGCCTGGCCACCAGCCCTGCGGGCCATGTACGGCGAGGAGCGTTTCGTAATATTCTTTTAGAACTGGAAGAGTTTCGGGCAAGGGCAGGGAATCCGGCGGTTTCACCGCCCGGAAGACGGAGACATTTTCTGTCGGGCGATGCTTACCCCGGACGAATTTTGACACGACTTTTGGCAAGGGACGCCTTGCGAACCTCAACTTTGCAAGATAGCCAGCGCACAGAAGCAAGTCAAGAAAGGGCGTAGTACTTCCTTCCCAGACCTGCCCGAAGGGACAGGGGTTAGCGTTTCAAAACTCAGCGCGAAATACTGACGCCGGAAACTGCGGCATTTGTTACCTTGGGCGCTGGGTGCTGAACCGTTTGGAGTAGCGCGGATGTCTGTCCGGCTAGGCGAAATACTGCTGAAGGAAAATCTGATCACGCAGGACCAGCTGCAGAAGGCGCTGGAGTTTCAGCGCTCGAATGGCGGAAAGCTGGGGAGCTGCCTGACCAAGATGGGCTTCATCACCGACGATGACATTACAGGTGTCTTGTCGCGGCAGTATGGGGTGCCCTCCATCAACCTGAAGTATTACGAGATCGATCCCAACGTCATTCGTTTGATTCCTCAGGATACGGCTCAGCGGTATCAGGTGATTCCGTTGTCGCGTGTCGGGTCGGTGCTGACGATTGCCATGACCGATCCGACGAACGTGTTCGCGATGGACGACGTGAAGTTCATGACCGGCTTCAACGTGGAGCCGGTGGTGGCGTCGGAATCGGCGATTGCGGACGCGATAGCGAGATTTTATGGAAGCTCTTCGACCAACGGGGAGGAACTCTCCAACCTGATGAAGGACCTGGCGGAAGAGGACCAGGAACTGGAACTGGCCGCGGACGAGGCCGAACTCGACGCAGCGACCCTGGAAAAGGCCGCGGAAGAAGCGCCGATCATCAAGCTGGTGAACCTGATTTTGACCGATTCCGTGAAGCGAGGAGCGAGCGACATCCACGTGGAGCCGTATGAAACAGAGCTGCGCGTCAGGTTCCGTATCGACGGCATGCTGCAGACGGTGATGAATCCGCCCCTGAAAGTGAAGGATGCGATTACGAGCCGCTTGAAGATCATGGCGAAGCTGGACATCGCAGAGAAGCGGCTGCCGCAGGACGGCCGCATCATGATCAAGTACAAGGCGGAAGGCAAGAAGAAAGAGCTGGATTTCCGCGTTTCCACGGTTCCGACCCTGTACGGGGAAAAGATCGTCCTCCGGTTGCTGGACAAGGAAAACCTGCGGCTGGACATGACGAAGCTCGGCTTCGAGCCCGAATCGCTGAAGAAGTTCGAACGGAATATTTTGAAGCCGTATGGAATGGTGTTGGTGACGGGGCCGACAGGGTCGGGAAAGACGAATACGTTGTATTCGTCGGTGGCGCGGCTGAACACGGTGGACACGAACATCATGACCGCAGAAGACCCGGTTGAGTTTCAGCTCGGCGGAATCAACCAGGTACAGATGAAGGAACAGATCGGGCTGAACTTCGCGGCGGCTCTGCGCGCCTTCCTGCGGCAAGACCCGAACATCATCCTGGTCGGAGAGATTCGCGACTTCGAGACCGCGGAAATCGCAGTGAAAGCGGCGCTGACCGGGCACCTGGTGCTCTCGACCCTCCACACCAACGATGCGCCTTCGACCATCAGCCGATTGATGAACATGGGAATTGAACCCTTCCTGGTGGCGACTTCCGTGAACTTGATCTGCGCGCAGCGGCTCGTCCGGCGCATATGCCCGAACTGCAAGGAAGAGCTGGAGGTTCCACAGCAGGCCTTGATTGACGCCGGGTTCACGCCCGAAGAGGCAAAAACGGTGAAGATTTATCACGGCAAAGGATGCACGACCTGCAACAAGGGGGGATACAAGGGACGGACGGGATTATACGAAGTGATGGAAATCAACGACGAATTGCGCGAGCTGATTCTGGTGGGCGCTTCGGCGCTGGAGTTGAAGAAGAAGGCGATCGAGCAGGGTATGCTCACGTTGAGGCGCAGCGGCCTGGTGAAGGTTGCGGCGGGACTCACCACGATGGACGAAGTGCTGCGCGAAACGGTTCTCTAGAGAGGATGGAGAGATGTCGGGAATATCGCTGAGCGAGTTGCTGAAGAAAATGATCGAAATGGGAGGCAGCGACCTCCACATTACGACCAACAGCGCGCCGCGCGTGCGCGTGCACGGAAAGCTCCGCCCATTAGATATGCCTCCGCTCACCGCCGCGGATACGAAATCGCTGGCCTACAGCGTGCTGACCGATGCGCAAAAGCACCGCTTCGAGGAGAACCTGGAGTTGGACTTCTCGTTCGGTCTGAAAAACCTGGCGCGGTTCCGCGGAAACGTGTTCAACCAGCGCGGAGCGGTGGGCGCCGTATTCCGCACGATTCCCTGGGAGATTAAGGGTTTCGATGCATTGGGGCTGCCGGCCGTGGTGAAGGGATTGTGCGACAAGCCGCGCGGTCTGGTGCTGGTCACGGGACCGACGGGTTCGGGAAAGTCCACAACTCTCGCGGCGATGCTGGACAAGATTAACAGCGAACGTGAAGAGCACATGATCACGATCGAGGACCCGATCGAGTTCCTGCACAACCACAAGAAGTGCCTCGTGAACCAGCGCGAGGTGCACGCGGACACGCATTCGTTCGCGAATTCGCTGCGTGCCGCGTTGCGCGAGGACCCGGACGTCGTGCTCATCGGCGAAATGCGCGACCTGGAGACAATCGAATCGGCGCTGCGAATCGCGGAAACGGGCCATTTGACATTCGCAACGCTGCATACCAACTCCGCCTCCTCCACGATCAACCGAATCATCGACGTGTTCCCGGCGCACCAGCAGCCGCAGATCCGCGCGCAGCTTTCGATGGTGCTGGAGGGCATTTTGTGTCAGGCGCTGTTGCCTCGAGCCGACGGTCGGGGTCGCGTGATGGTGATGGAAATTCTGATTCCGACTCCGGCGATCCGCAACCTGATCCGCGAGGACAAGATTCACCAGATTTATTCGGCGATGCAAACGGGAACGGGACAGACCGGAATGCAGACATTCAACCAGGGATTGGCCAACGCGTATTTCGGGAAGCTGATCACCCTGGACGTGGCGCTGTCGCGCTCCTCCAATCCGGACGAACTGCAGGACATGATTAATCGCGGAGTATCAACGGCGGCTCCGGGCGGAAGAGTGCCAGTGGCGAGCAAGAAATGACGAGCTTGGGTACAGGAATGCAATCGAGGGATTGACCGACTGAGGAGGAAATATGCCGGTCTATACATATCGCGGAACAAACCGGGCAGGCACGACGGTGAGCGGAGAGATGTCCGCCCCGAGCAAGGCGGAGCTGCAGAACATGCTGCGGCGGCAGCAAATCACGCCGTCCAAGATGAGCGAGAAGGGAAGGGAATTCAACGTCCCGACCTTCGGCGGTGGCGTGAAGGCGAAGGAACTTGCGATCTTCACGCGGCAGTTCTCCGTGATGATCGACGCGGGCTTGCCGCTCGTGCAGTGCCTGGAGATTCTCGCCGGGCAACAGGAAAACAAGATGTTCCAGAAGGTATTGACGAACACACGCAGTTCCGTCGAGGGAGGCGCAACGCTTTCGGCGGCGATGCGCCAGTCGCCCAAGGTGTTCGACGCCCTCTATGTGAACATGGTGGAAGCCGGCGAGACGGGCGGTATTCTTGACACCATTCTCCAGCGGCTTTCATCGTACATCGAGAAGAACGTCAAGTTGCAGCGCGCCGTGAAGTCTGCGCTCGTGTACCCGATCGGTGTGCTGACCATTGCTGCCGGCGTAATCATCCTGCTCCTGTGGAAAGTCGTCCCCATTTTCGCGACTCTGTTTGCCGGCCTGGGCGTTGCTCTTCCGTTGCCCACGCGAATCGTCATTATGTTGAGCAACATCGTGGGAAGCTGGTTCGGATTCTTATTCTTAGTTGCTATTGCTGGCGTGGTGTTCGCCATCAAGGCATGGTACGGGACGCCGCAGGGCAGGCTTGCGCTGGACTCACTAGTGTTGCGGCTCCCTGTGGTGGGCATACTCATGCGTAAGATTGCCGTGGCCCGGTTCACGCGAACCCTGGGGACGCTGATTTCTTCCGGCGTACCGATTCTCGAAGGACTGGACATTACCGCGAAAACGGCAGGCAACGCGGTTGTCGAGCAGGCGCTGTTCAAAGTCCGGAAATCTCTGGAAGAAGGCAAGTCGCTGACCGAGCCGTTGAGGGATTCCTCTGTGTTCCCGGGCATGGTGACGCAGATGATCGCCGTCGGCGAACAAACCGGCGCCATGGACGCCATGCTGCAGAAGATCGCAGATTTCTACGAGGATGAAGTGGACGCGGCGGTAAAGGATTTGCTGACCGCCTTGGAGCCGATCATGATCGTGTTCCTCGGCTTGGTCGTTGGCGGCGTCGTGATTTCCATGTATCTGCCGCTATTCTCGCTCATCGGAAAACTGAGCGAAGCTCACTAATCCTACGCATTGATTCGACAAGGGTTATAGTGAGGGTAAGGGGAGACTGGCGGCGCCGGTCTCCCCAGACCTTCCTTCTTGCGATTTGGGCGCGGCGGGAATGGATCAGAACGTAACCATGCGGGAATGGCTGAACTGGCTGACGCGCGTCCGCCTGCTGCTCATTGCCCTCATTTTGGCCGTAGGGGTCGTCTGGCCGCAGTACTTCCCGGGCTCGAGCTCATCCCGGCTTTTTCTCCCCATCATCATTCTTTGGATTACTTTGGGGGTTCTCCATCTCATCCTGGTGAGGTGGATTCCCGACGCCCCATGGCATGGCGGGCTTCAGGTGGCCTGCGATGTAGCGATGGTCACGGGGCTGGTTTACGCAACGGGGCTGCAGGACAGCTACTTCATCTCTCTCTACCTGCTGGTCATCATTGTGGCCAGTATTCTGTTTTCGAGGAACGCTGCATTCCTTACGGCGGCTGCCTGCCTGGCCTGCCTGGCCGGACTCACGGTTCTGGCCAATTCCGGCCAGATCCCGCGAAGCTCGGCTTCCATGCCGTCGCCGGAAGGGCTGCGCATCTGGCTGCTGAGCAATTCGCTCGGATTTCTGGTGGTGGCGTATCTGGCGAGCGTGCTGGCGCAATCCCTGCGGCGCAAGGGAAAGGAGCTTGAAGAGAAGCGCGAGGAACTTCTCGACCTGCAGGATTTCACGGAAGACATCATTCACTCGATGCGCGGTGGCCTGATGACCACTGATGCCGACGGTCGTATCCTGCTGCTCAACCGAACGGGAGAGGAAATCCTCGGTACCCCCTTTTCCACCTTGCGCGGAATGAAGATTCAGGATTGGAACAACGACTTCTGGCTGCCCGGCTTGATGAACGGAACCGAAAAGCAGGGAATGAGGACGGAAATCGAGTTCCGGACGCCGGACGGACAGCAAAGATACCTCGGAATCAGCTTTTCTCCGCTGCGTTCGCGGGATCCGAAGCGCAGCGGGTATGTGTTCAACTTTCAGGATCTGACGGATCTGCGGAGACTCGAGCAGGAAGTGGCGACCAAGGAGAGAATGGCGGCGCTGGGCCGGCTTTCCGCCGCCATCGCGCATGAAATCCGGCAGCCTTTGACGGCGATGGCCGGAGCCGTGAAGGAACTGGGGCGCATGGTGCCGCTCGAAGAGGATGAGCGTCAGCTCGTGAATATCGTCGGGAGGGAATCCGAACGGCTGAATCACATCATCACGGATTTCCTGAACTACTCGCGCGAAAAAACCTACGTCTTTCAAGAGGCCGACGTAAGAGGCTTGCTGGACGAGACGCTGACGCTGCTCGAAAAGAAGCCGGACGTGGGAAGCAAGTATCGCATCGCGCGGAATTTCAACGGCAAGCAGCTCATCGCGAGAGTGGACCCGAACAAGATCAAGCAGGTTTTCTGGAATCTGTGCGACAACGCCCTGCGCGCGATGCCGGATGGAGGCACCTTGACCGTGAAGCTCGAAGAGAGGCCATTCTGGCTGCGGATTGCGTTTCGGGACACGGGAGTTGGGCTTGACCCGAAGCAGAAGGCAAAGATTTTCGAGCCGTTGCAGTCGAACTTCGAGGGAGGAACCGGGCTTGGATTGGCCATCGTGTACCAGATTGTGCAGGCCCATAGCGGAAAGATCAGTGTGATTTCGGCGAAGGATCAGGGGGCGGAATTCGTCGTGGAGCTGCCGCGAGTAGCGTGAGGCGCTATGCAAGGAACCAAAACCGCAGTGAAAGAGACCAGCCGGGAAATGGCGCACATCCTTGTGGTGGATGATGAGCGGTCCATTTGCGAATTGCTGGAGATTACCTTCCGCAAGGAAGGGCACAAGGTGGAAGTGGCGCACAGCGCCGAGGCGGCGAAGCGAAAGCTCGAATCCCAGATCTTCGACATCATCATCTCCGACGTGAGGATGCCGGGAGAAGGCGGAGTTGACCTCCTCAAATTCACGAAGGAAATCGCGCCCGATACGTTCTTCCTGCTCATCACGGGAGTTCCGACACTGGAAACCGCGATCGCCGCGATCAACGCAGGGGCGGACCGCTATGTGATCAAGGATCATGACCTGGTCGAGCAACTGCGGCGCGCCGTGCGCGGAGTTTCCGATAGCCTGAAATGGAAGAAGGAAGCAGGCTATCTGCGCAGGGAACTGCGGCGGCTCACCGGGCTGGACAACATCATCGGACAAAGCCCGAAGATGAGGGCGATTTTCGAATTAATTCAGACCATCGCGCCGCAGTCGAGCCGCGTGCTGATCACGGGAGAGAGCGGGACGGGTAAGGAATTGGTTGCCCGGGCGATTCACGAAAACAGCATGCGGGCGCAGGCGCCGTTCATCACCATCAATTGCGGCGCGTT
>Ga0209581_1000769_pt1 | contig 49975 bp, 48 predicted proteins | sample Coa_R2_FD_187160 | JGI IMG/M metagenome (GOLD analysis project Ga0209581, IMG submission 187160) | Surface soil microbial communities from Centralia Pennsylvania, which are recovering from an underground coalmine fire - Coalmine... | ecosystem: Environmental > Terrestrial > Soil > Unclassified ...
CGATGTCGCCCTTCCAGAGATCGAGCTTGATGCCGGTGCCCACGTGAAACAGCGAGAACTCGATCGAGGCGCGATAGAGGTCTACGTCGTTGGCGAGGTCGCGCATGACGCGGTCGGCGTTGCCGAAGGTGAAGGAAGCGTCGTCGGCCTCGTTGCCCATGCCCTGCGAGATACCGTCGAAGTCGATCAGGCGAGCCTGGTAGAGTTGGCCGCCGACGGTGCAGCGGCGGTCGGAGAGATGGATTGCCGGGTAGCCGGACTGGAGGGGCTGGATCTTGACGAGCGGGATAACCTGCTGGACTTGAGAGAGCAGCGCGTCTTTGAGAGCCTGCGAAGGGAAGCGGGTGACTGTAGCATTCAGCGCGTATGCGGGCGTGGTGGTCGGGATCTCGACCAGCGTCACGCCGACGGAGCAGGCCCAATCGGCGACCATTTCCCAGGACAGCGGCTCGTTGGCGAAGCGGCAGATGTAAGGCGTGGTCCCGATGCCGTCGTCGTTGGGCCCGTTATAGGTGAACGCGCCGTAAGGACCGTACTTCGATTCCCAAAAGTTGCGCAGGGCAATGCGTTCAGAATCGCGGAGCCAGGCACGGCGCACCGTGAACCGCTTGGCGCCGGTGCCGAGCAGGAACCGTTGCTCGATCTTCGCATTGCCGGAGCCGAACTGATGGATCACCACCTCGGGCCGCTGCGCGCGGCCGTGCGGGTAATCGGGCACGATGGGGAACGTGCCGCTGGGCGTGATCTCCGGTACGGCGATGTTGCCGATGGTGTCAGGCATGGGTCAACGGCTGCTTCGGTTGATACTCCAGATGGATGTGGTCTTTTTCAAGAACGACGTCGTAATCGGTGCCCAGGCACTGCTTGATGCGCGCGATGGCCTTATCCGCGTCGCCGGGGCGGAAATCGCGGCTACGGAGATCGACGGCAAGGCCGCAGTAGTGGAGAGAACCGGCTTGGTGGACGCCGTCCACGCAGGCCGTCACGACGCAATCCACGCCCATCTCGGCGCAGACGCGCTCCGCAGCGATGATCGCGAACAGAATCTCCGGCCGCAGGCCGGCAATGCGGACTCCCGGTTTGAGCAGCAGCATCAGGCTACCTCCACAAGTTCGATTTCGATCTCGACCCGCCGCGCCCGCGTGAGGCACTCGCGTTGATGGTTGCTGATGCCGGGACCGTCGTCCTGGGGTGCCGTGTTCGCACGGTGCTCCTGGATGTCATGTCAACGCCTACTGCGACTCCAGTCAATGTACGTGTACTCGCCCGTGGTATTGATCTCGGTGGATCCATGATCTTGCTGACCTCGACGCTGCTGTCGCAAACTTCGTGAGCGATTGGTGGATCCCTCTTTCGCCTTCTTGGCTGCGCTATCAAGGGCATTGCAATGGATGGCACGCTGTACTAACATCGGCGTGACGGGCTTACATGGGCAAGCCGAACAACCTCGAGATGCTCGGCTCCGGGCCGAAGGAATCAAAAGGGTTCGGTAGCCGACCACTCATCGGAGCTTCGGGCAAGACCCAGGGTCCGTTGAAAGACGAATGGAGGCATTTACCGTAATGTCAAGACCTATGCAACATCTGTGCTCAACGCTGCCACTCTTGCCAATCGCGGCGCGCCTCTCGGTTCCGCTGGGGCGAACAGGCCGCGGCTTTTGCTGGCTGTTGCTGCTCGCCATGATCGTGGCGCCAGGATTTGCACAATATTCCGGGGTGGACGGCTGCATTCCGGGTCCCTGCGCAAACGCGACCCCATGCCGGCACTGCAGCGGTCGTTGGTCTGGCAATCTAGGGGACACCTGGAACATCACGACCAGTATGCTCGACAGTAGTGTTGCTGGGTCGGGGTCTGTTCCGAACCCCGTATCCGGATGTCCAGCATTCACCTTTCAGATATCGTCTGCGAGCTCGACGTTCTCGCCTACCGGCGGCACATACCCGTTCATACCAGGGACCACTTACATGACGATCCACGCTAATCCGAGCCCCGGCGGACAGTCGTGCGGGGGCTATACTGCGGTAAGCGTGACACTCACCATCCAGGTTCGTAACGATGGATGTGATATCGCGGCAGGGAGTGCACAGAACGATGATGGCAGCTTTTATTACAGTTACTACTCAATGGCTAAGCCGGCGGAGCTGCCCACTGGCGAATCGACGACTGCAGTCGGATGGGGTTCAGGTACCTATCAAACCGTCCAGCAGTTTCGCCAAATACTGCAAGGTCCATGGGACCATCCGTTCGACGGTCGTCAAGTAACCGAAGTAGCTGGATCTGACAAGTCAGATTCGTGCTTCTATGATGGTGCCGCACAGCGTGGTTACAAGCAGTTTGGCGTTACGGGCGGGTGGTGGATCGTTGGCCGCTATGCAACCCCACCGAGCTATCCCTATTCCAACTACTGGATCGACGACTATGTTGGAATGCTGACCGATTTGGTCACCTTCTATCGTGACAACGGAAAGGCACCATGTTCCGCGTACGCCGAACAACTGATGCGCATCTGCACCAATGGTCAGGGCTGCTCGTTTACACAGCAGTATTTCAGGAATTATCTAACGTACAGCCTCGACGCGACAAATGTCACGGCCAGCCGCAACGGCGTTTACCAAAGCCGGGTGTGGCCGTAGGGCGTTCAGGAGAACTGAAATGAACAGAAACATGCGTTTCCTTATTCTGCTTGCGAGCATTGGTGGCCTATTGCTACGCGCCCAGACACCGATCCAGATCAGCGTTAACCAAGCGCGTCCGTTGGAGGCCGCGCTCGACCAGTTGGAGAATAAACTGGGTATCCCCATCAATTACGAAGATCCACGGCTTGCGTGCCCAAGCGACATTCAGGACGTAACAGCGCAGGTCCAGAATGCTGCGCAGCGCGCAGCGAACCCCAGGACTCGGGTGATCGTACCAAAGGGGGGTGCCCTCAGCGTTGATATGGTGTTGCCGAACGTGGTGCAGACCGGCGATGCATTGACCGTAGTGACTGCTCTTCGTGCCCAGTATGAGGCAAACGGATACCCGGGGCGATTTACAATAAAACAGGTCGGATCTGTGCTAACCGTCGAGCCCAATGCTGTGCGTGGGAGCGACTGCACATGGGCTGCCGCGTCACCCGCGATGGAGACACCGATAAGTTTTCCGAGTCAACAGAGAGATGCGACCGAGACTTTGTCACTTATCCTTCATGCGGTTACGCAGCGGCTCGGAATGAAAGTTGGACTAGGCAATCTCCCTATGGTTGCATTCGTCAACAGAAAGGCGACGGTGCGTGCAGACAACGAACCGGCCAACATCGTATTGATGCGCCTGTTCGACCAGTTGTCACCGGCGGGACAGTCCACCTATTCTTACCACCTATTTTACGATCCGGGCTTGAAGTACTATCTAGCCGACATTGCTGCCGTCCAGCCTTTGAGGCCAAAGCCCGAAGCGCAAGGCGTGCCACCGCCTCCCAAAGGTGTGTTTGGTGCTAGTCAGAATCCGCCGAAGAAGTAGGGCTCGCCCGACCGGGGAGAAGTGGAACGCGACGTAAGGTAAGGCAGGACGGATACTATCGCTATCGCAGCACCCGCCACCTGGGTACCGGTGGCGCGCCAAGTGTCACCATAGTTCTTCAAACTACTCGATCACTACCGTTGCGGGCTCACAACATCATACTTTCTGGCGCGAGCGGGTTCTCGTGATCACATCGCTGGAGAACATCTTCAACCCACGCTGCCGCACATGCAGTCATGCAATAGCAGGCAGCTGATCTCTGCCATTGCCGCCTTCGATTTCCGCTGATACTCACAAGCGGCTTCAGAGAGCTCGGAGCGCCGCTCGCGCTCGGCGTTGCAAGCAAGCTGAATGACTATGTTCAGCGTTTCTGGACATGCGCTGCAAGCTCCTGGTAGTCTTCGCTCCAGAAGCTCGGACGAGAGTGCGAGCCCTATCGTTGGATCGGACCGGGCGTGCACCAGATCGAGCGCGCCGTGCTCGGCGAACGGGCAGGCCCGCGAGTTGAACGCCTTCCAGCAGGTGCGCGAGATCTTGCGCGTCGGGTAGGGCAGGTTCAGTTCGTAGAGGCCGTCCGAAGCCGTGACCTTGAACTCGGGGCCGGCATCGAGCGACCAGCTGACGATGTCGCCCTTCCAGAGATCGAGCTTGATGCCGGTGCCCACGTGAAACAGCGAGAACTCGATCGAGGCGCGATAGAGGTCGACGTCGTTGGCGAGGTCGCGCATGACGCGGTCGGCGTTGCCGAAGGTGAAGGAGGCGTCGTCGGCCTCGTTGCCCATGCCCTGCGAGATGCCATCGAAGTCGATCAGGCGAGCTTGGTAGAGTTGGCCGCCGATGGTGCAGCGGCGGTCGGAGAGATGGATTGCCGGGTAGCCGGACTGGAGGGGCTGGATCTTGACGAGCGGGATGACCTGCTGGACCTGCGAGAGCAGCGCGTCTTTGAGCGCCTGCGAAGGAAAGCGGGTGACCGTGGCGTTCAGCGCGTATGCGGGCGTCGTGGTCGGGATCTCGACCAGCGTCACTCCGACCGAGCAGGCCCAATCGGCGACCATTTCCCAGGACAGCGGCTCGTTGGCGAAGCGGCAGATGTAGGACGTGGCGCCAATGCCGTCGTCGTTGGGCGCGTTATAGGTGAAAGCACCGTAAGGACCGTACTTCGATTCCCAGAAGTTGCGCAGGGCGATCCGTTCGGAATCGCGCAGCCAGGCGCGGCGCACCGTGAACCGCTTGGCCCCCGTGCCCAGCAGGAACCGCTGCTCGATCTTCGCATTGCCCGAGCCAAACTGATGGATAACGACCTCGGGCCGCAGCGCGCGGCCGTGCGGGTAATCCGGCACGATGGGGAACGTGCCGCTGGGCGTGATCTCTGGAACGGTAATGTTGCCGATGGTGTCAGGCATGGGTCAACGGCTGCTTTGGCTGATACTCCAGATGGATGTGATCCTTTTCAAGAACAACGTCGTAGTCGGCGCCGAGGCACTGCTTGATGCGCGCGATGGCCTTCTCCACATCGCCGGGGCGGAAATCGCGGCTGCGGAGGTCCACGGCCAGGCCGCAGTAGTGGAGAGAACCGGCTTGGTGGACGCCGTCCACGCAGGCCGTCACGACGCAATCCACGCCCATCTCGGCGCAGACGCGCTCCGCAGCGATGATCGCGAACAGAATCTCCGGCCGCAGGCCGGCAATGCGGACTCCCGGTTTGACCAGCAGCATCAAGCTACCTCCAGCAGTTCGATTTCGACCTCGGCCCGCCCGGGTGACGCGGACTGGTTCCACTCGCAGTTGAACCGGACCGTGTAGCGGCCCTGCACCGCCTGTCCGGCCGGGTCGTAAGAGAACTTCGGGTTCGTCTCGTAGGGGTCGTAGAAGTAGAACGGCTCGGCGGGACCGTTCCGGGCCTCATAGAAAGCACGAAGCGCCTGGAGTTGCGCCGCGTTCAGCCGCTTGGCCAGCCGCCAGCGCTTGCGGCTGGTCGAGGCCTCGACCGACCGCTGCGATTCGCCATTCCGGTACTCGTTGTCGATGACCGGGTACTCGCGCGTATGGACGAACGCGCGGCACAAGCTTTGTGGCAGCACCGCCACGGGCACAGCATTCTGGACGGAGGCGGGCATAGGTGTGCGGGAACTTACCTAAAAAACAGCATTTCGTTATATGCTCAGGGGAGGTGCGATGGGTCGCCGCTTGCCATATCTATTGCTCCCTGTAATTGCGTTTTGGCACGTCAACGCGCTACCAGCACCTTCAGACAACGCGAAAGACGAACCCCCTTCTGTATACGTCTCAAAGGGCGCTTGCCCATTTGAGGGCTGTGTCTATCGCGACTGGATCGCCAAGCGCAACCTGAGCGTTTACGATCGTCCTGACGGCACAGAGATCATCGACCACCTTCGGCGAGGAGAACGCGTGCATGCTATCACTGGCGAAGTCCATTGCCGGCCAATGCGCGTCGTCGCCACTCGCGATCACCCCGAGCCCGGGTCGTATGAACCCACCTCGCCTCGGCTACGCAAAGGACAGGTCTACTACCTTCTGCATTACTTGGGCGAAGGCCAGTGGCGAGTTTGGTTCCGTGGAGCAATCACGCTTATCGAGGGCCGCCCTCCTGACGCGCCTCGCCCAGCAGCAAAATGGTGGGCGAAGATCAAAACTCCGCGGGGCAAGACTGGATGGGTCATCGCAACGGACAACTTCGACGGCCAAGATATGCTTGCGCAGGCTCGGCCCGGTGACTTAGCGGTTGCGATGTAGTTCTTACACAATGGCCCGCGGTTCATGCCGTAACCAAGCCCGGGCTGACCTGAAGCGCGGTCAACTCGCGCCTGCCGGCGTTTGCCTTCATGGCGTTGATCGCACCCTGGGCCACAACGCGCCCGTTCTGAATGATCACGTTCCCAACCGTCTTCGAGTCGATCTGAAGATTGACCACCGTAGTGCCGAGCCCGGCGCCTGACGCTACGCCGCCGCCGATGGTACCGAGCGTAGGAAGCCCGCCCAGGCCGGGGAGAGCGGTGCCGTTCGAATATCCCGACGACTGATATAGCGAGCCGCCAACTTGCACGATGTCGAGTGGGTGAACCGTGGCGGGCATGCCTCGAGTCGGCTGGCCCGTGCTCATCGCGTACAACTGGATGAGATCGCGGATCTGCTGGCTGCGGATCGCCATGTCGAGGTTGCCGCCGAAGGCCTGCTTCGCCGTGTCCACGATCTGCTTGAGCAGTCCCTTGTCAGAGATATCGACGCCGTAGAGCGCTTTGATCTTCTCGCGCGCCTTCTCCTCCGCGCTTTTCACGAACAGGCGCGCGAGGCCGGCCACGAACCCGGCGCCCGCGCCGATGGCCGCTCCCAACGGTCCGCCGAATTTCGCGCCGATCATGGCGCCGCCCGCCGTGGTCATGGCGACGCCGGACCAACCGCCGCGCCGCAGTCCCTCGAGTGCGAGGATGCTCCCGCCGGCCAGCAGCGCGCCACCTTGCCAGCCGCCGATCCCGCGCGCATCGGCGATCTTGGTCATGTTGCCCATCTCGTCCAGGCGCCAGCGCTCCGGCCGGTAGCCGATGTTGCCCAGGTTGCTCAGAAGGTCCTTCCATCCTTTGAAGCCGCCCAGGATGCCGACGCCGGCTTTCGAAGTGAGGCCGCCGCCGGTGCTCGGGATGAACGGGGGCGTGCCCCAGCCGCCGGCCGCACCGCCGGGGATCGGCCCGCCCGCAGCGCCGAACGCCGGCACGGCCCCGATACCCAGCAGGCCTCCGAGTCCGCCGAGAATACCGCCGCTTCCGCCGGAACCGGCACCGCCGCCCGCGAACGTCACCTGCTGGCCAGTGAACAATTGCATCAGCGTGGCCGCGACTCGCGAGGTCACGACCTCCTTGATCGCCGTCAGCAACGCGGTCTTGAACGAGTTCGCGACCGCCGACCACACCGACTGCGACTTCTGAAGCAGCGCATCGAACACGCCGCCGGCCTGCTGCTTGAGCGACTCGAAGATCGTGCGGTTGTGCTCGCGCACCAACTGCGCGGTCCGGTTGGCGGCATTCTCGCGCGCGGTCTGGATCGCGGCGTCCGTGGCTTCCTGGTTCTGCCGCCGGATGTCCTCGCGCTGTTGGCTCAGTTCCGCGATCCGCGCCTTGATCTCGTCGGCCTGATAGCCGAGCCGCTTCAGGGTCAACTCCTCTTCAAGCAGCATCCGCGAGGTGTCCATATCGTAAAGGCGCTGCCTCACCTCGTGGACCTTCTCCAGGTAGTCGACCTCGATTTCCGCTTTCCGTTGCTCGACGGCGATCTTCTGCTCGAGCGTCTGCGCGTCAGCGCCCTCAATCTCACGGAGGCGGGCGTCGCGCTCGAAGCCGGCCCGCTGCTCCTCGAAGGCATAAACCTGACGCAGGTGATCGAGATTGCGCTCGGCGATCTCCGCATCGTTCTGAATCCGCTGCTGGAAGCGGCGCGCCTCGAATTCCATCGCGCGCTGGTGCGCCTCTTCTTCGTCCTTGAGGTAATCGGCCAGCGCCTTCTTGTTTTCGATCGCGAAGTGCTGCTTGAAGGCCTCGAGCTTCTGTCGCGCCTCGTCAATGATCGCGTTCCAGGCCGCCTTGGTAAGGGTAACGTAGTGGGAGACGCCGCGCTCATCGATGAAGGTGGTCCGCTTGGCGATCTCCGCGTTGATCTCGGCGATGTCCTTGGCGAAGCCGGTCTTGCCGGCGTCCGCCGCGGCGATGGCCCGTTCCCGGAAGAACTTCTCGTTCTCGGCCTGGCGCTTCTGGATCTCCTGCGCGAGCTTCAGCGCGTCCAGATCCGGCTCGCCCGCGACCTTAACCTTGGGAAGGCCGGCTCCGAACTCGCCCCACGGCTCCTCTTCTCCGGGCAGCAACCTGCGGCCGGTGACCAGCTCGCGGATTTGCTCGTCCGTCATCCCGCGCTTGCGCAGGTCCTCGATCCTGACTTTGCCGGCGAAGAGTTGCTGCCGGAGCGCTGCGTTCTCCATCTCGCGGCCGCGCGCCTCCAGCCCCTCCTGCATATCCCTGTACGACTTGTAGACGATCGCGCCCGCGGTGACCACGCCCGTGATCAGCAGCGCCCAGGGATTCCGCGTGAGCGCGACAGTGAGCGCGTCGACGGCCTTGGCGATCCCCAGGATCTTGCTCGCGATGGCGTAGGTGGCGAGAATACCCGCGAGCCAGACCGCCATCGTGCCGAACTTCTCGATCCAGGTCACGTTGTCTTTGAGCCAGCCGACCAGGTCCTTCAAGTGGCCGACGACGGCCTTCAACTCGCCCTGGAAAGCGCGGCCGACATCATCCTTGAGGTCTTTCAGCTCGCGCGAGAGCTTTTCCATCTGGCCGTCGACGCTCTCGGCTTTGGCGGCAGCCGCACCCTGAATCTCCGTCGCCGCCCGCATCACGGCGTTGTAGCGGACCTGCTTGGCTTCGAGGTCGGTGAGCGTTCGGCCGCGCTTCATCTCCTCAACCTGAACCGCCTTGTTCAGGTCGACAAACAAGCTCATAGTCCGAAGGCCGCGGCTCTGGCCGGTCTCGATTGCCAGCATGATTTTCTCGAAGGCCTCTGCGGCGCCGATGCCTTCGGTGCTCACAGCGGCGGCGTCCTTGGCAACGCGCGCGAGGCCCTGCGCCTTCTCCAGCCCGATGTCGGCGATGATGAGCTTCTGGACGCTGGTGGTGGCGTCCTCCGAGGTGTAGCCGACCTGGCGAATGGCCTCGATGGCCTTCGTTGCGGCGGCCGCACCGTCGCCGTGCACTCTGGCGAGGGTGCGCGTGATGGAGACCAGCCGGTCTTCCTGCGCCGCCTGCCGCGCAGCCCCAATGGTCCACTCCTTCCCGAAGTCGATGACCTTCCTGATGGCGTCCGCGAGCAGGTTGCCGGCCGTGGCGCCTTTCACCATCGAGGCGGTCATCCCGTCAATGCCCTGCGAGGCGCCGCGCGCGGCTTTCGTGGCGGTCGCCTCGATGTTCGACAGGTTGGCGTTGACGCTCTTGATGGACTGGTTGGCCTTATCGACTTCGATGGTGACGACCAGCTCGAGCTTGTTATCGGCCATGGGAATTGATGCGCTCTTGATCCAGCCGCTCGCGCTCCTCTTCGAGGATCAACATGGCGTAGAACTCGTCGGCGCGGATCTCATCGAGTGAGACTCGCACGCCCAGCTTCAGCGCAGCCCGGAGGTCGAGCGCACGGCGGATGAGCAGCCCGGTTTCACTCGACTGAGCGGCATCGAGTCTGTCGAGTGGGCAGTGGTCGCAACGGCCGCCGCCGTCCGGCGCTTCAGGACACAGCCGTGGATCGCACAACTCCTCGCGCCGCAGGGCCCAGTGGACCAGGAAGCGAAGCGACGGCCGCTCCGGCCACTTCCCGTTCAGAAGTTTGGGTCGCGGTCGTCCTGGAAAGCGGTATCGAGCGCGTCGATAGCGGCCTTGACCGCCACGGCCTGGTGGATGATCGGGACTTCGGCGACATAGCCTTCGGCCGATCGCGCAAGCTTCTTGTAGAGCATGCCCGCGGCCGCCAGGTTAATGGTCAGCTCCTGCTTGTTGAAGGGCAGGTCGAGGATGCGCGCGAAGGCGCGGCGGTACTCGAAAACGTCCTTGGCCGAGGGCATCGCAAGCACGTGCGTGACCGTGCCGCCGAGCACCCGGAGCGTAACGCGGAAGGCGTCGCCGGTCTGGACGACGTCGTCCACCTCGGCTTGGCTCAACTGCTCGATGATGCGGCTGGCCTCGAAGGGGTCTACCTCGACGGGATCCTGCTCTTCGCCGCGGATCTTCGCCAGCAGGACGGCGTCCACGTCCTCGGAGTTCGGGACAACGGTTTCCGAGACGCCGCGGCCGAGTTGCTTGATGATCACCTTCCGCCGGCGCTGGCGCTCGGTCCACTCCTCGTCGGAGGGAAAGCGCAGTCGAACCGTCTTCACGCCTTCAGGGGTCCGCAGGTTCATCGTAATGGGTTTGGTTGCATCAAACATCAAAGGCTCCTACTGGCAGATGCTGTCCACGCCGCACTTGGCGACGGCCGAGACGATGCCGTTGGTCGCATCGAACATCGGCAGGCACTCGACGGCGACGGTAACGATGCCGTCGGTCTCCCCAACCTCGGCGGTCGCGAAGGAGACCTTGTGCCAGGTGATCTCGAGCGAGTTGTTGGCATCGTAGGTGAGGGAAATCACCGCCGTGCCCGTGGTCTGGTTCTTGAGCTTGGTGAGCTCCGTCGATCCGCTCTCGAACCGCGCGGTGAAGCGCAGCGTGCCCTGCCGATTGCCGAATTCCAGGCGGCCGCGGATCGCGCCGCTCGTGGCATCCCCCGCTGTCTGGAAGCCCGAGCCGGGATAGAAGCCCGCGTCCATGCGGACGTTGCTCTTCCAGCCCGTCTCGAGCGAGACGATGTTCTTGTTCGAGACGTAGTCGACGCCGTCGATGCTCAGCGCGAGCGAGGCTGAAGGCAGCAGCTTTTCGAGAGTGGCCGCCGGCATCACTATGCCGGAAGGCTCGGTAAACTTGCCGGAGCCGGCAAACTCGATCGCGATGCGGCTATTGGTGCGTCCCGGCCCGCTGCCGAGCGTGATGGTCCAGCTCTCGATGACGCAGCCTACCGCCATGCGGTCGAGCACCACACCCGCGCCCGGGCGGATCTGCTCGACGAAGGAGAAGTAGGGCAGCTCAGCCGGATCACCGTTCGCCGGTATGAGCGGCGTGCAGGTGTAGGTGAAGTTCGGGGCGGCGCCGGATTTGACCACCTTGCCCAGGCCGAACGCCATCGCCCATGTGGCGATCTCCGCGCCCAGGTACTTTTCGAGCGTGCCCGAGACGTCCCAGGAGGTCTGGAAGGACTGGGTGGGGAACTCGTGGCCCTTGCCGAACTCCTCGGCATCGTTCTCGGTGTTGAGCTTCGGGTTCGCGAGCGCGGCGTTGAGTTTGCCGAAGCGCCACATCTGCGAGCCCGTGTTCGCGGTCGCGATGTCGGTCTGCTTCTGCTTGCCGAAGCAGACGAGGACCTCTTGCAGTCTAGTCGTGGACATTCCCCTTCACCTCCTCGTTCGAGGCCGGCGGCTCGCACTGAGACCAGCCCGCCACCATCAGCGGGACTAGGACGTCGGGCTTGGCTTCAAACTCTTTCGGCTCGCCCTGCCCGAACGGGGGAGCCAGCCACACAGTGTTGCGCTCACTCATCTCCGATCTCCGTAAACGTGATGGGAACCTCGAAATAATCCAGCCCCTCGGCGTCCGTCTGCCGCTGGATCAGCGGCAGGTCCATCGGGTAGCAGGAAGGGTGGACCGTGGCGTTCAGCATCGGCACTTCCGATCCCGCCGGAACGCCTTTCGTGATCAGCCGGAACAGCCGGTAGTACGCGGCCGGCGGATCGCTCTCGTCCGTCTCGCGCGCTCGCAGGTAGAGCGTGACCTGGTGCTTCCAGACATCCGCGGTGCCGAACGTGCCGGGCGCGGTGCCCTGCCACACGGCCATCACCGCCGGAGCCGGCATGGTGTGGATGGCCTGCGCCAGACTTGCCTTCTTCGGGTACTGGTCGTGGTAGGCGTAGATGCGCTTCGGATCACCATCCATCTCCGCGACAAGATCCGGAATCGACCGCAGCAACGCGACCAAGTTGTCCACGAGTTCGGCGGGATTGATCATCGCTGCCTGCCTCCGAGCGCACGTTCAATCAGAAGCGTGCTCTTCATCTCGTTGAGCACCCGCCGCGCCGCTTCGAGCACGGCGGCCTTGTTTTTCGGCGAGAAGACCACCCAGGGCTCGATCTTCTGGTTGACCCACGCCTTGATGCGGTCCTTGCGGGTTGAGAGGCCCGCCCGCGCGCGGTTCCCGCTCACCGTCCGGACCATGAAGTTGCGAAGCATGTCGCCGGTCAGCGTCAGGTTCCGGCGATTACCCTTGCCGAGCCGGGTCTTTCGAATCGCGTAGCGCTTGGTGAGCGGCTTGGCCGGCGCGTCCGAGGGCCCGAACGCAGCGCCCACGCGATTCTTCACGGCCCCGACGCCGACGTTGCCGATCTTGAACATCTGGTGCTGCTTGAAGTTCAGCCGATCGAGCCGGATCTGCTTCTTCTGCCAGATGCGTACGGAAGCCATGTGTCACGCTTGCCGCAATCGAAGCACGAGGCCACCGCCGTGGTCGGCTTCGATGTCGAACACCTTGTAAGTCACCCCATCGACGGCGACCCCGTCGCCCCGCTGCGGAGGCGTGCCGAAGGCGGCCGCTCGAACGAACATGGCCGCATACACGCCCGGCGCATTGTCCTCCACATCGCGCGTCGGTTCGAAGATCGCCCGGACAGTGGCTTGCCCGCCGGCCTGCGGCAGATACATTACGTCCCTACCGAAGACCCGCAGGCAGGCCTCGTCCATTCGGCCGATCGCATCGGTGAACGCCATTAGGAAGTGAAGGCGCCGTTCAGTCGCACTCGCGCCGTCGCGTCGCCGTCGGCCGCCGTCCTCACGGCCACGCCGATCAGCTTGTTGCCCGTCGAGGTCTTGGTGATGCGCTTGTTGGTGTCGTCCCAGTAGACCAGTGCGCCTTGGGAGAAGCCGGTGCCCGCACCTGTCTCGCGGACCAAGTCGAATACACCTGCAACCTGGAACTCGCCCTCTTCGCCGTTGGCGTAATCGTTCGACGCCACGCCAAAAATCGAACCAACCAGCGCGCCGCCGCCCGAGCTCACCGCGTAAGGCGCGGTGAGCGTCAAGGTTTCACCTTTCTGCACGTAGTTCTTCATCGTTCAGTCCTCCTGATCAAGCGCCCGTGTTCTTCTGCATGCCGCGCCAGTCGATGGCCTTAGCCCCGAAATCGAGGCGGGCCTTGATTTCGACGCCGTCCATGTCAAAACCCTGGCGCGTTTCGATGTACACGCCGTCCTGGCCTTCGAGGTAGGCGTACTCGATCGTGTCGATCTGATTCGGCGCGGCGAACAGGTACCAGGCCGTGGCGCTCGCGGCGTCGAGGCGCGGCTCGGCAATCGGCGTCAGCGCTCGGATGTACTCGGGCACCACGTTAGCCGACTGCGCCGGCGCGAGATTCGACGCCACTAACTGGAACGCGGTGAGTTGCAAGGCGACCGGCACGGCCAGGTAACGGGCCTGTACGTTGAGCGTCGTAATACCGTCGAGGCCCTTCTGCTTGGCCATGGCGGCCATGCCGGCGCCCAACCCGGCCAGCGCCAGCGCGCTGCCGGAGCCGGAATTGAGATTCGCGTGGTTGGCATGGAACAGCGCCACGCCGTCGCCCATGTTCGGGTTCGAGGTGATGATCCCCCAGACCGTATCGCTTTCAAGCGTTGCCGCGGCCACGCCGAAGCCGGCCGGAATGCGCGTGAACGCGCCCAGGTCGTCGTTGATGATCACCTGCCGGGTGATCGAAACGATGCGGCCGTAAGTGGCGAGCTTGTAGGTTTCCTTCGATTCGCCGATCGAGCCGTGAGTGAACTCGCCCTTCTCGTTCACCTTCTGGAGGCTCGGCGCCTCGCCCAACTGCACGGCGTTGATGTTCTTGAAATCGACCGCCGAGCGCCTGCGAGAGAACGGCAGGAACGTGCGCGGATAGGCCTCGTAGGCCTGGCGCAAGGTCTTGTTGGCCACGTCGGCCAGGATGTACGGGAAATCCGAGGTCGAGAGCGCCAGCTTGGCGATCTCGTGCCGCGGCATGCGGCGCGTGCGCGTGCCGGAGGCCTCCAGGCACTCGCGCGCCAGATCGAGCAGCGTCTGCCCCGCCCAGTCGCGGCCGAGTTCGTCCTTCAGCGGAAACAGCGCCGGATCGTAGCGGTGCAAGAGCGCCGCCGTGATTCCCGCGCGCCGGGTGTCGGCTTCGTCGCGCGTGACGGCGGCCGTTGCACTGCGAATCGGCGTCTGGTCGCGCTTCGCCATTTCGTCGATCGCCAGCTTGCGGAACTCGTCGACCGATGTGCCGCGCTCGACGTGCTCGGCCACGAGTCTCGCGTCCAGGCCGGCCGCGCGGCCGACCTTTTCCAGTTCCAGGATGCGCGTGCGTTCGGCCATCGCCGCGGCCTGCCGCTCCGCATCCACATTGATTTCCGGACGGGCCTGCTCGCCCGTTTCGGTGATGGTCTCTTCCATCTTCTGCTCCTTCGGGCCAGTTGCCCGCAACGCTTCGATTTCGAAAAACTCCTCCTCGCCGGAGGCCTTGAATCCGGCGCCCGGATCGGCGCCGATCGGGACGACCGAGACTTCTTCCGGCTCCCAATCCACGGCCAGGTAGCTTTTCACCTGGTCGTCTTCCTTGGTCGTCTCCTTGAGCTTGTGAATGAGGACGCCCATGCTGGCGTTCTTCAAGATGCCGTCCTGGACGTCCTGCCAGATGGGGTTGACATCGTCGCGCCGGGAAAAGCGCACCGTGGCCTTGCCGGTGTTTCCTTCCAGCCAGGCTTTGTCGATGACGCCGATGACGTCCGACAGCCGCATGTCGCGGTGGGAATCGAGCAGCGGCGCGCTGCCGCTGTTCAGCCGGCCCAGACGCACGTGCGCCGGGTCCATGCTGAAGGTCAGCTCGAAGGGGCCGCCGAAGCCGTACCGGCGCACGGTCGAGCCGGTATACCAGATCAGGCCGATGGTGCGGTTCTCGGCGTCCTTATTCTCCTGCGCGAAGGTTGCCAGCAGGCGCTGCGGCGCAATCAGGCGCCGTTCGACGCTGCCATCGAGGTGGACGACTTCAACCTCGGTGCTTGTAATTTTCTCAGGCATTGTTCTCCTTGACCGCTTCTTTCTGTCCCGCGCCGCTCTGGGTAACCTTGCGCGGGTCGCAATCGAGCACGATGCCGCGCTCATCGAGCAGGCGGTTGATCTCGGCGATCTGCTCGAGCTGCGCGTCGGGGTCGTAACCCTGCTCGGCAATCGCCTGCCGCAACGTCAACGTGCCGGTGCGGATGCGGTTGAGCGTGGCCACCGAGTCCTTGTACGGGTCCACGCTGCCGAACCCGGGCGGCGTCCATTCGGCTTTGAAGGGCCCGGGCTGCGGGATCGCACCCGCCGTGAACGCCACGTCGACGAACCGGTTCCACGCGGGGATGCACAGCATCGGGATGAACGTCAGCCACCGGAACAACTCGATGCCGTTGCGGAAGCTGAGCAGGCCGGCGCGGTAGGACGAGTAGTTCACGCGCGAGAGGTCGCCGGTTAACTGCTCGTAAGTGAGCTGCAGGCCGGTTGCAATCGAGCTTTGCCGGGTGGCGACGTAATCGCGGTATCCGCTCGATGCCGACGGCGTCGAAAACGTGATTTCCTCGCCCGGCTTAAGGTACTCGATCATGCCCGGCTCGAACGACTCGACGCGGCGCCCGGTCTCGGCATCGGTGGATGCCGGCGCGATCGGCGGGCCTTCCGGCCCCTGCGGCTGCGTGACGAAGGCCGCGAAACAGGCCTCGATCTTCTTGCGCACCAGCTCGGCTTCCTCGTATTCGTCGAGGTCGCGCAGTGTGATGATGACCGGCGCCAGCCACGGCACGCCGCGCACCTGGCCCGGCCTGTCCTTGCGGTAGATGTGCAGGACCTCGGAAGCCGGCACGCGCGCGCTCACGAGCGAGCCGCGAAGCGAGGTCTGGGTCACCTCGCCCGGATGCTGCCCGAAGAGCCAATAAAAGGTGCGCCGGCCGACGAGGTCGAACTCGACGCCCTGGATGATGTAGCCCGTGTCGGTCTTCTGGGTCTTCGACTGGTCGAGGTAGTCCGGTTCGAGCACCTGCAACTGGACCGGCACTTTGAAGCCGTCGCCGTCGCGGCGCTGCCGGAAACGGACCAGGCACTCGCCGCTCTCGAAAACCGTCCGCGCAACCAGAGCCTGGATGCCATAGAAATCGAGCTGCGCATCGGCGTCGCACCGCTCGATCCAGTCGAGCCACGCCGCGTCAATCTGGCGGTTCAATTCCGGCAGGCCGGTCCGCGCCTGCGCCGTGATGCCCGTACCGACGGCGTTGCCCACAACCTCGGCCACGGCCCGCGCCGCGTATGGGTTGTTGCGCACGAGGTCGCGCGAGCGTTCGCGCAGCTTCGACAGCGCCAGCACGATCTCGGCGTTGGCCGAGTTGCCGGTGGTGATCCAGCCGTCCGTCCGCCGCGTCGCGCGTGCGCCTTCGTAGGCGAGGCGCACCATCTCGGCCGCGCGCCGCGCGCGGACGCGGCGCAAGCCGGCTTCCGGAGACACCCACGTAATTGCGCGATCGAGCCAGTTCATCCTTTTGAAGTCCGGGCCAGGCTAAACCGGTCCGTGGTGCTGCTCGCCTTGGCGATCTCGGCGTCGATCAGCGCGAGCGCCTGCTGCTGCTCGGCATACTGCACGCTCCGCTCGCCGAACTCCAGGCGGGCGATGCCCAGCGAATTCAAGATTTCGTCACGCTTGGCCTGTAATTCCGAAAGCGTCATGTCAGTTCTTCCGCCGCTTGAAGTAGAACGTCGCCCGCGCCCCGAACTCGCGCACCACGGCCACGAGCTCCCAGCCGAGGGCGCCGCATTCGGCCAGCAACTCCGGCGATTCCGCGTCGCCGGTGACGACCATGTACTCCCACTCGGTGCGGCCGGCCTGTGGTGGCATGCTCCGGATCTTCATCTTTCGAACCAGTTCCTGGTGCGTCCACCGAGCCATCGCCGTTCCTCGCGCGGCGGCGCCGCCGGGCGCGGCCTCTCACCCGCAAGCGCAACGATGCGGTCGGCCTCGTTATCGAGCGAGAGTCCCATCGAGACCAGCGCGCGCAGCGCAGCGTAGGCGTAGACCCGGGCGTCGAGCGCTTCCTGCCGCACGCCGGGCTTGGGACGCCACTCGCGATTTGGCTTGCCCTTCTTGTACGTCGTGACCAGCACTTCGCCGAGAAGCTGCTCGAAGTACCGCTCCTCGCGGTCGGCGGGGAAGTGACAGAAACCAGGCGTGCCCGGCGTCGGATTCTTCAGCCGGCCGAAAATGGTTTCCTTGGCCGTGTCCGTGCCGACGATCCACGGCTTCTCGCCGCGGATGTTTTTCGCCGTCGGCTTGCGCTGCCACACCGGAAGCGGCCCGCCTTTACCTTTCACCGCGAAGATGCGCCGGTGGGCGCGCGTGCGGCAGAAGTCGTAAACCGCCTGCGACTCCCATCCGGAGTCGATCGAGCAGGCCGCGACAGGCAGCGAGATGCCGGCTTCGTGCAGCCACCGGCGTTCCAGATAGGCATCGAGTTCCTGCCAGAGCGCAGCTCCGGACGGATCGCCCGGGAGGACGCGGTACTCGATCGACCAGGACTCTTCGCCGCGCCCCCAGCCCACGACCTCCAGCTCGAGCCGGTCCTTCTGGACATCGACGCCGGCCGTCAACACCGCGGCGCCGTACGGAACCTGAGCGCGGTAGAACTCGCGCCGCGCCATTACCGCCGCCACCGGAACGCTGGTTTCCGCTTCGTCGTCCCACGGCTCGGCCAGCACCGTGTTGACGAACTCGCGGTGCGTCTCGGGCGAGCGCCTGTCGGCCAGGAACTTCCGCGCGAGCGCGCCCCACTTCCGCCAGGGCGAGTAGAGGCCGTTAATCCAGAAACCGGCAATGTCGGTGACCTCCGGCTTGGCCGCGCGCCACTCGCCCAGTTTCAGCATCCCGTGCTTCTGCCAGTCGCCGATCAGCTTCGAGCAATGCTCGCACCGGTACTGCGCCTTCTCGGGCGCTCCTTTCGGCCAAATCAGGTTCCCCCACGTGAGGACCTGGAAGTTCCCGCAGTGCGGGCAGGGAACCCAGAAGCTCTGCTGGTTCGAGTTGAGCCAGGCCGCCTCGATCCGCGACGCCCCCTTCGTCGTCGGCGTCGAACACAGCACGATTTTGCGGTTCCAGAAGTTGGCCGTGCGCGTGATCGCCAGGTTGACCGGGTCGCCCTCGCTGCCGGCGCTCGCGGGATACCGGTCCACCTCGTCCAGCAGGCAGTAGCGGATCGAGCGCATGGCCAGTCCCGCCGGCGAGTTCGCCGCCGCGAGCGTGATCGAGCCGCCCAGGAACTTTTTGTGCAGGATCGTGTTGTTCGAATCGCGGCTGCGCGCGTCCGCCACCTTGCCGCGCAGGCACGGTGTATCTCGCAGCATGGGCGCCAGGCGGTCCTTGGAGAACGCCTCGGCGTCGATCTCGCGCGGCTCGACCAGCAGCAGCGGGCCCGGATCGAGGTCGATGATGTAGCCGATGAAGTTCTCCAGCATCGACGACTTGCCCAACTGCGCGGCGCTCATCACCACGACCGTTTCGGCCGGATGAGATGGGCTCAGCGCGTCCATGATCGCCCGCTGGTACGGGGCGCGATCCGTGCGCCACTCGCCCTTCTCGGCCGCCGACTCGGAGCTGAGCCGCCGGTTCTGATCCGCCCACGCGGAAACCGTAAGGTCCGGCGGAGGCGTCAGGACTTCGGCGGCCAGGATTTGGATCTCGTCAACGCGCATACTGGACGGCACCGCGAAGGTCGTTGATCAGCACGCGAGCCTCTCGCATGAGCACATCGCGCACCTGGCGCTCGTCGGTGAGCGGCGTGATCTCCGGCGCAACGCGGTTCGGCCACGCCAGGATCGCCTCCTTGATCGCGATACCGATGGCCTCGATCCGCTGCTTGAACAATTCCGCCTCGATGAGCTTCCCGATCCGGACGTCGTACTCGATCTTGCGGAGCTTCGCGCGGAAGACCATGTCGGCCGTACGCGCCTGGGCGAAAGTGGCGACGGACGGGGCGGCCTCCGGAGCCGCCGTGATCCGCTCCGAGACCGGCTCCGGCCGGTCGTCCAGAACCGCGTCCGAGGCGGCGGCGTCCACCTTGCCGCCGCGCATCACCAGCACGCCGGCCTTCGCCAGCCGGCTGATGTACTGCCGGCTCTTGCCACGGTGCCGTGCGTACTCGGCCTGGCTCATTAACTGGCGCGATTCGGCCATGAGCAAATCGTTTGCGCCCGGATCTGTTTGAAACGTCGCGGGATTCAGTTGTCGGATTAAGCTTGCCATTCGCGGGAACGGAAGCGATGAATGGGGTCGCTATGATCACCCGCGATCAATTGATCCAGTGGGCCACGGCGGACGGTTGGAAGCTCGACCGCTTTGGCCACCTCAAGAAGGAGTTCGACAACGGCACGCACCGGCTGAAGTTGAGCCGGATCGCCGCCCGCCACGAAATTCACACGCCGTTCGGATGGGCACGCATCCACAGCGGCTATTACAAAGACCTCACCATCACCGCCGACGGGAAACTCGCCGGCATGAAGTTCTGAATCGAAAGGAGAACCATGAGACTGTTTGCGATCGACACCGACAACAACATCACGGCCTTCCCTGCCGCCGAGCAGGTTCCCGAAGGCCAGGAGCATTTCGCGAGCGAGAAGGAACTCGCCAAGCTCGCCGCGAACTGGCCGGCCGACCGGTTGGTCCAGGTCTGGAACAGCTTCGCCGGAGTGGCGCCCTTCGACGGCCTGAAACCGGTCAAGAAGTTCACCGACCGCAAGACGGCCGTGGCCCGCGTCTGGAAGGCCATCCAGCGCCTGGACGCCCCTGCCGCGCCACAGGCGGCCGACGTCGCGCCGAAAGGCAAGAGGCCGAGCAAGGCCGCCAACGCCGATGACGGCGCGCCCACGGCGCGCGAGGGCAGCAAGAAGGCCATCGTGCTCGAACTGGTACGCCGCCCGGACGGCGCCACCCTCAAGGACATCATGGAGGCCACCGGCTGGCAGGCCCACAGCGTCCGCGGCTTCATCAGCGGCACGCTCTCCAAGAAGATGGGGCTCAAGGTCGAGTCCACGAAGCGCCCCGACGGCGAGCGCGCCTACCAGCTCGCGCAGTAGGCCAGCCGCCATGATGATCGAATTCGAAGACCGCAGCGAGGAGGAGCAGCGGCTCCTCCTCCGTTATCTCGATGCCGCGAAGTCCCAGCCTGCCGCCCACCCGTCGCGACCAGGTTGCCTCTGGCTCCTGATCGGACGCCTCTACTCCGCCTACCTGCGCTGGCGCTACCGGACCGCACGCCGAAGGTTGTGACCGCGCGGTCACAACCTTTGCTCGATCGAATCCAGCCGCATGCGCACGTTGTCTTCCCGCAGCTGGCATTCGGCCGAGCGCACGTACAGACCGTTCAGGCGCGAAATGATCCGGTTCTCCTGCTCGGCGAGTTCCTTGCGCACCTCCGCCAGCAGCGCCCGGTTCTGGAGGCTCACGTAGGCCGCAATCAGCCCGGAGATAAGCCCGATTCCGGGGACAATCAATCCAATCAGCCGCTCTTCCATTACGCCGCAGTCTCCACCCGTGCGGATTTGTCGAACGTGCGCCCGTCCGCTTCGAGCACCGCCTGCCTGCCCGTGAACTCCTGCCAACGCCGCACGATCACGTCGCAGTACTTCGGTTCGAGCTCGACCACGCGCGCCTGGCGGCCCGTCTTCTCGCACGCTATGACCGTCGAGCCGGAACCGCCGAAGGGATCGAGCACCGTGTCGCGGCTTTTGCTGGAGTTGCGAATGGCGCGCTCGACCAGCTCGACCGGCTTCATCGTCGGATGCAGATCGTTGGCGACGGGCTTCTTGATGAACCACACGTCGCCCTGGTCGCGGGCGCCGCACCAGTAGTGGTCCGTGCCTTCTTTCCAGCCGTACAGGATCGGCTCGTACTGCCGCTGGTAATCGGAGCGGCCCATCGTGAAGACGTGCTTGGCCCAGATGACGAACGTCGACCAGTGGCCGCCGGCCTCGGTGAACGCCTTGTGCAGCGTGTGCAGCTCCGAGGACGACATCGAGATGTAGACGGCGCCCTTCGTCACCCCCAGCACATTCGCGCAGGCGTCGCGCAGGAACTGCTCGAAGCCGGAACCCAAGTTGTCGTTCGCGATCTTCCGGTGCGCCTTGCCCCGGAGCTTGTCCTTCATCGTCGCGCCGTAGTTCACGTTGTACGGCGGATCGGTGAACACCATGTCCGCGAGGCCGCCGGCCAGCACCTTTTCGATGGCGTCCAACCGGATGGAGTCGCCGCACAAGAGGCGGTGATTGCCGAGCACCCACAGGTCGCCCGAACGCGTGACGGCGGTTTCCGGAGCTTCCGGTACCGAGTCCTCGTCGGTACGGCCCTCGAAACCTTCCGGCTCGGGTTCCACCAGCAGCGCCTCAAGTTCCTCGCTGCTGAACCCGATCAGATCGAGGTTGAACTCGTCCTGCTCGAGCGAGGCCAGCTCGACGCGCAGCATTTCCTCGTCCCACCCGGCGTTCAGCGCCAGCCGGTTGTCGGCCAGGACCAGCGCGCGGCGCTGCGTCTCGGTCAAGTGTTCGAGGACGATGACCGGAACCTCGGTCATGCCCAGCTTGCGGGCGGCGAGCAGGCGTGCGTGGCCGGCGATGATCACGTTGTCCGGCCCGATCAGAACAGGATTCACGAACCCGAACTCGGCGATCGATGCCGCAATCTGGGCCACCTGTTCCGCGCTGTGCGTGCGCGCATTCCTGGCGTACGGGATCAGCTTCTCGACCGGCCAGCGCACCACCTGCAAGTCCGTCATGATTTGGCGGGTTCGGGAGTGGACTTCTGGAACAGCCCGAGTTCGTTGTGGAGATCCACGATCCGGGCGATCATCGGCACGACGATGGAGACCAGCTTCTGCCAACTGAACTCCTTGGCCAGATCGGAGCTGGCGTCGTAGGCCGATTTGAGGACCTCCAGAATGAGATCGAGTTTCTTCTTCCCCTGCCCGGGCAGCGGGATCGCCGCCTCGACAGCGCGGACCGCTTCCAGTACGACGGGCAGCAATTTGAGGATTGCGAGCAGCGTCTTCATGGGATGGCCTCAGGCCTTTTTCGAAAGCGCCTCGGCAACGGCCGCGGCGACCACGGCGCCGATGGCCTTCAGCGAAGCGTCGTCGATCGAGACTGCGCGGGTCAGGAGCGTATCTCCGGCGCCCTGCTGCACCGGGTTCCACTGGCCGTCGATGGCGATGTCGCCATGGCGCACCGCCTGCTTCGAAACCAGGTTGGCCGTCTCGACGGCGTTCTGAAGCGCCTGCGAGGCGATCTGGTTCAGGCGGGTCTGCTCGATCAGCGCCTGGCGCGCGGCCTGAATGTCCAGGTCCTGGTAGACGTCGTAGGTCCGCTTGATGTTGGCGAATGCGACGCGCTGGTTCTCGCTATGAGCGGCCCCAGCCGCGGCGCTCGTGTTCTTGAACGATTCGTCCGTCCCGGTCTCGAACTCGCGTTCGGCCTGGTTCGGCGTGGCAACTTCGGGCATAAAACTCTTCTCCTTTCGAAAGGTTTCAAATGGTCTGAACCACATCGCCGGCGGGCCTGCGCGGCGCGTGGCACGGCATGCCGTTAGGTTTTCGCCGGATGGACTTCCGGTCGCGCCCGCGCAGATCCGCGGCGGCGTTCAGATCGATATCCCGCTCCGCCGCCACCTGCTCGAACGTCCGGCCGGTCGCGGCGAGGATGGGAACGCGCTCGTGTTCGTTGGCGCTCTCCTGGGAAATGGCTCGCTCGATGCGGCGCGCGATGACGTCGCAGTAGGCTGGACTGATCTCGCAGCCGTAGCCGATGCAGCCGAGCACGGCTGCCGCCGCCATCGTTGTTCCGCTGCCCATGAACGGATCGAACACGATGTCGCCGGCGTCCGTGAAGGCCTTCACGAAGAACTCGACCAGCGCCCGCGGGAACGGAGCCGAATGCGCACCCTGGCTGCTCTCGGACTTCACCTCGATCACGTTGCTCGGCCGCGCCAGGCCGCGGTGCCTTCCGTCATCCTCCGCCGCGCCAGGTTTGCCGGCCGCCTTGCCGCGCGCGCCCGTACCCAGCAGCCCGCTTCCGGAAGCCGACTTCGGGTTGTCGGGAGAGTAATCGAAGCAGTCGTCGGAGACATGCCCGACCGCCTTCGGCCGGAACTTGATCTGGCGATTGCGGCTGAAGTGGAAAATCAACTCGAAGGCGTTCTTAAACCTGTTGCTCCATCCGCCCGGCACGCCGTTGTCGGTCTTGCGCCAGCAGAACTCGTCGACGAACCGCCAGCCCCACTGCCGCTTGTGCGCGATCACGAGGTCCTTCACGTACAGGCTGCGCTCGCCGCCCTCGGCGTGCTCCTTCATGTTCAGGAGGTACGAGCCGTCCGGCGCCAGCACCGATTCGATGGCGGCCGCCACATCTCGGTACCACTCGACGTACTCGTCCGGCGGCACCGGCTGGAAGCCGCTCGCCGGATCGTATTCGCGCTGCCGGGCATAGGGCGGCGAGGTGACGACCAGGTTGGCCCTGGCGCCCTCGAAAAGCCGCGCAATTGCGCGGAAGTCCCGGCAGTCGCCGCACAGCAGCCGGTGCGGACCGATCAGCCACACGTCGCCGGGCCGGGTGACCGGTTGAAGCGGCGGCTCCGGAATCGCCTCTTCGGTTTCGGGCTCCGGCCGCGCCTCGCGTACCTCGGCGAGCAGCGCCTCGATCTCATCCTCGCCGAAGCCCACGACGGAGAGGTCGAGTCCTTCCCGCTCCAGATCCGCGAGTTCCAGCGCCAGCAAGTCCTCGTCCCAGCCGGCGTTGAGGCTCAGCTTGTTGTCCGCGATCAGATATGCCCGCCGCTGGATCTCGCTCAAATGATCCAGCACCACCACCGGAACTTCAGCGAGACCCAGCTTGCGGGCAGCCAGCAGGCGGCCGTGGCCAGCCACGATCCCCGCGTCGGAGGCGACGAGGATCGGGGAGTTAAACCCGAACTCCACGATGGACGCCGCGATCTGCGCGACCTGTTCGTCCGAGTGAGTCCGCGCGTTCCGCGCGTAGGGCACCAGCCGCTCGACCGGCCAGATCTCGATCCGGCGCGCCATGGCGGGCGCGATCTTCGGGGGCGTGGTCATGCGAAGAGCAATTCCTGCCGTGGGTCGATGAGCCGAGGCGAAACCCCTTGGGCTGCGTTCGGCCCAAGGGGTTTTGTCCCGAGGCCCCTCTGCCGGCTGATCTCGTCGAGCCAGATCCTGTACGGATGGTGCTTGCGAGGCCCGAACGGGTACGCCGCACGCAGCGCCGCCCTAACCTCCGCCTCCGACCTGCCGGCATTCTCGGCCAGTACGCGCGCGATGATCGGCGCCGCGATCCTTCGCCACCGGGATTGCATCGCGCGCGTGTCAACCAAGGTGTCAACTGTCAACTCGAAATTCCGTGCTGGGGCTGCGTGCAGCGTGCCATCGCCTTACCCGCCGCCGCGCCGCCGTTCCGAGGACCCGACGGAGATCGAATTGCATGCGTCCATGGCCACGAGGTCGTCAGCGTCGCCGGTTGCGCCGCAGGCCAGGCATCGGAACCGCTCGCCGGCATCGTGATAGCCGGTCTCCGGGCAGACGCCGAAGTCATACTCGCGGACAATGACCTCGCCGCTCAAGCACTCAGGGCAGGGCATGTCACACCGCCGGAGCCAGGCAGTCAAGCAGCACGCGCAGGAAGATCGGCCGCACCTCCTCGGGCGCGAGGTTGGTTTCGCTGCGGCCGCCGGCCAGCGACTTCAGCCGCCAGCACCGACGACCCTCCTCGAGGTGCTGTCGGAACGAGTACGCCTGTCCCATGTAATCGGTCGCCCGCATGGGCGCCGGCTCGCCCGGCATGCGGTGCAGGATCACGCGGTTGATCGTGCCCTTCTTGTGGCGCACGAGCTTCGCTCGTCCCATGGCGGCGAGCCTTCCGGCACGCTTCGGGGAGATCCAATCTACAAGGGCGCCGTCGTACCGGTACAGCGGAATTTGGCGTTCGGCCACACGTCACCACCGGCGCTCAGTTCCGCTGCTGGTTCTCTCAGGCGATTGGCTGGAGGGTTGAAAACACTTCGCCCGGAGCGGATGCGGGAAGGAGTTGGTAAGGAGTGTCCCGGCACTCCCTATTGGCAGCGCGTTGCCGCGCCTGAAGGGATTGTCTCACGAAGCCCGATTTGTGTCAATCGCGAAATCGCGATCGAGGCTTACTCCGTGAACTCGGCTCCCAGAATCTCCGCGATTTGGACACGCAGGGCAGGCGCTTGGTCCGTCGCCTTCGCGATCCAACCCAATGCTTCCAGGATGTCGTTCAGTCGCTGCCGATCACTCCGCGTAGATCAACCGAGCCTCGGCCAGCACGCCGGGCCGGATGATCGGCTTCAACGCCGGTTTGACGGCGACGTCGACACGGCGCCCCAGCAGAGTGCTGAGTTCGCGTATCAGCGCCGCGACACCCAGCAAACCAGGACGGGCTTTGGGCAGGAAATCAACGAGGAAATCGATATCGCTGTCGGGACGCATCTCACCACGCGCGGCCGATCCGAACACGGACAACTCCCTGACCTGGTGGCGGCGGCAGATGGCCGCAATCTCAGCCTCGGGCAGCTCGATGCTGGCGGCGGTCGTCATAAACTCGACTCTCCTGACCCATTATCTGTCACTGGGCAAGAGGAAGTAACGGCCGGGATGCCATCCAGCGGTGATTCTCATGTATAGGGGAGGGCCTGTTTTTTTCTCCTTGAGGAGCAGAATCGAAAAAAACGCATGACATGGCCATCATGACCACCCAGCCCGGCGGAGAAGGGCAGGCGAACGAGCGAGGCCTGGCGACCAAAAATGGACGCCAAACCGCCACCAAAAGGACTCCGGGAGAGGTTTTGGGGTAGGTCGAGGTCGGTAAGTCTTTGAAAACACTGGTCGGGCCGCCGGGATTTGAACCCGGGACCTCTTGCACCCCAAGCAAGCGCGCTAGCCAGGCTGCGCCACGGCCCGATGTCGAAGAAACTTTTCCCATTCTAACGCACCCCGCGCACTAGCCGATCGTTCGCCGTGTTCAGCGTCACTCAGCGGCGCAAGCCCGCCATCAGAACTCCGGATCCAATTCTCAAAATCCGCCGCGGGGCCGGTAGCCCGGACGCGCCCGCACCCGATATTTTTTCGCCACGTCCGATACAATCTCCACGGAAATTTTGCGAAAACCTTCATTCGGATTCGGCTGCGGGTAATATGTGATGGTGTAGGAGTTGCCTAAATCTTCGCGTATAGATTCGAACGCTTCCACCTGCTTCTGCCAGGTTTTGGCGAAGTATGATTTGCCGCCCGTGCGCTGGGTGATGCGGCGGAAGACGCCGCTTGAAATTGGATCCTTGTTGACCTCATTCGTCGAGATCACGTAGATAGGTATGCCTTCGTCCTCGGCAACGGCCCGAACATCATCCGGCGCCACCATGCTGGCGTTGTCCGGACCGTTAGAAAACACGATGACAACCTTGCGGCCCGGCACCTTGGCCGCATCCCGCAGAGTGAGCAGCAAACAGTTATACAGTGCGGAGTCATCGCCCGCGACCGCTTTCCGAAGTCCAATGATTGCATCGTTGCGCTCACGCGTCAGCGTTGCCGCCCGGTTCAGATTTCGGCTGTAGGTGTAGATCGCGACGGAATCGGCCCGGTCCAGTCCGCGTACGAAATCCGCAATGGCGTCCGACGCGTACACAAAGCCTCGATACATGTAGTTGCTGGTATCAAACAAGACGAATACGTTGGTGCCTACGAACGCATCAGCGCGCGCCTCAGGACCCGATTTGATATCGCCTTCGGTGACCAGCGGCTTGGTCGAGCCATCTTCCATGACCTGAAGCGGCGGACGGTTGCCTTCGGCAAAAGTCGCGATCTTTTGCGGGATCCCGTCCTCCAAAATGCGGAAATCTTTCGGCTTGAGCCCGTTGATATAACGGCCTTTGCTGTCGGTCACCGTGAAGCTCAGCACGACCATATCCACCTTAATTCGGAAGACAGGTCGCTTCTCCTCCTGAGCTTTGAGCTGGTGCGCCAACGGAAAGAAAGCCGCTGCACATACCGCAGTGGCAATGCCGGCCATTGTAAAGTTACGAATTACGGTCACTGCAACTCCCCTTTGTACGCGCTGGTCTCTCGCCGGTTTCATTCACCCGCTCCCGCCGCTGCGCCTGCCAACTGCCGCCGTGCTTTCTGCCTGGCATCATCTCCCACCATCCTGAGCGACCTCAGCAGCGCGGGCCAGTCCTCCAGGTGGGTTGCGAAGATCTTCTCCACTGTCTGCTGCGTCCAGGACGGAATCATTACGTTCAGTTGCGACGGCGGGATGTGAATCTCATCGGCCAGCGCCGCATAGTACAACAGGTTCGACTCCCAGCTCTCGGCCATGATGCGGCTCGAATAGCCCATCAACGTTGGGAACGTCCGGATATTCAGAAGCTCCGGAGCGTATGAATTGGTGAGCGTCGGCTTGGGAGTGCCGAACGCTCTGGAGATTGCGGCATAGTTCAGCTCCCGGGGTGATTCCTTCGCCCTCTGGCGTATCTCCGCAGCCAGCATGCTGGTTGCGTCGTTCTCACATAAGTGAGCGGCCATCGCAAACATCTCGGCCGGCGTTACATTCTCCAGAGCCTCGCGCACGTCGCCCTGCTCCACCAAACTCTGGATCTTACGGACGCGGGCGGGCGGCGCGTGCAGTTCCAGAACCGCCAGCGCATTCTCGCGCATTTTACTGTCCAGGGCAGCCTGCGCCAGCACAGCTTCGCCATAGGCCATGTGCAGGTTGACCCAGTGCAATTGCGACGGCGTCACGTGCCACCATCGCGGCACCGTCGCCGTGACAAGCATCTGCGGCACCAGGTCGCCCCAGATAAGAGCCTGTTCCCGAGATGGCACAAGGAAGTTCTGCTCAGCTTCCGCGAGCGCGTACGGAAGTCCCACGAGCGAACCAACCAGCCGGCCTCCTGCATTGGCCGGCCAGCCGGAGCCGAACAACTCCGTGTTCTTCCAGGTCTGCGCAATGCCCTGTAGGCCCAGAAAATCGTGGCTGCGGACGAACACCGGATTGGTTTGCAGCACCTGCGCGCCGGGAGGCGCGTAGTGCGCATAGTTGAATGCCACCAGCGTGTCCCGCAGGAATGGCGCAAGCAGCCCCCGCACATCGCGCAGCTTTTCTGCGTCCGAACCGGCCTTCTCAATGGCCGCCTGAATGTTCACCTTGCGCTCGTTGTCAATGTGCTTTTCGGCCCAATATCCGAATGCAAGCGAGTTCCGCTCGACTGTAGTCAGCGACGCGCGCGGCGGCTGGATCTCTGCGATCCGCGACGACAGCTTTTTCACGAGCGCGGGATCGAGTTTGGCGCCGGCCGCAACCTTCTCCAGATTGTCAGCCAGGTCAAACAGCGTACCAAGCGAGATCAACCGCTGGGCTTCGAAAATGCGGACCATGTCCTGCACCACCTGGGTGGCCGTTTCCGTGTCGGACGCATGCACGGCGCCAGCGATCAGGTCCATCATGGCGTCTTGCGGCGACGCGTTCGCCGGCGCGCCTGCCGCCTTTAAGATCACGTTGACGCCATTTCTTCCAGCGTCGAACAGTTCACGCTCCCGGCGTATCTTCGTGAAAGGTGAAAGAATGGATGCGAGCGTCGCATCGGCGTCGGAGGCAGAAATCGCGCCCTGTCGGCATAAAATTTCCCAGATCGAGACCAGCGCCTGGACGGTTCCCGCTGTGTCGGACTTAAGCAGCTGATCGCGCATCTGCATCGTCTCCTGCGCCACATCCAGGAACATGACAATGCTTTGATCGGAAACGCTGGGAACGTCGCCGAAAATGACGTATTGCGCGCCAAGCGAGCGGTAGTCGCGGATCAGACGGGCCACGGTACCCGGCTCGAGCGGCTTCGAGCGGCGCCGTTCCACATCGCTCACGGCCATGAACATCTTCAGCGGCTCATTTTCAACCGCCTTCCGACACAACGCGAACAGCGCTTCCAGAACGTCATCCGGATCTTTCCACCCGGCGGCCGATTTGGTCAGTTTGCCATCGTACTTGCCGTGCGGATGAGTGATAAACAGGTCTTTCCACACCTGGATGTTACCCGGCACATGCGGCTTGCCGTTCGGGTCCAACCGCAGCCGCGTGGTCAGCAGCATCATGTCCGTGTTAGACCGAAAAACCGGCCGCGCCGGACCCGGGCTGGTGACCTTCCCCCGTATGGCCGCATAAAACCGCTTCATGCGTTCGGGTTCCGTCAGGTAATCGCGAACTGGTCCGTTGATGCGGAGCAGCGCGTCGAAATATGAAGCCAGCCATCCATCGTCGCGCGTAATCAGCTTTTCGAAGAAGGCCGCGCCTTTGTCTGGACCTACCCCAGCCAGTTCGGCCCAGGCCTTATCGGAGCGCGGGCTGCCGGGCACGACCGCCTTGCCGTCGCGAATCTGGAACATACCGCCGAAGAAATCCAGCACATGCGCGTACGCCTTCAGCCGGGGCGCCGGAGTGGTTTTACGAATAGCATCGGCCGTTATCGGATCCAGCTTTGCCAGGCCAAGATACAGGCGGCACATAGGCGGGTCGGAAATGAAATAGTCGATGAACTCGCCCGTCGCTTTTTCCCGCGCGGATTGCCAGTAGTCCACGCCATACAGGATGGGGATCTGGGTTGGATGGTAATCGTATACGAACGGACGGTTGGTTCTCAGCGCCTGTTCGAGCTCAGCCAGTGGGAACCCGGAATCAATCGTCAGAAACGCGCGCGTGGCGTTCACCGTCTCGAGCACCAGGTCCGCGCCGCACCCCCCGCGCATGCGATATCCGAGCACGCGCAGCAATTCTCCGGTCGCCTCTGATTCGCAGGTCGCGATTTTGATCGTGTGCTCAGCGCCCGCCAACTTCTCCAGTTCCCGCGCCTGGGAGAGGTAGCGGACGATCAGCTTGAGATATTCGGTCTGTTCCAGCCCTTCATTGCCGCTTCCAGCCTGGTAGCCGTTCGTGACGATATTGCGGGCCAGCGCGGGAAGCAGATCTTCCGGCGCCAGGTCCGGAGACAGAGCCGCCATTCGCGCAAACGACCGCAACGGGCCGGGGATGCTGATGGTTTGACGCTCAGCGCTCTTGTGGTTCGTCGCCGGCGGCATCGACAGACCAGCGCCCCCGGCGGCGCGGTACGCCTCCAGGTGCTGCGCAGCCGAGGCGCGATCGCCCGCCAGCAGATCCAGAATCACCAGCCGACGCGCTACGTTGACCCGGTCCCCGCCGTGATCGGCCGCCAGGAGCCGCTCGTATGCGGCCCGGGCGCCCGGATCGCGATGTTCGTCCAGAAACTCTGCATACGCTCGCAACGCCGCCACATCGTTGCTGTTCTCTTGAACGGCGCGCATGAGAAGTTCGCGCGCCTGCGCGGCATCCCCCTTGTATTCCAATTCCTGCGCCCGCCGGGCGTAATCCTGCCCGACAGCGCCAGCAGCCATCCCCAGGGTGATCACGAGGACCGATCGGAAAGCAGTCATGCTTTCTTCGCCTCCCTTTCCTTGGATAGAGAGTTTAGCACTGCCCTAGACTCCGCGCATGAGCGCCGTGTGTCGAAAATTACAGTAGAGCTTTCGCCGCGGCTGTTGTGCGCCCGCCCTGGCCGCGGGAATCGGTCCGGATAGGCGCCCGACTCTCGCCGCCTCTTCTCCTGGCCGCGCCGCCTCCGTATCGCCTGTCGCGCTCTCCAGCGTACAGGCTGATAGAATCGTGGTTCTGCCATGAAAAAGCTCATTTTGTCGGCAGGGCTGCTGGCGAGCGTCCCCGCTGCGGCTCAGCAATATAAGATTGCCGTGGTCGGACTGGTCCACTCCCACGTATGGGGACATTTGAATGACATGCTGCGGAACGAGCAGGCAAGGTTGGTCGGTATTGCTGAACCGAACCAGGAGCTCGTGGCCGAGGCCAAGAAGGACGCCGCGCGGGCAGGCAACGCCACGGTGCAGTATTTCGAGGACTATAAGAAGATGCTGGACCAGACAAAGCCGGATATTGTCTGGGCCTTTGTTGAAAATAACCGCCACCTTGAAATCGTCCAGGCGTGCGCTCCGCGAAAAATTCATGTCATGTTCGAAAAGCCGCTCGCTTCCTCGTACAAAGATGCGCTCGCCATCCGCGATCTTGCGCAGAAGAACGGCATTCAGGTCATGACCAACTACCAGATGGCTTGGTGGCCGACCAATTATCAAGCCAAGGCGCAAGCGGACGCCGGAGCTGTCGGGCAAATCTGGCGTCTTCACGGCATCGTTGGCCACGGCGGGCCTGGATCGGAAGGCGTGCGCAACAAGTACTTTTTCGCGTGGCTGACAGATCCCGAAAAGAATGGCGCCGGCGCCTTGATGGATTTTGGCTGCTACAACGCGCTGTGGAGCCTGTGGTATCTGGGACGCCCGGAAAGCGTCTACGCCGAAGTCCTGCATCTGCGCCCGGACCGCTTCCCCAAAGTTGAAGACAACGCGACGATCCTTCTGCACTACCCCAATAAAGCGGAGGCGCTGCTTGAAGGCAGCTGGGACTTGCCGCGCAGCTACCAGGATCTGGAAGTCATGGGCCGCGAGGGCGCGCTGTATATGACGCAGCGCAGCGTCCAACTTCGCAAAGGCCGTGAGACGAAAGACATCGCTTCGGAGCCGCTGCCGCCAGAGCGCGCCAAGCCGGTCGCCTATATGGTTCAGGCCATCAAATCGGGCAAGCCGCTGGAAGGTCTGGTGGCGATCGATATCAATGTCCAGGTGATGGAAATTATCGACGCGGCAAAGGAGTCTGCGCGCACCGGAAAAGCCGTCCGGCTGCGTTGATCGCGCCGGGCTCGCCCTCTCGCCGCCGGGAGGAATTTGGCGGAGTCGCGCCGCCGTCCCTGTTAACCTGAAACCAGAGGCTCGCGTCCCTCCTCTGTACATTCATGTTTCACGCCGAGGCGCTCAAATTCAGCGTCCATGCCCTGCGCGCAAATAAAGTGCGCACATTTCTCACTGCGCTCGGACTCGTGATCGGAAATGCGTCAGTAATTCTGGTGGTTACGATTTCGATTACCAGCCGCGATTACGTACTCGATCAGATCCGCGGCATTGGATCGAATATGATTTATGCCCAGTACGAAGCCGGAACGAACCAGGTCGCGCCGGCTTCAGCCGATTTCGTCAAGCTTGCCGATGTCGAGGCCGTGCGCCAGCAGCTCGGTTCCCGCATCGTGGCGGCCACGGGCGTCATGGTGAACTATGACAAGATGCGGATCGAAGGCCGCGAAGAGGACATCGCCGTGCTCGGCTCGGACGGATATTATCCGGAAGTCCGCAATCTGGTGCTTCTGGCTGGGCGTTTCATTGACGCAAACGATGTGGCCTACCGCGCCAAGGTTGCGATGCTCACCGAACAACTCGCCAAGCGCCTGTACGGAAGCCAGACCGCCGCCATCGGACAGGTCATCAAGCTTCACGGTCTTCAGTTCGACGTAATCGGAACATTCAAAGAAAAGACGACCAGCTTTGGCCTGTCCGAGCTTGCCAGCGAAACAGTGTTCATTCCGATTACGGTTATGCGTTATTTCGTTCCGACCGAGCGCATTGACCCCATGTACGTGCAGGTTCGCAACGCCGAAGACGTCGAGCCCCTCACCGGCGTCGTCAAATCGATTCTCGAGAGCCGTCACCGGCCGGGCGCTCGGTATAAGGTCGAAAATCTTTCGGCCATTCTGGACGCGGCGAAGAAGATCGCGACGATCCTGACCGTCGTTCTGATCCTGGTCTCGGCCATTGCCCTGATCATTTCCGGCATTGGCATCATGAACATCATGCTGGTGACCGTGACCGAGCGGACGCGGGAGATCGGTCTCCGTATGGCTGTGGGCGCGGCGCGGCGCGATGTGCTGGAGCAGTTTCTCGCCGAAGCCGTGCTCATCAGCGTCTCAGGCGGCGTGCTCGGAATTCTGATCGGCGTTTCGATTCCGCTGTCGGTCGAGTTGGCGGTTCCCGAGATCAGGATTCCGATTTCGGCCGTATCGGTTGTCGTGGCGTTTGGCGTGTCGATGATCGTAGGACTGGTGTTCGGCATTATTCCGGCGAACCGCGCGGCGCGCCTCAACCCCACCGAAGCCTTGCGCTACGAGTGATGGCCGAGCGCTGGATACAGAACCGGAAGCAGCGTAGTAGTCCGTTTTGAATCATGATGAAAACTTCTTTTCTTGCTCTAATTGCTCTGGCCGCCGCGGGCGCCGAGATCCGCACCATGACCTTGCGCGAAGCTGTTGCCGTCGCCATGAAGCAGAATCCGGAGCTTGTGATCGCCCGGCTCGATCAGGCGAAGGCGGAGTTGAACGTCAGCATTGCGCGCGACCCTTTCGTCCCTAAAGTGTACGGCGGCAGCGGCGCCGCGTGGACGACGGGATACCCGGTTACCGTCAACGGACAGCCGCCCTCAATCTTCGAGGCGCAGGCAAGGATGGCGCTCTATAACCGGCCCCAGAGTTACGCCGTCGCGCAAGCCCGCGAGAATGTGCGGGCCGCTGAAATCGACGTCAGCCGGCAGCAGGACGAAATCGCCTATCGGGTGGCGTCGATGTATCTGGACGCCAGCCAGGCTGCGCGCGGCGCTGACATCGCCCAACGGCAGGTGGACAGCTTGCGCAAGGTGCGCGATGCCGTCCAGGCGCGCATTGCCGAAGGGCGCGAACTGGAGATTCAGGCCAAACGCGCCGCGCTGAACGTCGCTCGCGCCGAGCAGCGCGCCAGTTTGCTGGCCATGGATCAGGAGCGCGCCGAGCGGGCGCTCGCGATCGCGCTGGGATTCGGCCCCGGGGACCGCGTCCGGCCGGCGCGGGAGGAATCCGTCGCGCCCCCCCTCCCGGAGTCCGAGCAGGAGGCCGTCAGAGAGGCCATTCACAACAGCAAGGAACTTAAGGTCATGGAATCGCGAATGCAAGCCAAGAACCTGGAAATTCGCGGCTATAAGGCTCAGCGGCTGCCCACCGTGGATCTTGTCGCGCAGTACAACCTGCTCGCCAAATATAACTTTCAGGATTTCTTTTCGGGTCGCTTTCAGCGCAACAATGGCCAGCTCGGAGCGTCTATCACCGTTCCGTTCCTGACCGGGTCCGCCGCCAAAGCGTATGTCACCCAGAGCGAGACCGACCTTGCGAAGCTGCGAGCCCAATTGCAGCAGCTTCGCGCCCGCATTGAAACAGACGCCCGCAACGCTTACGAAGACGTGCATCGGGCGGAGATGGCCCGCAACGTCGCGCGCCTGGATCTCGATGTCGCGCGCGAGCAGCTCTCAATTCTGCTGGCGCAGGCCGATGAGGGGCGCGCGTCGGTGCGCGATATCGAGCAGGCGCGAATCGACGAAAACGAGAAGTGGGTCGCCTATTATGAAGCGCAGAACAACTTGGAGCGGGTCAAACTCAACTTGTTGAAGGAGACGGGAAATCTCATGGCGGCGCTGCAATGACGGCCGCTCGCCCTGCCGTTCTGCTGCTCATTGCGCTCGCCGCGTCGCCGGCCCACGGGCAGCTCATCCCGCCCGGCATGCCGATTCCGCGCGGGACAAAGCCGCCGGTCGTATTCCTCAATGGATATCAGCGGGACTGCTCGTCTGCAACGTTCTCCAATACCTTCGGTTCAGCGGACCAGGTGTTGGCGGCGCATGGTCAGGTCAGCATCTTTTTTAATAACTGCACGGTATCGGGAAAGCAGCCCATCGAGATTCTCGGCGCGGCTTTCGGCCAGTTTCTCGCCGCGCTCAGGTATAGCGACGGCCAGCCGGTTACAACCGTGGATGCTGTCGCGCACAGCATGGGCGGTCTCATTTTGCGTAGTTACCTTGCGGGCAAGCAGGTCGCCGCGGGCGCGTTTCAACCGCCCGCTTCGGTCCCGATCCGCAAGGCCGTGTTTCTGGCAACGCCGCACTTCGGGTCTGGCCTGCCACTGAACCCTCTGGTGGGCGCATTCGCCAATGACGCCCAGACGCAGGAGCTCACGAGCGGCAGCCGGTTTTTGTTCGATCTGGCGACCTGGAACCAGGGTACGGACGATCTTCGCGGCGTGGACGCAATAGCCATCATCGGCAACGGCGGCTCAGGATTTACATCCGGCAACGTTGCGTTCGACGATGGCGTGGTGGCCCTAACCAGCGCGTCGCTCGAATGGGCGCTGCCCGGGCGCACGCGCATCGTTCCACTATGTCACATCGACGGACCTACGCTCGAGGCGGCGGTGATTTGCGGCTCAAACCCGACCGGCATCGCCAATATCACCTCCGCCAATCACCTCTCGGCCAGGATCATCGTGTCATTTCTGAACGACGGGACGGAGTGGCAGAGCATCGGCTCAGCGCCGGCTCAGGATAGGTTTCTTTCCGTGAACGGCGGCGTCATCGCGATGTCTCAGAATGCCGCCGGGAATGCGCTCGCCATGGACTCGGCGAGCGCAGCGCGTTCGGATCAGAGCAAAGATTTGAATCTGCCAACGCACGACGTCGCTTATACCGATCTGTTCCCCGCCGGAGTCACGGCTCTCAGCGCAAAATCCGGATCGACGATCGTCCAGCGTAACTTCACGCTGCCCGCCGGAGGCGTGTTTCCGTTCACCATCAGGTCCGGACCGCTGATTGCTCCTGGCGGCGTTCTGCCGGCGGCGAGCAAGGTTTTTCCGCTGGCGGTGGCGCCCGGCGAGTTCGTCGCCATCTACGGCGATTCGCTCGCCTCGCACGCCGCGCAGGCCTCCGGACCGCCCTATCCCTCGCAGCTCAGCGACGCCCAGGTGCTCGTCAACGGCGTTAGCGCGCCCGTCCAGTATGCCTCGCCGGCGCAGATCAACATCGTCATGCCGGACGTCGCGCCCGGACTTGTCCGGCTCACCGTGCAGAATGGCGCAGGAACGCACTCCGTCAACGTGACGGTGGAACCCGCGGCGCCCGCGATCTTCACGCAAAACGGATCCGGGTCCGGGCCAGCCGCTGCGCTGAAAGCATCCGATGGTTCGCTGGTCACGGCGGCGAATCCGCTGCACGCAGGCGACTTCGTCGAATTGTTCCTGACGGGTCTGGGGGCCGCCACTTCTCGCGACGGGTTGGATTATGCAAATCAGCAGCCCAGCGTTGTGATTGGCGGAAAGGACTGCGCACTCAGCTACGCCGGCCGCGCCCCTGGTTATCCGGGCCTCGATCAAATCAACTGCGCCGTTCCATCCGGCGTTTCAGACATGGCTGCTCCCGTCGTCGTCAGATCCGGCGCGCGCAGCAGCAATATCGCGACTCTCGCCGTCCAGTAACGGGCATGCTTTGCCGCAGCGGCTACTCCTGTCCGGCGATTTCAACCACGATCTGCCACAGCAGTTCGACGCCGTCTTCCAAATTCTTGATCGAGATTCGCTCGTCGTTGCCGTGTGCGCGGCTGTCGGGACCCTCTTTGATAAAGAGCGGCGCGCCGTACACCGCCATGCCGCGCGCGCGGAGAAACGATCCGTCCGTCGCGCCGCGGCTCATGTAGGGGATGACTGTATCCTCCGGATGCATCTTGAATGTGTGCTCCATGGCTCGATACAGGCTTGTCGTGAGCGAGCTGGGTTCCGTCGCCGGCATCTGCTGCCCCGGCGCGAACGCAATTTCGACGGTCGGATCGTTGATGATCTGCCGGAACCGGCTTAGCACCTCCTCACGCGTTTCGTTCGGGAGCCGTCGGACATCGATCTGCGCTTCAGCGACGTTCGGAATGACATTGATCTTCATGCCGGCTTTGAGCATCGTCGGAGAGATGGTGGTGCGCAGCATAGCGTCCATTTCGGGATCGTGCGCGCGGATTTGGTTCGCGGCGGCGGTCGCCGTCGCCGGATTGTCCAGCTTTGGAAGATAGGGCCGCAGCCACGCGAAGTCTGCGAGTTTGGACATCTCGCGGAAGTAGCGCCGCGTGGTCGTGTTGAGGCGAACTGGCTGGTCCGCATCAACCAGTCGCGTGATTGCGCGCGAAAGGCGCACGACGGCGTTGTCGGGGCGGGGCAGAGACCCATGGCCCGCCGCGCCGTGCGCGGTCAGGATCATTCGCGTCGGAATTTTTTCCGTCGTCTGGACCTGATACACGCGCCCCCCGCCGGGCAGCTCGAGGATAAAGCCGCCTTCATTGAGCGCGAATTCAGCGTCGATTTTTGACCACGCCTGCTGGATCAGCCATTGGATGCCCGTAGAGCCGGCCTCCTCATCCGCTTCCGAGAGCAAAATAATGTCCCGTTTGAGCGGCACCTTGCGACGCTTCAGCTCGACGATCACTGCCAGCTCCGCCGCAAGCAGCGATTTGTCATCCACGGCGCCGCGCCCGTAAATGACGCCGGCGCGGGTCTCCGCCTTGAACGGGTCCACGCTCCACTGAGCGCGATCCGCCGGAACGACGTCGCTGTGAGCCATGAGCAGCAGCGGTCGGCCGCGCCCGGCGCCCTTCAGCCGCGCAACAAAGTTCAGCCGGTTCCTGTCCCCTCCGAGTAGTTCGCCCGGAATCCCATGCGCCTCCGCAACCTGTTTCAGGTACTCGGCGACCCGCGTCTCGTTGCCAGGCGGATTGGTCGTGTCCAACTTGATCAGATCGACCAGGTATTGACGCGTTCGCTCACCGAGCGGAACGTTGTCGTCCACCGCGGCCGAGGCGCACGCAATCAGCAGACATGCACCCAACCACCGCATTGAACACGATCTTATCAGGCCGCGACGCTCCCGCCACAGTCCAGTGCTACACTGTCGGTACAACACGCGCACGCTCGCTATGAAAACCGCCCTCTGTTTGACCGTCTGCGCCGTGATCTGTTCGGCTGCGCCCCGTACTGAGCTTGGCGAAATTAATGGCGCCCGGTTCAGGATCGATATTCCCGAACAGTGGAATGGCGGTCTTGTGATTTATTGTCATGGCTACAGTCCAAAGCCTGTGACGTACGAACAGCAGAAACTCGCGCCCCTGCTGGCGGTGTTCACCGATCAGGGGTACGCGGTCGCGCAGTCTGGGTATGCCAAGGGCGGATGGGCGATTCAAGAGGCTGTTGTCGATACAGAGAACCTGCGCCGCTACTTTATCCATAAGTACGGCCCTGTAAAAGAGACGTTCATCACGGGACACTCCATGGGCGGCTTTCTGACCATGATGCTGATGGAGTCGAGCCCGACCGTGTATGACGCCGGGCTCCCTTTGTGCGGACCGCTCGCCGCGCCGAATTATTTCATGGCTCGCGCCTTTGACAGTCGCGTCGTCTTTGATTACTATTTTCCGAACCTTCTTCCCAACCCTTCGAAAAGCGGCTCTGATTTACAGAGCGACAAAGAAACGCAGTCGAAAATTCTTGAAGCGCTCGATTCAGCGCCCGATAAAGCCGCCGTCCTCCGGCGCTTGAACGGCGCCAATATAAAAAATAATAAGGATCTCGCCGGAGTCATCAGCTTTATCAGCTCGATGTTGCGGGAGTTGCAGCAGCGCGCCGGCGGAAATCCGTTCGATAATCGCAACACGATTTACAGCGGAACGCCTGACGATAACGCCCTCAATGCCGGCGTCAAGCGCTATGCCGCCGATCCGAAGGCGGCGTCGTATTTGCGCGAGTACTACACGCCGACGGGCCGCATCGAGAAGCCAATGCTGGCCGTGCACACCAGCTATGATCCGCTGGTGCCCGCCTGGATTCCGACCGTTTACCAGAGCCTGGTGGAGCAATCCGGCGCTGCGCCGCTGTTCGTGCAACAGTATGTCCCGCACGACGGGCATTGCGCAATTCTGCCCAACGAAGTGGCGCGCGCCTTTTCGGAGCTGCGCGAGTGGAAATCGAGCGGCGTGCGCCCCGCCGGCGGCGAACTGGTGATTCCCGTGGCGCAGCAGGCGCGGACCGGCGCCCAGTGATCCGGCCGGGGGTCCGTTCCAATCAGATATCATGGGTTTGATGACCCCGCGGGACACGGTTTACGGCCCGTCGGTTCCGCTTTCGGCCGCCAAAGAGAAGCTGGACGATCTCGAGCGGGCGCTGGGACAGGCGATTCGCGGGAAGGCTCAAGTTCTTCGGCTTGCGCTTGTGTGCGCGCTCGCCAAAGGGCATCTGCTCATCGAAGACGTGCCCGGCGTCGGCAAGACGACTTTGGCGCATGCCCTGGCGCGCGCGGTCAAATGCCACTTCCACCGCCTCCAGTTCACGAGCGACATGCTTCCGAGCGATGTGCTCGGCGTCAGTATTTATAGCGCGCAGTCGCAGGCGTTTGAGTTCAAGCCGGGCCCGATTTTTACCAATTTCCTGCTCGCGGATGAAATTAACCGCGCAACGCCCAAGACGCAGTCGGCGCTGCTCGAAGCGATGAATGAGCAGCAGGTGACCGTGGACGGGCGGTCGTATCCGCTCGCGGAGCCTTTCATGGTCATCGCCACTCAGAATCCCGTGGAGCATCACGGAACGTATCCGCTGCCGGAATCGCAGCTGGATCGCTTTCTCATGCGTATACGGATCGGTTATCCCGACGCCGCCGCTGAGCGGGAGATCCTGCGAAACTCCTCGCCGCACCGGGCTGATATTGTCGAGGCAGTGATCTCAGGCGAGGAACTGATCCGCTTGCAGGAGCTTGTCGACCACGTATCCGTCGATCCGAGCGTGGTGGATTACATGCTTGCGGTAGTCGACCGCACGCGGGCGCATGAGTCGCTCGCGCTAGGAGTCAGCCCCCGTGGGGCGCAGGCTCTGTACCGCGCGGCTCAGGCGCTCGCGCTGCTCGAAGGCCGCGAGTACGTGATTCCGGATGACGTCAAAAGGCTCGTCGTGCCTGTCTTTGCGCATCGAGTGGTGGTCAGCTCTCGGGTCGCCTTGAGTAATCGCGGTTCTGAGTGGGCGGAGCGGGTGCTGCAAGAAATCCTTACCATGGTTGACGTTCCTCTGTGAAGACAGCGATCATTGGCCTGCCCATGACGGGCAAGACGTCACTGTTTACTATCCTCACCGGCGTGCATGACACGGCCCGCGTGGGCAGCATGGAAACGCGAATCGGCGTGGCCAAGGTTCCCGATCCGCGGCTCGATGCGCTTGCAAACATATTTAAACCCTCGAAGGTGACCCACGCGACGGTCGAGTACCTCGACTTCCCCGCGATTTCCAAGGAGGCGCTGCGCGACCCCGGCTATCTCTCCAGCCTCCGCGTCGTCGATGCGCTAGCCCACGTGGTCCGGGTGTTCGAGAGTGACGTTGTGCCGCATGAAAAGGGATCGGTGAACCCGCTGCGGGACGTTGAGGATCTCGAAACCGAACTGGTCCTCAGCGATCTGGTCGTCGTGGAGAAGCGGCTGGAGAAGCTGGAGAAAGACCGGAAGAAAATCAAAAGCCCGGACCTCGATCAGGAGTTCGAAGTGCTCTCGCGCGCCAGGGAGCTGCTCGAGGAAGGCCGGCCGCTGCGCAACCTGGAGCTTTCAGCCGATGAAGAGAAGCGCATCCGCGGATTCCAGTTTCTGTCGCAAAAACCGATGCTCTACGTGCTCAATCTCGGCGAAGAGGACGCGCCGAGGTTGCACGAAATCGAACAGCAGTACAGGAGCGGCCCGCTGGCGGGACGACCGCGCACGGCCGTAACGGCTGTTTGCGGCAAAATCGAAGCCGAGCTGGCGGAGCTGTCGCCCGAGGAAGCTCGCGACTACCTGGCCAGTTACGGCTTGACCGAACCCGGACTGGAGCGCATGATTTCGGCAACCTATGCGCTGCTGGGATTGATGTCGTTTCTGACCGCCGGCGAAACCGAAGTGCGCGCCTGGACCATTCCGGTCAACAGCAGAGCTGTGAATGCCGCGGGCGCGATTCACAGCGATTTCGAAAAGAAATTCATTCGCGCTGAAGTCGTGAACTGGAAGGCGCTGGTGGATAGTAACGGTTACGCTGGCGTGAAAGAGAAAGGCCAGCTCCGGCTGGAAGGCAGGGACTATATCGTAAAAGACGGCGACGTGCTCGTGATTCGCCACAGTTGATGGCTATGCCTGCCTTCCTGTTCGATCTCGATGGGACCCTGATCGATAGCGTGTACCAGCACGTTCTGGCGTGGCATGACGCGCTTGCGTCGGGCGGAATTCAGCTCTCGGTATGGCGTATTCATCGCAGGATCGGAATGAGCGGCGGTCTGCTGGTGAATGCCCTGGCGCGAGAAACCGGACGGAGCATCAGCGCCGATGAGGCTGAGCGCCTTCAGAAGGAACACGCCGCGGCCTACAAGCGGCGCGCAGGCGATGTCCGGCCGCTGCCCGGAGCGCGGGAATTGCTGCGCTGTTTGAGGGAGTGCGGCGTGCCGTACGCCATCGCCACCAGCGGCCGCAGGGAAAGCGCGCAGCCGGCCCTCGACGCCCTGGGAATCTCCGAGAACGACGCGGTCATCACCCGCGACATGGTTCGACACGCCAAGCCTGACCCGGACCTGTTCCTCGCAGCGGCGGAAAAGCTGGGCGTGGATATCACGCACTCGGTAGTGGTCGGCGACAGCGTTTGGGATCTTCTCGCCGCCCGGCGGGCCCGCGCCCTCGGCGTGGGGCTGCTGTCCGGCGGCTACGGCGAGGACGAATTGCAGAGCGCGGGCGCCTATCGCGTCTATCAGGATCCCGCCGACCTGCTGACTCACCTGGACGAGGTCGGCGTCCGCACGGCTGAGTAGAGCGCGAGCGCCAATCCGGCAAGCAGGCAGGACCACGCAAACCAGTCGCCGTGCATCGCGTAAAACGTCGCACTTGAGACATAGCCGAAGCGCATGCGCGCGACCTGTTCCGTGTAGGACGGCAGGCGCTCCGCCACCCGGCCCGAGGGATCAATCACGGCCGTAATTCCGTCGTTTGTGGCGCGAATGATCCATCGTCGATTCTCTGCGGCGCGCATCCGCACGAGCTTCAGATGCTGCTCCCGCGCAGCGCTGCGTCCAAAGTAGCCGTCGTTTGAGATATTGGCCAACACGTCGGCGCCTTGCCGGACGAACTGGCGCACGAGATGCGGAAATGCGGACTCATAGCAGATGAATGTCCCCAGCCGGTGCTCGCCAAAGCGGAACACCACCACGCGCGAGCCGGCCGCGAAGTCGCCCGCCTCTTTTGTGATGCGGTTCACGAACGAGAACATCGGCGGCACGAACTCGCCGAATGGAACCAGGAACATTTTGTCGTAGCGATCAATCAGGGCGCCGGAGGGAGCAAGCATCACCGCCGAGTTAAGCGGCGAACCTTGCGTGGTGTAGGCGACGGCGCCGAACAGGAAATACGTCTGCGCGATGCGCGCAAGATCGGTGGCGGAGGCGCGGAAAACCGGATCGGTATAGTAATACAGCGGCCCGGGCGCCTCAGGCCAGACGATCAACCGCGCGCGGGATTCGCCAGGACGCATGGCTGCGGCGAGCGAGCGCGTTTCAAGGTCGCGCTGCATGGCGCGGACGCTCTGCGGCGTCCACGCCGCCTCTTCCGGCATATTCGGCTGAACCACGATGGCCGTGTCGGCTCCCACGCCGGGGGAAGGAATTCGCGGGAGCGCCAGCAGCCCCGCAAGCGGCGCGAGCCACGCCAGTTCGCGCCGCGCCCGCCGCAGCAGCACAAGCGCCAGCGCTGCCGCCGTCATCGCAAAGACAAACGACAGGCCATAGACGCCCACCAGCGGCGCGAGGCGGAGCGGGACAGGCATATCGATCCCCGCGTTCCCCAGCGCGAGCCACGCGAATCCCAGCGGACCATGCGTGCGCTCAATGCCGGTCCATAGCGCTGCCGTGGCGGGGATCGCGTACCAGCGGTGAATGAGATACCCCGCAACCCAGGTGAACACGCCGAGGTGCAGCGCCTTCGCCAGACAGAACAGAATGAACGTCGCCCATCCGCCCCAACGGCCCATTCCGCCGTGAACTTCGAGCACAAACTGGATCCAGTAACAGACGCCGAACCAGAAGACGATGCCGGCAGTCCAGCCGTACAAAAAACGCCGCGCCGCGCGGCGCTCGCGGCCCGCTACGATCAGCAGCGGCGTGAGCGCAACCGGCGCGATCCACACAAGATCTGCGCCGGGAAAAATGAGGATCAACAGCGCGGCGGAGAGCAGCGTCAGCAGCCAGTTCAAGGCGAGACCGCCAAATCGCTCACCTGATCCGCCATGTACGAGCTGCGGACGAAAGGACCGCTGAAGACAGCCTTGAATCCGATCGATAGGCCGTAGTCGCGCCATGCGTCGAATCGCGACGGCGGAACATATTCGAAGACCGGCAGATTGCGGCGCGTTGGTTGAAGATATTGCCCGATGGTCGCAACATCGACGTTCGCTTGGCGAAGATCGCGCAGCAGTTGCTCCACTTCCTCCGGTCGTTCGCCGAGTCCGACCATCAGACCGGACTTCGTGAGGGCCCCAGGTCGGTGGCGTTTGGCGAATGCCAGCACGTCAAGGGACTGCTGATAGTCCGCCTGCGGGCGCACCCGGCTATAGAGGCGCCGCACGGTTTCCATGTTGTGATTGAACACGTGCGCTCCGGCGTCGAGCACGCGCGCCACGGCGTCGAGGTCGCCTTGAAAGTCCGGCGTCAGAACTTCAACCCGAGCTTCGGGCAGAGCGCTGCGGACTTCCCGAACGGCGTTGGCGAAGTGATGCGATCCGCCGTCTTCGAGATCGTCGCGGTTCACGCTGGTGATTACCACATAACGCAGCCCCAGATCGCGGGCCATGCGCGCGACCTTGGCCGGCTCGTCGGGATCGAGCGTGAACTCCCGCTTATGCGGCGAACCTTTGGGCACCGAGCAAAACCCGCATCCGCGCGTGCACAGATTGCCGAGAATCATGAACGTCGCGGCGCCGCGATGAAAGCACTCGTGTATATTCGGGCAGCGCGCGGATTCGCAAACCGTGTGCAGATTCAGCCGCCGCAGGCGGCGCTTAAGCAGGTGGACAGACTCAAAATGAGTTTCGCCTTTGCGGAGCCAAGCCGGAAGACGGGGCCTCGCCGCGGAAATCTGAACGAGCGCGTCGGCCAATTCAATATTTTCGCACGAGCGCTTCGAAGCCCTTGAATCCAGCCTTTTGCAGATCCGTCCGGGCCTGGGCGATGGCGGACGGATCCTTGAAGGGTCCCACGAGCACGCGATAACTGCTCGGCTTATCCGGCACCGGCGTGTACAGCGCGTGAAAGCCCTTCTTGGCCAGGACGTCGACGAACAGCTCGGCTTCGGCGCGCTGCACGGCGGCCACCTGCAGATAGGTCTGACCCGGCGCCGGTTCTTCGGGCGTCGGCGACGCGGATTCCGCTTTCGCCTGTTCTGGCGTTGCAGCCTTGGACGACGATGCGTCGGCATCCGCCTGCTTGGAGTCTTCAGCGGCGGACTTCGCCGCCGGCGCGACGGCCTGGCTGGCGGAGGCGGGCTGCGACGGCAAGGGCCGCGCCGACTCCACTTCAAGCGGCTTCGATTCGCGCGAGCCCGCGCGGGCTTCAGCGCTCAACGGCGTGGAGTTTCGGCCAACAATGTATCCCATCGTGAAGAAGACGCCCAGCAGCACCACCACGATGAAGAAAACGCTCAGCAACTGACGGTTGCCTAGAATCAATTCAAATTCGCCGTTTTCGTTTTTTGGCACTTCACCTTCCTATGACGATGGAGCCGCGGATGAATTCGGACGCATCCAGAGAAAATAGTTGCGCCGCCATCGTTTGTCCATCCGGGTTCATCCGCAATATTTTTTATTTGGCTCCAGAAAGCTTATCGAGCGCCCGGCTTATTGACGAGAATATATCGACCGGCAACGGGAATACAACTGTAGTGTTTTTTTCTGACCCAATCTCTACAAGAGTTTGCAAATATCGCAACTGTATCGCTACCGGCTGTTTCTGGATCTGCTCGGCGGCCATGCTGAGCTTGACCGCGGCCTCGTATTCACCCTCGGCATGAATGATTTTGGCGCGCCGCTCGCGTTCGGCCTCCGCCTGGCGGGCGATGGCCCGGATCATCTGCTCCGGCAGGTCCACCTGCTTCACTTCCACCAGCGTGACCTTGATGCCCCAGGGTCCCGTATGCTGGTCCAGCACGGATTGCAAACGCACGTTCAGCTTTTCGCGCTGGCTCAGGAGCTCATCGAGCTCCACTTCGCCGAGCACGCTGCGCAATGTGGTCTGTGCCAGCTGAGATGTAGCGTAAAGATAATTTGCTACCTCTATAACCGCTTTGATGGGATCGAGGACGCGGAAGTAGACGACCGCGTTCACTTTCACCGTGACGTTATCGCGTGTGACGACGTCTTGAGCCGGAACTTCAAAGGCTTCGATTCTCAAGGATGTTCGAGCCATCCGGTCAAAAGGGCTGAAGACCAGAATGACCCCGGGGCCCTTCGTTCTGGGCAGCACGCGGCCCAGCCGGAAAATGACGCCGCGCTCATATTCGGCCAGGATTTTGATTGAGGAGAGGATGTAAATTGCGATGATGATTACGGGAATCCACCAGACCTCGAACATGAGTCACCTCCGATAGACAGCGCTTAATTTCCAACCGGCTCCACCTTCAACAGCAATCCCGTGACGGCGACAACGCGAACGCGCGCGCCCGGCTGGACCGGGGTGGACGACTCCGCATCCCAGTATTCACCGCGAACAAACACTTTACCGCGGGGCGTGAGCGCAGTGCGGGCCTCGCCGATCTGATCGAGCAGTCCTTCCTCGCCGGTTACGACCTTGTTGCGGCGCGCCTTGATCACCAGCGACACCAGGAACATGGTGATGAGAGCGAACGGGAGAGCGACGGCGACGGCCGTCGTCAACCGGATCCGGATCGCAGGCGGGCCCTCAATCAACAGCAGCGCGCCGAGAATCATGGCCGCCGTTCCACCGGCGCCGAGGATGCCGTGAGAGGCGAACTTTGCTTCGAGAATGAACAGCGCAATCGCAAGCAGCAGCAGCGCGACGCCAGCCCAGTTGATCGGGAGCACTGACAGCGCTGACAGCCCGAGCAGCGCCAGAATTCCGCCGGCCACACCCGGGAAGATCAGCCCCGGGGAGCTGAACTCGACATAAATTCCCAGCGCCCCGACCACCAGCAGAATAAAGCCGATGTTCGGGTCGGCGATCGCCGAGATGATCCACTCGCGGATGGTTTTCTGATATTCAACCACTTCGGGCGAGGCGAGATCGAGCTTCTGCTTGGAGCCGTCAAAGCGCATGATTTCGCGCCCGTTCAACTCGCGAAAGAGCGCCGCTTCGTCGGCCGCCACGACATCGATCAGTTTGTTGTCAAGCGCCTCTTTCTCGGTAAAGGCTTTCGCCTGACGGATGGCGGTTTCGGCCAGTTGCGCATTGCGGCCGCGCTTGGAAACCATGCTGCGGAGCATGGCGGCGGCGTCGTTCTCGATCTTAGATCGCATGACCGGGTCCATTTGCTGGCCGATCAGCACCGGCGAGGCGGCGCCGGTATTGGTTCCGGGGGCCATCGCCGCGATGTCGCCGCACTCGAGAATGAAAAAACCGGCTGAGGCCGCTCGCGCGCCGCTCGGCGCGACGTAAGTGATGACCGGCGCTGATGAAACCAGCAGTTTCTGGTCGATCTGGCGCGTGGCGTCGAGCAATCCGCCAGGAGTGTTCAAACGGATGAGGATGGCCGCCGCATGTTCGTGGCGGGCCTGTTCAACAGCGCGCGAGATGATCTCAACCGTGATCGGATGGACGACCCCGTCCACAGACACGGCAAGGACGCGAGCGGCGGATGCGGCCGCCGCAGATGCTGCCGCCATCAGCGCCGCAATTGTGACTGCCTTCATGCCTTGCGTCGGCTTCTATTCTATTGGAGTTGTCAGTTGCGCGTTGGTGTGCATTGACGACTGGGCGGCCGTTGCTGCCGTCAAAAGCTCTGCGCGGAGATGCGCGCTCGCGCCTACCCGCTTCCCTCAGCCAGCGTGCGCGAGCCCCGTCGTGAGGGCATACAGCGCCGCAGATAACCGCTGGAGCGCAGCGTACAATCGGTCTATGTCGGAACATGCGAGGGTGCTCGACGCGCTTGGCGGGGAGGCTGGCTGCAAGCGCCTTTCAGCGGCATTCTATGCGCGCGTGAATGCGGATCCGATTTTGCGGCCGCTGTTTCCAGGCAAAACGCTGAAATGCGCCATCGAGGAGTTTGGCGCGTTTCTCATCCAATTTCTTGGCGGCGATGAAAAGCAAACGCAGCGGCGGTGGTGGCTGAGCCTGCGTGAATCGCATGGCCGGTTTCGAATTGGCGATGCGGAGCGGCGCGCGTGGCTAAAGCATATGGCGGCGGCTCTCGATGCAGCGCCGGTGGATGAGACCACCCGACAGGCGCTGATGCAGTTTTTTGAATGCAGTTCCGTCTATGTAACCGGACGCGAGGCCGGCTGTCCGGAACATAACGAGCTGGCACAGCGCTGGAGCGAACAGCGCATGGTCGATGAGGCCATCGCGGCGATTTCCGCAGGCCGCGATGACGAGGCTGTTGCCCTCGCACCACGATTGATGTCCCGGCCGGCGGTATTCACCGGGATGCTGGCGCGAATGATGCGATCGGGTCGGGCGGATTTGATCTCCTATGTATTGCTCGCGCTGGAGCGTGATCCTTCACTTGCAACAGGCCGTTACGGGGGACGCGCGCTGCTCCATTACGCCTCGGGCGCGGGCTGCCTCGCGGTGGTGGAACGGCTGCTCCGGCTCGGAACAGACCCCGACATACGCGATGACGGAGGCCGCACACCGCTCTACTGTGCAGCGAACGAATGCGCGTCGGAACAGGGACCGCCGATCGCGCGGGCGCTGGTCGGGGCGGGCGCCGATGTGAACGCGCGCTGCGGCGTGACCAGGGCGACGGCGCTGCATATGGCGGCGCGGCGCGGGCATGTGGAGATAGCGCGTGTGCTGCTGGAGCGCGGCGCCGAGATCGATGCGCGGGATTACAAGGGCTGTACGCCGCTTCAGCGGGCGGTCAATTGCCGTAGGCATGCTGTGGCGCAACTCTTGGCTGAGGGCATCGCGTGAACCCTCCGCCTAACCGGACAACCGTCGCCGTGCGCGGATATTCATCCACCGTAAAGGCGTAGTCGGCGATTCACCAACGCGCGAGCCGTCCGCCGCCTCCAAGCTCCCCGGCGCTGGCTTCGCGAAGGCGCGCGAACCACAGCAGTTTGCGAGCGCTCGGACGCAACGCTCACGCTTGAGTGATTCTCATTGTCCACTCGCCCTGCCGCGGAGGATTTGCGGCGCGGAGGAGAACTCGATAGATCCGCTCGCCCCAGACGTTGCGCAATCTGGCGTCCTCGAGCTGGATCTCTTCGATGGAGGCGGACAACATCGGGTCGAAAGCCACGCGCGCCCGATTTTCAAGCTGCAACGCTCCCGGCTTTTGGCTGACGCGGCACGGCGTCATGAGAGTCAGGGTGATCTCGTGGGCGGCGTGATCCAATGAAAACCGATCCACAACCTCCACCTGGTTGCGCGCACGGTCCAGACGGACTGTCCGTTTCCAGCTTTCCAAGCCTGCATTCTTTGGATATGCCCCGGCAATGTCCATGCGCAGTTCGGCGGCTTCGCTGTTTTGAACACAGCTCACGGCTGAGGCGGCGTACTGGCGCCCTGGCGACTGCATGACGCTATCGATTGTGGGGCAGTTGTGAAACGCCGACTGCATGGTCCAGATTTCGTATCGTTTCGGGCTGAACGTTTTGGCCGTATAGGTTTCAACTCCAACGTCGATGATGACCGGCTGGCCGTTCGCGTAAACGATAAAATTGCCGACGTCGTTGTGATTATGACTCTTGCCGTTGTTGCCGGCTTCGGCGGCGACATACAGCCCCTCGATCGAGCCCTCGCGAACCCGGCTCGCCATGACGCCGATGCCGGGCAGCCATACGTCGCGCAGGAGCGCCTGGGCGCGCGGCGCGCGGCGCAGTTCCGCGAGATTGAACAGCGCAGGCAGCTCACGGCCGATGCTGCCGTGCGGAAGGGCGCTCTCGTTCGCGAGAAATGCCGCATAGGCGCCGTGGCGCTGCATGGTTTCGTCGTTCACCCGGCGGCCGAAACGGTACACCAGGTCGCCGTCGACGTTCACGCGCGCGGGCGCATCGGAGAAATTCGTGTACCACTCGCCGGCGATGTGCGCGCGGCAGATATACAGACCAATCTGGTGAATGAGGCTCTGGTCAAACGCATTCAAAGCCCCGCCGCTCGCCTCGTATAACAGTTCCAGACAGTCGAACAGCGATGCTCCGGCGCGGCCCCAATAGCTGGGACCCTCGTCGCAGCCGCCGTCATCGGCATAGCCGTTCAGGAAGTGATCAAGGCACTGGATGATTTTCTGAAGCGCCGCGCTGCGCCGCTTCAGATCGGCTTCGAGGAGCAGCGCTGAGGTAAGCCAGTTGGAGCAGATCCAGGGATCCCAGTTGTTCGGCGGCGGACTTCCGAATCCCATCCAACTGAAGTTCCGCTCCAGACAGGGCGTCAGAATCCGTCGGGCTGTCTCGATGCGGATGCGTTCCGGAACCAGGCGCGACGCCTGCTGGAGCTGCGGCTCCAGCAAGTACAACGTCCAGGCCAGGAGTGCGGCGGTTTCCGCCGCGAACAGGTCGACAATGGGCTCTGTGACATCGGGCAGGCCGATCTTGGCCTTCTGCGCGCCGAGATGCGCGGGCACGCCCCAGAACGTTTCTTCACACGTAAGCCAGACGCCGTTAATGATGTCGTCGACGAAGCGGCCTTTGAATTCGGCGCACTCGGCCAGCACGAGGTCCTGGAGTTTACGCCGGCGGCGGTCGCGCATCGCTTCGTAGTGGGAG
>Ga0209581_1000776_pt1 | contig 49363 bp, 36 predicted proteins | sample Coa_R2_FD_187160 | JGI IMG/M metagenome (GOLD analysis project Ga0209581, IMG submission 187160) | Surface soil microbial communities from Centralia Pennsylvania, which are recovering from an underground coalmine fire - Coalmine... | ecosystem: Environmental > Terrestrial > Soil > Unclassified ...
GGTGGACGATCGAGTACAACGAACAACGACCGCACGAATCGCTGGGCGATCTGACGCCCAGCGAATACCGTCAGCAAACCGCCAGAAGTTCTACTTTTGAAGTGTCTGCTTGACGGGGGAGCTTACGCGCTCATGCTCACCTCCTATTGATCTATCTGATTAGCCCCGATTCTCAGTCATGAAAATTGTTCGCCAAACGCAAGATCGGCTTCGGACAAGGCCCGCAGAGCATCATCGCGCGCCAGTCGTGGCAGCATCTCGCCAGGCGAAAACGGCGGTTGAATCGGTAGGCGGCTTCGGCCAAATAGCGGCGCGCATACTTGGCCTGGCGGATCGCGTGGTAGCAGCCGCCGATGGCGCGCTTGACGTTGGCGAGCAGGATATTCACCCAGCGCGCGCCGCGCACTTCGCAAGCAGTTCGGCCGCCTTCGGTCTCCAGCACGGTATGCGCATGCTCAGCATCGGCCAAGCGGCGGAAACAGAACAAACCGTCGGTGAAAACCTCGGCATCCGGTGTAAGACGACGCCGCCCCCACGTCGGGATGGCCGTATCGTCGAACGTGCAGCGTCGTCTGGTGTCGGCATGCCCGACACTGGTAATACACCTGCCGGCCGCGCGCAAAGCGCGAGCGGCGGCGGTCGCCGCAGGCCGGACAGCGGAATCCCTTCGGCCAGCGCGTCCGATACAGGGCCCGGTAGCATTTGGCCTCGGTGCCGTATTGCTGGAGAAATTCGACCACCGACAAACCGGGCTGGAACTGCACAAGATTGATGCTCATGACCACCTCCGCTGACGGGGAACGGGTCGAGCATGCGCCCGCAGTGTCTCAGATCACGCGGCGCGCGGCTGACGGTCGGGGCTAATCAGGTAAGCGTATTTACGGAACACCACACTACAAGCCGGGGAAGCTTACGGGTAGATCGGGCCGTTACCCTTGACGGGCCGACTCTGCATTTCAATCGTCAACTTCTTGATGTCATGCAAAATCAGCACTCTGTTCTTGCCATCAAATATGCCACAAAACACGCCAGTGATTTTTTCGTTATATACACCAGTTTTCGTATGAAATAAATTCTTTTCCAGTGCATCTACCAGCGGCATACTTGATGCCGCGGATGGGGTAGCCAATCGAAGTCCAGCATGTTCGTCGTCTGGATCGGTCAACAATCTACCGTGCGGGCTTATATGGAATACCGCGTTTACCGCGATCTCCTTGCCATCGAAGTCTTGCGGATTTTGCTCGACAATCTTGATGCTGGTTTCAAGGCATCCCGCCTTCCCAAACTGCGGTTGAAGGAAGCAGGCCACAACAAACATCGACGACGCCAGTGATCTAACCGTCACGGGCATGCTCCTCCGTTTTTACACCAAAGGAGCGTTGCGTCTGCAGCCTGCGCATCCCTCTGCGTCGCGAGGGTCATCTGCTTCGGCGCCATCGGCTACACTCCAAAACAAGGGTCGGCGTTGTGACAACAAGGCAAAATCAGAGTTTCCTTAACGACTGACGGCCGCGTAGCACAGACCGGCACCAACAACTAACGAATACCCCAAGGTAAACAGCGCGAATTTGTTGTGACCTTCCTTTATCAATGCAATCGGTCCCCAAATAATGAGCAACGAGCCAGGTATCGAAAACAGATAATAGTGGCGGTATAGCGGTGGAGTTTTGAAAACGACCGCCATCAAAAAATAGGCTGTCCCGTGAAGAACAATCGCAAGAATTGTTCCCCAACGGATAATTTTTTCAACGTCTACTTTCACGACCCCTGATCCCCCGCATTGATCAGACCTTCCCTTGGGGAAGCTTACGGGTAAACCGGGCCGTTACCCTTGACGGATCGACTCTGCATTTCGATCGTCAACTTCTCAATATCGTCCAAAATGAGAGAGTTACTTTGACGATCATACTTGCCACAGAACACACCGGTGATCCGTTCGTGATATATCCCAACCTTCGTTCGAAAGATATTTTTCTCAAGAGCATCCACAAGCGGCAAATTCGACGCGGTCGGTGGCATAACTAGAAGCACTCCTGCATTCTCGTCCTCCGGATCAGTTAGGACTCTACCGTGCAGGCTAAAGTTGAATACCGCGTTTACGGCAATACTTTTGCCATCGAACTCTTGTGGATTTTGCTTCACAGTCTCGATACTGGTATCGAGACAGGCTGCTGTAGCACACTGGAGCTGAGCCAAATATGCTTTAGAAAGTATTAGCAACGCAATCGATTTTGCTGTCATGGACATGTTCCTCCGCTGGAGCACCAGGCTTGAGTGGACGCTGCGGCCTCGGCGTCTATGGCAGTGGCATTGAATCCATTGCTGTTGGTCCATGTGTCCCAAGGCGAATCAATCTGCAGGCCCTCGTAAACCGTCGCTTCGTCGCGAGCCGCGGCGTACGCCTCAAGAACGTCTCCACCCCCAGTCCAGCAAGTTTAGGACTTCACCCCGCTTTGCGGTTGTGAGGGTTTTCGAGCTTGGGCGCACATGGCACCATACAACGCCGGCAATGAGACAAACAAGCACAGCGACGCAATCCCGCCCCATAGCGACATCACATTAAGTGACGTGCAATAGCAAAACACTCCAAACCAAGCCGTCTGACTTCCAATTGGCTCGCGGTGACTAAATCCAAGACTCAGCCAAAACACTGCACCCGCGACAGCCGCATGAAGGAGCGCCACTCCTAGAACCATCCCGAGAACACGAATATCGTCCAAGGGGTGGGCAGCAAATTTGTACAGCGTTAGCAATGCCGAAGTTACGAAAATTGATCCGGCTAATGGCACAACGTACTTGAGTGGTGATATCTTGAACATCTAATCCGCCGTTCCAATCTGTTTTTGCTTAGTTACCGCCGTCAGCATCTGAAAAATCATAGTTTGGAACTGAGTAGAAAGCACTGTCGGATTGCGATACATCGGACTGCGGTCCGAAGGGTGTACTTTGCAGCGAATACTGGTTTACGCCGAGATTTGGAACATCCGAATTTAATGGGGCCAAAATAGCCGGATTACTGGCGGGTTCTTCCCTGTCAAACAACCCACCAGACTGGGCGACCTGGTATACATAGTTCCCAACCTCGACCAGACCTCCGAGCAGCGTGTCTGCCAGCCCGGCAGAAAGTAAAACTCTTATCTCGTGGTCCATAATTACACCACCCACATCAGTCGGATTTTGACTAATCACAGCGCCAGCCACGTTCATACTAGTCGCGATTTGACCATAGGTGACTGCTGCAGCTGCGTCTTCCAAGACATAGCCTGCGTAGAGAGCTTCGCCACCGAAGAGCAGCGAAACGACTCCGAGTGTCGCGGCCACCTCTTGCGGTGTTGCCGGAGTGGTCCTTAGGCAAGGTACTCGATCCGTTATACAACCCGCTTCCCTTCCACTCGGATCATACTTTGCGTATGGACTGTTCAGCGCATAGCTGTACCGATTGAAGTTGAGCGCCGTTGCGGGGTCGACGTACTGTGGATCGGGGCTGAGGAAGCGCCGGATTTGGGGATCGTAGTAGCGTGCGTGCATGTACACGAGACCGGTAGCATCGGCATATTGGCCGGTGTAGCCGATGCCGGGCTGGTTGCCTTGACCGGTGGTCGCGTACCGCCCACCGAACGGCAGATACGTTGTGGTGCCGAGCACCTTCTTGTTCGCGTCTGTGGTGGCAATCGGTGAGCCGAGTGCGTCGGTGTGGAAGTACTTGTTCGTTACGGTAGTGCCGTCATTGATTTCTTCGGCAACCAGATGTTTCCCAAGATAATAGTACTTGGTCTTTGTTGGCGGAGGTGGACATGTCCCGAAACAAGCCAAATAACCTGGCGTATATTCTGAATAATATAGATTTCCGTCATCCCCGTAGATATCGATTTCTTTGGATGGCGCACCGTCACCCGAGGAAATGTTCTGGACTGTGCGCTGGCCGTTGGCGTCGTATCTGTACGATGCCCCGCTTGAGAGACCCCATACCGTATGTGTCATCGATACCAATTGATTGGCGCCATCGTAGACGTATTTCGTGACATCGCGCGCGAAACTGGATTGTTGAATGTTGCCGCGAGTGTCGTAACTGACGGTGGTGTTTAGGTTGCCAAATGAACTCAGACGATTGGTCGTCGAATCAACGGTGTAGTTGGTAGTGACAGCTCCGGTCTGCTCCGCGATCAGGTTATCCTGCTTGTCGTAGGAAAATATGGTATTGCCCCACAGTTTACTGGCGTTGGCCGTCCACAGGCGGTTTTGCGTGTCGTAGGTGAAGAACTTCGTGTTGACTCCGGTGCCGAGGTTGTCGGTGATCGTCTTCGGGTTGGCATTGCCGTCGTAGGTGTAGCTCCAGTCGAAGATGCCTTGGTCCTGACTCTCCTGCGGCAACTGGCGCGTATCCTGCCAAGTCGTGTGCCAAATGGCGTTGCCATACTGGAACTGGTGCAGTGCCCCGTTCGGATAATAGCTGACGCCAGTGACGTAACGATCGATCAGGGTCGGGCGGCCATAGGCGTCTGGGCCCAGGCTCACCACTGTGTTGTCCGGGTAGGTCAGCGAGCTGACTTGACCGTCGCTGTTGTAGCCGTATTGCAAGGAGTACCCGGTCGAATCGACCTGGACCGTTTCGGTGTCGAGCAGGCGTCCGCTGTTGTAGCTCCAGCTACGCGTGATGTTGCCGCGCGTGGCGGATTCTGGCAGGTTGTCCGGCTTCCAGGTAAAGGACTTGTCCGGGTCGCCGTTACTGTAGCTGACGGTAGCCAGTCGGTTGCGCTTGTCGTAGTAGTAGGTCTGGACGACGCCGTCTGGCAAAGTGACGGTCTTGAGATTTGCCGCGCCATCGTAGGTGAAAGTGGTAGTGCCAGTCTCGGGCTCCGTAATGGAGTGGAGGAGTTCTCCGTTGGAGCCGGCCGGATAATAGCTCAACGTCCGGGTGATATTGCCGCGGCTGATGCTTTTCGGCTTACCCCATGTGTCGCGAGCAATGGTCGTGGTGTATTGCGGCGCGTCGATTTCGGTCGGCCACGCGGTGCTCGGCTCGTCGTATGTTTGGTAGCTATAGGTTGTGGTGTTGCCATTGCGATCTTCCACGCTGAGCGAGTTGGCGCCCGGCGTGAAGATCATCGCATAACCGGCGCCGTCGGTTTGGCTGCGCAGCCGGCCAAGGGCATCGTATGCGGAGGTCATGCCGGAACCGGAGCCTGGGTAAGAGGTGAACGTGTTGCGTCCGTCCGCATCGAAGGTGCGCGTAACGGTGCGCGACCCAGGCTCATCCGTGCGTACGGAACGCAACAACGCGTCGTATGTATCCGTGCGCGTATATTGGCCACGCACCTCAGTGCGCGTCCAGCCGCTCGCACCAGTGTTCCAGGTGATCGTCGTGGATGAATAAGCCGGCGGATGAATACCGGAGAGGCGGCCCATGGCATCATGATCGTACGTCGTCGTGTATCCGGCTGCGCTGGTCCAAGACGTGACGGCGCCGACGTTGTTGACCGCGACGCTCTCCGAATCGCCGTTGGCGTACTGGATGCTCTGCGGAATGCCGCGATAGTAGTTGCTGTAACGCGTCGTATTGTTGTCGCCATCGGTTACCGAGGCGACGGTGCCGTCGCCGTTGTAGGTGATGGTTTTGTCCAGTCGTTGAAAGCGATAGACCTCGGTTGGCATGGAATAACTGTTCAGCGTCAGCCCGAATTCGCTGAGCCCGTCGCTGTTGAGCCGCTGAACGGTGCCGAGCACCCAAGTGCTGGTGTTGTGGTAATAGGTGAGGGTGTCGGTTTTTGTCCTGCTGCCCGTCCGGGTGATGGTTGTCGGGAAGCCATAGGAATCCGGGTTGCTCAGCGTTTGCGTATACGTGGCACCATCCACCGTGATGGTGCGTTGGCTGACCGGCCGCAAGGTCGACAGTGGTGCCACATCGCCGCGCACTTGTACGGGGGTGCCCATCACACTTGGATAGGCATTCCCGCTGGCGCTGAAATATGTGTAACGGTCGGTGCGCAGGTACCCCGATCCGTTCTGTCCGCCGCTCTGCACACTCTGCAACTGGCCTTCCGTATCGAGGTCGGCATTGCTGCTGTACACCGCGCCGAACGTGTAGAGCGTATCGTAGCCGCGCGCGTCGGTTACCCGAGTCGTCTTGGTGGCGCTGCAGGAACTCGATGAGCAGCCGCCGTAGGCAATCGTCCAAGTCAAGGGATTGAGGCGTGGACCCGTGATGACTTTCCGTGTCAACGACAGCACGTCATAGACTCCCGGCTGAGCTGCCGCGAAAGCGGTCCCAGCGCTGTTGGTGAGACAGGTGCTCGGCGTGCCATTGCGCCCATGCCGGGTAACGGTGAAGGTGAAGGTTCCGAGTGCGCCGGTCGGGTGCTGCAACGTGCCGAAAACGCTGCCGTTGCTTCCTATCCCACCACTGTAGGTCGGCGTCGGCACGGAGGCACAGGTGGGATTGCCGTAACTCCAGCCCGCCGTATCGAGGTTGGCAAAGTCGATGCTCCAGTACGATCCATCCGGCAGCGTCACCCGAGTGAGTCGGCCGGAGGTGTAGCCATAGCTCCACGTGCGCGTGCCATCGCTGATCGAACTGACCATGCCATTGCTGTAATTGATTCTGAGGGTACGGCCATCGCTCGAGGTAATCGTATCCGGAAACAACTGGCCATTGACCGAGAGATAGTGGTAGCTCACCCAGTTGCCGAAGCGATCGGTGATTCTCGACGGGTAAAAGAAGGCTTGCTGGCGAGCCACCACCGCCGTCACGCCCGTTTGAGCCGTATCTGCCGGACGCTGGTAGGAGGGGTACGGGCGCGATGAATATTGGACGAACGCGTATGTCACTCCATCCGGCGCGGTCGCTTGGAATGCCTCCGCCGGATCGCCCGGCTGCACCCCGTATTGCGGGACGCAGCTTACTTTCCACCAATCGTGGGTGATGATCGGATCGAGCGACACATTTGAACTCGAGGACAGCAGCAGTTCGTGCCGCCCCTGACCCGGCACCACGATCTGGAAGCCATAGCCGTACTCGCTCGATGGCACGCGGGTTGTGACCGTACCGCCTCCACTCAGGGTGTCGGTGATCGACGCCGCCGGGGGCGGGCCGAAGTACGAACAGCGCTTGTCGCCACTGCTGCCGGTGCCGGACCAGCCGACGCTGGTCGCGATCACACCCTCCACGCGCGGCAGGTCCAGATCCCAGTCGCCAAACGCGCCGCTCGGAGCACCGCCGGCCCGATTGCCGACGTGATAGCGCCGCGATATTGCCATGGGCAGCGCGAAGTTGCCGGGCAGACGCACGTCCGTTGCGACGAAGTCGGTTTGTCCGGTGTAGTAATCGACCGATTCACCGAGCAGTCCCGACTCGAGCGGTGCAACGACGGCTTGGGATCGGATCAGGTCCGAATACTGCCGTATGGCGTCCGTGGCACCAAGCGATTGCGCTGCGGCCGAGGCAATCAGCAATCGGATCACCCCCCCCGATTGCCCAGCCGATCGCGCCCCTGCCAATGCTCGGTGCGATGCGCATGATCGTTTCCTTGTGCGGCCCGCCGCTCACGGCGAAAGTGGCGAGAGGCTAACCGAAGCCGATCACGTTGAACAGCCCGCGGATAGTGCGCAAACGTTGCAGTATTACTGGCAAATGCCATTTGCGCGGCCCGATTCATCCGCGAATTTCTCAGCTATTGTCGGGCGCCCAGCGATTGCATGACAGTGATTCTGGATTTTTGCCAGCAGAATCGCTGTCTCGACAGTATTGCTGTCACGGGGCGCCCCCTGCGCCGAGACCGACGACCGTCGCGCACGACGAAGCCGCGGTCAGCGTCGCAACACCATCACCCGGAACGCCTCGCCCATCTGGCCGGGCAAGGTCAGGCGTTTGACTTCCTGGGCGAGCCGATAGCGCGCCTTCGTCTGGCGTCGCGTGCACGCTCAGCCACGCCGCCGCAGATCGACGAGGTCGTCGCCGGCGACGTCGCCCGCCAGATCGCTCGGCACGGGGTACACGGCACGCATGAGGTCTGCTGCCGCGGCGCGGTCGCCGGACCGCCACCGCAGCAGCAGCGCGGTGATCTCCGTTTCGCTCGTTCCCAACCCGCCGTCCCCGATCGCCCGCGCGGGTGCACTACCGTAGCGCGATTTCCCCATCGCACCCCTGCGCCCCGCCGCGTCAGCGCACCCCCGCCTGCACCAGTTGCGCGAGGCGGCGCACGGCGACCGAGACGATCGGGTAGTCGGTCACCACCTGCGAGCGCATGTCGGCGAACATGCCGAGGGTATAGCGGAGCGCCGGGTCGTCGCGGTTGAGCCAGGCATCGACGAGCTCGGCGCCCTTGCCGCTGCCGCCCTGCTCCAGCACCTGCGCGGTGAGGGTGCGATGCTGGGTGTAGAGCTCGTCGCGCAGCGAACCGCGCGCGTGCGCGTGCCAGCGCGATTCGACCGGCAGCTCCTCGATCTTGGCCATCAGCCACGACAGGTGCAGGGCCTCGCCGAGGGCGAAGTACACCTCGGCCGCGCGCTCGACCTCGAGACCGTGATCGGCGGCGACGTGGATGATGTCGAGACCGGAACCGGGTGTGGGCAGCACCGCGAGCTCGTGCGCGAGCGTCTCGGGGAAGCCGAGTTCGAGCCAGCGTTGGCGATCGGCGTCGTAGCGCGCGCGCTCGCGCGGCGTGATCGCCTCGGTCAGGTGCTTGCGCAGATCGCGCATGCCGTGGTGATAGCGCGCCACCGCCGCGGCAATGTCGAGCGTGGCCTCGGAATGGTTGAGCAACCAGCGCGTCGATCCGCGCAGCACGCTCCAGAGGACCAGCAGCGCGTCGATCTGGGCGCGGTCGCCGACCTTGCCGTCGAGCGCGTCGATCGCCGCCCACAGCTCGCGCGCGTCGAACACCTCGCGGGCGATGGTGAAGGCGCGCGCCACCTGCGCCGGGGTCTTGCCGGTGTCCTCGCCCATGCGCAGCACGAAGGTGGCGCCCATGCGGTTGACCATCGAATTGGTCACCGCGGTGGCGATGATCTCGCGCTTCAGCCGGTGGCGCTCCATGTGCTCGGCGTAGCGCTCCTGCAGCGGCACCGGGAAGTAGCGGCGCAGTTCGCGCGACAGGTACGGATCCTCCGGCACGTCGGAGTCGAGCAATTGCTGGAAAAGTACAATCTTGGAATAGGATAAAAGTATAGAAAGCTCGGGGCGGGTCAAACCGAGACCGCGCGCCTTGCGCTCGGCGAACTCGGCGTCGGACGGCAGGAACTCGAGCTGGCGATCGAGCAGGCCCTGCGCCTCCAGCGTGCGGATGAAATGCTGCTTGGCGCCGAGGCGCGGCACCGACATGCGTTCCATCAGGCTGATCGCCTGGTTCTGGCGGTAGTTGTCGAGCAGCACCAGGCGCTCGACTTCGTCGGTCATCGAGGCGAGCAGCGCGTTGCGCCCGTCGACGGTGAGCTCGCCGCGCTGCACGGCGTCGTTGAGCAGGATCTTGATGTTCACCTCGTGGTCGGAGGTGTCCACGCCAGCCGAGTTGTCGATGAAGTCGGTGTTGAGCAGCACGCCGTTCAGCGCCGCCTCGATGCGGCCGCGCTGGGTGAAGCCGAGATTGCCGCCCTCGCCCACCAGCTTGCAGCGCAGCTCCTTGCCGTTGATGCGGATCGCGTTGTTGGCGCGGTCGCCGACGTCGGCGTTGCTCTCGCCCTCGGCCTTGACGTAGGTGCCGATGCCGCCGTTCCAGAGCAGGTCCACCGGCGCCTTCAGGATCGCGCGCAGCAGTTCGTTCGGCGTCATCTGCTCGACGTCGCCGTCGATGCCGAGCGCGGCACGCACCTCGGGCGAGACCGGAATCGTCTTGGCGCTGCGCGGATAGACGCCGCCGCCGCGGCTGATCAGGCTGGCGTCATAATCGGCCCACGACGAGCGCGGCAGTTTGAACATGCGTTCGCGTTCGCGGTACGAGCGCGCCGCGTCCGGGTTCGGATCGAGGAAGATGTGGCGGTGGTCGAACGCGGCGAGCAGGCGGATGTGCTTCGACAGCAGCATGCCGTTGCCGAACACGTCGCCGGACATATCGCCGATGCCGACGCAGGTGAAGTCCTCGCTCTGGCAATCGCGGCCGAGCGCGCGGAAATGGCGTTTGACCGATTCCCAGCCGCCCTTGGCGGTGATGCCCATGGCCTTGTGGTCGTAGCCGGCCGAGCCGCCCGAGGCGAACGCGTCGCCCAGCCAGAAGCCGTGCTCGGCGCTGACCGCGTTGGCGATGTCGGAGAACGTCGCCGTGCCCTTGTCGGCGGCGACGACGAGGTACGGATCGTCGCCGTCGTAGCGCACGCAGTTCGCCGGCGGCACCACCTTGCCGTCGACCAGGTTGTCGGTGATGTCGAGCAGACCGTTGATGAACAGCCGGTAGCAGGCGACGCCCTCGGCGAGGATCGCGTCGCGGTCGCCGCCGGCAGGCGGACGCTTGACGAAGAAGCCGCCCTTGGAGCCGACCGGCACGATCACCGTGTTCTTCACCATCTGCGCCTTGACCAAGCCGAGCACCTCGGTGCGGAAGTCCTCGCGCCGATCCGACCAGCGCAGGCCACCGCGCGCGACCGGACCGAAGCGCAGGTGCACGCCCTCCACGCGCGGCGCGTAGACGAAGATCTCACGGTAGGGTTTCGGCTTCGGCAGATCCGGCACCTTCGACGGATCGAACTTGAAGCTGATGTATTCGCGCGGCCGGCCGCCCGGCGTCTGGTAGTAGCTGGTGCGCAGCATCGCCTGGATCGTGCCGAGGAAGGCGCGCAGGATGCGGTCCTCGTCGATGCTGGCGACGCGATCGAGCAGCACGCGCAACGCCGCCACGATCGCCTGCTGCTGCGCCTCGCGCGGCTCGCCGCGCACCTTGACGAGATGGTCCACGAACCCCGGCTGCGCCTTGGCGACGTCCTCCGGCAGCAGCGTCTCGAGTTCGCGCTGCAGGCGCTTGCGGGCGCCCTCGATCACGGTGCGGCCGGCGTCCTCGCGGTGCGGATCGAAGCGCGCCTCGAACAGCTCGATCAGCAGGCCGGCGATCAGCGGATAGCGGTTGAGCGTCTCCTCCATGTACGCCTGCGAGAACGGCACGCCGGTCTGCAGCAGGTACTTGCACACGCCGCGCAGCACCGCGATCTGGCGCCATTCCATCTGCGCGCCGAGGATGAGCTTGTTGAACCCGTCGTTCTCGGCGTGGCCGCGCCAGATGCGCTCGAAGCTGGTCTGGAACGAGTCCTTGATCTGCTCGATGTCGAAGTCGCAGCGCACCGCCGGCTGCACCTCGAAATCCTGGATGGCGATGGTCGCCTCGCCGAGCGCCATCTCGTAGGGATGCTCGGACAGCACCTTGAGACCCATGTTCTCGAGCAACGGCAGCGCCTCGGACAGGGTGATCGGCGTGCCGTAGCGGAACAGCTTGAAGCGCAGGCCGTCGCCCTTGCCGCGCGGGCGGTACAGCGACAGCTTGATGTCGTCGGCGTCCTTCAGGCCGGCCGCGGCCTCGACGTCGGCGGCGGCGACGTGCGCGCTCACTTCCTCGATGTAGGCGGCCGGCAGCGCGCGGCCGTAGCGGTTGGCGAGCTTGAGTCCCTTCTCCTCGCCGTGCCGCTGCACCAGGATGTCGCGCAGCTCGTCGTGCCAGTTGCGCACGATCTCGGCGATGCGCCCCTCGAGCTCGGCGACGTCGTACTGCGGCTTCTCGCCCGGCCGCGGCCGGATGATGAGGTGCATCCGCGCCATCGGCGACTCGCCGACCAGCACCGAGGAATCCACCCGCTCGCCGTGGAAGGCGCGCTTGAGCAGGGCCTCGATGCGGCCGCGCACGCCGGCGTCGAAACGGTCGCGCGGCACGAACGCGAGGCAGGAGAAGAAGCGGCCGTACTTGTCGGCGCGCACGAACAGGCGCGAGCGCGCGCGACCCGGCAATTGCAGGATGCCCATGGCCGTGGCGAACAGCTCGTCCTCGCTCGCCTGGAACAGCTCGTCGCGCGGCAGCGTCTCGAGGATGTGGCGCAGATCCTTGCCGGAGTGCGAATCGCGGCGCAGCCCGGAGCGCTGCATCACCGCGTCGTGCTTGCGCCGCACCAGCGGAATCTCCCACGGCCGCTTGGCGTAGGCGCCCGAGGTGAACAGGCCGAGGAAGCGATGCTCGACGACCGGCACGCCGCGCTCGTCGAATTGCAGCACGCCGATGTAGTCCATGTGCCCCGGCCGGTGCACGGTGGCGCGGGCGTTGGTCTTGGTCAGGATGATCGCATCCATCGCGCCGGACTGCGGCAGGTTGCGCGCCACCAGCGTCTTCAGCGAACGCGGCGCGAGCGAACGCTCCGAACCGCGCAGGATGCCGAGCCCGGAGCCCTCGACCGCCTGCAGCACCTCGTCGCCGCCGACCGTCGCCACACGGTATTCGCGATAGCCGAGGAAGGTGAAATTGTCGGCCGCGACCCAGTGCAGGAACTCCTGCGCCTCGGCGATGCCCTCGGCGCCGACCGGCGTGTTCTTCTCGTTCATGCCCGCGGCGATGGCGAGCATCTTCTCGCGCATCGCCCGCCAGTCGCCGACGCAGGCGGCGACGTCGGCGAGCGCATTGCGCACCGCCTGTTCCAGGTGCGCGCGCTCGGCCGGCTCGCCGACGCGATCCACCTCGAAGTGCATGATCGACTCGACGCGGCCCTTGCCGCTGCCTTCCGGGGCGAGGCTGAGAATGTGGCCGCCGGCGTCGCGCTCGATGTGGTAGACCGGATGCACGATCGCATGCGCCAGCAAGCCGGCCTGCACGATCGCGATGCTGACCGAATCGACCAGGAACGGCATGTCGTCGGTGGCGATCTGGATCGCGGTGTGCGTGCTCTCCCAGCCGTCGCCGTCGGCCGCCGGATTGAACACGCGCACCGCCGGCACGCCGGCCTTGCGCACGCGGATGAACTCGAGCAGGCCGAGCACGAGCGCCGCCCACGCCTCGGCCGGACGCGCGGCGAGATCCTCGGCGGAAACGCGGCGGAAGAAATGCGTGGCGAAGGTCAGCGCATCGCGGCTCGGCGCGCCGCCCAGGCGGTGCTGGATGTGCGTGAGGACGGCCTCGGCGGCGGTGCCGGAGGGGTGCGGGAGAGCGCTCATGGACGGGCCAGCCTGGCTTTTTTCGGGGGCGCCTAGGATAGCGCCGCGGGGCCGTCCTTCGCCAGCCGGAATGCGCCCGGCGAAACCGCCGCGGGCCGTGGCGGAATCCGCATACCGCCGCGCCGGAATGTGATTACAATCGGCCATGGCCGATGCCAGTGCGCAAAGCTCCGAATCGCCGCCGCGACGCCCGGGCCGCCTGGGCTTCGTCGCGCGGCTGACCCTGCTGTACCTGTCGCTCGCCGCGATCATGCTGGTGCTCGGTCTGCGCGTGTGGCAGACCACCGAACAGCAGCTCGATACCACCGACTGGATCGCGCACACCTATCAGGTGAAGGCCGAGATCGAGGCAGTGCTCGCGCGCCTGGCCAATATGCAGGCCGATGCGTTCGGCTATGCCGCCACCGGCGAGGAGGCTCGCCGCGCCCGCGGCAGCGGCCAGGTGCCGCTGCTCGACACCGAGCTCGGCGTGCTGCGCCAGTTGATCCGCGACAATCCGGTGCAGGTGCGCAACGTCGAGGCGCTGGCCAAGGTGGTCGGCGCGCAGCGCGATGCGGCGATCGCCGCGATGGAAGCGCGTCGCGCCGGACACGACCTCACGGCGACGCTGCCGGCGCTCGCCATCAACCAGGTGCACAGCCTGGCGGACATCATGCTCGCCGAGGAAGACCGGCTCGCCAGCGAACGCCGGCTGCGTGCCGAGCGCGTGGTCACCTTCACCCGCCTGCTCACCAGCGCCGCGGTGGGTTTGAGCCTGCTGTTTCTCGGCGTGAGCTACTGGCTGGTGCGCCGCAGCCACCTGCGCGACGTCGCCGTGCGCACGAGTCTCAGCGCCAGCAACGAACAGCTCGCGCAGGCGCTCACCGAGACGCAGCGCATCAGCGACAGCATGCTCAAGCTCAGCCTGTTCGGCGAGCTGCTGCAGAGCTGCCGCAATCTGGACGAAGTGCGCGACGGCGTGCGCGGCGCGCTCGGCGCGCTGCTGCCGGGGCTCGGCGGCCGCCTGGCCCTGATCAATCCCTCGCAGAATCTCGCCGCCATCGGCGCGCACTGGGGTGAGCACGGCGTGCTCGCCGAATCGGTGTTCGCGCCCGAGGATTGCTGGGCCCTGCGCCGCGGCCAGGCCTATCCGCTGGTCGGCGCGAGCGCGAGCTTCACCTGCAAGCACGTGCACTGGCCGAATCCGGACCTGCCCGAGGCGAGCTATCTGTGCGTGCCACTCGCCGCGCAGGGCCAGATGATCGGCGTGCTGACGCTCGACGCCCCGCGCGCGATCGACGCCGACGAGCGCCGCCTCGCCACCGCCGCCGCCGAACAGCTTGCGCTCGCGCTTGCCAATCTGCGCTTGCAGGACACCCTGCGCACGCAGTCGATCCGCGATCCGCTGACCGGGCTGTTCAACCGCCGCTATCTCGAGGTGTCGCTGGAACGCGAGCTGGCGCGCGCCACGCGCCGGGTGCAGCCGCTGGCGGTGCTGATGCTCGATCTCGATCACTTCAAGCAGTTCAACGACAGCCACGGCCACGACGCCGGCGACGCGCTGCTCGTCCAGTTCGCGGTGGTGCTGCGCCGCTGCATCCGTTCGGAGGACATCGCCTGCCGCTACGGCGGCGAGGAGTTCACCGTGATCCTGCTCGACACCGACACCGCGGCGGCGTTGCAGCGCGCCGAGCAGATCCGCCACGCCACCGCCGCGCTCGCCGTCGAGCATCGCGAGCAGCCGCTCGGCCCGGTGACGGTCTCGATCGGCGTGGCGGTGTTCCCGCAGGATGCGCGCACCGCCGAAGACCTGCTGCAACGCGCAGATGCCGCGCTGTACCGCGCCAAGGAACTCGGCCGCAATCGCGTGGTGACGGTCGAGAGTATTTCCGGCCAAGCGCAATCGGCGTGACGCCCGACGCGGGCGGATCGCCTGCGCGCGATCGGATCCAGGGAAGGTCCGAACAAATCCGCATGTTCCTGTCTTTGGCTGCGGGCGGCGCCCATCCACAACCCCCATCAGACCCTCGCACAGCAAGGGTTTGATCGCCCCTTGACTCAAGGGGGCTCAAACAGCCAAGGCGGCATCCTCCGCTTGTTCGGCGATTCCCTAACGCAAGCCGGTCTCGTTGCGCGCGATGACCAGGCGCTGGATCTCGCTGGTGCCCTCGTAGATCTCGGTGATCTTGGCGTCGCGGAAGTAGCGCTCGAGCGGCATTTCCTTCGAATAGCCCATGCCGCCGTGGATCTGCACCGCCTGGTGGGTGATCCACATCGCCGCCTCGGACGCGGTGAGCTTGGCCACCGCCGCCTCGGTGGAGAAGCGCTGGCCGGTCTCGTGCGCGCGCTGCTTGCACCAGGCCGCGCGCAGGGTGAGCAGTTCGGCCGCATCGAGCTTGCACTTCATGTCGGCGATCTTCTGCTGGATCATCTGGAACGAGCCGATCGCCTGGCCGAAGGCCTTGCGGTCGCGCGCGTAGGCGAGCGTGGCCTGGTACGCCGCGCGCGCCAGCCCGACCGCCTGCGAGGCGATGCCGATGCGGCCGGCATCGAGCACGCCCATCGCGATCTTGAAGCCGTGGCCCTCCTCGCCGATGACTTCCTCCGGCAGCGCGCGATAGTCGGTGAATTCGATCTCGCAGGTGGCAGAGGCGCGGATGCCGAGCTTGGGCTCGGTCTTGCCGCGCTGGAAGCCGGCGCGCTCGGTGTCGATCAGGAACGCGGTGATGCCGCGCGCGTGGCGTTCCGGATCGCTCATCGCGAACAGCAGGATGTACTTGGCGACCGGCCCCGAGGTGATCCAGCTCTTCTTGCCGTTGATCAGGAAACTGCCGTCGGCCTGCTTGACCGCGCGGCAGCGCATGGCGGTGGCGTCGGAGCCGGATTGCGGTTCGGTGAGCGCGAAGGCGCCGATCGCCTCGCCGCTGGCGATCGGCGTGACGTACTTCTTCTTCTGCGCCTCGGTGCCGAACTTGAGCAGGCCGTTGCAGTAGAGCGTGTTGTTGACCGACATGATGGTCGAGTGCGCGCAGTCGGCCGCCGCGATCTCGATCATCGCCAGCACGTAGGCGATCGCGTCCATGCCGGCGCCGCCGTATTCCGGCGGCACCTCGATGCCCATCAGGCCGAGCTGGCCCATCTCGCGGATGTTGTCGAGCGGGAATTCGCCGGAACGATCGAACTCGGCGGCCACCGGCGCGATGCGCCTCTGGGCGAAGTCGCGGGCGACGGCCTGGATCGCGAGCTGGTCTTCGGTGAAGCTGAAATCCATGGGTGGCTCCCGTCGGTCCGTTCGCCCTTCGACTTCGGCGCGTTCGGTGCCTGCACCCACGGCGAACGGAGTTGAGCAGAGGGGTCGCGAATTCTACCGGGTTTGCCGCGATTTCGCCGCGACCGCCGGGGCGATCGAGCCGGCCGCGGGCAGATGCGCGAAATCGCACGGCGGCCCCGGCAGGCGCTGGTCGAGCAGCCATGGCAGCAGCTCTTCGGTGGCGTAGGCGCGATGCCAGATCACGTGCATTTCGTCCGGATACTCGGTGTAGCGCGGCGTGCCGCCCATCGCGCGCAACGCGCGCACCACCGCGCGCGAACCCACCATCGCGCCGCCGTAGCCGGTTTCGACGTCGGTGTCGTTGTCTTCGCCGCCGTGGAAGATCCACTGCGGCACGCGCGCGATCGGCGCCAGGCCGGCGAGTTCGGTCATGCCCGACATCGGCACCGCCGCGGCGAAGCAGGTCGGCCAGGCCTTGAGCGCGTCCCACACGCCGCTGGCGCCGTCGGAGATGCCGGTGAGATAGATGCGGCGCGGGTCCACCGGGAAGCGCGCGAGCGCGTCGCGCACCACCGCGGCGACGCGCCGCGGCGGCCAGTAGCCGTGCTCGGTCTGCGGCGCGACGTAGACCAGCGGCACGTTGCCCTCGATCGCGCGGTCGACCAGTTCCAGCGAACCGTTGCCGTAGCCGGCGAGCTGCGCTTCGTTGTCGTCGCCGTCCTGCCAGTCGCCGTGCAGGAACACGATCAGCGGCAGGCGCTCGCCGTCGCTGCGGCCGGGTGTCTCGATCGCGCGGTACGGCACGGGCTGCCGATCGGCGGTCCGGTACCGGCCGAGCTCGGCGCGCTCGACCGCGCCGGCGCCGGACGTCGCGAGCGCCAGCGCGCCGACGAGAGCAATCAACGATCGCAGCGTGTCCATGGCGCGCGCTTGAGACCGCGCCGCGGCGCGCGAGTTCGCGGCGCCGGCGTTGACGCCACCGCGCCCCGCGGGTACGCTCTCAATCCATCTTTCGATCAAGATAAAGGGATACATTGGATCTCGTCGCCACCTCGGCCCTGCTGCGCCTGCTGTCCGACCCGACCCGGGTGCGGTTGCTGGCGCTGCTCGAACACGAGGAGCTCACCGTCGCCGAACTCGCCAGCGTGCTGCATCTTGCCCAGCCGCGCGTGTCCACGCACCTGGCCAAACTCAAGGAGGCCGGTCTGGTGCGCGACCGCCGCGCCGGCGTATCGGCCTATTATCGGAGCAATACCGAGCTCGATGCCAAGCCGGCGGCGCTGCTCGCCACCCTGCGCGAGGCGATCGACGACACCCTGCTCGCCGAGGACCGGCGCCGCCTGCCGACGATCCTGGCGCAGCGCGCGCGCGCGGCGGGCTGGGCCGACAGCGTCGCCGGCGACATGGAGCGGCACTATTCGCCGGGCCGTACCTGGGAGGCGCTGGCGCGGGCGTTGACCGGCCTGGTCGAGCTCGGCGACGTGCTCGACATCGCCTCCGGCGACGGCGTGCTGGCCGAATTGCTGGCGCCGCACGCGCGCGCGATCGTCTGCGTCGATTCCAGCGAACGCGTGGTCGCCGCGGCGCGCGCGCGGCTGAAGGAATTCGCCAACGTCGAGGTGCGGCTCGGCGACATGCACGCGCTCGACACCGGCGCCCGTCGCTTCGACCTCGTGCTGCTCATGCACGCGCTCACCTACAGCGAGCAGCCGGCCCGCGCCGTGGCCGAGGCCGCGCGCGTGCTCAAACCCGGCGGCCGCCTGCTCGCCGCCACGCTCGGCCGCCATGCGCATCGCGCCGCGGTGGCGCCGTTCGATCACCGCAATCTCGGCTTCCGCCCGGCGGAGCTGCGCGGCTTCGCGCGCCGCGCCGGTCTCGAGGTGCTGCGCTGCGAGCGGATCACGCGCGAGCGCCGTCCGCCGCACTTCGAGGTGCTGAGTCTGCTGGCGAGGAAACCGTCGCGATGAACGCGCTGCCCTGGCTCGATCCGGCGCGCGTCGAGCGGCTGACCGAGGCGCTCGCGCGGCGCATCCTCGTGCTCGACGGTGCGATGGGCACGATGCTGCAAAGCTACAAGCTGGACGAGACCGGCTACCGCGGCGCGCGCTTCGCCGAGGGCCGCGACGCGCACGCGGGGCACGCGCATCACGGTCCGGGCTGCGATCTCAAGGGCAACAACGATCTGCTCACGCTCACCCAGCCCGACATCATCCGCGCCGTGCATCGCGCCTACCTCGACGCCGGCGCCGATCTGATCGAGACCAACACGTTCAATGCCACCGCGATCAGCCAGGCCGACTATCACCTCGAGCACCTGGTCTACGAGTTGAACCGCGAGGGCGCGCGGCTCGCGCGCGCGTGCTGCGCCGAGGTCGAGGCGGCCATGCCGGGACAGCCGCGCTTCGCCGTCGGCGTGCTCGGCCCGACCAGCCGCACCGCCTCGATTTCGCCGGACGTCAACAACCCCGGCTTCCGCAACGTCAGCTTCGCCGAACTCGCCGCGGCCTACGCCGAGGCCGCGCGCGGCCTGCTCGACGGCGGCGCCGACGCGCTGATGATCGAGACCGTCTTCGACACGCTCAACGCCAAGGCCGCGGTGTTCGCGATCGGCGAGGAATTCGCGCGCCGCGGCGGCCGCGTGCCGGTGATGATCTCCGGCACCATCACCGACCGCTCCGGCCGCACGCTCTCGGGCCAGACGGTCGAGGCGTTCTACTACTCGCTGCGCCACGCGCGGCCGCTGGCGGTCGGTCTCAATTGCGCGCTCGGCGCGAGCGAACTGCGGCCGTATGTCGATGCGCTGGCGCAGGTCGCCGAGTGCCACGTCAGCGTGCACCCGAACGCCGGCCTGCCGAACGCGTTCGGCGAATACGACGAGACGCCCGAGCAGATGGCGGCGACGATCGGCGAATTCGCCGCCAGCGGCTGGGTGAACCTGGTCGGTGGCTGCTGCGGCACGACGCCGGCGCACATCCGCGCCATCGCCGCGGCGGTGCGCGACGTTCCGCCGCGAACCCTGCCCGGCACGGGAGCCGCGGCGGCATGAACCGCGCGGCCCGCTACACGCGCCTGGCCGGTCTCGAGCCGCTGGTGCTCACGCCGGAACTGAACTTCGTCAACATCGGCGAGCGCACCAACGTCACCGGCTCGGCGCAGTTCCGCAAGCTGATCAAGGAAGGCCGCTACGAGGAAGCGGTCGAGGTCGCGCGCCAGCAGGTCGCCAGCGGCGCGCAGATGCTCGACGTCAACATGGACGAGGGCCTGATCGACGCCGAGGCGGCGATGACCCGGTTTCTGAACCTGATCGCGGCCGAGCCCGACATCGCGCGCGTGCCGATCATGGTCGATTCGTCGAAGTGGAGCGTGATCGAGGCGGGACTGCGCTGCCTGCAGGGCAAGGGCGTGGTCAATTCGATCTCGCTCAAGGAAGGCGAGGCTGCGTTCCTCGAGCAGGCACGCAAGGTGCTCGCCTACGGCGCCGCGGTGGTGGTGATGGCCTTCGACGAGCACGGCCAGGCCGACACGAAAGCGCGCAAAGTGGAAATCTGTACGCGCGCCTATCGCCTGCTCACCGAGCGCGTCGATTTCCCGCCCGAGGACATCATCTTCGATCCGAACGTGTTCGCCATCGCCACCGGCATCGAGGAGCACAACCGCTACGCCGTGGATTTCATCGAGGCCGCGCGCGAAATCAAGGCGACGCTGCCGCACTGCCACGTCTCCGGCGGCGTGTCGAACGTGTCGTTCTCGTTCCGCGGCAACGAGACCGTGCGCCAGGCCATCCATTCGGTGTTCCTGTACCACGCGATCAAGGCCGGCATGGACATGGGCATCGTCAACGCCGGCGCGCTGCCGATCTACGACGACCTCGATCCGGAGCTGCGCGAGCGCGTCGAGGACGTGGTGCTCGACCGCCGTCCCGATGCGACCGAGCGGCTGCTCGAGATCGCCGCGCGCTACAAGGCCGGGTCGCGGGACGCGGGACTCGCCGCGCGCGAAAAACAGGCATGGCGCGACCAGCCGGTGGCCGAGCGCCTGACCTACGCGCTGGTGCACGGCATCGACGAGTTCGTCGAGGCCGACACCGAGGAGGCGCGCCGCCAGTTCGCGCGGCCGCTCGAGGTGATCGAAGGACCGCTGATGGCGGGCATGAACGTGGTCGGCGATCTGTTCGGCGCCGGCAAGATGTTCCTGCCGCAGGTGGTGAAATCCGCACGGGTGATGAAGAAGGCGGTCGCCTACCTGATTCCGTTCATCGAGGAGGAGAAGGCACGTTCGGGCGAGGTGCACAAGTCGAACGGCAAGATCGTGCTGGCCACGGTCAAGGGCGACGTCCACGACATCGGCAAGAACATCGTCGGCGTGGTGCTCCGCTGCAACAACTTCGAGGTGATCGATCTCGGCGTGATGGTGCCGGCGCAGAAGATCCTCGACACCGCGCGCGCCGAGCGCGCCGACATGATCGGCCTGTCCGGCCTGATCACGCCCTCGCTCGACGAGATGAGCCACATCGCCCGGGAGATGCAGCGCCAGCGCTTCGCGCTGCCGCTGCTGATCGGCGGCGCCACCACTTCGCGCGCGCACACCGCGCTCAAGATCGAGCCGCACTACGCCGCGCCGACGGTGTGGGTGAAGGACGCCTCGCGCGCGGTCGGCGTGGCGCAGACGCTGGTGAGCAAGGACTTGGTCGACGACTTCCTCGCGCGGGTGCGCGCCGAGTACGCCGAGATCCGCGAACGCCACAAGGACCGCGGCCCGGCCAAGCGGCTGGTCTCGCTCGAACAGGCGCGCGCCCACGGCTTCGGTGGAAATTGGGAAACCTATACTCCGCCCGCGCCGAACCGGCCCGGCCTCACCGTGTTCGACGACTATCCGCTGGCCGAGCTCGTCGAACGCATCGACTGGACGCCGTTCTTCGCCACCTGGGAATTGTCCGGCCGCCATCCGCAGATTCTCGACGACGCCGTGGTCGGCGCGCAGGCGCGCGAACTGTTCCGCGACGCCAACGACATGCTCGCGCGCATCGTCGCCGAGAAATGGCTCACCGCCAAGGGCGTGATCGGCTTCTGGCCGGCGGCGCGGGTGGGCGACGACGTCGAGGTTTTCTCACCTCTCCCCTCGGGAGAGGGTTTGGCAGCGGATCGACGTCTTGCCAAAGCCGAACCCTCACCCGCCCCTTCGGGGCACCCTCTCCCGGCGGGAGAGGGAAAGGCACGATTCCATTTCCTGCGCCAGCAGGCCGACAAGCCGCCGGGCCGGCCGGACTTCTGCCTCGCCGACTTCATCGCGCCGCAGGATTCGGGCGTGCGCGACTGGATCGGCGCGTTCGCCGTCACCGCCGGCCTCGGCATCGAGGCGAAGCTCGCCGAGTTCGAGCGCGCGCACGACGACTATTCGGCGATTCTGCTCAAGGCGCTGGCGGATCGTCTGGCCGAAGCCTTCGCCGAGCGTCTGCACGAGCGCGTGCGCAAGGAGTTCTGGGGCTACGCCGCCGACGAGGCGCTGAGCAACGAGGAACTGATCGCCGAGCGGTACCGCGGCATCCGCCCGGCGCCCGGCTATCCCGCCTGCCCCGATCACACCGAGAAGGCCACCCTGTTCGCCCTGCTCGACGCGACCCGCCACACCGGCATCCGCTTGACCGAAAGCTACGCCATGTATCCGGCGGCCGCGGTCTGCGGCTGGTACTTCAGCCATCCGGACAGCCAGTACTTCGTGGTCGGCCGGATCAGCCGCGAACAAGTGGAAGAGTACGCCAAGCGCAAAAAGTGGACTTTGCCGGAAGCCGAGCGCTGGCTCGCGCCGATCCTCGATTACGATCCGGAATGACGCAGTTCCTTCTCCCATCGGGAGAAGGTGGCGCGAAGCGCCGGATGAGGGTGCGCGTTCGGATCGAGCTCACACCGTACAACGAACCCTCACCCCACCCCTCTCCCGACAGGAGCGGGGCTGAAGATCACGTCTCCTCCGCACTGCCCGGCGCGATCACCTCGGGCTTGCGCGCGCGCAGGTGCACGGCGAGGTTGTAGATCGACACGAACGCCGGGAACAGGTTCGACAGCACGCCGACCGAATCGTTCTTGCCGAAGGTGAAGTACGTGAGCAGCAGCACGCTGCCGGTGATCGACAGCCACCAGAACGCCGGCGGCATCACCACCTGCTTGTGCCGGCGGGTCGCGTAGAGCTGCACGAACCAGCGCGCGGTGAACAGGAAGACGCCGAGATACCCGATCAGCTTCCAGGGCGTCACGCCGATGTGATGGATGTAGAACAGGACCTGGTTCATGCGCGTTTCCGGCTGCGGTGGCGTCGCCCATTGTAGGGCCTCCATGCGCCGATGTTCGCAGCGCTGCGTGCGCCGTCGAGCGCAGCGGATTTCGAGACGGGTTCTACGTACCTGATTGACGTCGAACGTCAGCAGGCCGTTCCCTTCTGCCGCCGCTAGAGCAGAGCTTCCGCTCGGCCACGCTGGGTTTTGATGACTTTCACAGCAAGAGCTTCCGCTCGGCCGAAGGCCGAGCGGGTCACTTTCGACAGCCAGAGCTTCCGCTGTCCTTCGGACAGCGGGTCACTTCTTTGCTGACCAGAGCAAAGCTTCCGCTCGGCCGCGGGCCGAGCGGGTCACTTCTTTGCTGACCAGAGCAAAGCTTCCGCTCGGCCGCGGGCCGAGCGGGTCACTTCTTTGCTGGTGCAAAGAAGTAACCAAGAAACACCTCGAAAGCAGAGCATCCCTCGGAGGACCTGCACGAGGATTTTGCGATGGGATGAAGGCTCCGTATACAACTCGGCCGTTGCAAGCTGACAAGGTGTTCGCTTCGCTTGTAACCAAATACCTGCATGCGAAGCGCGTGGCGCTTCCGATCGGAGTGACCGAGTTGGACTGGAACATGCATCCGCTGGCAGAACTTCGTGCAGGTCCTCCTGTGGGATGCTCTGCTTGAACGTGCTTTCTTTTGGTGACTTTTCTTTGCACGAGCAAAGAAAAGTTACCCGCGCGGCCAGCGGCCGAGCGGAAGCTCTGCTCTGGTGAGCAAAGAGAAGTAACCCGCTCGCCGGACGCGAGCGGAAAACCGCAGGATGCGCGTCAAGAAAAGAACGAGATCAAGATCACTGCGGTGCCACCCTCACCCGCGCCTTCGGTGCGGCCTCTCCCGCCAGCGGGAGAGGCGGCCGACGGAATTTCAGCGCCAATCAGAACCGGGGGTTTGAGGTGCCAGAGCGGCACCGCCACTTGTTCTGACGTTTCCCTACTGGGCGAGGATATTGCGGGCGAGATGCGCCAGACGCGCGCGATCGCGCAGCACCACCTCGCGGCCGTCGACCGCGATCAGGCCCTGATCCTGGAACCGACGCAGCACACGGCTGACCGTCTCGGCGGCGAGCCGCAGGTAATTGGCGATGTCGTTGCGCGACATCGCCAGACGCAGGGCGTTGGCGGAGAAGCCGCGCGCGGCGTAGCGGTCGGCGAGATCGAGCAGGAACGCGGCCAGGCGTTCGTCGGCGGTGTAGTCGCCGGCGCGTTGGGTCGCCTTGCCGATATCGGCGCTGAGCAGGCGGAACAACTGCTGCTGCACGCCGGGCATCCTCGCCGCGAGCGTGGCCAACGCCGGGAACGAGAAGCGGCACACGAACACGGTGTCGAGCGCCAGCGCATCGCAGGGATATTTCGCCGGGTGGATCGCATTCAAGCCCACCATCTCGCCCGGCAGATGGAACCCGAGCACCTGTTCGCGACCGGCGGCGTCGATGGTGCGCGTCTTCACCATGCCGGCGCGCACGGCGAAGATCGCGCCGAAGCGCTCGCCGCTGCGGAAGATCGCCTCGTCCGTGCGGTACGGTCCGACGTGCTCGACCAGCATGTGCAGCTCGGCGAGCGCGCCCTTCTCCACGCCCGCCGGCAGGCACACCGAACCGAACGCGCAGGTCGAGCAGAAATGCTGCTCATCGCCGTCGTCGGCGATCGGATTCGGCGCCGGCGCCCGGCCGGTCCGCACATGTTCGTTCATCGCTGCGCTCCGCCCGCCGCGGAGCGGCGAACTACAAGGCTCGCGAATAGCGTACTTCGCCGGAGCGTTGCCGCGCCAGATGCGCGTCGAAACACATGGCGACGTGGCGCAGCAGGAAGCGTCCGCGCGGGGTGACGCGCAGGGCCGCGGCGTCGAGCGTGACGAGCCCGTCGCGCATGAGCGGTTCGAGGCAGGCGAGCGTGTCGGCGAAATACACGCCGAAGTCGAGCCGATGGCGCGCCGCGAATGCGGCGATGTCGAGCACGCCGTGGCACATCAGGCGCTGGATCGCATCGGCGCGGACCAGATCGTCCTGGTCGAGCGCGAGGCCGCGCACCACCGGCAGGCGGCCGGCGTCGAGCGCGGCGTAGTAGGTCGGCAGTTCGCGCGCGTTCTGGCTGAAGGTCGCGCCGATGTGCGAGATCGCGCTCATGCCGAGTCCGATCAGGTCGGACTCGGCGCAGGTCGAATAGCCCTGGAAATTGCGCTGCAGCGTGCCGGCATCCTGCGCGCGGGCGAGATCGTCGTCCGGCCGGGCGAAATGATCCATGCCGATGTAGCGGTAGCCGGCGTCGGTCAGGCGCTCCACCGCGAGCGCGAGCAGCGCCAGGCGCGTGGCGGCGTCGGGCAGATCGGCGGCGTGGATGCGGCGCTGCGCGCGGAAGCGTTCCGGCAGATGGGCGTAGCCGTAGCAGGCGACGCGATCGGGGGCGAGCGCGATCACCGTCGCGAGTGTGCGCGCGAACGTTTCCGGCGTCTGTTTCGGCAGGCCGTAGATCAGATCGACGCTGATCGAGCGGAAGCCGCTGGCGCGCGCGGCCGCGAGCACCGCTCGGGTCTCCGCGACGCTCTGGATGCGATTGACCGCGACCTGCACCGCGGGCTCGAAATCCTGGATGCCGACGGACAGCCGGTTGAGCCCCTGCGCCGCGAGCATGCGGATGTAGTCGGCATCGCAGGAGCGCGGGTCGATCTCGATGCCGAACTCGCGCGTCGCCTCGCGGCTCAGCGTGAAATGCCGCGCCAGCACATCGAGCAGCTCGGCCATCGCCGCGGCGTCGAGAAAATTCGGCGTGCCGCCGCCGAAGTGCAATTGCACGACCGGGCGGTCGCGGTCGAACAGCGGCGCGATCCGCTCGATCTCGCGGTACAGGTATTCGAGGTAGACGGCGGCTTTGGTGCGATCGCGCGTGATCACGCGCGTGCAGCCGCAGTAGAAGCAGGGGCTGAGGCAGAACGGCACGTGCACGTACAGCGACAGCGGACGCGGAATCGGATCCTGGTTCGAGGTTCGCGCGGCCGCACGCAGCTCCGCCTCGCCGAAGCCGGCGTGGAACTGCGGCGCGGTGGGATACGAGGTGTAGCGCGGACCGGCGACGTCGTAGCGCGCGATCAGCGCGGGATCGAACTGCGCGATGGTGGCGGGAGCGATGACGGCATTCATGCGGCGATGGTGCCGAGGCCCCCTCGCCATCGCCATGACCTGGATCAAGCCGCCGCGAGGGGCTTCGCGGCCGCAGAACTCGTGGTCGGCGCGGTCGAGGTGGCACGGGTGCGCGAGGCGAGATTGTCGGCTGGGTCGTAGTTGTAGGTCAGATCCTGCAGCGCGCAGCCGTTCCCCGAGCAGATCAAGGCGAGGCGGCCGGTGGCGTGCAAACTGCCGGTCACCGATCCGCGTTGGGCCGTACGTTGCCAGCGCCGCTGCCATGGTGTGAATCGAATTCGACCATGACTGCACCAGGTACAGTCCCGCTCTGCCTTGTAAACTTCAGTCCATTTGTGAATTTCCTTGCGTATTGCTCGAACGCCCAAATTTGGGGATCGATTCTCACGATCTTTATTTCCCTCGCTCGACCATCTGCGTCAATTTGAAACGTGAGAACTGCACATCCGTGCTCGATCTTTCCGAAATAATCGGAACTAAAAGACACTCTGCTGCTTTCTATTATCCTTGTCTTGGTTTTTTCAATAAGCTCCGAGTAGCCATCATCACAGCGGGCGCATGCGTGATTTGACATCAGCGCAGTGCCGACCAGAGTCAGCATGGATATGCCGAGTACATTGTTCGAAACTATTGACATGATACGTCCCCAACGGAAAGGTACGAACAGCGCAATGGCAGGCCGTAAAATTTGCGGTAAGGATTTTCGAAAAACTCCACAGCTCTTATTTCTTCAATCGCAATATCGGACTCCTGAAAGACGTCATGTGGGAATTGTCCGATCGCTTCAGAACCGAGCACGGTGTGTCCAATTTCATGGTCCAGCAAGGTTGCCAAGTCGGCTGAGTCGAGCTCATCTCCGATCAATCTATTTGCATATTCGAGCATCCTGTATGTATTGATGTCAGTTGCATATGCAATTTCGTTACCCGAAACAGCGAATGGCCCTCTGTCAGGCGACACCTCCGTAAGCTCCCCCGTCAAGCAGACACTTCAAAAGTAGAACTTCTGGCGGTTTGCTGACGGTATTCGCTGGGCGTCAGATCGCCCAGCGATTCGTGCGGTCGTTGTTCGTTGTACTCGATCGTCCACCAGTGCGCGGCCTCGCGGACATCTTCCAATCGCAGGAATAGATGTTGATCGAGCACCTCCTCGCGGAACGTGCGGTTGAAGCGCTCGACGTAGGCGTTCTGGTTGGGCTTGCCCGGTTGGATGTACTGGATCGCCATTCCATTGGCCTTGGCCCACATCACGAACGTCTCGCCCAGGAACTCCGGGCCGTTGTCGGTGCGTAGCACCTGCGGCAAAGCGCCGTGATCGCGGCGCAACTGCTCGAAGATGCGAACCAGGCGGGTCGACGTGATCGACGTGTCGATCTCGATGTGCAGCGCCTCGCGGTTGAAATCATCCACCACATTGAAGGTCCGGAAGCGTCGGCCGCAGGCCAAGGCATCGGACATAAAGTCGGCCGACCACACGCTGTCGGGCAGCTTCGGCACATAGAGCGGCACGCGTTCGCGCTTGGGCAGCCGACGCCTCGCCGCGCGTCGCAAGTTCAGTCGCATCGCCTTGTACACCCGATAGATGCGCTTGGGATTCCAGGTTCGCTTCCTGCGCAGCAGTGAACAGCACTTCCAGAAGCCACGACTGGGACGCGCTTCCACCAACTGAGCCAACGCGGCGATCACCTCCGCGTCGCGCACTGTCCAGTTCAGCGGTGGCCGATACCACGCTGCTCGTGACAGTCCCACGCACACGCAGGACCGGCGCAGCGGACGTGCGTGCACCTGCATCAGGTACCGCACCGCCTCTCGCTTCTGCTCCGGCCCTACAGTTTTTTTGCGATCAGATCCTTCATTGCCGCGTTATCGAGCGCCAGTTCGGCATACATGCGCTTGAGCTTCGCGTTCTCGGCTTCCAGCTCACGTACCCGCTTCAGGTCCGACGCTTCCATGCCGCCGTACTTCGACTTCCACTGGTAGTACGTCGCTGTGCTGACGCCGGCCTGCCGACACAGGTCTTTCACCGGCACTCCGGCGTCGGCCTGCTTCAGGATCGAGACGATCTGCGTTTCAGTGAATCGGGACTTCTTCATGGAACCTCCTGGCTGTGAAAGATGCCAGAAAGTTCTACTTATCGGGTGTCTACTAAGCGGGGGAGCTTACGAACCGCCTCACGGTCACTACCAAATACACCAATCGCCTTATCCATCACACCGGCGCGGGTACGCTCACGCTGGAATCGTTGACGATGAGCGGGGGCTACCAGCTGCAGCTGGATATGACCATTGCCCGCGGCGGGTGTCTGTACTCTACGGGCAATGTTTCGCTCGACCATGTGGGCGTGTATGCGTGCGTAGTATCGAGCAATGTGATTGCCTACGGTGGCGCCATCTACGCCGCGCGTAACGTCAACCTGAGTTACAGCGTGATCTCAGGCAACTCGGCATACACCTCTGCTTCGGGTGGACTCAGCAAGGCGGGCGGCGTGTTCGCCGGAAAGGATTTTCTCGCGCAGTTCAGCACGATCAGTGGCAATTCTGCCCGAGGTGTGAACAATGCCATGGGAGCCATCGGTGGCGTCTTGGGCCGCGGCAATGCCTCGATCCGCTATTCCACCATTGCCGGCAATTCGGCCCTGGACTCTATTGGCGGACTCCTGCTGACCAATGGTGGCAACGTGGTGATTTCCAACAGCACCATCTCCGGCAATATGGCCACCAGAGGAGCCATCGGTGGCGCATCCCTGGCCGCGTCGGTCGCGATCTACAACTCCACGATCACGTTCAACCAAGCCGCCAATACCAGTGGCGGTACCATCGCTGCCGGCATCGCGATGACAGCTCCGGGCGGAACCGCCAAGTTGGAAAGCACGCTGATCGCCAACAACACCTACGGCCCGTCGATGATGAGCAACGATCTCACGGCCTCCGGCGTGACCATCACCGGCCACAACAACCTGGTGCGGGCATCGAGCGCCAGCCTGCCGGCCGACACGATCGTGAACCGCTGCCCGCTGCTCGGCCCGCTGCGCGACAACGGCGGCCTCACCAAGACCCACGCGCTGCTCAGCCACAGCCCCGGCATCGATCAGGGCAACAACGCGGCGAACCTGACCTACGATCAGCGCGGCGCGCCCAATGCACGGATGTCGGGACCCGCAGCCGACATCGGCGCCTACGAGGTGCAGCAGGGCGATATCGTGTTCAACAACGGTTTCGACGGCTGTCCGTAGCCGAGACACCGCAGCGTGCGGGATACGGTCGCCGGCGGAGCCGGTTCTCGCCCGCCCCCCGTGAGTCGCACCGTGGCTACGCCGGACCGGCCCCGATGGCCTATACTGGCAGCGCAGGGGATCGGAGGTCGGTGCCATGTCGACCGCAGCCGTTCCTCGAATTCGCGTCTCGCGCCACCAGCCGTTGGCGGTTTGCATCGGCGGAGTCCTGTGCCTTGCGAGCCCGCTCGCGCTCGCCATCACCTTCGTGACCAACTGCAACGATGCGGGCATCGGCAGTCTACGCGCCGCAGTGGCCGGAGCGCTCGAAGGCGACACCGTGGACGCCAGCGGCCTTGCCGGCGTGTGCAGCACGATCACGCTCACCACTGGCGATATCGTCGTCAACAAGAACGATCTGACGATCAAGGGGCCGGGCATGACCAGCCTGTCGATCTTCGGCACGTCCAACAACGGCCATCGCATCTTGACCCACACCGGCACGGGCACGCTCACGCTCGAATCGCTGACGCTGAGCAAGGGCTATCAGATCAGCGACAGCGCTTTCGGCGGATGCGTGTACTCCAAGGGCAATGTATTGCTCGATCACGTCGGCGCGTACGCTTGCGAGACGTCGGGCACCCAATACTCCGAGGGTGGCGCCATCTTCACCCAGGGCAGTACCTCGGTGAGCTACAGCGTGATCGCCGTCAACACCGCCTACGCCGGCGGCCCGAATTGCGAAAGCATCGGCGGCGGTGTGTACGCCCGGAATGGTTTCAGCGCGATATACAGCACCATCAGCGGGAATTCCTCGCGCGGCGTCAGCGGTCGATTTGCATTAGCAGGCTGCTGAAAAACGCTGCAATTTGACTGGTTTGCCGCAAAGTATACGTTTGCCGACGACCGTTCTGGCCCGATCCATTCCGGTTGCCCGGATTTTGTGCCGTTGTGGCGGTGATGCTTGTTCGTTTTCTGATCGTTTGCCGCGATTTGCGCAGGCGGCAGACGCAATGGTCCTACGTCGGCGCCGCGCGCCAGCCGAAAATGCCGCCCAGGCGTACCAGGTTGTACGCGGCAAACGTGAACAACGCCTGCGCGGCCACCTTGGCCATGCCGATGAAGCGCGTCTTGCGCAGTCCACCCACCGTCTTGACCCAGCCGAAGGCTTCCTCGATCAACTTGCGCCGGCGTTGGCTGATCGCGTAACCGCGGTGCCGCGTGGTGCGGCGGTCGATGGCGCTGCGGCGGTTCGTGTCGTTCTGCGCCACATGCGCGCGCAGCCCGTGCTGTCTGAGGCGCGCGACGAAATCCTGCGTGTCATACGCCTTGTCGGCGCCGATACTGGCGCCCGGTTTGTGGATCGAGCGCCGCGCCATGACCTGCGCCGCTTCGCGCTCGGCGGTGCCGCTGGCCTGTGTGACTTCCACGTCGACGATCAGGCCGTGGCGGTTCTCCATCAGGGCATGGCCCAGATAGCCCAGTTGCGCCGGCGCCGCATCGCTCTTGCGGTACAACCGGGCGTCCGGATCGGTCGTCGATGCATGCGTCTGGTTGGTGCGCTTCTCACCGTGAAAGTCCACGCTGGCGTTGCGTCCCCCGTCCGCCGGCGGTTCCGCATCCTCCCGGGGTCGGAAGCTCTTGTGCGACGCCCAGGCCTGGATCAGCGTGCCGTCCACGCTGAAATGCTCGTCCGAGGTCAGCTCCTGCCACCGCGCCACCGCCAGCACGTGGCGGAAGAACTCCCGCGCCATGTCCTGATTCAACAGCCGTTCGCGATTGGCCGAAAACGTCGAGGCATCCCACACCGCCTCATCCATCGACAACCCGACGAACCAGCGAAACAGCAGGTTGTACTCCAACTGCTCCATCAGCAACCGCTCGCTGCGCACCGAGTACAGAATCTGCAGCAGCAACGCCCGCAACAGCCGTTCCGGCGCAATCGACGGCCGGCCCGTGTCCGAATAGACCGCATCGAACTGTGCGCTCATCGAGGCCAGAATCCCGTCCACCACGAGCTTGAGCTTGCGCAACGGATGCGACTTCGGCACTCTGGCTTCCGCAGATACATAGCTGAACAGCCCTTCTTGACCCACATCGCTGCCACGCATCGCGCTCACCAGGTTCGTTTGGCCGTAAAGAAGGCTGAATTGTACCCGAGGCGGGGGTTTTTCGGCAGCCTGCTAGAGGGTGGCGTCACTAGCGCTGGCAAAACCACGATCAACGCATCCGCCATCGTCAACAATACCGCCAGGGACGGCTTCGGCGGACTGGCGGTGTTCACCGCTTCCCCTGACGGTGTGACGATCACCAACAGCACGATTTCCGGCAATACCGCGATATCGCGTTTCAGCGGTGGTGTCTATTCGAACTCCCCGTCGACGAAAATCTACAATTCCACGATCGCGTTCAACCAAGCTGCCGATACCCGTGGCGGTCTCGTTGCCGTCGGCCTGGCGATGGTTGGCTCGGGCGCAACCGCCAGGCTGGAAAGCACGCTCGTCGCCAACAACACCTACGGCGCGCTGAACGATGATCTCAGCACCATCAACGTGACCATCACCGGCCACAACAACCTGGTGCGGGCATCGAGCGCCAGCCTGCCGGCCGACACGATCGTGAACCGCTGCCCGCTGCTCGGCCCGCTGCGCGACAACGGTGGACCGACCAAGACCCACGCCCTGCTCAGCCACAGCCCGGGCATCGACCAGGGCAACAACCTGGCCGCACTCGGTTTCGATCAGCGCGGATCGCCGGATGCGCGGGTCTCGGGACCGGCAGCCGACATCGGCGCCTACGAGGTGCAGCAAGGCGATATCGTGTTCAACAACAATTTCGAAGGCTGTCCATAGTCCATCGCGTCGCCGGGTACGTGATATGACCAGCGCCGTCGCGGCTCCTTCACATCACCTGCACGGCGGCCGTCACAGACTGGGCGTTACGCGACGCACGCCGCGCCCGTGAATCGCATCGCGGCGGCGCCGGCGTTATCTCGATAGCCTATACTGTCATCGAGGGCCCGAGGGAGGGCGTTCCCATGTCGATCGCGGCCGTTCCGCGGGTTCGCGTCTCGCACCACCGGCCGTTGGCCGCGTGTATTGCGGGCATTCTCTGCTGCACCAGCCCGCTGGCATTCGCCAGCACCGTCTTCGTGACCAACTGCAACGATGCCGGCGTGGGCAGCCTGCGCGCCGCCGTGACTGGCGCCGCGAATGGCGACACGGTGGACGCCAGTGGCCTGACCTGCAGCACGATCACGCTCACCACCGGCGACATCGTCGTCAACCAGAACGATCTGACGATCCAGGGGCCGACCACGCAAAGACTGACCATTACCGCATTCAACAGCGGCACGTTCCATCAGTACCAGAATCGCATATTCACCCACACCGGCACGGGTACGCTCACGCTCGAATCGCTGACGATGACCAAGGGCTATCAGTCCGGGGCCGCAAGCGCCGTCGGCGGCTGCGTGTACTCCAAGGGCAGCGTAAACCTCTACGGCGTCGGCGCCTATCTCTGCGAAGCATCGAGCAACGGTGTGACCTATGGCGGCGCGATCGCCACCAGCGGCAAAACCTTCGTGAAGTACAGCACGATCACCGGCAACACCGCCTATACCCAGAACGCATCGAGCGGATTGAGCGAGGGCGGCGGCGTGCTCGCCGCCAATAACTTTTCCGCGAAATACAGCACCATCAGCGGCAATTCCGCCATCGGCCCGAGCGGCAGCAGTGCCACCGGGATCGCCGGTGGCGTCTTCAGCGGCGGCAATGCCACGATCCGCAACTCCACCATTGCCGGCAATACGGCCAAGACCAACATCGGCGGAGCCGCGCTGCTCGGATCTACCGGCAACACGGCGGTGATCAGCAACAGCACGATCTCGGGCAATACGGCCACTACCAATATCATCGGCGGACTGTATACGAGCATTCCCGCGGTAAACATCTACAACTCCACGATCGTGTTCAATCAAGCCGCGAGTACCTCCAGCGGTGCGCATGCGGTCGGCATCGCCATGGTCGGCGGCACGGCCAAGCTGGAAAGCACGCTCGTCGCCAACAATACCTATGGCCCGCCGACGATGAACGACGATCTCAGTGCCGCCGGCGTGACCATCACCGGCCACAACAATCTGGTGCGGGTGTCGAGTGCGGGCCTGCCGGCCGACACGATCGCCGGTCCCTGCCCGATCCTCGGGCCGCTCAAGTTCAATGGCGGGCTGACGCAAACCCACGCCCTGTTCAGCCACAGCCCCGGCGTGGACCAGGGCAACAACACCTTCGGCTCGAACGAAGACCAGCGCGGCCGGCCGGGCAACACCAATCCGTTCCCGTATCCGCGCATATCGGGCGCTGCGGCCGACATCGGCGCCTACGAGTTGCAACAGAACGCGATCATCTTCGACGCCAATTTCGAAGGCTGTCCGTAGCGCGGATCGCCGGGAACCGCGCCGCACGATCGCCACTTCCGATCGGAGGAACGTTCCATGAAACATCGGCACATCCAGCAAACCCTGCCCAAACGCCGGCGCACGCTGGCAAACTGCGTGGCCCTTGCCTTCGCCCTCGCCGCGCCGGCGGCGCTCGCGGCCACCTGGACGGTGAATTCGTGCAGCGAAGCCAACAGCGGCGGCGGCAACACCGGCACGCTGCGCTACGCCGCGGCAAATGCGGCGACCGGCGATACGATCGACATGACGGGCTTGAGCTGCAGCACGATTTCGCTGCAGACCGGGGCGATTGCGTTCAACCAGAACGACATCACCCTGAAAGGTCCCGGCATGACCAAGCTCACCGTCACCGGAAAGTACAACGGCAACACGGAGCACGACCGCATCTTCACGCACACCGGCACCGGCACGTTCGCCGTCTACGATCTTTCCGTGGCCAAGGGCTACCTGACCACGGCGACGGGTTCGGAGAACGGCGGCTGCATCTATTCCGCCGGCACCCTGGGGCTCGTGCGCGTCGGCGTCTATTCGTGCAGCGCCCATGTCACCAACAGCGGCCGCGCGCGCGGCGGCGGCGTGTACGGCAAGGCTCTGAGCATCAAGTACTCCGTGGTGAGCGGCAATCTCGCCAAGGGCCGAGGCGGCTACGGCGGCGGCGCGTACACCCCCGGCAATCTGTTCGTCAAATACAGCACCATCAGCGGCAATTCCGCGTCGGACAGCACCAGCATCTTCGGCTTCGGCGGCGGCATTTTCGCCTACAAGAACAGCACGATCCTCGGCTCCACCATTTCCGGCAACAGCGCGAGCGCCCGCGGCGGCGGCGTCTATGCCCACAACTTCTTCAACACGAATACCTTGACCACCACGATCACGAACAGCACGATCTCCGGCAACTACGCCGGCTACTACACCGGCGGCTTGGCGGTGAACTCCGGCAAGGTCTATCTGAACAACTCGACCATCGCCTTCAACACGGCGAAGAAGGGCCGTTCCGGCTCGATGGCTCCGTTCACCTACTTCGCCCCGGGCGTCGCCACGGACGATGTCGACGGGCCCGTGGCAGTGACCATGCAAAGCACTTTGATCGCGAACAACACCTACGGCTCGACCGAATACGATCTCAGCGTCCCCACGCGCGCGAGCACCACGGTGACGTTCAGCGGTGCCAACAACCTGGTGCGCGCCACGTTTGCCGCCGTGCCGGCGGGAACGATCAAGATTTCCTGTCCGCTGCTCGGCCCGCTGCGCGACAACGGCGGCCTCACCAAAACCCACGCCCTGCTCAGCCACAGCCCCGGCATCGACCAGGGCAACAACGCGGCGAGCCTGACCTACGATCAGCGCGGCTCGCCCAATGCACGGATGTCGGGACCCGCAGCCGACATCGGCGCCTACGAGGTGCAGCAGGGCGATATCGTGTTCAACAACGGTTTCGAGACCTGTCCGCTCTTGTTCTGACGGACTTCCAGCACACGGCGGTATTGCGCGACAATGCCGTCGTGAACGAGGAAGCCAACATCGCCGCCACCGGCTACAGCGCGCCGGCGACGGACACGACCGCCGAGCCGAGCGTCGAGCAGGCGCTCGGCAGCGTCCACACCGCGAACTTCCCGGACCTGCTGCGCGAGCTCGGCGGCTGCGTGCTCGTCAGCACCTACCAGGCCGGCAAGCTGGTGATCCTGCGGCCCGACGGCAAGTCCATCAACACCCACTTCCGCACCTTCAACCGGCCGATGGGCATGGCCGCCGACCGCCAGCGCCTGATGCTGGGCGCGCTGATGGAAATCGTCGAGTTCCGCAACATGCCGGACGTGGCCCGGCGCCTGCACGATCCGCCGGTGCACGACGCGGTGTACATGGCGCGACGCGGCCACATCACCGGCCACATCGACATCCACGAGATGGCCTGGGACGCCGACGGCGCGATCTGGTTCGTCAACACGCTGTTCTCGTGCCTGTGCACGCTGGATACCAAATCGAGCTTCGTGCCGCGCTGGCGGCCGAAGTTCGTCAGCCACTATTCGCCGGAGGACCGCTGCCATCTCAACGGCCTGGCCATGCGCAACGGCATTCCGCGCTACGTCACCGCGCTCGGCGAGACCAACACCCACGAGGGCTGGCGCGCGAACAAGCGCAACGGCGGCGTGTTGATCGACATCACCACCAACCGCGTGATCGCGCGCGGCCTGTCGATGCCGCACTCGCCGCGCTGGTACGACAACCGGCTGTGGGTGCTCGAGTCCGGTCGCGGCGCGCTGTGCACGATCGACGTCAAGACCGGCGAGAAGATCGACGTCGCGCGCGTGCCGGGCTTCTGCCGCGGGCTGGATTTCCTCGGGCCGATCGCCTTCATCGGCCTGTCGCAATTGCGCGCCACCACGCCGTTCACCGACATCCCGATCACCGACGACAACATCGAACGCCTCTCCGGCGTGTGGGCGGTGCACATCCACACCGGCAAGACCGTGGCGTTCCTCAAATTCACCGGCGGCGTGCAGGAGATCTTCGCCGTGCAGGCGGTGCCGGGCGTGCTGTTTCCCGAGATCGTGCACGAGGGCGAACTGCTCGGCAATTCCTACGCCCTGCCCGACAAGGCGCTCAAGGAAGTGGTCGCGCCGGCGCCACCGCCGCCGGAGACGCCGCCGACCGGCTACGCCGGCGCCGCCGCGACGGAGGCCGCATCATGAACGACGCCACCGCCGGCGGCTTCCGCTTCGTCACCCATTGGCAGCGCGAGTGTCCGGAGGACGCCGCGGCAGTGCTCGAATTCTGGCGCCGCGAGAATGCGCTCGCCGCCGACATCAAGCCCGAGGAACGCCTGCGCCAGGTGGTGCTGCACGCGCGTGACGCCGCGGGCGAGGTGGCCGGCGTGTGCACGGTGGTGCCGCTGACCCTGCCGCGCATCGGCCAGCCGATGTACTACTACCGCTGCTTCATCGGCAAGAACTGGCGCAAGTCACGGCTCGTGTTCCGCCTGCTGCTGCGCGCCTTCGACGTGCTCGAGGACTACGCCCGCGCACACGACTTCCCCTGCATCGGCATGGTGCTGGAGCTCGAGAACACGCGCTTCGGCGAAGCCCTGCGCGCGCCGGTGTGGACGAGCACCGGCTTCGTCTACATCGGCAAGAGCGGCCGCGGCCTGGACCTGCGCGTGCGCTACTTTCGCGGGGCGCGACTGAAGAAGACGTCGGCCTGACGTCGTCTTCTTCGGCAGCCCGGCGCTGCTTTTTGCGACCGAAGACCTGCATGCGAAGCGAACGACGTTTCAGGTCGGAACGACCGAGTTGTACTGGAACATGCATCCGCTTGCAAAATCTTCGTGCAGGTCCTCCGAGGGATGTTCTGCTTTCGAGGTGTTTCTTGGTTACTTCTTTGCACCAGCAAAGAAGTGACCCGCTCGGCCTGCGGCCGAGCGGAAGCTCTGCTCTGGCCAGCAAGTAACCCGCTCGCCGGACGCGAGCGGAAAACCGCAGGACGCGCCTCAAGAAAGGAACAAGATCACGGCCGTGCCACCCTCACCCGCCGCGCTGCGCGCGCGCGATCGCACGGACAGCGCCCGCACGCGAGCGACAGCTCGCACGCAAGATTCTCAAGGGGACGGCGGCGCCGTCCCGGCGACGTTTTCCGGCGGGAGACCGCGTATCGCCGCTACCGCCTCGATCGCCAGACGACACACCTCGGTCGCCGGTCGACGCGCGTCGAGCACGAGTGCATTCGGCGGCGGCGGATCGAAGCGCATCAGCACCTCGCTCACCACCTCGGGCGTGCGGTCGCGGGCGAGGTGACGGTCGTGCTCGACGTCGCTCTCGATGCGCGCGCGCGCGACCTCCGGCGGACACTCGAGATAGATCGGCACCGGCGTGAAGCCATAGCGGCGGATCACCGCATCGACGCGGGCGAGATCGCGCCGGCGCGAGAAGGTGACGCCGTCGAGCACGCTCGATTCGCCGAGCATGCAGTTGATCTCGAGCGCGAGCAGCATGCCGCGGAACGCGGCGCGCTTCTCGGCGTAGCTGTACGAACAGCGCGGAAACATGGCGTGGCGGATCGCGTCGCGGCACACCCGGCGCAGGCCGAGCTGAGCCTCGAGCGAACGCGCGACCACGCTCTTGCCCGCGCCCGGCAGGCCGATCAACGCGACCACCACACCGACACTGACGCCGTCGGCGCGCGGCGCGGCGCTGCCGGAACGTGCAGCGGCCGCGGCGGCGGGAGAGGACGAGGGCGAGGACGTGGACATGAGCGACCTTACGTGCGCGTGCGGCGTCACGCTATCATGGCGCGCCCCGACCGGCCAAGCCATGCGCACCCTGCACCTGCAACGTTATCTGATCACCGGCCTGCTCACGTTCGTGCCGCTGTGGCTGACGTGGGAAGTGTTCAAGATCATCTTCGGGTTCCTCTCCCACGTCGGCGCGCCGATCGTGGCGGCGCTGTTCGCCGCGCTGAGCGCGGTCTTCCCCGGCGCGGCGGCGTGGCTGAGCCAGGACTGGTTCCAGTCGATCATCGCCACGGTCGGCACCATCGTCGCGCTGTATCTGGTCGGTTTCGCCAGCAACCGCGTGTTCGGCCAGCGCCTGCTCACCGCGTTCGAGAACCTGATCGCGCGCATTCCGATGGTGCAGGCGATCTACGGCGGCACCAAGAAACTGATGGCGATGCTGGCGACCAAACCGGCCGGCACGCAGCGCGTGGTGCTGATCGATTTTCCCTCGCCGGAGCTGAAGTCGATCGGCTTCGTCACCCGCGTGTTCGCCGACGCCGAGGGCCGCGAGCTCGCCGCCGTGTACGTGCCGACCACGCCCAACCCCACCGGCGGCTATCTCGAGATCGTGCCGGTGGAGCGGCTCGTCGCCACCGACTGGAGCATGGATCAGGCAATGGCGTTCCTGCTTTCCGGCGGCGCGGTGGGCCCGGACAAACTGCCGGACGGCGCGCACGCCGGCCGGCGTCCGTGACCTTCGACACTGTCCGGCGCGCGTCGCCATCGCCAAGCTGCGCCTTTTTTCAGGGAGATTCGCGATGATGCGTTGCGCGCCAAGACTGTTGTCGCTGTGCCTCGGCCTCGGCTTTGCCGCCGCCGCGCTGGCGGACGACATGAACACGAGCCTCAACCCCGCCGAGTTCGATCGCACCACGAGCCCGTGCCAGAACCTGTTCCAGTTCGTCAACGCGAACTGGTTGAAGGCGCATCCGATTCCGCCGGATCGCACCTCGTGGGGCGCGTTCGTGATGCTGGACGAGCGTTCGCTCAACGCCCAGCACGAGATCGCCGAACACGCGGCGAAGACCGAGAATCCACCCGGATCGATCGCGCAGAAGGTCGGTGACTTCTATGCCTCGGGCATGGACGAGGCGGCGATCGAGCAGGCCGGCTACGATCCGATCAAGGACGACTTGAAGCGCATCGACGGTCTCGCCACGCCGGAGGAGATCGCCAACTTCCTGCGCGACTACGCCGCACAAGGCTTGTCGTTCGTGTTCGATTTCGCCGCCCAAGCCGATTTCCACGACTCGCGGCGCATGATCGCCTACGCCTCGCAGGACGGCCTCGGCCTGCCGGAGCGCGACTACTACTTCAAGACCGACGAGACCTCGAAGAAGATCCGCGCCGCCTACGTCGAGCACATCGCGCGCTCGCTCGAACTCGTCGGCGTGAAGAAGGCCGACGCCGGGAAACAGGCGCGGGCGGTGATGGCGCTCGAAACCAAGCTCGCCGACGCCTCGCTGCCGATCGTCGCGCTGCGCGATCCCAACAACCAGTACCACTTCGTCGACATGGCCGCGGCGGACAAGACCACACCGCATTTCTCGTGGGAGAAATTCTTTGCCAGCCAGAACGTCGTCGGCGAGAAGGGTTTCTCGCTGTCGCAGCCGAAGTTCTTCGCGGCGATGGACCGGTTGCTCGTCGAGACCCCGGCCGAGCAGTGGCGCGCGTACCTGCGCTTCCATCTGGTCAACGCCGCCGAACCGTATCTGAGCAAGGCGTTCGTCGACGAACAGTTCGACTTCTACTCGCGCACGCTGCGCGGCCAGCAGGAGCAGCGTCCGCGCTGGAAGCGCGTGCTCGGCACGCTCGACCGCGAGCTCGGCATGGCACTCGGCGAGCTGTACGTCGCGCAGAATTTCCCGCCGGAGGCGAAGACCCGGGCGCAGGAGCTGGTCGGCAATCTGCGCGTGGCGCTGAAGGCGCGCATCGAGAAGCTCGACTGGATGAGCGAGGCGACCAAGCAGCAGGCGCTGGCGAAGTGGGACACGTTCCTGCCCAAGATCGGCTATCCCGACAAATGGCGCGACTGGAGCGGCCTTGCCATCAGCCGCGACAGCTACTTCGGCAACGTCCGCGCCGCGCGCAAGTTCAACCACGCCTGGCGCATGGGCAAGATCGGCAAGCCGGTCGACCGCACCGAATGGGAAATGACGCCGCAAACCGTCAACGCCTACTACAACCCGCTGCAGAACGAGATCGTGTTCCCGGCGGCGATCCTGCAACCGCCGTTCTTCGACGCCAAGGCCGACGACGCGCTCAACTACGGCGGCATCGGCGCGGTGATCGGCCACGAGATGACGCACGGCTACGACGACGAGGGCTCGCAGTTCGACGCGCAGGGCAACTTCAAGAACTGGTGGACCAAAGAAGATCGCGAGAAATTCGACGCACGCACCGACAAGCTGGTCAAGCAGTTCGACGCCTACGTCGCGATCGACGACCTGCACGTCAAGGGCAAGCAGACGCTCGGCGAGAACATCGCCGATCTCGGCGGGCTCAACGTCGCCTACGACGCGCTCCAGCGCGCGCTCGCGCAGCACCCGGCCGAGGCGCAACAGCGCATCGACGGCTACACCGAGGAACAGCGCTTCTTCCTCAACTTCGCCCGCGTCTGGGCCAACCAGTTCCGGCCGCAGGAACTGAAGCTGCGCCTCAACACCGACGTGCACGCGCCGGCGCAGTTCCGCGCCATCGCCGCGCCGTCGAACATGCCGGCCTTCGCGCAGGCGTTCGGCTGCAAGGCCGGCGATCCGATGGTGCGCGCGGGCGAGACGCAGGTCACGATCTGGTAACCGCCGCCACTACCCTTCCCGCCCCGACGCCGCGCGCTGCGCGGCGTCTTTTTTGCGCAGCACCCACAGCCACCGACAGCGCACGTGTCTCGGCGTCGTATGCGTGCGCAACCGTGGCGCAACCAACCACGAGCAACACGAACCGCAGAAGTATACTTTTGGTCATTTTTCTGCATCCTCTTCCCGGACGACGCGACAAAGGATTTCCGCGGTAGTCGTGATCCGCTCCGTCGGATCGAAACCGCGTGTCGACGGCGGCAGTCCCTGCAGCACCTTGACTCTTTCGTAAAACGCCAGCCGCTGGTCGGGTGGCTGGGAAAGGCGCCAGTAGGCACCGAAGTCCTCAGGCTTGATCGCCGTCGTGGGCGGCATCGCGCAGGGCATCGGCCGCACGATGTCCCGCATTTGCCCGACGATCGCAAGGGCTTCCGGTTGTTCGACGGAGTGCGCCATGCGATCCGAGCAGCCCAGGGGAATCATGGCGTAGTAGGCCAATAGGTCGGACCATTCGAGATCGACCCTTTTCATCACAATCGGCTTGATCGCCACCTTGCCGGCACTGAAATGCACGTCGGGAATCGTCATCAACGACGGACCGCCGATGTAATTCCGGCGCACCAGGTCTTCGACTTGCTTGACCTTGTCCATATCGCCGACGCACATGGCCCGGCTTGAACACGGCCAAGGTGTAGTACTTGTCGTGCGTGGCGCTGGCTAGGCCGAAGGGCGTCATGTCCACTCGCGTGCCGCGATCGGAAATGTCGCGATCCCGGGCGACGTCCGGAATCGTGTAGTTGCCGTCGGCATCGGTGGTCACGATCCGTTGCAGATCGCACCAGGTACCGCCGGGTGCGCTGTACCCCGGCACACCGCTGGAAACGGTGTTCCAATTCACGATGATCTTCACCCCCGGAATGCCGGCGCCGGTATCGGCATCGACCACGCGGCCGGTCTTCTCCATCGTCAGTTCGCGGTCGCTGACGTGGCGCGCCGGGGCACCGTAGGGAATCGTCCCCGCCGCGCACGCGCCGAGCATCAGGACGAGAGCCGAAAACACGAGGACCGAGGCAGGCCAGCGCATGTCACATCTCCGCGATCCGCCACTGGAGTACGGATCCCGATCCGGATTGGTGCAGTGCCGATTTCTTGTATGCCTGATACGTGATCATGCCGTACGGGCGCGTGCGGGCTTACAATCCGCGCCATGGACTTCGCGCCCGGCCAGCGCTGGCTCTCCACCGCCGAGCCCGAGCTCGGCCTCGGCACGGTGCTGCGCACGGACGGCCGCACGGTCGAACTGCGCTTCGCCGCCGCCGGTGTGGTCCGCCGCTACGCCGCGCGGTCGGCGCCGCTCGCCCGCGCCGCGTTCCGACCGGGCGAGCGGGTACGCGGCGCCGGTCGCTCGTTCGTCGTCGAAACCGTCGAGCGCGACGGCGGCACGCTGCGCTACCGCGGCGACGGCGAGATGCTGCACGAAGGCGAGCTCGACGATCTGCAGAACGTCGCCGGCGCGGATCGGCGGCTGCTCGCCGGGCGCGTCGATCCGGTCGCACAGTTCGAGTTCCGCCTCGAAGCCCTCGCGCGGCGCGCGCAGGCGCGGCGCTCGCCGGCGTGGGGCGTGCTGGCGGCGCGCGTCGATCTGATCCCGCACCAGTTGCGCGTGGCCGAGGTCGCCGCGGCGCGGCGGCCGCCGCGCGTGCTGCTGGCGGACGAGGTCGGTCTCGGCAAGACCATCGAGGCCGGCCTGATCCTGGCGCGCCTGCTCGCCACCGGCCGCGTCGCGCGCGTGCTGGTGCTGGTGCCGGAGCCGCTGGTCCACCAGTGGTATGTCGAACTGCGGCGGCGCTTCCAGCTCGCGTTCGCGATCTACGACGAGGAGCGCTGCGAGGCGATCGAGACCGCCGACGACGAGCGCAATCCGTTCGGCGACGAGCAACTGGTGCTCGCCGCGCTGCCGTTCCTGCGCGACGCGCCGCGGCGTGCGGCGCAGGCCGAGGCCGCGGGCTGGGATCTGCTGGTCGTCGACGAGGCGCATCACCTCGCCTGGAGTCCGGAGACGGTGAGCCCGGACTACGCGCTGGTCGCGCGGCTCGCCGCCGCCACACCGGGCCTGATCCTGCTCACCGCCACGCCGGAGCAGCTCGGCCGCAGCGGCCACTTCGCCCGTCTGCGCCTGCTCGATCCGGCGCGTTACACCGATCTCGACGCCTATCTGCGCGAAGCCGAAGGGTATGCGCAACTTTCTGCAATTGTAGAGAAGTTGCAAAGTGGACAAAATCTCGACGCGGCGGAACGCGCCGAGCTGGCTGCGCGGCTGCACGACGATCCGCCGCTGCGCCGGGCGGTGGGCGAGCTCGATCCCGCCGACCGCACCACTGCCGCCGCGGTACTCGAGGCGCTGATCGACCGCCACGGCACCGGCCGGGTGCTGTTCCGCAACCGCCGCGCCGCGGTCGGCGGCTTTCCGCGCCGCCGGCCGCGGCTCGCCGAACCGGATGGCACGATCCTCGACGAACCCCGGCGCCAACGCCTGCTCGCCGAGTTCGTCGCCGACGCCCGGCAGCCGCCGGCGTCGCTCGACTACGACTACGCCACCGATCCGCGCCTGCCGTGGCTGCTCGGCCTGCTCGAGGAATTCCCGCGCGAGAAGTTCCTGCTGGTGTGCCGCAGCGCGGCCAAGGTGCTGGCGCTGGAGGAGGCGCTGCGCACGCGCAGCGGCGTCAAGCTCGCGCGCTTCCACGAGGGCATGAACCTGCTGCAGCGCGACCGCAACGCCGCGTTCTTCGCCGAGCCCGACGGCGCGCGGCTGCTGCTCGCCGCCGAGATCGGCTCGGAAGGCCGCAACTTCCAGTTCGCGCATCATCTCGTGCTGTGGGATCTGCCGCTCGATCCGGATCTGCTCGAGCAGCGCATCGGCCGGCTCGATCGCATCGGCCAGCGCCACGACATCGAGGTGCACGCCGTCGCGTTCACCGGCACCGCGCAGCACGCGCTGCTGCGCTGGTATCGCGACGGCCTCGATGCGTTCCGCGACAGCCCCGCCGACGGTCGCGAGCTGTACAAGCGCTTCGGCGCGCGGCTGCTCGCCGTCGGCATCGAGCACGCGCACGGCGGCGAAGACGCCGACGCCGAACTCGAGGCGCTGATCGCCGAGACCCGCGCGGCGCACGCGGAATCGTCGGCGCTGATCCAGCGCGGTCGCGACCGCCTGCTCGAACTCGCCCAGCAACGCGCCGCGCAAACGCCCGCGCTGCACGACGCGCTGGCCGCGGCGGACGCCGATCGCGACGCCGACGACTTCGCGCTGCGCCTGTTCGAGCAGTTCGGCGTGCAGCACGAGGAGCTGGCGCCGCGCACGTTCCTGCTCGACCCCGAGTACCTCAGCACCGACCGTCTGCCCGGCTGGCAGGAGGGGCCGCAGCGGGTCACGTTCGATCGCGCCACCGCCCTCGCCCGCGAGGACCTGCCGTTCCTGCGCCTGGATCATCCGCTCGCCGCCGGCGCGCTGGATCTCCTGTTCGGCTCCGAGCGCGGCAATTGTGCGTTCCTGGTCGACGAGACACTGCCGCCGCGCAGCGTGTTGCTCGAGGCGGTGTTCGTGCTCGAAGCCGTCGCCGACGCCGCGCTCCACGCCGACCGGTTCCTGCCGCCGCTGCCGCTGCGCGTGGCGACCGACAGCCGGCTCGCCGACCGCAGTGACTGGCGGCCGAGCGCCGCCGCCGTGGCGCGCGCCGCGCTGCGCCCGGTCGACGCGACGCGCTATCGCACCCGCTTGGCCACACTCGTGCCGCCGATGCTCACGCGCTGCGAGGAGCTGGTGCAGGCGCACGCCGCACGCGAAATCGCCGCGGCGGTCGCCGCGGTGGAGCGCGAACTCGGCGCCGAGCACGAGCGGCTCGCCGCGCTGCGCCGGATCAACCCGGCGGTGAGCGCGCGCGAACTGGCCGCGGTCGACGCCGAACGCACGGCGCTCCGCGCCTGTCTGCCGCGCGCGCTGCCGCGGCTCGACGCCCTGCGCTTCGTGTGCAGCGTCGATTTTGCCGGCAAGCGCGACCCGGAGACGACCTGATGCGCGGCTGGCGTGCGCTGCTGCTTGCCTTGGCGCTCGCCGCGACGGCGCCCGCGCCGGCCGCGGAACCGGCCACGACGATCGTGCTGCATGCGGCGCGTCTGCTCGACGTCGACAGCGGCCGCATGCTCGCGCCCGGCGAAGTGCTGGTGCGCGGCGAGCGCATCGTCGCGGTCGGCACCGCGGTCGAACGTCCGCGCGAGGCGCGCGTGATCGATCTCGGCGACCGCACGCTGCTGCCGGGCTTCGTCGATGCGCACGTGCACCTGTTCCTGCATCCCGGCGCCGAGGATGCGCAGACTTTCGACGAATCCGTACCGGAGCGCACGATCCGCGCCACCCTCGCCGCCCGCGCCGATCTGCTGGCCGGTTTCACCGCCGAGCGCGACATGGGCACCGAGGGCGCCGGGTCCGCGGCGAGCGCGGTGCGCGACGCCATCGACCGCGGCTGGATTCCCGGCCCGCGCCTGCGCGTGTGCGGCAACGCCATCGACATCCTCGGCGGACACGAGGACGCGCTCGGCCGCAACCCCGAGCAGCACGCGCTGCCGAACGCGACGCCGGCGGACAGCACCGCGGAACTGGTGCGCGTGATCCGCGCCCAGGTCAAGGAGGGCGCAGACTTCATCAAGATCTACCAGACCGGCAAGGACCGCATGCAGCACGGCGAACTGCGCGCGCCGTACCAGTTCAGCGAGGAGGAACTGCGCGCCGCGGTCGTCGAGGCCGCGCGCACCGGTCGCCGCGTGGCGGTGCACGCGACCGCGGAACCGGGCACCGGCATGGCCGTCCGCGCCGGCGTGGCTTCGGTCGATCACGCCTATCAGTTGAGCGACGACACCATGCGCCGGATGCGCGAGCGCGGCATCTTCGCGGTGCCCACCTTTGCCGTGCTCGAATACTTCATCGACCACGCCACCACGCCGGAGGCCGCGGAACGCTATCGCGCGATCCAGCAATACCACGTCGCCCAGTTCCGCCGCCAGCTCGCCGCCGGCGTGCCGATCACGCTCGGTTCCGACGTCGGCCCGTTTCCGCACGGCAGCCAGGCGCGCGAATTCGTGCTGCTGGTCGAACACGGCATGACGCCGCTCGACGCGCTGCGCGCCGGCACGCGCGACGGCGCCAGACTGCTCGACTGGGAGCGCGATCTCGGCCACCTCGCGCCCGGCTGTTACGCCGACGTCGTCGCCGTGCCGGGCAATCCGCTCGAGGACATCCGGGTGGTGCAGCGGGTCGATTTCGTGATGAAGGGCGGCGTGATCTACCGGAACGATCCGTCGTCGTAGTCGCGTCGCCGCGGCGCGCGCCAATAACGCAGCAAGGCGAATCCCACGACCGCGCCGCCGAGGTGGGCGAAGTGGGCGACGCCCGCCTGGGTGCCGGTGATGCCGAAGATCAATTCCAGGAGCATGTAGGTCACCACCGCGATCGGCGCCGGAATCGGCACCGGGAAATACAGCGCCGCGATGCGCGCCCGCGGATAGAACACGGCGAAGGCGATGAGCAGGCCGAACACGCCGCCGGAGGCGCCGACCGTGGGATAGAAGTCCTCGGGCTGGAACCAGGCGATGGTGGCGAGTTGCGCCACGGCGGCGCCGAGCACGCAGACGAGATAGTACAAAGTATACCGACGCGCGCCGAGCGCGTTCTCCACCGGCGCGCCGAACATCCACAGCGCGAACATGTTGAACGCGATGTGCGGAAAGCTGCCGTGCAGGAACGCGTAGCTCACCAGTTGCCACGGCTCGAAGCCGACGCGCACCAGGCCGCCGTCGTCGAGCCGCGCCAGTTCGTGCGGCCCGAGCGGCCACAGCGCGAACCGCGCCAGCAGCGCATCGCCGGCCGGCGCCTGCAACAGGTAGACGAGGATGTTGAGGAGCAACAGCGCCCGCGTCACGGGCGGAAATTGCGGCATGGGCGGGACATCCGGAATCGGGTACGCTCGCATGATGCGGGCAGCGACGCAGCCGATCAAGCGCATCGCCGAGAACCTGGAAGGTTCGGGTTACGCCGTGGTTCCGGCGTTTCTCGATGCCGAGGTCTGCACCGCGCTCGCCGCCGAATGCCGTGCGCTCGCCGCCGCCGGGAGCTTGCGTCCCGCCGCGGTCGGCCGGGGCGCCGGGCGAGGCGAACGCCCGGAACTGCGCGGCGATCGCACGCAGTGGCTCGACCCCGCCGCGGCGACGCCGGCGCAGGCGGCGTACTGGCGCGCGATGGAGGCGCTGCGCGTCGCGCTCAATCGTGCGCTCCTGCTCGGCCTCGACGAACTCGAGGCGCACTTCGCACTGTATCCGCCCGGCGCACGCTACGTCCGCCACCGCGACCGCTTCCGCGACGACGACGCGCGCGTGCTGTCGAGCGTGCTGTATCTCAATCCCGACTGGCGCGAAACCGACGGCGGCGCGCTGCGCCTGTACCTGCCGCACGCATCCCCCTCGCCCGCGGACATCCTGCCGCGGGCCGGCACGCTCGCACTGTTCCTGAGCGCGGAGGTCGAACACGAGGTGCTGCCGGCGGCGCGCGAGCGGCTCAGCATCGCCGGCTGGTTCCGGCGCCGCGCTCAGGCATGAGGCAGCGACCACAGCTCGCGGTCGAGGTTGCGCTGCCAGCCGAAGCGGGCGAGATCGACCCGGCCGTGGACCACGACCACCCCCTCGGCGCGCAGGCGCCGGCACTGTTCGCGGTGTGCGCGGCTGCCGGACGGAAAGGCGATGCGCCCGTCGGCGCGCAGCACCCGCTGCCAGGGCAGATCGAGCGCCGGATCGGCTTCGCGCAGCACGCGTCCGACCAGGCGCGCGCCACGCGGCACGCCGGCGCGCGCGGCGATCTCGCCGTAGCACGCCACGCACCCGCGCGGAATCGCCGCGATCGTCCGCAGGATGGCCCGGTGCGGCGCCGGGACGACTGACTTCATGGCCGCATCACGCTAGCATACGGCGAGCCCGATCCGGAGAATCCCGTGCGATCCTTCGAAGATGTCCGCTCCCACGTCCACGCGCGCTACCGGCTGCGCATCAACGATCCGTACCTGCTCAGTTTCGACCTCAGCACCGAAGGCGGCGCGCGCCATCAGGGGCTGTATCTCGCCGAACTCGAGGACGAGGCCGGTCGCAAATACCTGCGCGTCTCCACGCCGATCGGACCGCTGACCGGCATGGACGCGAAACGCTGCCTGCGCTTCAACTGGGAGCAGCGCGTGGGTTTCCTCGCGGTCAGCGATCTCGACGGCTCGCCGTATCTGCACCTGTGCGAGAACCGGCCGTACGAACTGCTCACCGCCGAGGAACTCGACCGCCTGATCGACGAGATCGGCCCGCTCGGCGACCGTCTGGAAAAGGCGATCTCCGCCGGCGGGGATGCGTTCTGACATTGAGGGCTGAGGGCTGAGGGCCGAGCAGCGGTCAGGTGTTCAACTACCGCGACTGGGCGGGCCAGACGCGCGTGGAATAGGCGAAGGCGATGCCCGCGTCGGGGCCGCGACTCAGCCGCCCCAGCCGAGCAGGCGCACCGCACGCACCATCGCGTAGGCCAGCACGCCGGTCACCGGCAGCGTGAGCAGCCAGGCCCAGACCATGCGCTCGACCACGGTCCAGCGCATGGCGTTGGCGCGCTTGGCGGTGCCCACGCCCATGATCGCGGCGGAGACGTTGTGCGTGGTGGACACCGGAATGCCGAGCACGGACGCGGTGATGATCACCGAGGACGAGGCGGCATCCGCGGCCACGCCGTTGATCGGATGCAGCTTCACCATCTTGTGGCCGAGCGTGCGGATGATGCGCCAGCCGCCGGCCAGCGTGCCGGCGGCCATGACCACGGCGCAGGTGGCCTTGATCCAGGTGGCGATCCCGAACTGGCCGTTCGGATCGGATTCGACGCGCAGGAACGACAGCCAGCCGGGCAGATGATCGAGCGAGCCGGCCTGGGTGGCCGCCGCCAGCGCCAGCGCGATGATGCCCATCGTCTTCTGCGCGTCGTTCATGCCGTGCGACAGGCCCATGAAGCCGGAGGAGACGATTTGCACTTTTCCAAAAAGCGCATTCACCACGTGCGGGCGCGACGCGCGCTGCACCCGCGCGCCGAGTGCGCCGCCGCCGAGGAACGACAGCAGCGCGAACAGCAGGCCCATGATGACGAAGCCGAGTGCGAAGCCGGCCGCCGGCGACACCGCCATCGGCAGGATCACCTTGTTGAGCAGGCCCTTGCCCAGCCACCAGTGCTCGGCCGGCACCGACCAGATGATCGCGTGCCAGTTGCCGCCGGCGGCGGCCAGCGCCGCGCCGCACAGGCCGCCGACCAGCGCGTGCGAGGAACTCGACGGCAGGCCCCACCACCAGGTGATGAGATCCCACACCGTCGCACCGAGCAGCGCGCAGATGATGAGATCCGGCGTCACCGCCACCACACCGGCGTCGATCAGGCCGGAGGAGATCGTCTTGGCCACGGCGGTGCCCCACATCGCGCCGAGGAAATTCGTCGCCGCGGCGAGCAGCACCGCTTGCAGCGGACGCAGCATCTTCGTCGCCACCACGGTGGCGATGGAGTTGGCGGTGTCGTGGAAGCCGTTGATGTACTCGAAGGTCAGCGCGACCAGCAGCACGACGAGGACGAGGGTGAGGCTCATTGGCTAGGGCTGAGGGCTGAGGGCTGAGGGTCGAGGGCTGAGGGTCGAGGGCTGAGGGCTGAGCACAGTCTTTTTCCACTCCCCACTCTCCACTCCCGATTTCCGATTTCCGATTGAGCGAGCGTTAGCGA